>ENA-OYXF01000987-OYXF01000987.1-human-gut-metagenome-genome-assembly--contig:-NODE-987-length-10613-cov-6.904812_pt1 | contig 10613 bp, 6 predicted proteins | sample MGYA00244842_ERZ653416 | MGnify/ENA primary metagenome ERZ653416 (study PRJEB26926, sample SAMN06164920) | human gut metagenome | biome: ENVO:00009003; feature: ENVO:2100002; material: ENVO:00002003... | reverse complement strand
CATATTATATCTGTAACCTTAGGCTCACCACTCGTTATAGTTCCTGTCTTATCAAGTGCGACTATATCAATCTTTCCTGTTTCCTCAAGAGATGACGCAGTCTTAAACATCATGCCGTTTTTTGCACCCATTCCGTTACCGACCATAATTGCAACAGGTGTTGCAAGCCCAAGAGCACACGGACAGCTTATTACAAGAACTGATATTCCTCTTGCAAGTGCAAATCCGACAGACTGACCTGCAATAAGCCATACCGCTATTGTTATCAAGGCTATCGTTATTACAGCAGGAACAAATACGCCTGATACCCTGTCGGCTATCTTCGCAATTGGAGCTTTTGTTGCCGCTGCATCACTTACCATCTGTATTATCTGTGAAAGTGTTGTATCTTCACCGACTCTTGACGCTTCGCACTTTAAAAATCCTGACTGGTTGAGTGTTGCCGCAGAAACATTATCCCCCGCCGACTTGTCAACAGGTATGCTTTCACCTGTAAGTGCTGCTTCGTTTACCGCACTGCTTCCCTCGACAACAATACCGTCTACAGGTATATTTTCCCCTGGTCTTACAATAAATATATCACCTTTTTTTACATTTTCAACAGGAACATTTAACTCACTGCCGTCACTTATTATATTAGCTGTTTTTGGTGCAAGCTTCATAAGGCTTTTTATCGCATCTGTTGTCTTTCCTTTTGAATGGGCTTCAAGCATCTTTCCGACTGTTATAAGTGTAAGAATCATAGCCGCTGATTCAAAATAAAATTCATGCATGTAGTGCATTACGCCGTCCATATCCATGCGTACTTGTGCATCTGTCATAGCAAACAATGCATATGTGCTGTATACAAACGCCGCACCCGAACCTAATGCAACAAGCGTATCCATGTTAGGTGCTTTATGCAAAAGGCCCCTAAATCCGCTTATAAAAAACTTCTGGTTAATAACCATAATAATTATTGTAAGAAGCATCTGTATAAGTCCCATTGCAACATGGTTGCCTTCAAGAATCGACGGAAGCGGCCAGTCCCACATCATATGTCCCATTGAAATATACATAAGCACTATAAGAAATCCTACAGATGTTATAAGTCTCTTTTTCAATACAGGTGTCACCCTGTCTTTTAACATATCATCCTGTGACGCATACATTCCCTGCGAACCGCTCTTCTGTGATGTTCCACTTTTATCCAACGCCGTATGTGATGTTTTTAAAGATGCACCGTATCCCGCATCTTCAACAGCTTTTATTACCGCTTCATCACTTGCCGTACCTTCAACTCCCATTGAATTGGTAAGAAGGCTTACCGAGCAGTTCTCTACTCCTTCTACTTTTGACACAGCTTTCTCAACACGGCTGCTGCACGCTGCACAGCTCATTCCCGTAACTATATACTGTTTCATAATTAAATATCACCTGCCTGTTTTTTAGTTAACAAAATTATTATTATGCTAAGCTGATTTTCTTATTTCATAAGCTTCTGAAGCACTGTGACAAGTTCATCTACAGTCTCTTCCTTACCGGCTCTAATATCTGTAGTAACACAGGATTTTATATGGTTTGCAAGCAGAACTTTGTTAAAACTGTTAAGTGCTGCATTAACTGCCGACACCTGAATAAGAATATCCGGGCAATATGCACCTTTTTCAACCATTCCCTTAATTCCTCTTATCTGTCCTTCTATTCTGCTTAATCTGTTAATCAAATCCCTGTATTCTTTATCAGAACGTTCTTTATGTCTGCAATGTTCACATTCTTCCAATTCATTTACCTGCCTTTCTATATAATTCTGTTATGTGACCGTACATCTTATAACAATGTATATAATGCACTTCATAGAATATCATACAAGCAACGCCATGTATAGCATACCCCTGTATGGTATCTTTGTGAGCAAAATAATACACCCCCGGCATCAGATATGTCAAGGTGTATTTTTATCAAGCTTTAATTCTTCTCTTATTTTTGCCTGTGTCACACACAGATTATGCTGCACGTAATGTATAAAATCACCCTTTATTTACTCTGTAAACCCTTTGATAAAAACATAGGAATAATAACACCGGCTATAAATAATACCCAGCCGGCATCATGCAGCACTGTTCCGGATTTTGCAACAGATTCCAAAACGGCACCCACTGCCATTATAACGTAACATACCACGGCTTTTTTATAATATGATTTTACAGATTCATCTGTATACTTTTGTTTCATGCCTTTTGTCATAAACGGGACATCCAATAACATCATAATGCCACCTATACAAAGGCAGACAGCTGCGATAATTACAACTCTCTGATATACTGTCATATTATTGTTCTCCTTGCCTTTTGTTATGATTTACTATACATAATTTATCTTATTACCTGCTTTTGAATATTTCATAGATTCCCTACAATATACAGATGTATTTACCAGCCATATTATACATACAACGAGTGCCGGTAAAAAACCCGTTCCAAATGCAAGTGCACAAATAACAAGAACAATCTCCAATACGTAACATACGCTATTAGTCACGCTGTATGCTTTAAATGCACATTTTCCAACTATAATTTTCTCGGCCTCATCACAGCTTTCCATCCATTTTTTCTGAAATCTCATATCATACACAGATGCTTTTTTCTCGGGATTCATAATTTTAGCTAAATCCACACATTTCTGCTGAAAAATAACAGCTTCAACCAGAATAGCCATAAATGCTACAACACCTATGCTAAACGGTAAAATTCCGCCTTTATTATTATCAAATATTTCTAAACCTTTTGAATACACTGCCCCAATAAGAAAATATGAAATAATAAGTCCACAACTCGTAACCCAGATAATAACCGACAATCTTTTCTCTATGCCATCTGATATTTCTTCATCTTCACCATCCCATGACAAAAGCATTTTTTTAGTTTTCATATAATAAGGGCTTAATATTAACGGAACAAAAACCGCTGTTGTAAACATCATCCATGGTGCAACAAATGTTGAAAATACGTCTGCCACACGTTCAATATTTTCTGAAAATCCATGCAATCCATATTTTGCAATTACAAATCCCATTATACCACCGGCTGCCGCCCCTGCAATTACCAATAATATAAACATAGGCATAGCTTTCCTGTTAGCTTCTTTAATTTCCTGATTCTCCATTATTTTCTTCCTCCTCCAGATAAAATACCTCTTCAACTGTAACGCCGCATACTTTGGCAATTGTCAACGCAAGAGTAACCGACGGTGAATAATCTCCTCTTTCTATAAGGCTTATCGTCTGCCTTGATACGCCACACAACGCACCCATCTCCTGCTGATTAACATTAAGTGCCGCTCTGCGTTCCTTTAACCGATTTCGCAGTATCATAAGACACCTCCAAAATTTTATAAAAAAAGTTTATGTATATTGACAATTATCTTTGTCATTTTGTATTATATACTTGTCATCAATAAATGTCAAGTAAGTGTCAGTCATATTATTTTTATTTTATAAAATATACTATTGACATATTTAAAATATTACTATATTATTAATATATATTAAATATTATTTTAAGGAGGACTGCTTATTGACCAATGAACCATTACTAAACCGGAACCATAAAGATGCCCTGTTTCGGTTTATCTTTAAAAATCCTAAGGATTTATTATCTTTGTATAATGCGTTGAATGGTACTGACTATACGGATGTATCTGATTTAACCGTTACTACTCTTGAAGATATTGTCTATATGTCTTATAAGAATGACATATCTTTTATTCTTGGAAGTGAGATGTCACTTTTTGAGCATCAGAGCACGTTCAATCCAAACATGCCGCTCCGTGGATTGTTTTATTTTTCAAGTCTTTATAAAAAGTATGTGGCTGAAAATAATATCGACATCTACTCATCAAAACGGGCACAGATTCCAATACCACGCTACATAATATTTTACAACGGTCGTCAGGAGATGCCAGAAAGGTGTACGCTGAGGCTGTCGGATGCGTTTGTGAAAAAATCGGATAATTATAATTCAAATCAAGTCACCGCCAGCGATACATCCAGCAACTGTAATTCGTCAAAATTTCAACCGGCAATGGAAATCACCGCTCATATGATTAACATAAATATTGGTAATAATGCTGAATTGATGGAAAAATGCAGGCTGCTCCACGATTATGCAGCATTTATCGGTCTAATCCGTGATTATGTATCACAGGAAAATGATATTAACACAGCCGTTACACTTGCAATTAACCAAGCCATAAGCCATAATATTCTAAAAGAAGTATTATCAGTGCATACAGCGGAGGTGCGTGACATGATTCTGACAGAATATAACGAAGAACAGCATATAAAAAATGAAAAAAATATCAGCTATGACGATGGATTTAATGATGGAGTCGAGCGAGGTATTAGCCAAGGAACACAAATAGCAAATACCAAAGCAATAAAAAACATGATTAAACTTAATGTCCCAAAGGATAAGATACTGGAATGTTATTCGGAAGAAGAATATAATTCTGCCCTTAATGATACTGAGAATTAAATTTCTTGAATATATGCAAAATTTATGTCATAATAGCGTAGATTAAGAATACATATACAAAGAAAGGCGGATTTTTTATGTCAGAAATTCACAGTATAGATGCGGAGGACGATCAGTTCGCATATCGTTATGACACCCAGCTTTTAATTGACAAAAGAGACAAAGATTTGGATGAAGATGAAATTTCCGATTACATAACAGAACATTTTGAAGGCAACAGCCTTATCGCTGCCGGAGATGAAGATTTAGTAAAGATTCATTTTCATACAAATGAACCATGGAAAATCCTTGAATATTGCAACACTGTCGGTGAAATTTATGATATTGTCGTAGAGGATATGATTCGTCAGACTGCCGGATTACAAGGTTAATAAACAGGCTCCGCCAACACATAAGTGCCAGCGGAGCCTTGATTTACAATTACTTATTATTATTATTTACAGTTCTTCTTTTTTCTTCTTCCAGACATTACTGCAAATCCAGCAAACGATACCATGAAAAGCATTGACCAAAGAACCGGCTTTGCTGTATCTCCCGTCTGTGTAATATCTGTACCCTGATTATTATTTGTATCTGCAACTTCATTATTGACAATTGTAAAACTTGTAGATGCTATACCATCTTTCCATATAATTTCAAATACATGGCTTCCTACAGACAATGTCTTAATATAATCCGGCTTTAATGTGATTATTGTTGAGCCCTCTGCAACTGTATAATTCGTGGCATCAACGCTCACACCATCCACTTTAATTCTTATGAACTTAGCAAAATCACCATTTCCTTTTATCACAAGATTCATATCAGTATTCTGTGACCATGAACTGTCTGCACCGGCAATAATCTTATATTCCAACGGCACAAGTTTTTCAATATCAGCTTTTTCAAGAATTGTTCCGCAAACCTTACATTCTTTGTGTCTGCTTCCTGTCTCTTCAATTGTTGCCTCTTTATCTGTCATCCATTCACTTACGGTATGATTTGCATTTACAACAAAATTAACCTCTGTGCTGTTACCTGCTTTATCATAAGCGATTACCTTATGCATTCCATCTGATAAAATATATCTGCCATTAATTGATGTCAGCGTTTGCACATCATCACCGATTATATCAGTCACCTTGTCAAAATTGTCATCTGATACAGTAAATTCTACCTTTTCACAGTAGATTTCACCTTCTGCAACACCATCTATAACAGGTGTAGTTGAATCAATTACCACACCATCTGATGAAATATATGTTGCATTTCCTGCGTGGTCTTCAATTCTTGCAAAAACAACATACTTGTTATCGGGATTAACATTAAATGATGCTTTGTAATTCTTAAATTCTCCCGCTTTGAATCTCTTTTCAAGTTCATCTGTTGTATAAGCCTTTGCTTCGTCTCCGCTTGCAATCAGATATGAAATCTTAACCACATCTTCAGATAAATTAAAACCATCACTGCTATAACTGTCATCTGTTCCTGCAATTGTTACTTTCTGTGTCGCACTGAAGAAACGTCCGAAAGTTATTTTGTTAAGAAGTGTATTCCATGTATTATCACTTAACTTAATCTCACCTGTCGGCTTAATCGTATCTGCCTTAAAATCTCCGTGTTCCGCTTTACAGTCATCACATATTGCCTTTTTGAAATATGTAGCTGTTCCACCGGAACATTTTTCTGTTTCCTTATACGTGCAGCCTGAATTCGTACAAATCCTGCTGTGTGTATTGTCTCTGTTTGATGTCCATTCTGACATGTTGTGTCCTGTTGCTGGTGCTGCCTCAAAATTTCCTTTTATTTGTGTCTCAAAATCGTTATATAAAGAATTCTTAAATCTAGCAACATATTCTATAATTTCAGGATTTGTACAATCTCTGTTTTGTACTACCACAATATCAGAAGCGGCTGTCTCTGAATCAGTATACTCACATATACTGCATTTTCTTACTGCAGTACATGTCTTATAATCATCCGACCATGTATAAGTATATTCACATGTATGGGATATCTCCTGGATTTTATAACCGTCACTCTTGTCACAATAAGATTTTGTACATTCTTTCCAATGATTTATGCTATCACTGTGCCATACTGCATTATCGAATCCATGTGTATGAGTAACGATAATTTTAAATCTACATGTCTTTGTATCACCGTTTTTTGTATATGATACCGCAAGAATCTTTTCACCTACCGTATTCATATCCAATTCATCTGCATTTGTTGTATATGCTGTAATCTGCTCACTATAACCGTCTTCATAATATGCAGTTACCGTAATATCATCAACATTCAAAATTTCTCCTGCTTCATAAGCAGTTTTTTTCTTGTGGGCATCAAGCCTTGTCGGAGCAAGAGATGTATTATGTTCAATAACAAGCTTTCCGTCAGACAAAGCAATGTCATAATTTGATGTCACATCCTTTGAACCGTTTGTAATTGCTATACTGCTTACGCTGATTGTTCCGTTATCTGTAAGTGCCGTTGTACCTGCTTTAAGTGTAATCTCCGAAATACCATCGCCTTCTGTCAAACCACTTACATTATATTTTGTGTTATCAATATCATTTCCCCATACTATCTTCTGGTCATCAACTTTAACTTCAAGATCTTTTTTCGCAATAACTACTTTCTTTTCACCTGTAACCGTATCATAGTTTGACTTTTCAATCTTATAGCAGACGGTATATTCACCCACATCGGTAAATACAGGATTATTTGTACTGTAAGTTTTTCCGTCCGTACTGTAAGTTACATTTGTCGAAGACGGACTCGTAACATCAACGCTTATACTATGCGGCTTGCCGTCATATGTGCCGCTATAATCCGTAGCGTTATACAATATCGTGCCGTTTTCCACAGTAAGCGTAATTACAGCTTCACCAGCCGCATAATTTCCGTTTGCCGCTGTTATAACTTTTACTTTAAAAATTCCTGTATTTTTAATATTTAAAATACTTCCGTCAAGTGTACCCTCACCAGTAACCGAACCGTCAGTCTCTTTTGAAACCAAAGAATAGACCGCTGTACCTGCATTACTGTCGATTGTAAAGTATTGTGACACATCAATATCCGACTCATCATACTCAAGTCCTGTATCTGTTCCCGTAATACTGACAGGTGTAGCCGCTTTATTTTTAATTACCGCTATACCTGTTGTCTCACATCCTACAGCTATTTCATAATCTTCTAATTTGCTAACATCAAAGCTCCATCTGAAAGTATTTTCTGCCGAAGGACTATCATTATAATCTCCCTCTAAAGTCCATGTAACATCAATTTCACCCGTAACAGGTTCCATGCTTCCGTCAAATGAAAGACCTGCCGTGTTTCCAAGTTCATCATTACTATCTAAAATACTGTCATCTGTATAATATTGCGTAAATGTATTATCAGCAGGAACTACAGGTTTTTTTATGGTTGTAATCTTACGTTTATCTGATTCAAAGCCTCCTGTTACACTAATAATTCCATTTTTATCAACAACCTTTTCATCCACAAATTCTCTTCCGTTTATAAAAATCTTCGTATATGGTGCCAATACATAACCTTCGGCAGGTGAAAATGTTAAATGTGCCTTATACTTAGCCGGGTAGTAATCCACCGTTGAACTTACAGCGTTTCCCTGTATATCCGTCCATGTGATTGCTGCATCTGCAATTCCCTCTGTATTACATTTTATATCTGTATCAAACTTTTCTTCTCCTTTTGGAGCATTGATTGTCGCATCAATCCTGTCTATAACCTTGCCACTTATCGCATTTACCGCATATGCCATATCATCTTCTTTTGTTTCCAGCCAGATGTGGCATTTTGACAGGTCAATATCTTCAGATAAATTCAATGCCTCTTTAATATATGAAGATGTACATACATACTCTGCTGAATCCAACTCTGGGCTGCAATAAAACCAGTTACTTCCTCCGTCATTTCCCTGAACCATAAGAACCACACGACCTGAGCATTTTCCTTTTTTAGCAATAATCTTTCCTTCTCCGGCATCATAAGCTGCAAAACCAATATCTTTATTACCTCCGTCAAGTCGCAATGTCATAGCTGTTCCATCGTAAACAGTCCCCTTTGCCTCATCGGTCTGAGAGTAAAATGCTGTTGCTGATGATGCAAAAAGAACCGATGAAAGATTCAGATTGGAAGCCGCACGTACTGCACAAACATTCTCGGCACTTTCAAAGTACCTTGAGCCGACTTTATCACCGCAAACAGCTATAAGTGCATGATCTGTATCTGCCGTACGCAGCCAAAATGCACTGTCTTGACTGTTATTCCAAAATGTCCTCATTGGCAATATTATTTTGTCAAAAGTTCCTATCTTTATATCTAAATCACCATAACCGCCCCCAGGTACATATAATTTATCGGAAACAGTATATGAATCGGAATTCAATGTATCCCACATATTAAGAGTTGTAGCCTGCATCAGGGATTTTTCTGTCGCGGTAAATCTGCTGCTGTCAGCTATACTCAACAAATTTTGTCTGAGTTCACATGCACCGTAATGATCAGAACTTACTGTCGTAGGAACATAATCATAGTATGTATATGTTCCCATACCTTCTTGAAATGTTACATCATTATTATCAGGATTAAACTTGATTCCCGTTGCCAAAGGACTCACGGTAAAAATAACTGTATTATCACCATCTATATTGTTATCTTTTCCCAATATGTACCAAGAATATGCACCGTCTTCATTTTTACCTAATTCCAGCTTTCCGATACAATCAGGTGTTCCATCATAATGTAAAACCGAATCCATCAATTGGTCTTTTGTTGCAAAAACCGTACTGATTTCTGCCGGTACAGCATAAGTCATTCTGTCCTCATCTGTTGTCTCAAGCCATATCTGACAATTTCTCCAATCAATATCATCAGAAATATTTAATGCTCTCTGAATATCTGAAACTTTAACCGTATCCGTTTTGTCTATTTTTTTACTGTAATACCAGTCATTCGTTCCATCGTTTCCTTGTATCACAAGTGACACCGTATCAGAAATGCTTCCCTTTGTTGCCCTAATATATCCGTTCTCAAAGTTATAGTACACAGAACCTATATCCTTATTCTTTCCATTAATCCGCAGTCTCATCGCCGTACCCTCTGCGATTGTGCCATACACCGCAGAATCAGAAGTAGCTGCCGTGGCTGAAGACGCAAAAAGAACTGTTGCCAGATTCAGATTCACAAGCGGACGTACTGCTAATTTTTCGTTCACATCATGATCTTCTATTCGATACGAATTCTGTATTTCATAGGGATTCGCAGTAAGTTCGCTAATTGAACCACCATATCGGGGTGTACGTGTCCAAAAAGGTTCTCCGACAGCCCAATAAATGCTGCTTGCTATTTTTTTTGTATTAGTATTTACTGCTATCAGCAGTTCTTTATGACTAAGATAATTATAAGAATCACAACCCGGAGCATATAACTTATCCGATATAGTATACCTTTTATAGTCTGAATCCTCTGTTGTTACTTTCACCTCATTCATTATAGCCTTCTCTGCATCGGAAAAGTATGTATCATTGTCATCTCTTACCATATCCTGAAGAACTTTCCTTAACTCACTTGCACCATAGTGACTTGCATATACTTCTTGCGGAGCATTATTTCCATAATTTCCGTACTCCTCCTTATATGTTTTTGTTGTCGAACCTGAAGATATGTCCTCAAATATCTGTTCTTTTTTTATGGAATCGGCTGCAAAAATAATTGTATTATCCTTTACATTATTTACACCCCCATCCTTTCCAAGAATATACCATTCCTGTATATTTCCGTCTTCATCATTACCAAATGCCAGTTTACCGACAATATCCGATATTCCTTTATAATTCGGTGTAAATGTCTTATCCATCAACTGTTCCTTTGTCGCATACGCCGTTACGCTCGGCTCCTTGCTTCCTGCTGCCGCCTGCACCTTGCTCACACTATGTGGCATAAACGGAACAAGTCCCGCCATTAATGCAGCTGACAGTATAACTGCCGTTCCTTTTTTGATTTTTTTAATTAATCTCATATAAGTCCCTCCTTTGTATATAAATATTATTAATATCAAACGCACAATAAAAGTATCACGAGAAGATAATATAT
>ENA-OYXF01000967-OYXF01000967.1-human-gut-metagenome-genome-assembly--contig:-NODE-967-length-10760-cov-13.152452_pt1 | contig 10760 bp, 7 predicted proteins | sample MGYA00244842_ERZ653416 | MGnify/ENA primary metagenome ERZ653416 (study PRJEB26926, sample SAMN06164920) | human gut metagenome | biome: ENVO:00009003; feature: ENVO:2100002; material: ENVO:00002003... | reverse complement strand
ATCGGGCCGATTGAGGTCGAAATGCGTAAAGCCACCATAGTCACCGATACCGGAAATCAGGCGCGCGCCTTTTTCGGGAGCATAAAGTTCGAGGGGCACGGTCTCTTCAATACCGGCAGACATGATGCTCCATTTCACCGGTTCCCCGCGTTCCACGGCCGACAGGTTGAAAGTTTCCCAACCGCCGAAACCGGTGGTAAACATGGCATGTTCGGCGTCAGCAGGGTCTATCTCAATGTCGAACATCCAGTGCAGGGGCGCCACCTCTGTATAGGGAGCTTTAGAATAATCATACTCATATCCCGTCTTGAAAACCGGTTTCCAGCTTTTGCCACCGTCGGTCGTACGGAACATCTCATCACTCTTATAACCGTGTTTGCCTCCCAAGCTGTGTGTACTGGCAATCAGATGTTTCGGATTACGGGCATCCACTGATACGGCTGCATAGCCAAATCCCGCTTTTCCGCCATCGGACAGTCGGACGGGCGAAATGTCCGTCCATTTGTCTTTACGTATATCGTACTTCCAAACTCCACCGTCCTCCATCTGACTCGGACCGGGAGTATCTCCGTACGTCAATACTAATTGGCCGTCACCGGTCAAAACCATATGTGTGGGACGATACTGCACCGGCTGCCCCTCAACCGGCTGCCAGCTTTCACCATAGTCGTGGCTCACGAACAGATTTTCCCTTCCCATCAATGAAGCCGCCACATAAATGTCACGGGTACCACGCCCATCTTGAGTACCTTGTACATCGTAGACTATGCAGACAATGCCACTACCGCGATTCCCCCATGCAGCACGGTCGGCAGGATTGAACTTCTCGGAGACATCCGGGAAAGACACCACCCGTGCCCAGCTCTGCCCCTTATCCATACTGCGCCACAAACCATGCAAACGGGTTCCCATATAAATGATATTCCCATTCTGCGGGTCCACCATCATCCGTTCCCCATTACCACGCCCATTCTCGTTGCCACCCATCGTAAAAGGCACATCAACGCGAGCAAAGGTTCTGCCGCCATCATAAGAACAGAGTATGGCCCCATTGGAGCTACTGGTATACGTACCGCAGGCAATATACACGTTCTGCGGATTCTGCGGGTCGATGGCAATGCTCTCCACCCCCTGCAGATTACTTTCATCCAGACTTATCCAGTCCAGCAAGGGCGTCCACTGGTTGGAAGCAGCGTCCCACCGGTAGGCTCCTCCCATATCGGTGCGGCAATAACGGACACCAGGAGCTTCTGGGTGAAAAACGATACCGTCCACAAAGCCTCCTCCCACTATCGGTACGCTCTTCCATTCGTAAGAAACGGAATTCACCGGAGATATATCTTGAGCAAGCATCGGCATGCCGCCCAGTATCAAACTTATTCCTGCTAAAAACAACTGTCTTTTCATAAGCATCAGGGTTCTAAAACAAACGTTCTTGATATTTCCTTCAAAGATAAGAATATTTCATTGATATTTCAGACTGAAACATTTGTGGCAGTGCACATACAATCCTAACAACCAACGTTTTAATAAAAACAAGAAACTAAATCAAGCCATAAAAAGATTAAAACGGCACCCATCGCAGTTCTTCCCTCCAACAGTTTTTTGTAACAACAATGCAACATATATGACACAAAAACACAACACGTATGTCCGAACTTTGTCGCCGACAAATCATTCGACAACAACAGATTATGAAAAAAAGTGCATTGACAGTACTGATTGCCCTGCTGCCGTTGGCCGCAATTGCCCAAACGCCCTCCATCAATGAGGACGGAAAAAAGATTGAAAAGGAGAAAATGGAAACCAAAGACTACCTGCCGGAAGTCCACGGAACCATCCGCGCCAAATACGAATATCAGACCACCATGGGTGCAGGACGTTTCGAAGTACGCAATGCCCGCGTCAGCGTGACGGGCAACGTATTGCCCAGCGTAGCCTACAAAGCCGAGATAGACCTCTCCGACGAAGGCCAAATCAAGATGCTGGATGCCTACGCCCGGCTTTTCCCGACAAAAGGACTGACAGTCACCGCCGGACAAATGCGCGTCCCCTTCACCATCGACGCCCACCGCTCGCCGCACCAGCAATACTTCCCCAACCGCTCGTTTATCGCCAAGCAAGTGGGCAATGTACGGGACGTGGGATTCACAGTAGGATATACCCTGCCTACCGATGTACCTATCACCGTGGAAGGAGGACTTTTCAACGGTTCCGGACTGACCAACCAGAAAGAATGGCACAAGGAAGTGAACTACTCCGCCAAAGCCCAGTTTCTCTTCACCAAAGGACTGAACCTGACACTAAGCGTGCAGAGTATCCAACCGGAAGAAGTACGCATGCAGTCCTATGACATCGGCGCTTACTACGAAACCGGCCGTTTCCATATCGAAGGCGAATACTTGTACAAGCAATATTCCGACAACGCTTTCAAAGATGTACACGCCGTCAACACCTTCATCAACTACGACCTGCCTCTACGAAAAGTATTCAACAAGATGTCTTTCCTGCTACGCTACGACATGATGACCGACCAGAGCGACGCCAAAACCGCCGATGAGGAAACCGGCAGATTGACAGTGACCGACTACAAACGCCAACGCCTGACGGGCGGCATCACCTTCAGCCTCAGCAAGGCATTCCGCACAGACCTCCGGCTGAACTACGAGAAATACTTCTATGCCAAAAACAGCATAGCGAAAGAGTCGGAACAAGACAAGGTGGTATTGGAATTGATGGTACGCTTCTGATATTTCCTGACTTCCCCTTGCTTTTTTCATTCCAAAAAGGTATATTTGGAATAAATTATTCCGAGCTATGGCAAATCCAATCATACCCGGCATACCGCAGACTGAACAAGACTTATTGTATAGTAAGCTGAATGCATACAATCAAGGGAGAGCCTCTTATAAGGAAGTGGGCGCCTATCTTGTCGTACTGCCCCGACCGGAGCATCTCCAATATACTTTATGGATTTACTCTCCACTGCCCGGAAGACAGTCCATCTTCTACATTTGCGACCTTTCCACCGACATTCACGAAACGCTGCGGATGGCAAGCACGCTATGCTTCTACTCACCGCGCAGCCTGTTGCTTGTGGAGTACAATGCCAAAAGAATGCAGAGCAAAGGGGACGACATTATCTCCGTAGGCAAATACCACGGACACTTCCTGCACGAAATCCTCCGTATAGACCCTGCCTATCTTACGTGGATAGCTTTCAAATTCCAACCACGCATCCCCAAGCAGGAACGTTTTGTACAGATTGCCAAGATTTACCATTCGGTCCATCTCGACATACAACGGAGAAAAACGTACCAGACCACCGGCGGACGTTTTCTGGGGAAGGAAGGCGAAAAAGTGGAGAACCTGACGCTGACGGTGCTCAGCGTGCGACTGGAGGACAACCCCTACAAGACGCAGCTCAAAGGGACCACTCCTTATTTCTATGTGCGCCAGGTGCTGAAGCTGAAAGACTCCATCGGCAACTTCGTCAGCATCCGGCTGAATGCACGCACGGCAAGCCGGAAATCATGCCAGCTGCCCGCCGTGGAACATGCCTACCAGGTAGGGGAACTGATGGAGATAGCATCGGCACGCATCGCGCGTACCTATATAATAGGAAGTACGAAATACACCCGGTTGACACATGTGAAGCTGCACATCCCTACCGGGTAAAAGATTTTCTATCAGATACGAACCACACGCTGCATACGGCTGCTTTCCCAGCCTGCCTCTATCAAGCGGATGACTCCGACCACCTCGCGGGCATCGCTCTGCAAAGGTTCGCCGTGACAAATATGCCGATAGATATTCTCGTAAAAAGCTGCATAATCACCGGGAAGGCTTGGATAAGGTTCATGCACGATTCTACCGCCCTTTTCCGTATGAAGTATCCCCCAAGAGGATTTGTCCTCCTCGCCCCAGTGCGGAGTGACGGGCAATACGCCTTCGTTCAAGGCGGCTTCCTGCGGGTCGAAACCATATTTCACGTAAGAACCTTCCCTGCCGTGGAGGACGAAACGGGGTTCGCTCGCACACATCAGATAGCTGGATTTCAGCGTTATCTTTACTTCGGGTGCCTTTGAGGGGCGTAGCAAATGAATGATGAAGTAGTCGTCTACCTTGCTGTCCTTGCGCAACGTGGCAATATCTGCAAAGACGGCTTCGGGCATACCGAACAGCTGCACAGCCTGGTCTATGACGTGGGCGCCCAGGTTATAGGTCAAGCCACCGCCATCTTGTCCGGTTTCCTTCCAAGTATTCGGCTTGATAAAATTACGATAACGGGGGAAGGTGGATTCAAACTCCACCAGATGTCCCAGCAGGCCTTTGGACAGTATTTCCTTGACCGTCAGAAAATCGCCGTCCCACCGGCGATTCTGGTAAACGCTCAAGGTCAGCCCCCGGCTTGCGGCAAGTGCCACCAGCTCCTCAGCTTCTGCCACGGTGGTAGTGAAAGGCTTCTCCACAACCACATGCTTGCCAGCTTCGAGGGCGCGGCGGGCATACTCATAATGAGTGCTGTCCGGTGTGTTGATGACAACCAAATCCAACCCTTCCAGTCCGATAAGTTCCTCAAAACTCCGCACAATACAAGCGTCGGGATACTTTTCCCGGGAGAGTTCCTTACTGCGCTCCGTAACGGCAGTCAATTCAAAATGAGGGTTGGTGGAGATGAAGGGAGCATGGAAAACACGTCCCGACATTCCGTAAGCGGCTAATCCAGTTCTTATTTTGTCCATATGATATTCTTTTTTCTTTCCTGCAAAATTAATAAATCCAATGCTATAATTCAATGAACGGAGAGTGATAAAGTTTCAGCTGGGCAAGAAAGCTAAAATTCACAAACGAACGGTTCTTCGTTCAGAGATAGAGATTTTCGACCAAGGCGTGACGGATGTCCATAAAGCCAAATCATCTAATGTGGCCGGATAAGGGTATTCCTCCTTTAAGTCTGCTTCCAGAGCTTTCAACATGATGTAGTCCATCCCCTGATGATGGCTATCAACTTCCAGTGCCTTCCTACCCCACTGTTGCCAATAGGAATGTTCATAGCAGTCTATATAAGTACGGTCCGCCTCCCAAGTCTCATCGGGACTGCTCCCTTCTATATATATAAGCCGTCTGTCTCCCTGCCAGATTCCTTTCGTGCCTTGTATCTCGAAGTCCAAACTGCGCGGACGGGGCAAGGTGGTGTCGTGGGTCAGCGAGAGAAGGATGCCGTTTTCCGTTTCCAACTGAGTGATGACAACATCTCCCGTCCGTATCTCTACATCTGTATTTCCACCGAGGTCTTTGATACGCTGCAACATGCCCGCCGGTTTGGAGGCGAATGAGGTAAGACTTCTAATCCGGTCTTTCCGGTTGATGCCCGCAATCATGCAAAGGGGAGCCAGACCATGGGTGGGATAAAGGTCACCGTTCTCCTCTTGATAGAACTTGCTACGCCAGACGCTTTCCGTCTTTTCCCGATTACCGATATTGCCCGCATCGTCCAGCAACAAGTGCCGCAGGTCGTGCCGATAGCCACCTCGCATGTAGACAATCTCTCCCAACAGACCTGATTCCACTATATTGAGAATGGAAAGGTTTTCGCGCATAAAAAGTGTATTCTCCAAAGGATATACGCGGCAGCCATGCTGCTCTGCCAGTTCCATCAAAGGAGTATATTCATCAATATAGAGCCCTCCCTTAATCTCCAACGCCACGTGGCACCCGTGCTCCACACATAGCAAGGCATGCTGCACATGGTATTGCCAGGGAGAGGCGATAAACACCAATTCCGGATGATGCTCCTTCAGCATGTCAAGGCAGGCATCCTCCCCTTGGTTATAGCAAGGGATACCGGATATTTCCGACGACTTCACACCCGGGTCGGCAACTGCCTGAACCTGAAAGAAAGGTATATTCTGCAATAATCTAAACAGTTGTTTGCCACGGTATCCCACACCGATAAAAGCAGTCCTCACCTTATCCATCTTCCTATTTCTCTAATTTTACCAACTCTACAACTTTATGGGTTGCATCTATGCGATAGGACAACTGCGGAGTAATGCTACATAGCAACGACAGAAATTCATTCAGGCTTTCATCGCGCAAAGTCGCTTTGAAACTGAGCTGATGCAACTCTGGCGCTATCTGGAAGCGATAACCGAAATGCCGGGACAATTCTTCTTTCTTATTTTCCAGAGTATGCCCCTCAAAAACAATCTCCTTATGTTCCCATGCGTATATCTGGTTCAACGAACGCTTCTCTATCTTGTAAGTTCCGGAGCGGTTGTCATAGACAAAACTTTCCCCGGGTACCAACACCGCATTCTCGACAATACCTTCCACATCAATCTCCACCTTTCCATTTTTCAAGGTCACAATGTCCTCGGCTTCTTCCGCATAGGAAGAGACATTGAAATTCGTTCCCAGAACGCGGATGTCATAGTGACGGGTATGTACATAAAACGGTTTACCATTTTTATGCTTCACATCGAATATCGCTTCTCCCTCCAGCTGTACACCGCGTGCTTTCCGCCACTCCCCCAATGAATAGGTCAGTTTGGAACAAGCGTTCAGCAACACCGTAGAGCCATCTGGCAGCACAGTCCTGGCCTGCTGTCCTACTTCTGTTTCCAGAGTAACCAGCTCCACAGATGAACTGATACCGGAGTAATAAGCATTGGCCTGCCAGCCCACGAAGGCAACGACCACGACAACAGCGGCGTAAAGGAAGAAACGCCTCCATGACACATTCTTCTTTTTTGGAGGTGTGCCCGCCTGCTGTGACAGACCGGTTCTCTGAGCAAACTTCTGCCACTCGTGTTCCGTATCCGCTTCCTTGCAATCATTCTCATAATTGAGATATACATAAGAGTCCTTCAGCGAGAAAAGGAAGTCCTGATTCTCCTTCTTTTCCTTCACCCAAGCTATCAACTGCCGGGTTTCTTCCTCCGTCAGTTCATTCTTCAGGTATTTTATAAAATAATCTTCGTTTATCATCATCACATCGTTATTTAAACAAATCTTTGACAAATAGCAGAATTAATACGGGCAGATAATCACCCAATGATTTCTTAATTAGTTTGAGTCCGCGGTAAAGTTGGTTCTCAACGGTACGCACAGACAGATTCAGCACTCCGGCTATCTCGTCGCTACGCATTCCTTGGTTCCGATTCATCCTGAAAATGGTTTGGCACTGCTTGGGCAGCTTGTCAAGCGCTTCCAGATACCTCTTATTCAAATCCTTGAAATAAAGATCATTCAAAATATTATGCTCAGCCGTATAACTGGCAAGTTCTAGTTCCCGCAGGGTCATCGTCTCTATTTTAGAAAAGTTATTCAGTATGGTATCCCGGCGGATTTGTTTCACGCAGAGATTCTTCATAATGCGGAACAGGTAAGCACTGATGGCTTCGGGAGCATCAATATGAGTACGATGTTCCCAGAAGGCGATAAAGCACTCCTGGACAATGTCCTTTGCCTTGTCACTGTCATGCAACAATCCGTAGCAAAAGACGTACATCCTGGGATGGTACTTTTTGTACAACCACTCAAAAGAAGCGGCATCCCCCTGCTGTATTTTGGAAAAGAGAATATGTTCTTCCATGTATCCCCTCCTTTTCAAGTATAGTTATTCATAGGCATAACAATATGAACCAGATTATCAAAACGGGTTAATAAAAAAGGGACCAGAACATTAAAGAGCGTCCAAATATAAAGGTTTCCATATCATCTGCCAAAAAAAAGGAGTTTTTTAACGAGGTGCAGGAACAATATTCATCATGAATGTTAATAAATGTTTTATTTCTATTTTCAAATGAGTAATTCTATATTTGCCGGACTCTTTAATATAATCCGCAAAACGAAATGTTTCGACTTTTGGGAACGAAACGTTCTTTTTCCCAAAACGAAACGTTCTTTTTTTCGCACCCCTAAACACCCCCTACCCTGCCCTTTTCCGCTTAATTTCTCACTTCTAATTATTACTAAGAAATTTGGTAATCTCGCCAAAAATCGCTACATTTGTATAGTATAAATTGGTGTGTTGTGCACTCTCTCACACATACTAAAGCACTATCAAATTTCATTTTCTTAAAACATTTTCGACCGGCTTACGCCGGTATTTATAATAACACGAACGGTGTTCAGAAACCATCCGAACACCGTTCTTTCGTTTTAGTCGCTTCGCTCCACGCTTTGGCGCTTTGCGCTTACAACACTTCGCGAATCGCTTTATACGCTTCCACGCTTTCCGCCCGAACGAGTTTGCCGCGGAAGGCCAGACAGGAGCCGACAAACGTGTTCGAGTTCGATGCACCGTAATGCGCATACGCACTCGACACGCCGCCATACGCATTCGCATTGTTGTACCCGCGATAGACCACACGGAAGGCTGCGGTACTTATCCAATATTTATCGCAATAATATGTACTGGACGAGCCGTTAGCTGTTCCTACCGGTACGATATCCATGTATTTACCATGGGCAACACCTGTTATCCACTGGTCACTGATCGTTTTACCCTTCACCCAACGCACCGTGCCGTCCGGCATCCAAATACGCCATTTACCTTGGTTGCCACTATCGTTGGGTAAATCAACACCGTCCATCATCTCGTACTTATGGCCGTAGATGTCCTCATAGCCCAGACAACTGATATTGTTTACCTGAGTCACGGTCGGAGAACCATACTCGTCCTGGCCACGATACCAAGCGTACTGGTGGATAGAACCGTCCACGATGGAATTCGTGATCTTGTCGTTTATTTTATACGCTTCGTCATAACCGATCGTATCCTGCATACCATAACCGGCTGTACCGCCCGTGATACGATTGCTCGTATGCTGACCGCCTCCGCACTGTTCCTGGCTGTCACGACGGCCATATCTTGCGTAAAACAAGTTCGCTATACGGGAGTGCATCAACGCGTCTATCTGTTGCATACCGCGCTGAACCGAGTAATAATGAAAGTCGATCCAGTTCATGCTGGCCGTCGTGGAATTACCTGTTATGCATGAACGCAACTTGCTACCTACCACGCTACTGCCTACTACCGCGCAAAGATGTTCCTCGTTGGCCACCCAATCGGGCTCCATATCCTCGATCTTGTCGGAGTTGGAAAGAACCACCTTGTCAAACTCGGCCGTGTTCAGGATCGAGAAGTGCAAGGCCGTGGCGTCCTCCGGAACATCCGATATCAAGTACATGCCGGCCTCGAACTTCAGACCGATCGTAGAGACCACGATGGTTTTGACCACGTTTCCGGAGCCGTCAACAAATAGACTGCCGACCAAACCCGTACCGGGAACACTCGGAAAACGTACACGCTTATAGCCTTGTACATCCACCTTGCAGACTGAATAGGTCTTGTCCGTGCTATAAGAATCCTTCAACGTGGGTTTGCCACTCAAAAGTTTGCGCTCTGTAAGGAAACCGCCCTGCGTGTCTTTGATGTCGTCCAACGTCAGCACCGTCACATCCGGAACAGGAGGCATATCGTCAGGGCCGTTGGAACTGTAACAGCTGTAATATTTCTCGTTCAGGTAGTCATTGACACCTTTCGACCAAAAGAACGGTTCGTACATCATCCAGTCGCCCTCGCTGCTGTCAAGTTTGGCTGCGCTGCCATCGTAGTATTTATTACTGCTGGTATCATCCAACGGACAATAGGTCATCTCGCCGTCCGGATTGTTCACGTCAACCGTCTGGCCCGCCATCTCCACTTTACGGCTCGTGGGCTTTTTCGTCACCTTGGCAAGCACACGGTGGCGCTTCTTGAGGATCGCCGCCACGTGGGCATTCATGACGTAAGTATTGCCATACTTATAACCGGTCTCGTTGTCCGGGTTGGAAATGTTGGCATCGTCCGGAGCGCTTTCGTCCGACTCGATGATGCTGTAGGCCGGTTGTACGATCTCCAGTTCCGGATACCGCTCACGATACCGGTCGGCCTGTTCGTCATCCATGTACTTTGTCAGGCAGAGCCTGCCACGCAATCCGGAATGACGGTTGTCTATCGCTCCGGTGGAGGTATAGGTACCATAATCGTAGTATTTCCCGAGCAGCCTGCCGTCATCCTCCATATCGATGTCAAGGACAAAACGCTCCAGTTTACCGCTACCGTTCAACTTGGCCTGATGAAGACGTTCCAGCATGGCAAACCCGTCAATGCCCGGACAACCCATGAACCGGTAGCCTCGCACGTTACCGATGCCATCCAGTACCAATCCGCTCTCTGCCAACCTGGGAAGATATTCCAGAAACAGTTCCTCTATCGTTTCCGGCAAGCATAACTGCACAACAGGCGCACCGGTGGCAAGTTTCACGCGGGTAAGCCCCGTGCCTCTCACGTCCAGCTTCTTCAACCGTCCCTGCCAGCTCAAGTCCAAGGTCGTCACGTTGCCGTTATCGCCATTCCGTGCCAGCAGGTTGTTGCGCATATTAAGCTCTTCCAGAAGAAGCATGCCGTTCGTCGAGGCCATGAATGAACCGTTACGATAACCGCTGGCTTTCTCCACGCTCATGTCAAGTTTAACCAATGAGGTAAGCAAGCCGAAATTGAATCCGATGGCGAACGCGTCCTCATGCCACACCAGCTCCTTGACTTTGGCCGCGCCGATAATCTTCAGCGGGTCGTTCTCACCGAAGGCACGGGTCAGCTGCAGGGAGTGGAGCACGTCCGCATCCACCACGCCGCTGTCGGCCTGCACGCCGTTGCTGGTGGAAAGCTGCACACGGTACGGGATGGTCAGCCGGTACTGCATCGG
>ENA-OYXF01000963-OYXF01000963.1-human-gut-metagenome-genome-assembly--contig:-NODE-963-length-10784-cov-23.407867_pt1 | contig 10784 bp, 9 predicted proteins | sample MGYA00244842_ERZ653416 | MGnify/ENA primary metagenome ERZ653416 (study PRJEB26926, sample SAMN06164920) | human gut metagenome | biome: ENVO:00009003; feature: ENVO:2100002; material: ENVO:00002003... | reverse complement strand
CCTTGATGGAGAACATCTTGCAGGCGGCCAGACCGGACATATAGGCGTTGCCGGTGTTGGTCGTCCATGTGGCGAGGATCAGCACCAGCATGGCAACGATAGGCAACCCTAGACCTGCGAACATGGCGGCCACGTCGTAGTTGCCGGTGCCGATGGACATGATGGCACCCACCAGGATCATCAGCAGAGCCGCAGGCATAACGCCGATCAGGGTAGCCTTCACCACGTCACCGCGGGTCTTGCAGTAGCGGGTATAGTCAGAGTTACAGGTAGCGCCCAGCGCGAACAGGCCGATAACGGTGGAGATCGCGGCGGGCAGGGGCATCAGGTTCTCCGAAACGGCAGAGGCGATGTTGCCCCAACCGGCGGTGTTGATGGAATGGATGCCGCCATAGGCGCACAGCAGCACCAGCAGCGGAACGGCGATATAATTCAGAACCGCCATCCACTTCACGCCGTAAACGGCGGTGATGAACATGACGACACCCCAAACGACGCAGCTCAGCCAGAAGGGGAACTCCACGCCCAGATGCAGCATCAGCGTGTTGAAGGCCACGGCGCAGGTGGCGGTCTGCACGGCGAACCAACCTGCCTCACAGATAAAGATAACCAGCGCCATTGTGAAGTTGGCGCCTGTCATACCGAAGGCTCTGGTGGAACACATGGTGGCGTTCAGACCGGTGTCAGAGCCGACAATGCCGCCCAGGATCATCATGGTGCAGCAGATGGCAAACCCGATGAGGGTGGCCCAAAAGATGGAGCTCATCGTCAGCACGCTGCCGAAGATGCCGCCCACCATCAGCATGGGGATGCAGATCATGGTGCCTACCCAGATAAAGGCGATACTCCACCATGAGCGTTTTTCGTTGGGTTGGATCTGGGATAAGCCCTTATCCTCTTGCTTGGTTTCCGTTACATTGGTCTTGTTTTCTTCCATGTTGTTATTCTCCTCTCTCTAAAATGTAGGGACGGGGAATGCTCTCATTAAGACAGAAAGCCGGGAACGGGAACTGTGCCCCGTCCCCGGCTTTTCGTCGATGTAAGGAAGCTCGCTGTTGTCGGGTTCTGCAGGAATGCGCTTACTTGGCGGGATAACGAACGATTCTGCCGGTGTACTCCACGTTCTTGAAGTAGGGAGCCCACACATCGTTGATGGCGGCCTCGCCGTTCTTCCACCAGCGTTCATCCACCTCGATAATACCGATGTCCACATACTGACCCTCCTTGGTATCAGCATTGGTCAGAGGCATACCAGCATTGATCTCGTAGAAGGAGATGATGTCGGGGGCGGTCATGACCACGATGCCATCCTTGTAGATGACCAAGTTCTCGTTCTGGAACAGAACCATATAGGTGGAGCCGTCCTCACCCGCGACAGTGGCGGTGCCATAATCGAAGCCTCCGGCCGTTTTCGTTTCCACCTTGGTGATCTTACCGCGGCAAACGGCCTGGCACTTCAGGCTGGAATGCTTGGCGAGATACGCATAGAAATTCTCGGTGGTGTTCTCGGTCTTATACGTGGCCATCACTTCGCCGACGGTCTTGGCACGGGTAATGGTGCCGTTGCCGATAGCGGCCTCAATCTGCGCCTGATTGACCATCCATCCGGACAGACCGGCCATCATATCAAAGGCCACGCAGATGTTTCTGCCGATGACCTCGGCCTCGTGTGCATCGCGGGGATCGGCCAGCTCAATGGTCAGGCGGTTGTTCTTGTGGTCGGCCATAGCCAAAGGAGAGGTATCCAGGCCGTTGACGTGCAGCAGCAGCGTGTCCAGAGCGGGAACAGCGCGGGCAGCACCGTCTGCATCAATGACGGGGATATCGTTCATCATGGCGATCAGCATGGGAACGAAGGTGTTGAAGCCGCCGATCTCAACGGGAATCGTATAGCTCAGGGTACGACCCATGGTCGCAGCCATATCCACCAGAGCGTTGTAGGCGTTGACGGCGTAGGGCGTAAAGTCAATGTCCTTCAGTGCAACGGGAGAACCCATGCCTGCGGTCACAGCGGCATAGGCGTTGACATTCATCTCACCAGTGGAGATCATGCGGAGCTTCGGATCACCATGTTTCTTGATGTAGTTCTCCAGCATCTCCAAACCGGAGCTGGCAGAACCACCACCGCCGGCACCCAGGACGGTGGCACCATAGATGATGTTGATAATATCCTGACGTGACAAAACAGTAGACATTTCGAGTTCCTCCATATTCTTAATTTTTGTGGCGTTCCCGCCATCTCTACTTAAAAGTATACAGAGTCTCGGTGTATAGGTCATCGGATAGCCAACTAAGGATTTCATCGTTTCATTGGTCGCAGAAACAAAGAGGGACTGTTTTGGCAGCCCCTCTTTGTGCATCTTGCTTTGTTAAGTTGTAAGTATCTCCTAAATCCCTTTCAAAATACGGTAGACCACCGCAGCTTTATATACCGCCAGCGTTGCGGGCATCTGTGCCAGATCACATTTCAAAACGCTCCGGATCTTATTGAGCCGGTAATGCACGGTATTTTTATGAAGATATAGCAAGGTGCCTGTGCTCTGCGTGTTGGATTCCGCATCAAGAAGATAAGTGCATAGCGTCTCAATCAGGATATCACCGTCCGCAGTATCCTTCAGCTTCCTGATGGGCAGCAGACAGTCTGCTACCGCATCTTCCCCCTGCTTCACGGAGTCGATACATGATTGCACATAGCGCACATCACTGTCTGAATAGATCTTGCGCCGCGGATACACAGCGCAGAGCTCTGCAAAGCAGCGTATCATCCGATTATATGCATCGCGGGCCTGCGATGTGTTCTCAAGATCGTCAAAGACACAGCCGCGTGCAGCATATCCCTCTTTTTCAAGCAGGGAGACAAAATCCTCACCCATCTCCCGCGTATTTTCCTCAAGCAGCATCCCGTCGGTTAAGGCGACAATATAGGTGCCGTAGCTATCAACGATGACGATCTTATGGTGCTCCTGCAGGTACACCTTCAGCTTCAGAACAACGTCCAGCTTTTGGCTGGCGGTCAGCTCCTGCCCTGTTCTCAGATCAGAAAGCTGCAAAACCCACATGGTGTTAACGGCACTTATGGAAATGCCCATTTGCTGTGCGAGTCTACGCATTTTGGCGGGATCGTCTGTCAGGACCGCTTCTACCAGCGCATCTGTACCGTCATAATAAGTGCCTTTGTCCCAGATGTTTAAGAATAACGCAACAACATCTACTGCTTGCTGCAGCCTTTCAGGATCCATTTGGTCAAACTCGTCCAGCGCCAGCAGGTGCATCCCTCGATGGGTCTTTGACGGAACGGGTATATCCCACAGTTTGAAACTGTGGCCTTCCAATTCCATTGTCTGCTGTCCCTTTGATAGAGTCTTCCGCTTTTGCAGCATCTGCAAAAGCGCCGGGTAGTCCCATTGGTTGGAAACCGGCCATGCCGCCGCGCCCCTTCGTTCCAGATACCGATCCGTCAGCAGCAAAGTACAGCGCATACGGTCGGACAGCAGGCGCAAGGCGGTGTTGATGTTCCGCTGCTGTGGCTCCAAAAGCGCAATGCTGTTCATCACTTCCGCAGTATAATAATTGCCCTGCATTCGCCGCTTGTGGATATACTCGACTATATCCGTGATCATATCCGAGTATCGGAAGTCCATGCGGCCAAAGGGCATGGCAATCAGCGGGAGGTTGATCTCATCCGCAACGGCAATCAGTGCATCGTCGATCTGAGGAATAAAGACCCCAACGTAAAACAGAACAAGTCCTGCCGCGCCCATGCTTCGCAAATGCCGCAATACACAGCACTGTCGGGCAACATCATCTTTAATGGTCACGAGAGCAGATATAACCAGTTCGTTTCCGACAATTAACTCGTCAGATAATAGATTTGTCTCCGGCCACTCCAGCACACTGACGGAGGACACCGCACGATCCAACCCTTTTGCACCGGCGACTAGCTGCGCTTCACGCAGTGTGGGAAGTCTCAGGCAATCCGCAACGGTCACGTTCATAGGATATCTCCTCTCGGCGGGACACGTACCAACAATCGACACTTTTTCATTCTCATAGTACCAAAGTTTCTGGTGACAGGCAATGTTTTTTTGCACAATTTCTGACCGCTTTTTGTTGTTTCTGCAACTAAAAAGCGCGTCAAAGGGCATCGTTGCTTCCGGATAATGACTGCCGCAGATGCGAGGCGTTTCTCTCATAGAATCGTGCCGGATACAACGCGGGAGCCGGAATCGCCGATAGGTTCTCCGCATTTTGATAAGAATTGAAGATTTTTAAACGGTGCCGTTTGGGGGTAAGGCTTTTGTATAAAGCATAGAATTTTTCCTTGCAGACCTGCCATTATCTCTGAGCACATGTCCATCACCACACAACTGCTGTAAGAACTGTACAGACATGCCTCCTATATTTTGTGTCGTCAAAATGACAGCCATGAGCTGTGCCGGCAGTATTTTCCTCTTGCGTATATAGAACTTATGTTCTATTATGGTGTTTAAGAAAACTGGGAGGAGGACGGATAGATGGGACGGCATATTCTACACGTAGATATGAACGCATTTTATGCATCTGTGGAATGTCAGCGGCGCCCTGAACTGCGTCAAAAGCCGGTGGCAGTCTGCGGTGATCCGGAGGCCCGTCACGGAATCGTCCTTACTGCCAACTATGTAGCAAAGCCACGAGGCGTCAAAACCGGTATGGCTATCTGGCAGGCGAAGCAGGTCTGTCCTGAACTGGTGGTGCTGCCTGCCGATATGGGGGAGTATATCCGGTTTAGCAAAATGGCCCGTGAGATCTACGAAAAATACACCGACCGGATCGAGCCGTTTGGCCTAGATGAAAGCTGGCTGGATGTAACCGGCAGCGTCGGCCTGTTCGGCTCGGCCATGCGTATTGCTGAAGAAATCAGCGAGCGGATCAAGTTTGAGTTGGGGATCACCGCCAGCATCGGCGTTTCAGATAATAAGATCACAGCGAAGATGGGCAGCGACTACAAAAAGCCGGACGCCATCACCCGCATTGAGCGGGATAACTATAAAGAACTCGTCTATCCGTTGCCGGCAGCCGACCTTCTCTATGTTGGCCCTGCCACCGAGCGCAAGCTGCGCAGTGTTGGGATATATACCATTGGGCAGCTTGCAGAGGCGTCGCCGAAGCTTTTGGAATACAAGCTGGGGAAAATGGGGCTGGTGCTGCACACTTTCGCCAACGGGCTTGATGTATCGCCTGTGCAGCGCAGTGATCATATCCGTGCCATAAAAACGGTAGGCAACAGCGCCACCACGCCGCGCGATCTGGTGAGCGACGATGATGTGCGTCTCATGCTGTATCTGTTGGCGGAAAGTGTAGCCAGCAGAATGCGGGAGCTGGCATCAAAGTGTACGGTGGTCGAAGTTGCTGTCCGGGATACGGAGCTGCATTGGTACTGCCGGCAAAAGAAACTGGCAGTTCCCACCTGCTCCAGTGCGGAGATCGCAGAAGTGGCGTTCGACTTGTTCCGTCGCAGCTATTCATGGATAGCGCCGATACGCAGCATCGGTGTGCGCGGCACCGATCTGGTAGATGCGGCTATTGGTATACAAACGTCGCTTTTTGATAACGATAGGCGTCGGAGCGCGTGGGAACAAATCGACGTAGCCGTGGACAGGCTGCGGCAGCGATATGGCTATATGAGTGTGCGCCGCGCCATCACCATGTCTGACCCGGCATTGGGCTGCATCAATCCCAAGGATGACCATACCGTGCATCCGATAGGCTACTTCGCAGGATAGGGGGAATATCCATGGAACTTGAAAAGAAGTATGTGCCGGTGACGGTGCATTTTGACGCCAACGGGAAGATGCGTCCTATCGAGATCGAGTTTGACGAAATGCGCAGATATCATATCGACAAGATACTGGACGTGCGCCGCGCAGCCTGCCAAAAGAGATATACCTGCCGCATACGGGGCAGGGAGAGTTATCTCTGGTTTGAAAAAGGCCGCTGGTTCGTAGCAGCGAAGGATGGAAAATAAGAAGGAGGCTGCCGGCAACGCCGGCAGCCTCCCTTGCGTAGAGAAAACTACTTACCAATACTTGGGATACTTGCTGGTGCTCTGCTGTTTTTCGGCATATTGCCACCAGGGAACTTGGGTGGCGAAATCCGTCAGCTTATCCCAGAACTGATCGGCCAGCGTCCCCTTGTCCACGTAGACCGTGACAGTATAGGTCTTGCTGCTGCCATCCTCCATGGCGGCGGTGTAGGTCACGGCATTGGTGAAGTCCACCGTTTCACCGTTACCGGGCGTTAGGGACTTGACGCCGTTGGTGGCGATAACCGGGGTCAGCTTCGTCACATCTGTGCCGCGGGGCATGGTGATGGTAATAGTATTGGTGCTGTTGTTCACCGCGCCGGCCACACCGTTGATGGAGAAGCTGGTGATGCCCTTGACAGTCGTTGTGGCCGTCTCCCACTTGCAGGTGATGGTCACATTGCCTGCAGGCATAGTAAAGCGGTTACCGGTGATCTTCACCGTTTCACCACCTGCCACAGCCAGCGAGTAGGTCAGAGAGCCTTCTGCCATCTGATAGCCGCTGTCGGGCGTTATGGTTTCACAGTACCCGTATGAGGTATATGTATCACTGCCAGCAGCAAATAGCTGACAACACGGCATGAGCGCAATGCCCTCAAACCGGCATTAAAACGGATGCGGCTGCGAATTCATTGTGCTCGGTATGTATTGCCCCAAGATACGCAAGGCAAAACTATAGGAAACGGCCGCATATTCATCATAGTCACTAAAGACAAAAGATGCAGGGACGAGTGTTGATAGCTCTCGTCCCTGCGTCTTTTGTTTCATGGTCTGGCTCCGGTATAGTCCATGTTGAATATATGCGAGCGTTGTCTCAGGCAAATGATAAGACAGACACTTCTTGCCTGCAAACAGTGTTCGCAGCGCAAAGGGCGTTGGCACTTTTTCGCTTCCGCAACCGGTGTATGCGCTGAAATGTCCATTCGCAGCGAAGATCTCTTCTATTTGTAGATCGCATCAGACACGGTGAAAGCCCCCTTACCTTGGCGCCGTGCAATGCGGATAGTCCCGCAGCCGTCCGGTGTACAGCCGGGTGTGGGGCAGCTTCAGGAAGTGGATGGGTTGGACGACACGGGTGCGCAGCTCACACGCGCCGCGCACCTCTGCGTGCAGCAGCATATCCTCCACAAATTCCGAGCAGTAGTAGCAGTTCGACCGCTTCCAGAGGATGTGGAAATACGCCAGGAGCAGGCCGCCCAAATTATAGGAAAACTGCTCCCGCCGCGCCCACATGGCCTCCAGCGTCGCCTCCAGCGCCGCGTACCGCTCCTCGGTGATCTCCACCGCAAGGATGATGGCGGTGGTATCGGAGAAGCGGCGGAACGTCCCCGCGTGGGGGGATTCGATGACGAAGCCACCCCAAAAGGGGTTATAGGGATGCCTGCGCCCGAAGGAATACATCCTCGTCAGGTCCTGGGACAGGCTGAGGGAGGCGTGGTTGTACTCCGCGCCGGTGATACGCTTCAGAATACGGGACAGCATCGTACCCGTTTGTGTGATGACGATAAAAATCTGCTTGTGCGTCCCGTTCATAAGGCTCCTTCGCATGCCGGACGGCCTGTGCGCCGCCGCGATGAGTGGGTCATTTGCGGTTCATTCCGACGGCTCTCCCGTCAGAAAGGTGCGTCTATCTTATCAATCACAGCTATGGATGTCAAGGCGGTTCTATGTCAAGGCTACCTTGAAAAGTGCCGGCATACCGACTTTGTGACAGTTTTGTGACACTTCCCCCGCACTTTTGCGGGGGAAGTCAGAGACTTCTTCTGATATGATACAGACAAGGTTGATACACAACCACAAATACTTCAAAAAAGGAGCGTAACATACCATGAAAAAGAAAACAGTTTGGAGCCTTTTACTGGCACTGGCAATGACGGTTACAGCCATCGGAGCATCGACTGCGGCATTTGCCGCTGCGCCCAATCAGGCAGAGCCGCAGACCCTCATAGCTACCGAAAACGAGGATGCCATTTGGGATCAGATCGAGGCACTGGAGGAAAAAAGCGATGCCGTATTCCAGAGAAATGAAGCACTGTGGGACAAGGTGGACGAGGCCTGCAATGCCCTGCCTGATGACTACGATTTCGAGAACTTTGACGAGGCGGCGTTCATCCGCGGCATGACTACGCTGACGGAGGCGGAGAAGGAGACCCTTCTGAATGACATCAAGGAGCTGAACGAGCTGGATGCCCAGATGGAGAAGCTGTATGGACAGCTGCCCGAGTGCGACAATATGCCGCTTTACGAGAAGGCACTGGAAAAGGCCGACCCCAAGGTACTGGATGAGATCGACACCCTGGAGCAGGAGTATGACCGCCTCTGCGAGAAGAACGCCGATCTGTGGGACAAGGTGGACGAGGCGTACTTCAACCTGCCAGACGACTACGACTTCGACAACTACGATGAGGCCGCCTTCATCCGCAGCCTGAGCTTCCTGACCGACGCGGAAAAGGACGCGCTGATCGCCGACTACAACCGTCTGGTAGAGCTTGATAACCAGCTGTGCAAGCTGTACGACACCATTTGGGGCAATACCGGCTGCGAAAGCGGCATCTGCCCCTTTTGACGGCAAAGAGTTTTTCTGATATGATGAACTAAATACGACGCCGATGCTGCGCCTGTGCGCAGCATTTGGCGCTGCTTTCAAGGAGGTCACCATGGGACATTCCATCTATTTGGCGGACGATGAAAAGAGCATTCGGGAACTGCTCCATAGCTTTTTGGCAAGTGACGGATATACCGTGCGCTCCTTTGAAAACGGCGACGCGCTGCTGGAGGCATTCCGTCAGGAGCCTGCGGAGCTGGTCATACTGGACATTATGATGCCCGGCACGGACGGCCTTGCCGTTTGCCGGGAGCTACGGTCTGTTTCCGATATTCCCATCATCCTGCTTACGGCCAAGGACAGCGAGCTGGACTACGTCATGGGCATCAGCCAAGGCAGCGACGATTATCTCACCAAGCCCTTCCGTCCCACCATACTGCTCATGAAGGTGAGAGCCCTGCTGCGCCGGGTGGAGATGGACAGGGGGAAAACAGCGGCGGCAGTAGATGAATTGCGCTATGGAGATCTCCGCTATTCCGCCACGGAAAATGCCGTCCTTTGCGGGAATACACCTGTTGCGCTGACCCAAACCGAGCTGCGGCTGCTTAGCTATATGCTGAAGCAGCCGGAGAAAGCCTATTCCCGCGAGGAGTTACTTAATGCAGTATGGGGCTTCGACTCGGAGGTGGAGACCCGCGTGACCGATGAAACCCTGCGCCGCATCCGAAAAAAGCTGCTGCAAGCGGGCAGCACTGTCAGCGTAAGCACCATATGGGGCTTTGGGTATAAGCTGAAGGAGGCGGAGCGCACATGAAAAACATCAAGCTGCGGATCGTGTATCTGATCCTCGGTGCGGCACTGCTGCTCTTTGCCCTTTTCATGCTGGCGGTGAACGTAGTGATCCCCGCCCACTTTGTAAGCGAGGCGGAAAAGGCGCTGCGCAACGAGGCGCAGTATGAGAATCGCACCATTCCTTACACCTATGAGGGCGAGGTGTATGATGACGATTGGGACGACGGGGCGGAGGAGCATTTCTTCACGCCCAGCATTGTGTTTCTTGAGCTGGAGAACGGCTACCAGCCCAACACATGGAGCCAGGACACCTATCGGCTGGAGAAAAAGCTGCTGGCGTATTGCAGTGAACGGTCTGTTGCGCCCAATCGATGCCACGACTTCAAGGCAGACAAGCACCACCTGATCTTCATGCCTGTGCAGGAGGACTACGGTAATTCGGAAAAACCGTATTCCTATATCATGTACATAGATATCGGGCCCATCACCCGCTATATCGTGACGCTGAACTGGGCGTTCTTTGGGGTGCTGCTGGCAATTTCCTCCGTCATGTGCCTGCTGGGGTTCCGGTTTGGCCGTGATATTGAGAAGGAGGCGGAGCGGCAGCAGACCTTCTTCCAGAATGCCTCCCACGAGCTGAAAACGCCGCTTATGGCGATACAGGGCTATGCGGAGGGCATACAGGCGGGCGTGATGGACACGGCCAGCGCGGCGGAGGTGATCCTGGAGGAAAGCGACCGCATGACGGAGCTGGTGGAGGAACTCTTGGACATCTCGAAAATCGATATGGGGCGGCAGCAGCTTGCCCTTTCCGAAACGGATATTCGGGAGCTGCTCTACGACAGCATACGCGCCGTGGAACCGGCAGCCGCTGCCAGCGGCATTACCATCGCGCCGGACTTCCCTGAAGAACCCGTCATGGTCAAATGCGATGACACGCAGATCCGCAGGGCGGTCACGAATATCCTGACCAACGGATTGCGGTATGCCCGCAGCGAGCTGCGCCTGACCTGCCGGCCCGACAAACGGAATGTGATAATCCGGATACAGGACGATGGGGATGGCATTGCCGAGGGAGACCTGCCCCACATCTTTGAGCGCTTCTACATGGGGAAAAGCGGCAAATCCGGCATCGGCCTTGCCTTGACGAAGGAGATCATTCACCTGCATAAAGGTACGATCCGCGCCTACAACGGGGACACCGGCGCCGTTTTCGAGATATCCTTTCCGGTGAGCAGATAAGAAGATCACCGCGCCGCCTTCGAGCGTCCCTCTTGCAAAAAGGACGGGCCTGGAAAGAATCTTTGCTGGTGCCGGGCGGAGAGTTTCCCGTGATTTCCTCTTGTGCCCACATTGTCAGAATGGAGTACATCTATGGACTGCAAA
>ENA-OYXF01000918-OYXF01000918.1-human-gut-metagenome-genome-assembly--contig:-NODE-918-length-11206-cov-4.480495_pt1 | contig 11206 bp, 9 predicted proteins | sample MGYA00244842_ERZ653416 | MGnify/ENA primary metagenome ERZ653416 (study PRJEB26926, sample SAMN06164920) | human gut metagenome | biome: ENVO:00009003; feature: ENVO:2100002; material: ENVO:00002003... | reverse complement strand
GGATATTTACGACCGTCTGAGCCGCTACGAAGGCGAACCGGGCGTGGTCGTGGCCTACGCCTCGATGTACGGCAACACGGAGCAGATGGCCGAGCGCATCGCGCGCGAACTGGCCTCGCGGGAGGTCGGCCCGATCCGGGTCTACAACCTCTCCTACGCCGACCCGTCGGTGGTCCTGCGCGACGTTTTCCGTTTCGACACGCTGATCGTCGGCGGCCCGACCTACAACGGCAACCTGTTCCCGCCCGTGGCCGAACTGCTCGACCGCATCGCCGCGCGCGGCATTCCCCGGCGCAGATTCGGCTGGTTCGGTTCGTTCTGCTGGGCCGGAGCCTCGGTGCGCCTGCTCGCGGAGTTCGCCCAGAAGATGAAGTGGGAACCCCTGTGCGATCCCGTGGAGATGAAACAGGGCTACTCGCACGAGATGTGCGATCCCTGCGCAACGCTGGCGGAGGCTGTCGCCGGATGCAGGTGCGGAAAATAGAACGACGCAGGGGCGGTCTTCGGACCGCCCTTTTTCGTGCTGCGGCGGGGATATTTCGAAAAAAAGACTATATTTACATTCCGAAAGAAAAAAAAACTCCAGGAATTATGATGAAAATTGCAATCGTGGGAACGGGTTACGTAGGACTCGTATCGGGGGCCTGCTTCGCCGAAATGGGACTCGACATCACCTGCGTGGACATAGACGCCGAAAAGATAGAGGGTCTGAACGCAGGCGTTATCCCGATCTACGAGCCGGGACTTGAGGAGCTTGTGCGGCGCAACGTGGAGGCGGGACGCCTGCACTTCACCACCGACCTCACGGAGTGCCTGCCCCATGTCGAGGTGGTCTTCTCGGCCGTCGGAACCCCGCCCGACGAGGACGGTTCGGCCGACCTGAAATACGTTCTCGACGTGGCCCGCACCTTCGGTCGCCACATCCGGAAATACACCGTGCTGGTCACCAAGAGCACCGTCCCCGTGGGCACGGCGCAGAAGGTGCGCGCCGTGATCGAGGAGGAACTCGAGAAGCGCGGCTGCAAGGTCCCGTTCGACGTCGCCTCGAACCCCGAATTCCTGAAGGAAGGTGCGGCGATCAAGGACTTCATGTCGCCCGACCGCGTGGTCGTGGGCGTCGACAGCGAACGGGCGCGCAAGCTGATGGCCAAGCTCTACCGGCCGTTCCTGATCTCCAATTTCCGCGTGCTGTTCATGGACATTCCCTCGGCCGAGATGACCAAATACGCAGCCAATGCCATGCTGGCCACACGCATCTCCTTCATGAACGACATCGCCAATCTGTGCGACCTGGTCGGAGCCAACGTGGACATGGTGCGCAAAGGTATCGGCGCAGACACCCGCATCGGTTCGAAATTTCTCTATCCGGGATGCGGATACGGCGGCTCCTGCTTCCCGAAAGACGTGAAAGCCCTGGCCCGTACCGCCCGCGAATACGGCTATACGATGGGAGTGATCGAAGCGGTCGAAGCGGTCAACGAACGCCAGAAAGAGATCGTAGTCAAGAAACTGCAAGATAAGCTCGGAACACTCCGGGGCAAGACGATCGCCTTGTGGGGCCTGGCCTTCAAACCCGAAACAGATGATATGCGCGAAGCACCGGCTCTGGTCGTTATCGAAAAGCTGCTCGAAGCGGGAGCCTCCGTGAAGGTATATGACCCGGTAGCGATGGACGAATGCCGCCGCCGAATCGGGGACCGGGTCGTCTATTGCAAAGATATGTACGATGTGGTGATCGACGCCGACGCTCTGGCGGTATTGACCGAATGGAAGGAGTTCCGAATTCCCTCCTGGTCGGTCATCAAACGGGTTATGAAACAACCGGTATTGGTGGACGGGCGCAACATTTACAGCAAGGACGAAGTGATTGCCGAAGGATTCGAGTACGCGGCGATCGGCAAATAGCTTTCGAACGACGAGAAGTCACAATCCGTTTTTTCGAAATTTCGGCCTCCTGTACCGTAAAATATAGAAGGTCGATTTTTGAACATACAGCCTAAAACCGAAAATCGTAAGGCCGGTAAAAAATTCGAAAACCATGAAAATATTAGTGACCGGTTCTGCCGGATTCATCGGCTACCACCTATCCAAACGATTGCTCGAAGCGGGCAATCAGGTCGTCGGCATAGATTCTATCAATGACTATTACGATGTCCGGCTCAAATACGCCCGGCTCGAAACGGCAGGCATTCACCGGAATCTCGTTGCGAAAGGACAACCGGTGCAGAGCGATCGTTATCCCGCTTACAGGTTCTTCCAAATGCACCTCGAAGACCGACAGGCCCTGCAAAACCTGTTCGGAACTGAAAAATTCGATGCCGTCGTCAATCTGGCGGCACAGGCCGGCGTACGCTATTCGATCGAAAACCCCTATGCCTACATCGACAGCAACATCGTGGGATTCCTCAACCTGCTCGAGTGCGTGCGACACAATCCGGTCCGGCATTTCGTTTACGCCTCCTCAAGTTCGGTTTACGGCGGCAATACGAAAACACCCTTTTCGGAGGAAGACCGGGTAGATAACCCCGTATCCCTCTATGCTGCCACGAAAAAATCGAACGAACTGATGGCGCACGTCTATTCCGGATTGTACGGAATTCCGACCACCGGTTTACGGTTTTTCACGGTATATGGCCCCTGGGGACGTCCCGATATGGCCCCCATGCTATTCGCCGGAGCCATCCGGGAGGGGCGACCGATCAAAGTATTCAATCACGGCAATCTTTCACGCGACTTCACCTATATCGACGACATCATCGAAGGGATGGTCCGCGTCATCGGCAAAGCCCCGGCCCCGACACAAGACCGTCCTATTCCGGCCGAAGTCTATAACATCGGATGCGGACATCCCGTTCAACTGATGGATTTCATCCATACGCTCGAAGAAACACTCGGGAAAAAAGCCCGGATGCAGATGTTGCCAATGCAGGAAGGCGATGTTCATACGACTTATGCAGACACCTCTAATTTTGAACGGGATTTCGGATATAAACCCAATGTCTCACTGAAGGAAGGAATCAAGCAGTTCATTGCTTGGTATCTTGAAACGCCTATCAACCATGAAGACGTTAAGTAAATCCCGCGATCTCTCGTTCGATGTAACCCGAGTCGTCTGTACACTCTGGATCGTGGGCATATGGCATTTGATGAATTACATCCCGAATCAAGCGCCTGCTGCTCTGACTACCGGAATCGGGGAGCCTGTTACCATTACGGCACTCTCCTGCTTTATGTTCATCTCGGGGTATTTCCTCCGGAAATATCCGTTCCGCGACAGGGCCGACGTCCTCACTTTTTACCGGAAACGATTTTCCCGGTTTTACGGCTTATATTTTCTTTCGGCGATCACCTTGCTGATCGGAGGCTTTTTCACGGACAAGTCCTGGTTTGACAGTTACCACCAATTTTTTCTGACCCTATGCGGGCTTACAACCTTCTCGCCCCCGCAGCCTGGCACCTTGTGGTTCATGAGCATGCTGATGTTCTTTTACTTGGTCACGCCTTTTATTATGGCAAATCCGAAAATCAAGATCCTGAATGCGACCGTTCTACTACTCATCATGCTACTCTGGGGCCAAGTCGCAACGATCGACCGCAGTGTATTCCTCTACTATTTGATGTATGTTCTGGGATTATATTGTACGCCTCAGCTCGTAAAAAAATTTAACGGACACATCAGCATACTACCGATCAGTCTGGCTGTATGGATATGTTTGACTGAGTTAATTCCTCTTGGCGGCTGGGGGGGGGTACGGCTCACTGTCAAAATAACTTACTCGATCGTTGGCATTATTTTCCTACTCTGTCTTTCGCCCCAATTGGCAAAAATTACCCGACTGCACAAAATAATTCAAGTCCTGGCTTATCTGTCGCTGGCGTTATATCTCTTCCATCGGCAAATATACCAATTCGTTATGGTGATATATTCCTATTTCGACCTGCAAGTCACGATATATACGGCGTACCTGCTGATGTTACCCCTTGCCATTTTAGGCGCCTACGTAATTCAACTCCTGTATGACAAAGCCGTCTCAAAATTTAAGACCGCATAAACCGGACAACATGCAACCTTCATCCGTTCTTTTTCCCAAAAATCGAAACTCGAATCTCGAACTGCTTCGGATCGTCTGCATGCTGTTCATTATATGCCACCACTGGATCGTTTTCATTCTTGACAACTGCGGATATCACGTTCCACTTGGCGACACGAAACAAGATTACACGTCTGTTTTCCTGAATTCATTTTTTATCATCGGAGTAAACTGCTATGTTCTGATCTCCGGATATTTCGGGATAAAACTTTCATGGAAGCCGATCAAAAAAATCGTAGGAGCCTGCCTCTTTTACGGGGCCCTGTGCTATTTTATCTCCCTGGCGATTCCTCCGTTCAATTCCGAAGGGTTCAGCTTTCTGACCCTGTTGGAAAGAATGTACCCGGGTAACTGGTGGTTCCTGATGGAATACATCGTCCTGATCCTACTGTCTCCCATGTTGAACAAAAGCATCGAAAACATCGACTCTAAAACATTCAGACTGTATATCATCCTACTGTTAATCGTCAACGTCGGAATCGGCTATTGCCTCAACGATCGGGTCAATAAAACCGGATATAACATAATGAATTTCATTATGCTCTATTACATCGGACGCTTCCTGAACAGAAATTTCGAACAACACGTCGCTTATCTGAAGCGAAAATGGTTGTGGCTGGTCTATATCCTCTCTTCGGCGATGTTATTCATCGGATTCATCATTCTCTCGAAATACATGGACTCGACGCGCATCGCGCTGAAATGGTTCGGTTACAATAATCCGCTGGTCCTAATTTCATCCGTTGCATTTTTCCTGATCTTCGCTTTGACAAAAATGAAAAACAGCGTTGTAATCAATACAATCGCGGCATCGACACTGGTGGTATATATCTGCCACTCCTCCAACTTCTCGATGAGTCCGATCATTCGGGCGATATTCGCCAAAGTAAACGGATGGTACGACTTTCCCCTATCGTACGTTTGTCTTTTGGGGTATGCCATTGTAGTTTTTGCGGTAATCGTCGGATTCGATGTCTCAATGAAAACGATCATCAGGAAAGTAAAGTTAATTTTCAAATAATCGGATGACTCCTTCTAATCGCGTCATTGTAAATACCGGAGCACAATATATACGGACAGTCATCAATGTGCTGCTTGCTCTGTATGCAACTCGTTTGATCCTGAAGTCTTTGGGAGCAGACGATTACGGCATTTACACCTTGATCGCCGGTGTGGTCGCCATGTTGTCGTTCCTGACGAATGCCCTGGTCATTACCACACAACGATATATGTCATTCCACCAGGCAAGAGGAGAGACGGAAAAACAAAAACAGATCTTCAACAACAGTTTGATTCTGCATGCTATTCTGAGCCTGCTGCTCATTGCGGCCCTGGAAATCGCAGGACTCTTTCTTTTCGACGGATTCCTGAACATCGCGCCGGATCGCATCGGCGCGGCGAAGATCGTTTACCAGTTCACGATTCTCATGCTATGCTGCGCGTTCATGGCAGCACCGTTTCGAGCATTGCTGATTTCACATGAAAACATCGTGTACATCTCGGCGATCGATGTCATCAACGGTGTATTGAAAATCATCATCGCCGTAGCAATCGCCCGATCGGATGCGGATCGACTGATTTTTTACGCGGCATTAATGAGCTGTGTGCCCTTGTTCGACCTGTTGGCTTTTTCCATTTACGATTACATCAAATACGAAGAGTGTTCGACTCCGAAACTGAAACACTTCGATAAGCAATACATCTATTCCCTCTCCTCCTTCGCCGGCTGGACGCTTTACAGCACAGGCTGCATTATCGGACGCACCCAAGGAATTGCCATCGTACTGAATAAGTTCATGGGAGCGACGATCAACGCCGCTTACGGCATCGCCCTGCAAGTCAACGGCGCCGTAAGTTTCATCTCCCAATCGTTGCTGAACGCCATGAACCCACAAATCGTCAAGGCGGAAGGAGCCGGAAACAGACAGCGTGTGTTACGTCTTTCTGAAATAGCCAGTAAATTCGGTTTTTTACTGCTTGCTTTGCTGGTCATACCGCTGGTGATGGAAATGGCTCAGGTACTCAAATTATGGCTGAACGAATATCCGCCGGGAACAGTATATCTGTGCCAGTTAATTTTGCTGACGGCATTGGTTGACCAGCTGACGATCGGCTTGGCTTCGGCCAATCAGGCCGTAGGTAACATAAAAGCCTACTCCCTGATCGTGAATACGATTAAACTCATCACATTGCCGATCGTGATCGTACTGATGCTATTGGGAGTAAATTACCAATTGACGATGATCTCCTACATCGTCATCGAATTCATTTGCTGCATCTCCCGGTTGTTCTTCCTCAAGCACACAGCAGGACTGTCCATTCGGCATTTCGTACAGGTCGTCTTCAAAATGCAGTCGATTCCGCTGATCGTACTCGTCGGACTCTATTTCGCCACACGACACATTCCGTTTTCGATCTTCTCATTCGGTGTACGCACCGTCGTAATATCTGGAATCTATTTTGCTACAATTTATTTTTTCGGACTATGTCCCGATGAAAAGGAAATTGTTAACCGAGTCCTAAAGAAATTAACACGAAAATGAAAAATCTGCAACGAATTACATTATTTCCCTACTATGCGATACGCCGTATTTACCACTGCTACCTGCAACGATACAATCCGCGTAAATATGCAAAAATACTCCACCGCTGCAGTTGCGGCCGAGAACTCGACCTGGAACATCCGCAAGATTTGAATGAAAAAATCAACTGGATGAAATTCAACACCGACACGACTCGCTGGAGCGAACTTGCCGATAAATACCGGGTTCGGGAATATGTCCGCAAATGCGGATTGGGCGACTTTCTCGTCCGATTATACGGCGTGTGGGAAACTGCCGACGAAATCGATTTTTCAAAACTTCCCGAATCTTTCGTTCTCAAAACCAACAACGCCTCGGGCACAACTCTGATCGTTCCCAATAAAAAAGAACTCGATATTCCCGTTATTCGTAAAACATTGAATCAATGGTTAAAACAACCTTATGGAATCAAATCGGCCGAACCCCATTACCTATCCATTCCTCCTTGTATTATCGCTGAAGAACTGTTGGATGTAACCAAACAGCCAATCGCCTCAACTTCCCTGATCGACTATAAAATTTTGTGTTTCGATGGAAACCCTACCTACATAATAGTTGGGACTAATCGTACACACAAAGATGTCGAATGGTCTTTATTTGACATGAACTGGAACTATCACCCGGAGAAACTAGTTTTCACAAACCACTATAAAGAATGCACCAACCTGGTTCCCCGTCCTGAAACTCTGGATGAAATGCTTCGCGCCGCCCGTATTTTATCGGCCGGATTGCCTCAGGTGCGGGTAGATCTCTACGAAGTCGGGGGCAAACCCTATTTCGGAGAGATGACATTCACCGGTTTGGGCGGATATATGAATTTCTTCACAGAAGAATTTCTCCTTGAACTAGGAGATTACACGAAATTACCAAAACAATAAAGAATGCAGCCGCAAAGAGACCTCTACATCGATTTTTTACGATTCATCGGAATCTCGCTAATCATACTGGCCCATGTCGAAGCTCCGTCAGGAATCACTCAATTCCGGAGCTTCGACGTCCCGTTAATGGTATTCGTCTCGGGACTTTCATTCAGTACTAAGGGGGGGGGATTTTGGAAATACGTATGGAAGCGGGTAAAACGGTTGTGCATTCCGGTTTACCTGTTTTTGACCATTTTGTTTACAGCAGTCATCGGTGCCGGGATCGTCGGATTGAAAAATCCCTGGGGTTGGGATCAGATTGCCGGTACCTACCTGTTATTGAACGAACCGAGTATCGGCTACGTATGGATCATCCGGGTTTTTCTGATGATGTCGATAATCGCACCGCCGCTCTACCCTCTCGTCGCAAAAATGAACATGCATAAATTCATTCTCGTGTTATTCCTGATTCTGGGTATCCAGGGATTACTCGTCAAGAGTTCGAACTATATCCATATTCCCGCCTTAGCAACATTTTACCGGGAATATTTTCTGTATGTCATCGGCTACAGTATCCCGCTGATGCTGGGATTGCGACTCAAGAATGCGACCAGCCAGGAATTACGAGTGACCGTTTACTACGCTATCTTCGCACTAATCGCAGGTATTTTAGTGTATGAACTCCAAACTACGGGCCCCATCGTCATCTCGCCCTTCTACAAATATCCTCCGCACGGCTATTTCATTCTCTACGGCGCGTGTGTATCGGTCATTTTATGGGCGGGCAAACCGTTGCTTCAAAATATAATAATGCCCGGTAAAACCGTTATTTCTTTTATCGGAGCTAACACTATGTGGATTTATTTGTGGCACATTCCCGCTATTATTGTAATAAACCGACTGTTGCACCCCGACTACCTGTGGTTCGCAAGATGGGTGGTCATGTATGCCGTAGCCGCAGGAATATATTGGATTCAATACACCTCGGTCAATTACCTGTCCCGCAAATATCCCAATCGGACATGCTGGAATTATTTAAAGTAATTACCCATACACTATAACTACTTATGTCATTTGCGTTCATCATACTATTTTTTGCTTTACTTATCTGGATCAAAGCCTTTATCCATGACAGAATCTCACGGTTTGTCCTGCTGTCTTTCGTGGCTTATTGGTGTTTCGCCCTTTTCTCCTCGACGCTGTCTCCGCTGGGCCTGTTCCCGATCAGCGACGGCACCTACGGGGTTCTGACCTTGGGTGTCCTGTCTTTCGTCTTCGGAATGAGCATCGTAAGTACGAATTCCGAGACGAAATTGAATACATACGATCTGACGCAAATCAAAACGATATTCAACAAAACCCTGTCCAGCAGGATTTTGATCTGTGTCTATATAATTTTCACACTAATCGCACTCAAATACAGCACGAAGGCATTGATCATATCTGCCCTGCAGGACAGCGCCTCTGAAATGGCTGCCGAACGCGAAACGCTGATTTTTGAGGAAAACTATTGGGTAAGCCAGGCATATACCTACCTGATGTTCCCCCTGTTTAATTTCGCATCGATGGCCATTGCTTACATCATCATGTATCAACTCAAAGGTCATCGACTGATGTTATCCATACTATTGTGTTACGCCGCAACCTTTTCCATTCTGGCGGCAGGCCGTTCGCAATTCATGGTCATCCTGCTCTATTTCTTGATCGTTTTCGTTTGCATGGAAAGAGGAAAAGCCATTTTATCTGTAAATTCCAAGCAATTGAAACGCATTGTCATGATCGGATTATTAGCCGTCGGATTGTACATAGGAATGTCCTATATGACGAATTTCCGGAGAACCGGAGAATTACAAAATTCAGAAACGGCGGCGGATTCGCAGATGGATTCAAATATGGCAGAAACCATATTATCATATTCTACCCTCCCTCTGAAACTCTTTGACATCGCTTTGAACGAGGACTATCTTACGCGTCTGGGAGGCTATCGCTACGGACGAGCGACTTTTGCAGGTATGGATGTCGTGGCATGCGGTGCTTTGCGGCGTGCCGGCATCGACGTAGAATCATCCTCGGAAATCGTATATTATCTCCAGGATACCTGGGAGCCGGTTTCTTCGACCACCTCGGCCAACTACGCCTACACCGGACTGTTTTATCATTACATGGATTTCGGCATCTGGGGTGTATTCTTCTTTCCCTTCCTTTTCGGCATGGCATTCCGATACGTGATCCGCCTATTCAACCGCACCCCTTCCGTACCGATGCTCGCTCTGATAGGCATTTGCTATTTCATGATGCTGCATTCAGTGTTCACCTGTTATTTTATAAAACCCTGGATCGTTCTGTATATCATTCTGTTAATCATCTGGCACCGTAAATTACAAAAGAATGTCCCAATCTACTCTGGAACCGACTCTGCATATCGGCTGTAGTACCGACGACAATTACGTACACCATGCCTGCGTAATGCTCTGTTCGTTGCTGGAAAACAACCCCGACGATCGCATCGTCGTGCATTTATTGCATGAAAAGCTGACCCCCAAGAATCAGAAAGCGATCTCGCACCTGGTTGAACGTTACAAGGCGGAAATAGTCTTCCATCGGGTCGATACGACCAAGCTGGCCGGCGTCAAATTCCGGAAAAAAAGGCCTCTTTCGCTCGCGGCCTACTACCGGCTTTTACTCTCGTCACTCCTGCCGCAAACGGATAAAATACTCTATCTGGATGTCGATATGGTCGTTCTGGGCAAAATCAAACCTCTGTTCGAACTGGATATCGAGCCGTATGGCGTCGCCGCAGTAAAAGACGTCGTTCCATGCATCGATGAACACCGGGTGCAGCTGTCTATCCCCTACGGTCAGGACTACTTTTGTTCGGCATTGATGCTCATCAACTTGAAATACTGGCGTGAGCACGATTCCGAGGCACGACTATTGGAATTCGCAAAACGGGAACGCAAAATTTTCTGCCACGATCAGGATGCCCTGAATTATGTATTCAAAAACAGTTGGTACCAATTGCCTCCCAAATGGAACCGCTTCAGCGGATGGCTTTTCCCGGACCGTTATTTCAAAACCAAACAGGATAAACAAGAATATTACCGATCGCCGGCAATTATCCATTTCAGCGCCTACAATCCGGCGGATCGTAAATTATTCGTCCCGCTCGAAACGTACTACAAGAAATATTTGACGCTTTCGGGCTTCCAAATGGCATACAAGCCGATCCGGATCGGACAGAGAATAAAATCGTTCCCGATCGCATTATTGAGAAAGCTGAAATTTGAATATTTAAGGTACAAATATTCGAGATAGATCCGATTTATGCAATACAAGGTAATGGTGCTGTTATCGTCGTATAACGGTGAAAAATACATCCGAGAACAATTGGACAGCATTCTCACCCAGCAAGGGGTCGAGGTGACGCTGCTTGTCCGTGACGACGGATCCCGCGACGCGACACCCCGAATCCTCCGGGAATATGCCGAGCGATGCAAAAACGTCATCGTACTCCCGGAGGAAAACGTGGGTTGTGTGAGCAGTTTCCGAAAGCTGCTGACGGAAGCCTATAATTATATCGATCGAGTCGATTATTTCGCCTTCGCGGATCAGGACGACGTATGGCTGCCGGAAAAATTGAAATCGGGAGCATCGATCCTTGCCGGACTACGAC
>ENA-OYXF01000894-OYXF01000894.1-human-gut-metagenome-genome-assembly--contig:-NODE-894-length-11382-cov-3.458904_pt1 | contig 11382 bp, 10 predicted proteins | sample MGYA00244842_ERZ653416 | MGnify/ENA primary metagenome ERZ653416 (study PRJEB26926, sample SAMN06164920) | human gut metagenome | biome: ENVO:00009003; feature: ENVO:2100002; material: ENVO:00002003... | reverse complement strand
AACGAACCCCGGCAGGCCATCATAAGCGTGGCGGCCTGCCGGGGATTCAAAGTCAGTCATTATTCTGATGGGAAGGCAATTACTTGCCCTGACGCATTTCCTCGTCGATATCAATGAGATCCTGGAAATCCGGGCCCCAGAGACGGAAGTTTCCAGACTCGATCATTGCCTTATATTGGAAGGAGTCCCGGACCCGCTCCGGCAGGATGACGCCCGCACGGGCCTCATCACCGTCCTGATGGGTGTCAGATCCGGCCAGACGGAAATAGTTGGGATGGCGGCGGCACAGCTCCACGCCCCGGTCGCTGTGATTTTCGTGGCGGGGGTTGCCGTTGATGATCTCCGTGCCGTCCACAGCGTCCTCAAACACGGTGGTGTTGCCGTCCCGGTAGGGGTGGGCGTGGATGATGAGGACCTCATTGTGGAATTTCTCGTAGAATTCCCGGGCACTGGTGCAGCACATATAGGGGTTGGAGCGAAGCCAGTCCTCGTCGATGCCGTACACCAGATAGTCATTGTCATTCTGGGGGAAGCGCAGCTCGGCGCCCAAAATCACATCGAAGCCCAGCTCGTCACCCCGCTTTTTGGAGGCCTTGTAGCCGGAGAGATAGTGGTCCATGGCCTTCTGCCAGTCATGCTCCGTGTCGATGCGGGAGAGGTACTCCGGATGCAGATGGTCTGTGACCACCAGACCGGAAAAGCCGTGCTTCACATAGCGCTCCACAACGTCGGCGGCAGGCAGATGGCCGCATTTGCTGGTTTCCGCAGTATGGGTATGAGGATCGTAAAGATAACCTTGCATGGTTGGATGTTCCTTTCTACCAGGGGCGGCAGGCCGTCCCGAATTTACAGTGAGATCACTTGGAGGGATCCAGCTTCCGGCAGGTGCCCCGCTGGATCAGCGTCGGCAGCAGGATCTGGTGGACATAGCCCTGAGTGCCGTTTTCAATTTTGTCCCGGAGCATATCCACCGCCTGCACCGCCATGTCCCGCTTGGGCTGGTCAACGGTGGTCAGGTCGATGCGGGAGAGGGCCGTGGCGCTGATGTTATCGAAGCCGATGAGGCTCAGATGCCCCGGAATATCAATGCCCATTTCATCTGCCGCCGTCAGAATACCCAAGGCATTGGAGTCCGTGGCGGCAAAGACTGCGGTGCAGTCCAGAGGCTTCCGGAACAGCTCCTTGGCCAGCTGATATCCGCCCTGAATGGAAGAGCGGGAATATTCGCTGTTGAAAAAATGAGGCGTGAGGTCAAATTCATGACAGGCCTTCATATATCCGTCCGCTCGGAGCTGATGAGTCGTGGAACCGGGACGCTGGCCGAAATAGAGAATGTCCTGGTGGCCCAGCTCATAGAGGTATTGGGTACCCAGATAGGTGCCCCGGCTGTTGTCAACGGCCACATAGCTCTGGGGCTGGCTCCGCAGGTTTTCACTGAGGAACACCGTGGGGACCTGGTCCAGATAAGACTTGAGGTTATCGTAGGATTTAGAGCTCTGAGGGACGATGAGGATCCCGTCCACCTGCCGGCCCAGCAGCAGCTTGAACACGGTCTTTTCCTGCTTCAGGTCCGGACCGGAATCACAGAGCATGATATTATAACCGTGGGCACGGGCGCTGACTTCCGCGTGGTAGGCAAGCTCCGACATGAACTGGTTGTCCACAGAGGGGACCACAAGTCCGATGAGGTTGGTGCGCTTGGTCACCATGGACCGGGCCACAAAGTTTGTGGTGTAGCCCATCTCATCGCACAGCTTCAGAACCCGTTCCCGGGTCTCACTGCCGATCTGGGAGCTGCCGGAAAGGGCACGGGATACGGTAGCATAGGAGACGCCTGCTGCTTTGGCGACATCCTTTAATGTTACATTTTTCATAAAGTTGACTCCCTTGCGAAGGTTGTGTTTGTGCAAACGTTTCCGACTTTTTAGGAAAATTGGCAGAAAAAACTGCCAAGGTACTTCAGACGAATCAAGAATAGCCGATTTTTGATCTTCTGTCAATATCAACCTAAATTTTTAAGGCATTTTGGACAATCCAGCAAAAAAAGTGTCTGAGCTTTGACATTTGGGATATTGACAAAAAGGGGCGAACTCCTATAAAATAAAAACAGAAATCGCAAACGTTTGCGATTCTCGGGGGCGTCACACCTCCGAGGATCGCCGTGCTTTCCCGCAGTTGGGCCGCGACCCTGAATTTCAAAGGAGGAACTGCCATGACCGCCAATATCCAAACCATTTTCTTCGATGTAGGAAACACCCTGCGCATTGTCCTGCCGGACCAGGAGTTTATTGACCGGGCGGAAGCCGGTCTCATGGAACTGATCGGCACCACGGAGAGCCACGACGCCCTGTTTGCCAAGCTGGAGGAGCGCTGGAAGGCATACCGCAAGCAGTCCAAGACCACCCTGCTGGATGCTTCCGAGGGAGAACTGTGGACCCAGTACATGCTGCCGGAATATGATCCGAATATGATTTTTGCCAACGCCCCCAAGCTGACCCGCCTGTGGCGCGACCATGACGGCCGCCGGGTGGCCCGGCCGGACGCCGTAGCCACCATCAAGGAGCTGCACCGCCGGGGCTATACCCTTGGCATCATCGCCAACACCGTGACGGAGACGGAGATCCCCGATTGGATGGCCGCTGACGGCGTGGCCCAGTGCTTCAAGACCACGATCCTCTCCTCCAAGGTGCGCCTGCGCAAGCCGGACCCGGACATCTATCACCTGGCCTGCCGCTGCATCGGCACGCCGGAAGCCAACTGCGCCTATGTGGGCGATAACCCGGTGCGGGACGTGGAGGGCACTCAGGCTGCCGGCTTCGGTATGATGATCCGGATCGATGAGCCGGATACGCTGAACAAGGAAAAGGCCACCGGCAAGGAGTTTACCCCGGATCATGTCATCACCAGCCTTTCTGAATTGCTGGACATCTTCCCTGAGCGGGCTTAAAGGAGGACCTATGGAAAAACAGTATAAAGCCGTCTTTTTCGACTTGGGCGGCACTCTGCGCATTGCTTTCCTGGAGGAGGCCTATATGCGCCACGCCCGTCGGAAAATGGCGGAGATCGCAGGCACGGATATGCCTTATGAGGAATTCTATCAGATGATCGAGGAGCGCTACGAGCCGTACCGCAAGTGGGCTTTGGGCGAGTTCAAGGAATCCGGAGATGAAGAACTGTGGTGCAAATGGCTGCTGCCGGACTATGACCCGGCCCGGATCCGTCAGGTGTGCCATGAGCTGAGCTTCCAGTACCGGCAGTGCAAGGGGCGCCGCGAGGTGGTAGACGGCGGCGTGGAGGTCATCAAGGGCCTGCATGAGCGCGGCTACAAGCTGGGGATCATCTCCAACCTCATCGGTGAGAACGAGGTGCCCGACTGGCTGGAGGAGGACGGTCTGGATTCCTATTTTGACACAGTGATCCTCTCCTCCGTGTGCCACATGCGCAAGCCCTGCTCTGAGATCTACGATCTGGCCTGCCAGCAGATCGGCGTGAAGCCGGAGGAGTGCGTGTCCGTTGCGGACAACATCAAGCGCGACATTGCCGGGGCCAAGAAGGCCGGTATCGGCTGCAATATTATTTTCCGGTCTCCGGAGAAGAAGCATCCCGTGGAATTTACGGAGGAAAACCGCCCGGACTATGTCATTGAAGATTTCCGGGAGATCCTGAACATTCTGCCCTGATGCGTTCCGGGCCAGCGGCCCGGTGAAAAGGAGGAAGCAAGCCATGAATACGGACATCCGTTATATTTTTCTGGATCTGGGCGGTACCTTCCGGGTCATTGACAAGGACCCGGCTTATCTGGCTACCGCCCGGGCGAAAATCGCAGAGCTGTGCGGCGTGAAGACGGAAGATCCTACCCGGTGGTTCGAGGATGTGATCGACAAGCGGTACGATGTATACCGGGAATGGGCCCTGAAATATATGTGCGAGGCCCCGGAAGAGGTGCTGTGGCGGCGCTGGCTGGCCTATGACTGTGATCCGGAGCTGATCCGGCGCAATGCCTCGGAGCTTTGCTACCAGTACCGGCAGACCAAGGGCCGCCGCACGGTGGTAGAGGGCGGCGCAGATACAGTGAAGGAGCTGTGCCGCCGGGGCTACACTCTGGGCATCATCTCGGATCTGGTGGGCAGACGGGAAGTGGACGAGTGGCTGGATCAGGATGGCCTGCGCCCCTATTTCCAGACAGTCCAGCAGTCCTCGGTCACCTATATCCGCAAGCCCGGCCCCGCGATCTACTATTACGCCATGGAGGAAGTGGGAGCCGAACCGGAAAACTGCTGCTATGTGGGCGACAATCTGAACCGGGACATCATCGGCGCCAAGGCCGTCGATTTCGGTATGACCGTCACGGTGCAGTACCAGAAGGATAAGCCCCTGAAGCTGACGGCGGAAAACCGCCCGGATGCCAAGGTCTATCGGTTCCCGGACCTGCTGGATATTTTCCCCAAGCGGGGGCAGGTGGCCGTGGAAAAGCTGATCCCACCGGAGGATGGACAATAAGTTCGCCCCGGTCGGATAAAAAAATGCGCAGTGGCGCGGGAAAGAACCGTTTCACGCACCGCTCGACTCATAAGGAGGTACTTTTTTATGTCTGAATCCAAGCGCGGCGGCGCACAACTGGCGCGGGCCGTGGAAAAAGCGTATCAGGCGGGGCAGGATGACTACCATCTGGAACCCATGGTCCTGGTGGAGAACGGCAAGCCTGTAGGCAAGATCGGAGACGGCGATGCCGCCGTGTTCTGCTGCCGCCGCGGTGAGCGGGAGATCGAGCTGACGGAGCTGTTCACCGATCCGGACTTCAACAAGGTGCAGCGGAACCAGCTGAAGGATCTGGATTTCGTCATCATGACCATGTATCATGACAAATTCAAGGATCTGCCCATCGCCTTTGCGCCGTCTCATGTGGTGAAGCCTCTGGCTCAGGTCCTCAGCGAGGCGGGGAAGAATCAGTTCCACTGCGCGGAGAGCGAGAAGTATGCCCATGTGACCTTTTTCTTCAACGGCGGCGAGAACGCGCCCTTCCCCGGCGAGGATGACGTGTGCGTGCCGTCCCCCAAGGGCATTGACTTTGACCAGCAGCCGGAGCTGAGCCTGCCTGCCGTGGCGGACAGAGTGATGGAGGCTCTGGGACAGTATGATTTCGTGCTGACCAACTTCGCCAACGGCGACGTGATCGGCCACACCCTGAATACCGCCGCCAAGCTGGAAGCCTGCAAGCATGTCAGCCACTATCTGGATGTGGTGGTCCATGACGCGCTGGCCAAGGGCTATGTGGTGGCCGTCACCGCGGATCACGGCAACATTGAAAAGCTGTACACCGCCGCAGGCAAGCCTGACGGCGCCCACACCACTAATCTGGTGCCTTTCATTCTGATGGACCCCGCCCACAGCGGCCCCATTGCCCTGCGGGACGGCTGTCTGGGTGACGTGGCGCCTACGGTGCTGAACGTCATGGGCATCCCCCAGCCTGCGGAGATGACCGGCAAATCTCTGGCGGAGGGACACGATTTCGGCAAGGACCGGAAGATGCTGCTCATCATCTGCGATGGTTGGGGTCTCGGCTCCGGCGATGACGGCGACGCGATCCATCTGGCGGATACCCCCTACTGGGATTCCCTGCTGGCGGAGCAGTCCTGGAGCAAACTCCACGCCTCCGGCGAGCATGTTGGCCTGGGAAGCGGAAAGGCCGGCAACTCCGAGGCAGGCCACTCCAATCTGGGCGCAGGCCGCTGCGTCATGCAGGATGACGTCCGTCTGGACGCCGCTGTGAAGGACGGCAGCTTCAAGAAGAACCCCATCTTCCTGCAGGCCATCGAACACGCCAAAAAGAACGGCACGGCGCTGCATCTGCTGGCATATCTCACTTATAAATCCTCTCACGGCTGCATCGACTACCCGTTGGCCATCTGCGAAATGGCCCGAGACGCCGGACTGGATCGGGTGTTCTTCCACATCATCTTTGACGGCCGCTCCACGGAACCCGGCTCCGCGCCCAAGCTGCTGGCGGAGCTGGACGAAAAGCTGGATGCCATCGGCGTGGGCCGCATTGTGGATGGTGTGGGCCGCGGCGTGGCGCTGGACCGGGATAAGAACTACGATAAGGTAAAGCGGGCCTATGACGCCATGGTGGACGGCGCAGGTACCCGGTATGAGTAAGCCTCCGGCATAAACCGCCCCCCAAAAAAAGAAAACCAAGAGAATGTTAAAAATCCCGCAGAGAGCAAATACTCTCTGCGGGATTTTTGCACGGGAAAAGTGCGAAAAAGCAACAAATCACGGAACAGACATCGAAAACGGGAATATTTGCGTTGGCGGACTGCTGATCTGCACCCCGACTGAAAGCCGCAAAAAGTGCCCGGACCGCCACAGCGGTCCGGGCCTTCTTGTCATACATCAAAACAGGGATCAGCGGGCGTCCTTCAGGATCGTGTAGACCTCATAAATGTCCTTCACGCTGTAAGTGGGCTTCACATCTGCGGGAACGTTGGTGTCCTTCAGCTTGGTGAGGTAGGAGTCGATGTGGAAGGTGGCGCCGAAGCCCATGCGGATGGGGCCGATGACGTCCCGGGAGAGGGTATCGCCCACATAGGCACAGCTGGCGGGGTCAGACTGGACCTGATGGAGGGAGACCAGAAAAATGTTGGGGTCTAGCTTGCGATATCCGGTGACGGAAGAAAGCGTCACATCCTGGAAGTAGTCCCGGATGCCGTAGTCTTTCAGAACGTCAAACACCTGATAGAGACTGGCTGTGTTGCTGATGACGCCCAGCTTCATACCCAGCCCCTTCAGCCCTTCCAGCATTTCCTTCACGTGGGGGCGGAGAGTACGGTGATAGTGGGTGATCTCCCACATGTGGGCCAGCTCCTCGGCGTAGGGACGCACAGAATCTTCATTCAGGCCGAAATCCGTCAAAACGAAGCTGCCCCAGATCTCCTCCGGCTTCAGCTCCCGCTGCCGGGGGTCCCGGTAAGCGCCGTAACGTTCCCAGCCGGCATTGATGCTCTGAGCCGTAGTTTCAAAGTCCATGTTCAGATCGATGCCGTGAGCGCGCAGAATATCCAGCACGCCCTGAATGGAAGAATGGCGGCTTTCATCGTCAACCCAGATGTCCTCCAGAGTGCCACCCATATCGAACAATACAGTATCTATCATAGTTTCACAGCCTTTTTTTAAAGTTGCATACATGGGAAAAAACGGTATTCAGAGGGAGTTTCTGCGGCGAAGCAGCCACCAGGAGCTTCCAAAACCCATCAGCAGCGGCACAGGGACCATCATACCGAAGAGCTGGAGAAACAGGACCGACGCGCCGTGATCGCCCCGCAGCAGGAGCAGCATGGTCACCAGACTGGCGAGGGCCAGCAGCAAGAGCCAGCCGTATGCGGCCAGAACAGTCTGAGGGTGGCAGATCAGGTGGGTCAGCGCGCAGATTGCTGTCCCGATCAGGGCGGGGAGCAGCGCGCTGACCAGATTTTCTACCGCCCGGGGCGCAAGGGCAAGCCATGCGTGAATGGGATCGGTCAGCAGAAAGAAGGCCGCGCCGTAAACTGCCAGAAAGAGGATGGACAGGCAGAAGGAATTCAGCAGCAGCGTGCTTTTTACATGGCCGTTTTCCGTCAGCCGGAAGGCATCCCAAAAGGATTCCACCCGTCTGGCCTGTTCTTTTTCCCGTTCTGCCCGGCGCAGTTCTTTTTCAAAATCCTGGTTCATGTTATCTCCTATCTGAATGATTCAAAAGGCCCGGGCAGCGGCGGTTGCCGCCGCCCGGGAAAATCGCGGTGCTTGAATTTACTTCATCTTGGGGTTCTTAGACAGCCAGTAAGTCCACATATCCTGCACGTCGGGATAGATGTAATAGATGGCGCTGAGGTCGTTGGCCCGGGCGCCCAGTTCGCTGAGCTTTGCGGGGTTCTTCTTGTCCTCCACGTCGTCGCGGACGGGCCAGTTGCCTTCCTTCTTGAAGGGCTTCATACCTTCGCTCTGGCCGTCGGCACCGCCGGTGATGTAGCGGACGAACAGACGGGCGCCGGCGGGGCTGTTGGTGCCCTTGGCGATGAACAGGGACTCCAGATTCAGCAGGGCGGTGTAAGGCTCCAGATTCAGGCACCAGGCGATGTTGTAGCCGGATTCGTCACGGTTGCCGATCTTGCCGGCGGAGGCCAGGCACAGGGCGGGTTCGTCGGCGGTGGAGTTATGGACGGCCAGCACCAGCTCATCACCGTCACCGATGAAGGTCATCTCGGCCTGAGAGAAGCGCCACAGGTACTCCACGCCGGCGTTCTTCTCGGGAACTTCAAAGTTGAAATCGGAGGCATCGTAGGTGTATTCCAGATCCTTGCCGTAGGTGTCCTTATAGGACTGCGCCATCTCGTCGGCGTTGTTGATGAAGCTGGCAAACAGGGACAGGTACGCGGACTCCTGACCGATCTCCTTGGTGAACAGGTGGTACTTCTGGGTGCCGTCGTCCTTCTTCTCAATGATCTCCCACCAGTTGTGGATGGGCTGTCCATCGGGGAAGGCGGCGGTGTTGTAGAACCACATGGACTGGGAGGCGTACAGAGGATAGCCATATTTCAGGTTTTCCTCGTCGATGTGAGAGCAGATGTCCTTGGGGAAGTAAGGCTCCAGAATGTCCTGATTGTACCACTCGTGGAACACGTTGCCGTTGACATCCTTGGTCTGGAGCACGTCGGCGGTGATGTTGCCGGTGTCGTGCTCGATTTTGGCCTTGGAGAGCACCTCGTCGTTGTCCAGATCGAATACCACCAGATCAAGGCCGGGGTAGGTTTCCTCAAAGCTCTCCTCCACCTTCATCATCTTGGAGGAGGTGGCGTAGACGTTGATGGTGGTGTCCTCCGTCAGGGCTTCTTCATAAAGCTCGTCGTCGGTCTTTTCGCTCCAGTCGTCATAGTAGGGGCCGTAATAATTTTCACCGGTGTTAAGGTCATAGCCAAGGTGCAGGTCGCTGGCGGCAGCTTCGCTGCCGGACTGGGAATCGTCGGAGGGCTGGTCGGTGCTCTTGCCGCCGCAGGCGGCCAGACTCAGCACCATGGAAAGCGCGAGAAGCAGTGCAGAAAACTTCTTCATATTCATCGGGACTCCTTTCATATTTTGACCGCGCCGCAGACACGGCCGAGTGGGGGACCTATCAAAACACGGCTTATACCGCACGTTTGATCAACCGGGTGGTTTCCTTGTTGTAGATGTTGATCTTATCCTGATCGATAATGGCCCAGACCTTCTGATCCAGATCGTAGCGGATCTGGCCGATGTCCTTGGCCAGGAACTCGTCGGTGCCGGCCTTCAGGGTGGTGATGGTTTCAGAGCCGGCGGGCTGGTTGGCGTAAATGGTAACGGGAATGGCGCCCTCCACCGGCTGGGTGGAGATGGCAATCTGCTCGGGACGGATGGCCAGCACGCAGTCGAACTCGCCGCTCTTGGGGAATTCCTCACTGGTAAGGTGCTCGGCGGGGAAGGTGTGGCCGCCCAGATCGCTCTTAACCACCAGCTGGCCGTTGATAACCTCGGCCTTGCCGTCCAGCAGGTTGATGCGGGGATTGCCGATGAAGTCCGCCGCTTCCAGATCAATGGGGTTGTTGTACAGTTCCGTGGGGGTGGCCACCTGATTCAGCTCGCCGGCCTTGAACAGGGCGATCTTGGTGGACATGGTCAATGCCTCGGTCTGGTCGTGGGTCACATAGATGATGGTGGTGCCCAGTTCCTTATGGAGGCGCTGCAGCTCCGCACGCATATCAATGCGCAGCTTGGCGTCCAGGTTGGACAGCGGCTCGTCAAGCAGCAGCAGCTTGGGGCTGGAGGCTACGGCACGGGCGATGGCCACCCGCTGCTGCTGGCCGCCGGACAGCTCGGTGGGATAGCGGTCCTTGTACATGTCAATACGCATCATCCGCAGGGAGTCCATGACCCGGCGGTCGATCTCCGCCTTGCTCATCTTCTGGATCTTCAGGCCGAAGGCGATGTTGTCGTAGACGTTCATGTGCGGGAAGAGCGCGTATTTCTGGAACACGGTGTTGATCTCGCGCTGGTAGGGCGGAACATCGTTCAGGCGCTTGCCGTCAAAGAATACATCGCCGGAATCCGACTCGGCACGGTCACGAACACCCAGGACATCACGGGCGAGGTTTTGGAAACGAACCCTGTTTCCGCGACGCGCGAGGATGTGCTTGCCGCGCTTCAAAAATGCACGGGAGACATCGAGCAGATGCCTCCCATGTATTCCGCCATCAAGATTGGCGGGCAAAAGCTGTATGAACTGGCGCGCAGAGGCGTCGAGGTTGAACGGCAGCCCCGGCAGATTACGATTTTCGAGCTGGAGCTGATGGGCGGCGCAGGCTGCGACTACACGCTTCGCGTCCGCTGCTCGAAGGGCACCTATGTGCGCACGCTCTGCCATGATTTAGGGCAAATGCTCGGCTGCGGCGCGTGCATGTCGTCGCTTCGCCGGACGAAGGCAGGCATGTTTACGCTTTCGCAGGCAATCACCCTGCCGCAGATTCTGGAATTTGCGAAGGAAAACGACCCGCAGGAGCTTTTGATGCCGGTCGACGCGCTGTTTTCGCAGTACCCGCCGCTCATTGTCGAGCTCGGGCAGGCAGAAAAGCTGCGCCACGGCGCGCAAATCAAGGACTGGCACTTTGCGCCCGGCACCTACCGGGTCTACAGCATCACGGGAGAATTTCTGCTTCTGGGCAAGGTGGAGAACACCATTCTGACCACGATCAAGAGCTTTTTTGAGGTTTGAGGGAACAAGACTTGAACAAACGACGTGTCATTGCGCTGGGCTTTTTCGATGGCGTTCACATCGGGCACGGCGCGCTTCTGAAAAAAACATACGAACGCGCGCGCGAGCTGGACGCGGTGCCGTCGGCAATGAGCTTCGATACGCATCCGGACACGCTGGTGTTCGGAACACCGGCAGAACTTCTGAACACGATGGACGAGCGAAAGCAGCTGATGCAGTCGCTCTACGGCATCGCGGACGTGATCTTCTGCCATTTTGACCGGGACATGATGAATATGCCCTGGGAGGCATTCGTCGAGGACTATCTGGTAAAAGAGCTTCACGCCTGCCATCTGGTCTGCGGGCACGACTACCGGTTCGGCGCGCGCGGCATCGGAGACGCACAGAAGCTGACGGAAAAATGCCGCGCGCTCGGGCTCGGCTGCGATGTCATTGGAGAAGTGAAGCTGGACGGCATCACCGTCAGCTCGACGCATCTGCGAACGCTTCTTAAGGCGGGCGAGATGGAAACTGCCGTGCGCTTTCTGGGGCATGGGCACATCCTCTCCGGCATTGTGCAGCACGGCGACAGCCGCGGGCATACGCCTGTCTCTTATACACATCTGACGCTGCCGACGATAAGG
>ENA-OYXF01000892-OYXF01000892.1-human-gut-metagenome-genome-assembly--contig:-NODE-892-length-11392-cov-10.139367_pt1 | contig 11392 bp, 6 predicted proteins | sample MGYA00244842_ERZ653416 | MGnify/ENA primary metagenome ERZ653416 (study PRJEB26926, sample SAMN06164920) | human gut metagenome | biome: ENVO:00009003; feature: ENVO:2100002; material: ENVO:00002003... | reverse complement strand
GAGCCTTATCGTCGGCAGCGTCAGATGTGTATAAGAGACAGCATGCACAGATTCAATCTTAATCAATCTCATTTACGATAATACCTTATTAATCTATGTATGACGCTCATAGTACCTCTCCAAATCTTCCTTCATCTGCCTCTTCACACTCTCCCAATCCTCTCCGCTCATCTTCGCCAGTAGCGCATGATTCAGTGAGATCACTCCCAGGTCCTTCGAGTAGTACATAAATCTCTTTCTTTCGAACTTTTCAAAGGGATTGGTCAGCATGCTGCTTTTGATCATTTTCCGGTCTTTCAGAGTCTCGGCATTATAAGGACAGCTGGGGCGATCCACCGGCAGTCCTTTATCGATCCTGTTCTGATAAAAGGCTATGTAATCTGTCAGTACATCCTCGATCTTCGCATCGCCTATCGTGTCCATATGATCGATAAACGACAGCAGGAACGGCATTTTATAAGACAATGAATAATCTCTTTCCTCCAGGAATGCAAAAAAGTCATCCCGAACGGTTTCATCATTATGCTCCTGAATGTTCAGTTCTTTTCTGTATTTCTCCACATCCTCCGGGCTGAACAGGCTGATCTTCTTGCTGCCGAAGGGGAATTCCATCGTTGGTGTAATCTTTCCCTTACGGATCCAGCTGGTGATCGTTCCGGTGTTGACGAAGTACTCTCTCGCCAGCTGTTCCTGACTGTAGTAATCCCCATACTTTTCTTCAAAGGTATGGATGTCCACTTCCACCTTCTCCGTCACTACCTGCTTGCTGGGCTGGTAGAGGTTGAGGTTATGCTCGTAGATATTGTAGACACCCTTGAAACGGACACCGCTCTCGATAGGCCACGTCAAGGGACGCACGTGGATGTGCAGTTCCTCCTCCAGCTCGTCCAGCAGGTCGAACGGGTCTTTGGCTTCACGGTCCATCTTGTTGATGAAGATAATCACCGGCGTATTACGCATACGGCAGACCTCCATCAGCTTGCGTGTCTGCGTTTCCACACCTTTCGCACCGTCCACCACGATGATAACGCTATCCACGGCCGTCAGTGTGCGGTAGGTATCTTCAGCAAAGTCCTGGTGACCCGGAGTATCAAGGATGTTGACCTTGTAGTCATGGTAGTCGAACTCCATTACAGAAGTGGTAACGGAAATACCACGCTGTTTTTCAATATCCATCCAGTCCGACGTTGCCGTCTTCTTTATCTTATTGCTCTTTACGGCACCCGCCACCTGGATTTGTCCACCAAAAAGCAACAGCTTCTCGGTCAATGATGTCTTACCGGCATCCGGATGCGCAATAATCGCAAACGTTCTCCGTCTCTCTATTTCGTTGTTATTGGCCATATATCAATTAGTCAGTAATAATCACTCTTCCAAATTCTTCATGCAGACGGCAAGGCTCGCCTCCCAATGGGGTATATCGATGCCGAATGTCTTCTTTATCTTTGTCTTGTCCAACACGGAATAATGCGGACGCGGCGCCTTGGCAGGAAACTCATCCGTATGCAGCGGGCTTACCTTGCAGGTCTTTATGCCGGCCAGGCGATGGATAGCCAACGTGAAATCATACCACGAGCACACACCCTCGTTGCTGAAATGATAGATACCGGGAACAATCCCCCGGTTGACAGCCGCAAAAATGGCACGTGCCAAATCATTGGCATATGTCGGTGTGCCTATCTGGTCGAAGACAACCCCCAGCGTCTCTCGCTCACGTCCCAGACGAAGCATCGTCTTCACAAAATTATTCCCGTAAATGGAATAGAGCCATGCTGTACGGATAATCATGGCACGGCTGCAATGCTTCATCACCGCCTGCTCACCTGCCAGTTTAGTAGAGCCATATACCGAATTGGGGCAAGTGGCCGCCTCTTCCGTATAGGGAGTGTGTCCGGTTCCGTCGAAAACATAATCGGTGGACACTTGTATCAAGGCAGCACCGCAAGCTTCGGCAGCAGCAGCCAGATAGCCAGGAGCGACATGATTCAGCTTGTCGCAAAGTTCCTGATTATCCTCTGCCTTGTCCACCGCCGTATAAGCAGCGCAATTCACAATCACATCTATCCGGTTACCCTTCACAAACCTGTGCACAGCTTGTTCGTCGCAAATGTCCAATTCCTGCACGTCAGTGAAAAAATAAGCATGTTGTCCGTTTTCTTTCGACAACACTCGCATTTCATTGCCAAGTTGACCGTTGGCACCGGTTATCAGAATATTCATTTAATAAAGTTACACTTATATATAGAATGTTACGATGAACAATATTTTCCTCCATAATTATCAATTATCCATCAACTCCAATTCTCCCCGCTTCTCCTTGTCATAATAGTTGGCAAGCAACGAGACGAAACCGCTGATGGCCTCCATAGCCTTTGCCGTGCCCTGACTGATTTCCTTCTTCTGCAAGCGCAACAGCAGCACTCCATAAAGTGCCTCGAAACAAGTGTCTACCTCAGGCTCCTCTTTCCGGCCGCTCTTCTGGCGCAGCTCCACGATAAAAGGCAGTGCCTTGAAATAAGCCGCATTATAGAACGGATATTTCGTAGAAGCCAGCAATTCGCCATGCAGCTCCGTCAGGTTCAGAATGACATTCCGGTTGATTTGCAGATGTCCTTTTTCCGTTACGCCTTCCGCACGCATCATATCTGCCAGATTTCCATACCATTCTTCCAGCGCAGGCCGTTCCTCCTCCGGATAGCGCAAAATGATGTTCTGGCGTATCCGGTCTATGTCACAGCCGTTGGCACGGAGCAAATCCTCCACCTGCCACATATATATAAGGTATTCGGCTATATTCTTCTCTTTCAGTTGTTGCGCAATCTTCACGATAAAATGTATGAATTATGATTTTTCACCTTCCCACTTTCACCTTTCCACTCAATACAGTGATTCACCCATCAGCGTAAACACCAGTCCCAGCACAGACACCACAATGACAATGCTCCCGATAATACGGTTCAGCATCCAGATGCCACGCAAGTTGAATTGTGTACGGACTTTATTGACAAAAAAGGTAATGCCAAACCACCATGCCAAAGCGCCCAATGCGATGGCCAAGTATCCGGTAACGGCCTCGAATACCAGCACTCCCTCACTTACAAAAGCGAAGCGGGCGAAAAGGCCTACAAAAAGGAATATAATCAGAGGATTGGAAAGCGTGACGGCAAACGCCGTTATGAAGTTATGAAAATAGGAACCCTTGTTGATGGATACCGGACGGATGGACTGTACCGGATTGCTGCGGAACGTATAAACGCCAAACGCCAACAGAAGAATGCTTCCGAAAAGTTGCAGGTAAAAGATGTTCTTGTTGACATAATCAAAAACGAAACTCATCCCGTAGCCCGTCAGCAAAGCATATGCAATATCGCTTAGCGAAGCTCCTATCCCCGTTACGAAACCATACCACCGTCCTTTATTCAAAGTACGCTGAATACACAATACTCCTACAGGACCCAATGGCGCGGACACAATGACGCCGATAATGAACCCCTTCCACAATATGTCAAATATGGTCTCTATCTGAATCATGGCTGCAAATATCGGACTTTTTTATGAGACGAACGAATAGTGTTAACGTTTTTTCGACGGAAAAGGATTTTAAGAAGTAAAGATTATCCATTTTACATATTATTCCGTATATTTACCTCCGAACTTAACAATACCCCCTTATGAAACGAATAAAAAAAACTCTAACACTCGTTTCCATGGCCGTCTTACTACTGACGGCATGCGAAGCCCCCAAGGAACTCGGTGTGGTTCCATATCCGCAGTATGCCCAAACAACGTCAAAAACAGTAGAACTGCCATCTACGGTAACCTTCTCGACCAATCTGGCGAAATCCGACATGAATGACCTGCTGGCCTATCTGCCGGACTTTGCCATCCCCATGAAGCTTGTCGACAAGAACCCTTTTGTAACGATAGAAATAACGGACGCAACGGATAATCCAATCGCTGCCGAAGGCTACAACCTGACAGTCAGCAAACAAGGTGTAAACATTCAGGCCTCCTCCGCTGCAGGTGCCTTCTATGGACTGCAAACCCTGGCACAACTTGCCCGTAACGGGAAGAAACTGCCAGTCACGACCATCAAGGACGAACCCAGATTCCCCTATCGTGGGCTGCACCTGGATGTTTCAAGACACTTCTTTAACACGGACTATGTCAAGAAACAAATAGACCTGGTAGCCACCTACAAAATCAACCGCCTGCATTGGCATCTGACCGACGGTGCCGGATGGCGGCTGGAGATTCCGGGCTATCCCCGCCTGACAGAATTCGCAGCCTGGAGAAAAGCCGCCAATCTGCAGGATTGGGGGAAATATGACCATCACTTCTGCGAGAAGGATGAAGAAGGAGCCTATGGAGGCTACTATACGGAAGCGGATGTACGTGAGGTTCTGGAATATGCCCGCTTGAGGCATGTCACCGTTATCCCCGAAATAGAAATGCCGGGACACTCGGGAGAAGTACTGGCAGCCTATCCACAGCTGTCCTGTACCGGCAAGCCTTATACATCCGGTGAAGTCTGTATCGGAAACGAAGAGACCTTCAAGTTCTTCGAAGATGTGCTGGATGAAGTGATACGGCTGTTCCCCTCCCGGTATATCCATATTGGAGGTGATGAAGCCAGCAGACGCCACTGGAAGGCATGCCCCAAATGCCAGAAGCGCATGAAGGAAGAAGGGCTCAAAGATGAAAGTGAGCTGCAAAGCTATATGATAGTCCGCATAGAGAAGTACCTCAACGACAAAGGGCGTGAAATCATCGGCTGGGACGAGATACTGGATGGAGGCCTGGCCCCCAACGCAACCGTCATGTCGTGGCGGGGTACGGAGGGTGGCATTGCCGCCGCCCGCATGGGGCATTACGCCATCATGACACCGGAGAGCCACTGCTATCTGGACCACTACCAGGATGACCCTGAGACACAGCCGCTGGCGTTTGGCGCCTGCATCCCCATCGGACAGACCTACTCCTACGACCCGGCTCCCGATTCATTGGGAAGTGATATCTGCAAATACATATTAGGCGTGCAAGGCAATGTATGGGCTGAATATCTGCCCACTTACGAACATGCCGAATATATGATATACCCACGCATCATCGCTCTGGCAGAAGTAGGCTGGACTCCCATGGAGAACAAGCATCCGGAGAGTTTCAAGAGACGTATCAACAACGAAATACGATACATCCGGACGAAAGGGTACAACCCGTTCACCTTGTCGGAACAAGTGCAGACCAGCCAGACCGTTGACTATGCCAAGAAAAAAATCATGCTGTCCCTCACCTCCGAAAAACATCCGATTGACATCCGCTACACAACGGACGGCTCCGAACCGACTGTATCTTCCAAGTTATACAAGAAACCGTTTGCCGTAAAAGACTCCATATTGCTGACCGCACGCCTTTTCGACGGAGAAAAGCCTATCGGAAAAAGCCTTCACCTGCGCACCGACTACCATAAGGGCATAGGCAAAAAGATAACCTATGCACCGGGCGGCAGATACTATCAGCATAAAGAAGTATACAAAGGCGGCGGTGACGCCGGTCTCCTCGACGGACTTCGCGGCGGCAAAAGCTACATGGACGGACGATGGCAGGGCTTCTGCCCCAATGATTTGGATGCCATTATCGACCTGGGCGAAGTGACCGCCATACATCGGGTCATGGCCAACTTCATGCAAATCCGTACCCCACAAGTATTTCTCCCTGCCAAAGTGGAAGTATGGGCATCTGTTGATGGCAAGAACTTCACCCTGCTGGGCAGTGATATCTGCAGCGAGGAAGAGGCCGGAAAGGACGTGATATTCCGTGATTTCGGCTGGATTGGCACCCCCACTGAGACACGATATGTACGCTTCCATGCCATACAAGGGAAGAAGCAATTCTTATTTACGGATGAAATCGTCATACAATAACACACATCCGGTTTTTATGAAACAGAACAAAAAACGCATACGAGTAAAATTGCATGCGTTTTTTGTTTTCCTTTTTTTCTCCTCCCCACCGATTTTACGTATCTTTGCCCCCAAGAAGAAAAGATGAAGATACTCAAAGAAGTAACTTCAATCGTAAAATCGTAAATCGTAAAATCGTAAATATAACTATGATTCTTTTTTTCAGAACCCCATCCAAGAGTGTGATTGCCGTAGAATGTAATCATGAACTCCCCCAGGCAGACAGCGACAAACTCTGCTGGCTTTTTGGAGAAGCCACCCCCGAAAGTGAAGACAACCTGAAAGGACATTTCGTCGGCCCGCGCCGTGAGATGATTACTCCTTGGAGTACAAACGCCGTAGAAATCACCCAGAATATGGGGCTGGACGGCATCATACGCATCGAAGAGTACTTCCCCGTAAAAGATGAGAACGCAGACCACGACCCGATGCTGCAACGTATGTACAAGGGGCTGGACCAGAATGTATTTACAACCAACCGGCAGCCGGAACCGATTGTACACATCGAAGACCTGGAGGCATACAATGAAAAGGAAGGTCTGGCACTCTCCAAAGAAGAAATGGACTACCTCAAGAAAGTAGAGAAAGACCTCGGACGCCCTTTGACAGACTCCGAAGTATTCGGTTTCGCGCAAATCAACTCCGAGCACTGCCGTCACAAAATCTTCGGCGGGACATTCATCATCGATGGAGTGGAACAGGAATCTTCACTCTTCCAGATGATAAAGAAAACCACACAAGAGAATCCCAACAAAATTATCTCTGCCTACAAAGACAATGTAGCCTTTGCCGAAGGTCCGGTTATCGAACAGTTTGCCCCCGCAGACCACTCCAAGCCTGACTATTTCCAAGTAAAGGACATCAAGAGTGTCATCTCCCTGAAAGCGGAAACACATAACTTTCCCACAACAGTAGAACCGTTCAACGGTGCGTCTACCGGTACGGGCGGTGAGATTCGCGACCGTATGGGCGGCGGTAAGGGCTCTTGGCCGATTGCCGGAACAGCCGTTTACATGACCTCCTACCCCCGTACGGAAGAAGGACGTCCCTGGGAAGAGATTCTGCCGGTACGCAAATGGCTGTATCAAACTCCCGAACAAATACTAATCAAAGCCTCCAATGGTGCCAGTGATTTCGGGAACAAATTCGGCCAACCGCTAATCTGCGGTTCCGTGCTCACTTTCGAACATAAGGAAAAAGATGAAGTCTATGGTTACGACAAAGTGATTATGCTTGCCGGAGGCGTAGGCTACGGTACCCAGCGTGACTGTTTGAAAGGTACACCGGAAGCCGGCAACAAAGTGGTTGTCATCGGTGGAGACAATTATCGCATCGGTTTGGGCGGCGGCTCCGTATCTTCCGTAGATACCGGACGCTACAGCAGTGGCATCGAGCTGAATGCTGTACAACGCGCCAACGCCGAAATGCAGAAACGCGCCTACAACGTGGTACGCGCACTTTGTGAGGAAGAGACCAATCCGGTTGTCTCCATCCACGACCACGGCTCTGCCGGACATGTTAACTGTCTGTCTGAATTGGTAGAGGAATGCGGCGGCCTGATTGACATGAGCAAGTTACCCATCGGTGACACCACGCTGTCTGCCAAGGAAATCATAGCCAACGAAAGCCAGGAACGCATGGGCTTGCTGATTCAGGAAGAGGCCATCGAACATGTACGCAAGGTAGCCGAACGCGAACGCGCTCCGATGTACGTAGTAGGTGAAACGACCGGCGACCATCGCTTTGCCTTCCAGCAAGCTGACGGTGTACGTCCGTTCGACCTCGCCGTAGAACAGATGTTCGGCTCTTCCCCCAAGACCTATATGGTGGACAAGACCGTAGAACGTCACTACGAAATGCCCCAATACGAAGTTTCCCAACTACACGAATACCTCACCAATGTGCTCCAACTGGAAGCTGTGGCTTGTAAAGACTGGTTAACAAACAAGGTGGACCGTTCTGTAACAGGCAAGATTGCCCGCCAACAGTGCCAGGGTGAATTGCAGTTGCCTCTGAGCGATTGTGGTGTGGTAGCTTTGGACTATCGCGGCGAAAAGGGTATCGCAACCTCTCTGGGCCATGCTCCCCAGGCGGCACTTGCCGACCCGGCAGCCGGCTCCGTTCTTTCCGTCAGCGAAGCATTGACCAACTTGGTTTGGGCACCGCTTGCCGAAGGTCTGGACAGCGTTTCCCTTTCTGCCAACTGGATGTGGCCTTGCCGTTCGCAAGAAGGTGAAGATGCCCGTCTGTACACGGCAGTAAAGGCCTTGAGTGACTTCTGCTGTTCCCTGCAAATCAATGTACCGACCGGTAAAGACTCTCTTTCCATGACACAGAAATACCCCGACGGCAGCAAAGTAATTTCTCCGGGCACGGTAATTGTTTCTGCCGGTGGAGAAGTTTCCGACGTCAAGAAAGTCGTATCTCCGGTGCTGGTTAACAATGAAAAGACTACCATTTATCATATAGACTTCAGTTTCGACAACCTGAAACTCGGCGGTTCCGCCTTTGCTCAGACCCTGGGCAAGGTAGGTGACGAAGTTCCCAGCGTGCAGGATGCCGAATACTTCCGCGATGCTTTCCTTGCCGTGCAGGAACTGGTCAACAAGGGACTGATTCTTGCCGGACATGATATTTCCGCCGGTGGTCTTATCACTACACTGCTTGAAATGTGCTTTGCCAATGTGGAAGGCGGTATGGAAATCAACCTGGATAAAATCAAGGAGCAAGACCTTATCAAGATTCTGTTTGCAGAGAACCCGGGTATCGTTATCCAGGTGAGCGACAAGCACAAGGAAGCTGTAAAGCAAATACTGGAAGATGCAGGCGTAGGTTACGTGAAGCTCGGCAAACCGACAGACGAACGCCATATTCTTGTATCAAAAGGCGATGTTACTTATCAGTTTGGCATCGACTATATGCGTGATGTATGGTACTCTACTTCTTATCTCCTTGACCGTAAGCAGTCCATGAACGGCTGCGCCAAGAAGCGTTTCGAAAACTACAAGATGCAACCGGTGGAATTCGCCTTCATGCCGGACTTCAAAGGCAAGTTCTCACAATACGGCATTAATCCGGACCGCCGTACACCGTCAGGTATACGCGCCGCCATCATCCGTGAAAAAGGAACCAACGGCGAACGCGAAATGGCCTACTCACTCTATCTGGCAGGCTTCGATGTGAAGGATGTTACAATGACCGACCTTATCAGCGGCCGCGAGACGCTGGAAGATGTAAACATGATTGTTTACTGCGGTGGTTTCTCCAACTCCGACGTTCTTGGTTCTGCTAAGGGTTGGGCAGGTGCTTTCCTCTTCAATCCGAAAGCAAAAGAAGCGCTCGACAAATATTATGCACGCGAGGATACGCTTTCACTGGGTGTCTGCAACGGCTGCCAGCTCATGATGGAACTTAATCTTATCAATCCCGAGCACAAGAAAAACGGCAAGATGCTTCATAATGACTCACACAAGTTTGAATCCAGATTCCTCGGTGTTACCGTCCCCACCAACCGCAGCGTAATGCTCGGCTCACTGAGTGGCAGCAAACTGGGTATCTGGGTAGCTCACGGTGAAGGAAAATTCTCCTTGCCATACGACGAGGACAAATACAACGTCGTGCTGAAATACTCATACGACGAATACCCTTCCAACCCCAACGGCTCAGATTATTCCATAGCCGGATTGGCAAGTGCCGACGGACGTCATCTGGCCATGATGCCCCACTTGGAACGTGCCATCTTCCCCTGGCAGAACGGTTGCTACCCCGCAGACCGCGTAAACAGCGACCAAATCACTCCTTGGGTAGAAGCATTTGTCAATGCACGCAAGTGGGTGGAAGCCAATAAAAAATGAGCTGAACTTCCTTCTTTATAGAAATGTAACAAGCGCGGGTTATGAATAATCCCGCGCTTGTTACATTTCTATTCTTCGCTTTCTTTTCTTGCTTTTCTCAAACAAAAGCATTATTTTTGTGTTTATTTTCAACTCTCCCTCAGTACAACATTCAAAAAAACCGCTCGACAATTATGAAAAAGTACTTCTTTTTCTGCATACTACTATTATTGCCAATTATAGGCATTGCACAAACATACAAATACATCGGTGTGGAAGACGGTTTGAGCAACAGACGGGTATATGCTATTCAAAAGGGACCCAAAGGTTACATGTGGTTTCTTACCCACGACGGCATCGACCGATACAACGGAAAAGAATTCAAGCCGTACAAACTGATGGATGGAGATGAGGAAGTGAATTCCATGATGAACCTGAACTGGCTCTATGTGGATTCCAAAGGAACCATATGGGAAATTGGCAAGAAAGGACGCGTGTTCCGCTATGATACAAAACACGACCGTTTTGTCCTGGTATACAAGCTACCCGAAAGCGAAGTGAAAGGACGTCCAACCCCTATCAGTTACGGTTTTGTGGATGCCAACAGCGTAATATGGCTTTGCAATGAAGATGCTCTATATCTGTACGACAGCAATACCCAGAAGGTGACATTCATTCAAAACGAAATAGGAGAACGAATTACTGATATCGCACAGATTGATTCGACCCACTTCTTCATCGGGACCGACATCGGCATACATTATGCTGAGCTGGCCAACAACACCCTCACCCTCAGTCCCTGCAACCAATTGGACACCTTGAAGATACAAATCAACGAACTATACTATCATAAACCGTCTCACAAGGTTTTTATCGGTACTTTCCAACGGGGAATATTTACCTATGACCTGAATGAGCACAAAGTCATGCATATCCCATCCGGACTGATGGACGTTAGTATTAACTGTATCCGTGCCTACAATAACAATGAAATCCTCATAGCTACAGACGGGGCCGGTGTCTACAAAATGAATACCGATACCTATGAATCTATACCATACATTGTTGCTGACTATAACCGGTACAACTCAATGAACGGAAATACCATCAATGATATCTACATTGACAGTGAACAACGCATCTGGATGGCTAATTATCCCATTGGTATAACTGTACGCAACAACCGATATGCCGATTATCAATGGATAAAACACTCTATCGGCAATAAACAGTCACTCATCAATGACCAGGTAAATGCCATCATTGAAGACCATGACGGCGATTTATGGTTTGCCACCAATAACGGCATCAGCCTTTATTATAGCAAGACGAAACAATGGCATTCTTTTCTCAGCAGTTTCGACACCGCAAGCCATAGTAAAAACCATATCTTCATCTCATTGTGCGAAGTGGAGCCCGGCATCATCTGGGCCGGAGGATATAGTTCCGGCATCTACCAGATCAACAAGAAACTACTGTCCACAGAGTTCTTTACTCCGTCTTTATTCAGTAATCTGAATATCCGGCCGGACAAGTATATCCGTTCCATTATGAAAGATTCTTCAGGAAACATCTGGTCCGGAGGGTATTATAACT
>ENA-OYXF01000880-OYXF01000880.1-human-gut-metagenome-genome-assembly--contig:-NODE-880-length-11507-cov-6.650367_pt1 | contig 11507 bp, 7 predicted proteins | sample MGYA00244842_ERZ653416 | MGnify/ENA primary metagenome ERZ653416 (study PRJEB26926, sample SAMN06164920) | human gut metagenome | biome: ENVO:00009003; feature: ENVO:2100002; material: ENVO:00002003... | reverse complement strand
CCGTGCCGCCTCTGTCGCCGCCCTCCGGTCCTAAATCTATAATATGGTCGGCGGTTTTTATAACGTCAAGGTTGTGCTCTATTACAAGCACCGTGTTGCCCGAATCCACAAAGCGCTGCAAAACCTCGATAAGCTTATGCACGTCCGCCGTGTGGAGACCTGTTGTGGGTTCGTCCAAAATATAGATCGTTTTGCCCGTACTGCGCTTTGAAAGCTCGGTTGCAAGCTTAACACGCTGTGCCTCGCCGCCCGAAAGCGTGGTTGCGGGCTGACCTATTTTTATATACCCAAGCCCCACGTCGAACAGGGTTTTAAGCTTGCGGTATATCCTCGGTATGCTTTCAAAGAACTGCATACCCTCTTCAACCGTCATTTCAAGCACGTCGTAAATGCTTTTGCCTTTGTATTTAATACTGAGTGTCTCACGGTTATAGCGCTTGCCCTCGCATACCTCGCACGGCACATAAATATCCGGCAAAAAGTGCATTTCTATTTTCAAAATACCGTCGCCCTGACAGGCTTCGCATCTGCCGCCCTTTACGTTAAAGGAAAAGCGGCCTGCGGTGTAGCCGTGGGTTTTTGCGTCTTTAGTAGAGGCGAATAGCTCCCGTATATCTCCGAAAACGCCCGTATATGTCGCGGGGTTGGAACGCGGCGTTCTGCCGATAGGCGCCTGATCTATATTTATAACCTTATCAAGATTTTCTATGCCCGAAAACGATTTGAATTTGCCGGGTATGGTTTTTGCACGGTTAAGCTTGTTAGCAAGCACCTTATAAACAATATCGTTTACAAACGAGGACTTGCCGCTGCCCGAAACGCCCGTAACGCAGGTGAATGTACCGAGCGGTATTTTAACGTTTATTTTTTTAAGGTTATTTTCAGCCGCGCCCTTTATTTCAAGAAATTCACCGTTGCCTGTTCGTCTTTTTTGCGGCACCGGTATTTTTTTTCTGCCGGTAAGATAGTCCGAGGTTACAGACTCGGTGCATTTTTCAAGCTCCGGCACGGTTCCCGAAAATACAATGTTTCCGCCGTGTATTCCCGCACCGGGGCCTACGTCTACAATATAATCCGCGGCGCGCATTGTATCCTCATCGTGCTCTACCACGATAACGGTATTGCCGAGATCCCTAAGCCGTTTAAGCGTGGCTATAAGGCGGTCGTTATCACGCTGATGAAGACCTATACTCGGTTCGTCAAGAATATAAAGCACACCCATAAGTGAAGAGCCTATCTGCGTAGCCAGGCGTATACGCTGGCTCTCACCGCCCGAAAGCGTGCCCGAAGACCTTGAAAGGTCAAGATATTCAAGCCCCACGCTTTCAAGAAAGGTAAGGCGCTCGCGTATTTCCTTTAAAATGGGCTTTGCTATCATTTCGTCGCGCTGACCGAATTTAAGCGAGGATATAAACTTAAGCTCGTCGGAAACCGACATATCGCAAAGCTCTTTAATATTTTTGCCGCCCACGGTAACCGCAAGGTATTCGGGCTTTAAACGCGCGCCGTGGCAGTCGGGGCAGGGCAGAGCGGTCATATAGCTTTCAATTTCGGCGCGGGCATAATCGCTTGAGGTTTCCTTATAGCGCCTTTCAAGGTTATTTATAACCCCTTCGAACGGCGCCTCGTACGTGCCTTTGCCTAAATCGTTTCCGCGCCTTAATTTAAGCTTAACGTCCCCCGTGCCGTACAGCACTGCGTGCTTTACCTCGTCCGAAAGCTCGCCGTATGGCGTGTTTATATCAAAGCCGTAATGCTCTGCAAGACCGTTATAATACATAGTGGCAATAGTGCCGGAATCGGGGTAAAACCATGAATTTACGCCCCAGCCCGAAGCGCGTATAGCACCGTCGATAAGCGATTTGCTTTCATCGTTTATAACAAGCGCCGGATTAACCTTCATAAATATTCCGAGTCCCGTGCAGGTGGGGCAAGCCCCGAACGGACTGTTAAACGAAAACATTGTTGGGGTAAGCTCGGGTATGCTTATGCCGTGCTCGTCGCAGGCAAAGCTTTGCGAAAACTGCAATTCCTCGCCGCCTGTTACGTCGGCTGCCACAAGACCGCCCGAAAGCTCCACCGCGGTTTCAATACTGTCTGCAAGGCGCGAGCGTATTTCCTCTTTTACAACAAGGCGGTCTACAACAATTTCTATTATATGCTTTTTGTTTTTTTCAAGCTTTATTTCTTCTGAAAGGTCGTAAATATGGCCGTCTATCCTCACGCGCACATAGCCCTGCTTGCGCGCGCGTTCAAGCTCCTTTGTGTGTTCGCCCTTTCTGCCCTTTACAATGGGGGAGAGTATTTGTATTTTGCTGCCCGAAGGCAATTCCATTATTCTGTCTACGATTTGGTCGGTGGTCTGGCGGCTTATTTCCTTACCGCAAACAGGGCAGTGCGGAATACCTACGCGCGCATATAAAAGGCGCAGGTAATCGTATATTTCGGTAACCGTTCCTACCGTAGAGCGCGGATTTTTCGAAGTGGTTTTCTGATCAATTGAAATTGCGGGCGAAAGACCGTCTATGCTGTCTACGTTAGGCTTTTCCATTTGCCCTAAAAACTGACGCGCATATGATGAAAGCGATTCGACATACCGCCTTTGCCCCTCGGCGTATATTGTATCGAACGCAAGCGAGGATTTGCCGCTGCCCGAAAGCCCCGTAAAAACAATAAGCTTATCGCGCGGTATCTCAACGTCTACATTTTTTAAATTATGCTCTCTTGCGCCGTGGATTATAATTTTATCGTTTGCCAAAAAAAACGTCCCCTTTTATTTCAGTATGCCCCATACATATCTGAAAACAAATGTTCGTTACTATTTTACAGCATTTTTCAAAAAAAGTAAAGTACGGATTTATAAAATCAGGCCGGTCTGTAAGCGACCGACCTGATTGTGTAATTTCTATTTTTCGTTTTCTAAGTCTTCTTTAATAATGTATTTTGGTCTTGCCTTTGCTTCAAGGTAAATTTTACCTATATATTCGCCTATTATTCCGAGCGACAGCATTATAAGCCCGCCGATAGCCCAAACCGAGCATATAACGCTTGCCCAGCCCGGTACGGTTGCGCCTATTGCCCAGCGGACTATAAAGTTTATCAGCATAAGTATGCTTACGGCGAAGATCAGAAAGCCGATAATGGTTATATACCGTATGGGCTTTGATGAAAGCGAGGTTATCCCCTCTAATGCAAAGGAAATCATTTTTTTAAGCGGATATTTGCTTTCTCCTGCAAAGCGCTCGGTTCTTTCATAGTAAACCGAAGAGGTCTTGTAGCCTATCATAGGTACTATTCCGCGCAAAAAAAGGTTGACCTCTCTAAATTCCGCAAGACCTTCTAACGCTCTTTTGGACATAAGCCTGTAATCGGCGTGGTTAAATACCGTTTCGGCTCCCAAAAAATTCATAACCCTGTAAAATGCTTCGGCGGTGAATTTTTTGAAAAAAGTATCTGTTTTGCGTTTTGAACGTACGCCGTAAACGATATCGCAGCCGCCGTAATATTCTTTTAGCATTTCGTCTGCGGCGTTTATATCGTCCTGCAGATCGGCGTCCATTGAAATTGTTACGTCGGCTTTGTCTTTGGCGGTCATAAGGCCTGCCAGCAAAGCGTTTTGGTGGCCGCGGTTGCGGCTTAAATTAACTCCGGTGAAAATCCCGCCGTCCTTATGCAGGGCTTTTATTATTTCCCATGTTTTATCCTTAGAACCATCGTTTACAAACATAACGCGGCTTTTGTCGCTTACGATTTTATCCTCAATAAGTTTTTTAAGCTTTAAGCCAAGCCGCTTTGCGGTTTCGGGCAAAACCGCTTCCTCGTTATAGCAGGGAACGACAATATAAAGTATATCGGGCATTGTATTCAATCCTTTCGGAAAAGCTGTTTTATTTACCTTCGCGCAGCTTATTTATTTTATCGCGCAAATAGGCGGCATGCTCAAATTCAAGTATCTTAGCCGCCTGCTTCATTTCGTTTGTAAGGCGTTTTATCTCAGCCTCACGCTCTAAGCGGGACATTTTGGATACAGGCTTATCGCTTTTAACCTTTTGACCGATTTCTATTATGTCGCGCACGTCCTTTATTACCGATTTCGGCGTTATGCCGTGCTCCTCGTTATAGCGGCTTTGTATTGCGCGGCGTCGCTCGGTCTCGGTTATTGCGCGCTCCATAGAGGGCGTTACGCTGTCTGCGTACATTATAACCTCGCCGCGGGCGTTTCTTGCGGCTCTGCCTATTGTTTGCACAAGCGAGGTTTCGCTGCGCAAAAAGCCCTCTTTATCCGCGTCTAATATTGCAACAAGCGATACTTCGGGTATATCAAGGCCCTCGCGCAGCAGGTTTATTCCCACAAGCACGTCAAATTCGCCGAGTCGCAGATCGCGTATTATCTCCATTCTTTCTATGGTGTCGATATCGTAGTGCATATATTTTACTTTTATATCAAGCCCCGAAAGATAATCGGTAAGATCCTCGGCCATTTTTTTGGTAAGCGTGGTAATAAGCACGCGCTCGTTACGCGCGGTACGCATATTTATTTCCGAAACAAGGTCGTCTATCTGACCCTCGCTCGGTCTTACAGATATGAGCGGGTCAAGAAGTCCGGTAGGACGTATCACCTGTTCTACTATCTGTGCGGCATGGTCCTTTTCAAAATCGCCCGGTGTTGCGGAAACAAATACCGCCTGATTTACGTGATTGTAAAATTCTTCAAAATTAAGCGGACGGTTATCAAAGGCAGAGGGAAGCCTGAACCCGTATTTAACAAGATTTTCCTTTCTTGCGCGGTCGCCGCCGTACATACCGCGTACCTGCGGCAGCGTTACGTGGGATTCGTCCACAAAAAGCAGATAATCGTCGGGAAAGTAATCAAGCAGTGTTGAAGGAACGCTTCCGGGTTTTCTGCGCGAAAGCACCCTTGAGTAGTTTTCAACGCCCTTGCAGGTGCCTATTTCCCTGAGCATTTCAATATCGTATTCGGTGCGCTGGCGTATACGCTGCGCCTCAATAAGCTGACCGTTTTCGTTAAAAAACCTTACGCGCTCTTCCATTTCTTCCTTAATTTCGTTAAGAGCGTCCTCAAGCTTATCGTGCGAAACTATATAATGCGACGCCGGATATATCGCCGCATGGGATAAAAACGCCTTTACCTCGCCCGTAACGGTGTTTATTTCGCTTATGCGGTCTATCTCATCACCGAAAAACTCCACGCGTATTGCGTTTTCATATGCGTTTGCAGGGTATATTTCCACCGTGTCTCCTCTTACCCTGAATTTGTTGCGCACAAAATTTATATCGTTGCGTTCATACTGTAAATCCACAAGCTTGTGAAGAAGCTCGTCCCTGCTTTTTTCCATACCCGTTCTGAGCGAGATGACCATACTTTTATAATCGATAGGGTCGCCGAGCGAATATATGCAGGAAACGCTTGCTACTATTATTACGTCCCTGCGCTCGGAAAGCGCGCAGGTTGCCGAATGGCGCAGCTTATCTATTTCATCGTTTATTGCCGAATCCTTTTCAATATAAGTGTCGCTGCCCGGTATATACGCTTCGGGCTGGTAGTAGTCGTAATAAGAAACAAAATACTCCACCGCATTCTCGGGGAAAAACTCGCGGAACTCACTGCAAAGCTGTGCGGCAAGGGTTTTATTGTGGGCTAAAACCAACGTCGGGCGGTTGACATTCGCTATTATATTAGCCATAGTAAAGGTTTTGCCCGAACCCGTAACGCCCAGCAAAACCTGCTCTTTTAAGCCGTTTTTAATGCCGTTTGAAAGCTTTTCAATAGCCTCAGGCTGGTCTCCCGTAGGCTTGTATTTTGAATGTAAAACAAATTTATCCACCGGTAATTGCTCCTTTGCGGTGCTTAGAGATAAGGTTAATGCTTTTTATAAAAGCTTATTGAAATAAGCTGTTCGATGAAATAAAAATCGGCAAGCCTATAATAAGGCTTACCGATTTTTGGCGTTCCCGAGGTAATTCGAACACCCGACCTACCGCTTAGGAGAACGTTTTATACATTTTTCGCTGATGCAGTTTGGTCTCTCACGACGCTCCAAATCCGCATAAACACTGACTTTTTAAGCGAACACAATGTTTTTTCGTTTCTCCTGTTCCTGCTAATTCGGCGTAATTATTCGTACTCCGATTAGCAAAAAATTAGCAAGCTTATATTCAGATAATGTGATATTAAATTTTGAAAACCGTCCGATTACTGTTTATAGTATAGCGCAAATTATCAAAAAAATCAAGAAACACATAACGGCATAGATCTTCATTTTGAAATCTGTGCCGTCTTTTATTTTTGGGAGGAAAAAATATGTCAGAATACAAATTGGAAATCAAACAGGTGGTAGACTACCCACGGTGCAGAATATACCGACAGCTTATACAGTGCTTAATAAAGGACCCGAACATTCGCTCCGGCGGCAGTTCGGGTCTTTTCTATTATACGGTGCTGTGCTGCTACGCAAACTTTCGCACTTCATATAAAAGAATTGACGGAATAAGCTATACCGTTCACGCGGGTGAATGGATCTGCCGAATAAACGAGCTTAAAATATATCTGCGCCTTAAAACGGCTAAACAGACAGTAGCCCTTATGAAAGATTTGCAGGACAGGCATTTGATTGAGTACAACATACTCGGCCGCGGTAAGCTTATAAAATTCAGAATTAAAAACTGGTGCAAAGCAAACCGCGCGTTAGATTACAACGCGCCCTGCCAAAAGGAAACCGGATTTTTCTTTTTGCCGGTATCGGTTGCAAACGAGCTTGTAAGCTACGGTAAATGCAGTGAAATGGACGCGGTGCTGGATTTATGGATAAATACTGTATATAACGATTCGCAGGTACAGGGCAGCGATGTAAGCCCGCTTGTGTATATAAGAAACGGCACGGGCAAGCCGCTTTTAAGCTGTGACGATTTAGCGCGGCGCTGGGGTGTTTCAAAGGCGACGGCAAGCAGGTATCTTAATAAGCTAAAAAAGGAAGATTACATAATGACGGTAAGCTTTGCGGGTTCACACGGCAGCGCAATATATATTAAACGCTATCTGTCAACAATGTTCCAAATATCCGATGTGCTTGTAGATAAAGACGAGCTTGCAATGGCACTTAATATCGAACTTAAAATACCCGAGGAGCGTGCCGAAACGGAAGAACAAACCGAAAATATCCGCGTTTCAAATTATTTAAACAGCGTTTCAAAAACGGCGATTTGCGCGGTTATAGAAAAAGTGGGAAAAATCCTTTCATTACAGGGCTTCCCGTGCCATTTATGTCCTAAAACCGAATATATGTTATTACCTTTATCCGAATGCAAGGAAACAAGTATATTACCTGTAAAGTATACAGATACGGGCAGGTTGCGTTTTCTGCTTGTTATGAACTGTTCGGGGAAAGAAATTTTCCGATTTGATATTTCTATGCAAAGGAGCGAGGAAAATGCCGAATAAAAAGCAAGCCGAAGTAAAAGAAACCCCGGAATACCACAATACATATTTGCTGCTTAAAAAATACCGTGATGTAGTGTGGAACCTTGAGTTGTCTGTTCAGCGGGTCAGAAATAAATTCCGCATTGAAATGGGAAGCAGTATAGAGGATTTTTTAGAGTCGGCATATATAGCGGGCATGGATTTCTCTGCATCCGGACTTACCGAATACACAAAAAGCATTGAGGAAAGCCGGCAAATGCTGCGGCTTATTGAGTCGGCGGTGGAAATGCTTAGATATAAGCATAAAAACGGGGAAATGTATTACTGGATACTGTATTATGCCTTTTTATCGCCGCAGCAGTATAAAAACGCAGGCGAGATAATAGAGCAGCTGTTGCCGCATATAAGCGACATAAGCTATCGGACATATTACCGTAAACGCAGGGACGCCATAAGCTCTCTTTCCTGCATTCTTTGGGGATATACGGAAAGAGAAAGCCTTGAGGTCACGAAGAAGTTTTTGCAGAATAAATAGGAATAGAATTGGTTTTTTCTGCCGAAACCGAAAAACTATGCTGTTTTAAAAAGTTTTTATGGAATTTCAGTAAAAACTATTGACTATAAGAATGTTTTTGGATATACTAAAACAAGGAGGCGATACAATGATCGTTAGAACTCACTATTTGAATACATTGAAAAACTATCGGGATGTTCCGTTAGTGAAAATTCTTGCAGGTATACGGCGCTCCGGGAAATCGACCATTTTGGATATGCTGAAAGACGACCTGATTGGCAGCGGAATCTCCGCAGACCATGTAATCTATATGCGATATACCTCGGAGGAACTGGATGACAACATAACTGACAAGCAAATGTATTGTGAAATAAAGGATAAAATGACCGACAGTCGGCGTTACTATCTTTTGTTGGATGAAGTACAGGAAGTGGACGGTTGGGAAAAGGCAGTCAACAGTCTGTTAGAGGATTGCAATACCGACATTTATGTGACGGGTTCAAACTCTAAGCTGATGTCCGGTGAAATATCAACCTATCTTACGGGACGTTATATATCAATTCCTGTTTTTACACTTTCTTTTGCAGAGTATCTGGATTTCAAAAAAGAAAGCGGACGCACGCCGAAGGAGCTTTTGAACGAATATATCCGTATGGGTGGTTTCCCTATTGTTGCCCTCGGTGACTTCGACGAGCGTTCGTCCTATCAGATTGTAGAGGGAATCTATAATTCCGTTATCACCGGAGATATTACCAAACGCCACAACATCACAAACTTTGATATCTTCAACCGTGTGGTGAAGTATGTTGTTGAAAATGTCGGGAAAACCTTTTCTGCCAACGCGATTGTAAAATTCATGAAAAGCGAAGGGCGTTCTTTATCGGTAGAGTCGGTATATAATTACCTTGAATGGCTGGAAAAGGCGTTTGTAATCTATCGTTGCCAACGATACGATATGCAAGGTAAAACCGTTTTGAAAACGCAGGAAAAGTTCTATCTTGCAGACGCTTCGCTAAAATATTGCATAATGGGCTTTAACCCGAAGTCCGTTGCCGCTATGCTTGAAAACATTGTGTACTTTGAACTCAGGCGGAAGGGCTACGATGTATATATCGGGAAAAATGCCGCCAAAGAAATTGATTTTATAGCCACGCGGCGTGACGAAAGAATATATGTGCAGGTCTGCCGCAATCTGCCGGAGGAATCCGATAGGGAAATTGCCAATCTGCTTGAAATTAAAGACCACTACCCCAAATATGTAGTAACGCTTGACGAACTGGCTGCAGGGAATATAAACGGAGTTAAGATTGTGCATTTGGCAGATTTTCTGTTGTCGGAAGATTATTGATATTTTTGACTTACTTTGTTATGCTTGTGCTACAATAGGGACAAATTAGAGAAACCTTATAAAGGCAGGCTCGCATAAGGACGCTTTCAAAAAGTGACCGATTGAGAGTAACACAAACCTCGCAGAGATATAGCTCTGTGAGGTTTGTGTTATTTATAAATACGATTTCGCTTTAATAGTCAGATAAGAAAAATTGTAGGTTGAATGAAAACTCGCTGTTGTATAGCCTGCCATATTATGTTAAAATTATTTTTATGAAGGACAAAATTATGCGGCATATAACAACAAAGGAAGGGATATCGGCTGTTATGTCTTTCAAAGAAAATTGAGATTTGTTAAAGTGTTTCTAATTGAAATTGCCCATTTCAAAAAAACAATCCGATAACAGTCAGCACTGAACATCGGGAAAAACAAACCGCCTTTTGATAAAATACAGACAGACAAGGAGGGATAGCGTGGATTGGATAAAAGGCTTGCAGTGGTCTATCGACTATATTGAGGCGCATTTAACCGAAACTATTGACTACGAATCAGTTGCGTCACAAAGCTTTTCGTCAAGCTATCATTTTCAGCGTGTGTTCGGTATTCTTTGCGGATTTACCGTCGGCGAATATATCAGAAACCGCAGATTATCGCTTGCCGGCACGGAGCTTGCCGCAGGCAATGCAAAAGTAATCGATGTTGCGCTGAAATACGGCTATGAAAGTCCGGACAGCTTTGCAAAAGCTTTTAAAAAATTCCATGGTGTATTGCCGTCAGAAGTAAAAAAGGGCGATAGCAATTTAAAATCATTTTCCCGTCTTGTCTTAAAAATTTCTTTGGAGGGCGGAACACTTATGGATTACAAAATCATCGAAAAACCCGAAATTATATTAACGGGCTACAAGGAGCATTTTACGGGAGTGCCATACGGTGAGGAACGGAAAATCCAAGAGGGCGAATTATTCAAAACAACAAGGGCAAAGCAATGGCTTTTACGAGGGACAAAAGGTGCGTCCGGCGATACGGGGACTGATATGTGCCTTATTACGAATATTTCGGATAACGGGTACGACTTTTATTATGCCGCAGAGCTCCAAAAATACGAGCGTGAAAATATGTATAACACGGCAGTTACAGGCTTTGAATATATGAAAGAATTCGGCTTCGAAGACATAACGGTTCCAAAACAGACCTACGCCGTATTTACAACCGAAAATCAGCCGTATCCAGTTGAGGACTATTTTGATATAAGGAAACGAATTGTATCGGAGTGGCTGCCCGCAAATAATTTTGAAATTGCAAACTCGCCCGAGATTTCTGTTTATCACTGGTTTCCGAAAAATGAAAAAGAAAAACGGTTTATTGAAATATGGCTGCCGATCATTCAAAAATAACAATTTGCCGCCTATATTCGTGGGCGGCATTTTTAAAACCGCTTACTCAACCTGCGGTTGCATTACTGTAAACGGATATGTTATACTTATTTTAAAGACAAAGTTTTATAATAGAATCAGAAAGCGCTTTCTAATAAAAAATGAGGTGAACTGTAATGCTAAAAATCGGCGAAAAGATTAAAGAATTAAGAAAGTCACAGGATGTGACACAAGAAAAGCTGGCTGATTATTTGAACATCTCCTATCAAGCAGTATCTAAGTGGGAAAACGGGGTTTCACTTAGATAAAGATACCACACCATTCCCACGCTGACTTTTGCTCAACCGATACAGCCGGAGGGCTGGATAACAAGAAAAGGCGGTATGCGCCCCGTGGAGGGGTAGCGTACCGCCTTTTCTTGTGGGGGTTTCCAAAGGGGGCAACGCCCCCATTTGGCACACGACTTTGCGAAGCAAAGTGTAGTGTGTTATACGCTCTGTCGGCGTTGCCGTGAAAATGCCGTTGCCGCCGGGGAGGGCAAGGGCATTTGAAGCGGCAGGAAAACAGGGCTGTGATTGCGTGGCGTGGAGCCGCAAGCGCAGGACTGGTTTCATCAGCAGACAGGGCGTATATGAATGCCCCCGTCCCTCGTCTTACGCTGGACTATGGGACAAAGTGTCCCAGACGGATAGCCACACTTACGAAAAAGCAGACGGATTTTTCTCTCAAAATTGAAATGGGCGGGAAGCCATTTTAGGGCTTTCCCGCCTTGATTGCCCATCAGCAAAGACGGGCGGGACTGTCAACGGCGGCGCATGAAATGCGCCGTTCATCTTGACCGTTGACTGGCTC
>ENA-OYXF01000862-OYXF01000862.1-human-gut-metagenome-genome-assembly--contig:-NODE-862-length-11651-cov-4.984046_pt1 | contig 11651 bp, 7 predicted proteins | sample MGYA00244842_ERZ653416 | MGnify/ENA primary metagenome ERZ653416 (study PRJEB26926, sample SAMN06164920) | human gut metagenome | biome: ENVO:00009003; feature: ENVO:2100002; material: ENVO:00002003... | reverse complement strand
CTTCCTCCACCAGAACCGGATGTTCAAACGCCTGCCAGCAGTTGGTTGCCCAGCTGCCGCCCGCATGGGGCTGCGGCACGGCGTTCACCTGTTCATAACCATACTTTTCGGCTGCTTCCTGCTCGATGACAATGGCGCGATTCAGGTGTTCGCAGCACTGGGCCGCCAGATAGACGCCCTGCGCTTTGAGCACCGGCAGAATACCCGCCAGCACAGCCGCGGCGGCTTCCATGCTGCTGTCCTTGCCAATATGCCCGCCAACGATCTCGCTGGAAGAGCAGCCGACCACAAAAATATCCCCGGCGCGCAGGTGTGCAGCCGCCAGCAGTTCTTCCGCTGCCTGGCGTGCCTGCGCCGTAATGGCGGCGCAATCCGGTTTTTGAACGGTGTTTTGTTCCATAATCTACCCACCTTTTTCATTTACTGATCCGGCATTATTATAACACGGGATGCAAGGTTTGTACATTCTTAAACGATTCTAAAACAATCTTACCCCCATGCAAAAACGGTGCAGCAAAGCCGCAGCCTGCTGCACCGTTTTGGGGCACTGCTGAAAATAAACTTATTCTCAGCGCTTGATATCGTAATTCATGTCCATCAGGTTGCGGATGGTGGAAACATCATCGGTGATGTTGGCATCGCCATGGATGGTGTGCTTGATGGCGGAGCTTGCCACCGCAAAGTTGACCATATCCATTGGCTTGTAGTTGTGCAGCATGGCGTAAATCAGGCCGCTGGCAAATGCATCGCCGCCGCCTACACGGTCCAGAATATTAAAGGTAAACAGCTTGCTTTCAAAGGTATGGTCCTCATACCACATAAAGGCTTTCAGGCTGTTCTCGGAGCCGGAATGGGCATAACGCACATGGCGGGCAATGCACTTGATGTTGGGGTAACGCTCCACAAAGCGCTGGAAGATCTCATCCTGCTGTTCATAGCTGGGCTGTAGGGGCACGCCGTCTTTCCAGTCGCCCTGGGCGTGGTCAGCATCGTCTTTCCACAGGTGGTAAGGCTCAATGCCAAACAGAACATCCACATAGGGCAGGCACTTGGTGCAGTAGTCACGGGCTTCTTCCCAAGTCCACAGGGTGGAGCGGAAGTTGCCGTCAAAGCTGACGGTCAGGCCCTTTTCCTTGGCTTTTTTCAGGCAGGCCATCACAAAATCGGCGCAGTTCTGGCCCAAAGCCGGGGTAATGCCGGAAAGATGCAGCCAGTCAAAGCCGTCCAGCAGGGCGTCCAGATCCACTTTGGAAAGGTCATACTCCGTAAAAGCGGAGTGCTTGCGGTCGTAAGTAACCTTACTGGGGCGGATGCCGTAACCGGTTTCCAGGTAATAGGTGCCCAGACGGTGGGTCGGGGTTTCCTCCGGGGTGGAAAGGATCATCGGGGTGCAGTGCACATCATTGGAGCGCAGCCAGCGCACCGCACTTTTGCCCAAAGAGTTGTTGGGCACCACGCTGAAAAACGTGCTGTCCACACCCAGGTTGGCAAGAGCCAGGGCAATGTTGGCCTCGCTGCCTCCATAGCTGGCTTCAAAGTTGGAAGCCATACGGATCTTTTCATAGTTCGGCGGGGTCAGGCGCAGCATGACCTCACCAATCGTAATAAATTTAGCCGGACTGTCGTTATGCAGGAGCAGGGGGTTAAAATGTTCCATAACATCTACCTCTCATTTCTGGCCCCACGGGCAAAACCAGGTCATGGCCCACCGCAGGGTTTGTTATGTCATATTTATTGTACCGTATTTTCGTCCCGGTTTCAACGATTTTTACACAAACTGCGCTCATATTTTGCGTTCCTTTTCACTGTTGCACAAAAAGGGCGGTACCGGGCGGCAAAAAACATCGCACACCCATGATTTTTTGCCGCCCGGTTCGAATTGCATTTTAATGTCTTTTATTGTATAATAGTAGAAACTGTGCCCTGGCGGCGGCTGCCGCGCGGGGTGTTGATACAAGTGCCGCACAAAACAGCGTTCTGACGTTTTATGCGGGCCATAAATCTGGAGGGAGCCAAACATGGCCGAAACAATGCAGGTCTCCGCGCAGCGCGCCTGGACCCACCTGAAAAAATACCAACCGCTGATCCATGAACTTGTCAGCCGCGATCTGAAAGTCAAATACCGCCGCAGCTTTCTGGGTTACATCTGGAGCATTTTGAACCCGCTGCTGATGATGCTGCTGCAAAGCATCATCTTTTCGTACATGTTCCGCAACGATATCCCAAACTTCCCGCTTTACCTGATCTGCGGCAACACCCTGTTTACCTTTTTCAATGAGACCACCAGCATGGGCCTGACTTCTGTTATCCAGAACGCCCCGCTGATCAAAAAGGTGTACATTCCCAAGTTCATCTTCCCCATCAGCCAGGCGGTTTCCCGCTTTGTCACCATGCTGTTCAGCTTTGGTGCGGTTCTGCTGGTCATGATCTTTACCCGTGCCACCTTCTATTGGACCATCTTTTTGAGCTGGCTGCCGCTGGTGCTGCTCTTCTTTTTCAGCTGCGGGCTGGGGCTGCTGCTTTCCGCGCTGGCGGTGTATTTCCGTGATATGATGCACCTGTACAGTATCCTTACCATGGGTTGGATGTACGCCACCCCGCTGTTCTACCCCATCACCGCCCTGCCGGAAACCCTGCAGAAACTGATGAAGCTGAACCCGCTGTACCACTACATCAACCTGTTCCGCAACCTGATGATGTACGGCAACATTCCCGGCCCCAACACCTGGATTGCCTGCATTTTTTGTGCCGTTGCCTCTATGGCTATTGGCCTGTTGGTGTTCCGCAAGCTGCAAAAGAACTTTATCCTGTATATCTGACGTGAGGTAACGTATGGACGAGATTATTAAAGTCAATGACGTTTCCATGCGCTTTAACCTTGCGCAGGAAAAAACTGAGACCCTGAAAGAATACACCGTAAAACTGCTGACCCACAAGCTGTTTTTTAACGAATTTTACGCACTGAAACATGTTTCTTTCAGCATGAAGCGCGGCGAATCCCTGGCGCTGATCGGGCGCAACGGCAGCGGCAAAAGCACCATGCTGAAAGTGATTTCCGGCGTGATGTACCCCTCCGGCGGCAGCGTTGCCGTCAACGGCGAAATTGCCCCCATGACCGAGCTGGGCGCCGGTTTTGACATGGATCTGACCGCGCGGGAAAACATTTTCCTGAACGGCGCGGTGCTTGGCCACGACCGGGACTATATGATGGAGCATTTTGACCGCATCATTGAATTTTCGGAGCTGAAAGATTTTGTGGATGTTCCGGTCAAAAACTTTTCCAGCGGCATGATCGCTCGTTTGGGCTTTTCCATTGCCACTGAAGTACAGGCCGACATTCTGGTTTGTGACGAAGTGCTGGCCGTTGGCGACTTTATGTTCCAGCAGAAATGCCACCGCCGCATGGAAGAGATGCTTTCCAACGGCACCACGCTGCTGTTCGTCAGCCATGATATCAACCAGGTGCAGCAGCTGTGCCAGCGCTCCATCTGGCTGGATCACGGTGTTCTGCGCGGGGATGGGCCATCGCGTGAAGTCTGCGCGGACTATGTGCGCGCTATGGAGGCCGGTGAAACCTGATGGAAAAGCTGCTGACGGTTTCGGTTGCCGCCTATAACGGCGCTGCCACGCTGCAAAAAGCGCTTGAATCCTGCCTGGTGGCGGATGAAAGCCTGCAGGCGCTGCTGGATGTGATCATTATTGATGATGGCTCCACCGATGGCACCGCCGCGCTGGCGCAGGCCTTTGTGCAGGCACACCCCGGCAGTTTCCGGCTGGTGAGCAAGGTGAACGGCGGGTACGGCTCCACGCTGAATACCGCGGTAGAGCTGGCCTCCGGGCGGTACTTTCGCACGCTGGACTGCGATGACTGGTTTGACACCAATGCTTTGCAGACCCTTTTGCGCCGCCTGCAAAACTGCACGGCGGATGCGGTATACACCAACTACCGCACCGTGCAGGAAAACGGCAGCGGAAAGGCCTTTGATGTCTGCTGCAAATTTGATACAAACCGTGTGTATGCTGTGGGTGAAGTGCAGCAGGCCACACCTGATTTGTGCATGGAGATGCACGCGCTGACCTTCTGCACCAAAACTCTGCGCGCCGCATGGCGCCCCATGCCGGAGCATTGCAGCTACACGGATATGGGCTATACGTTTGTTGGCATGGCTGCGGCGCAGACCATCTGCTTTGTGCCGGTGATTCTGTACCAGTACCGCCTGGGGCGGGATGGCCAGAGCGTGAGCATGGCCAGCTACCGCGCCCACACGCAGGATTACATCCGCGTAGCGCGCATTCTGTTGGATGCTGCCGAACCGCTGGCCGCACAGCCTGCCCCCGCCGGGCGGGACCTGCTGCTGGTGCAGCGGGCGCGGGATGTGGCGCAGTACCTGATTGAGCTGTACCTGCGCTTTCCCCCCGACCGTGAAACCGGCCTGGCCCTGCGCCGGTATGACGAGATGCTGTGCCAGACTTACCCACACATCGCTGCCATGATGACCAACAAAAACACCCGTCTGCTGCGGGCCGGGCGTTACCTGCCCTACCGCACATTGAGCGCATGGGCGCGCGGAAAACAATCCAACGGCGGCATTTTATAATGCTGTGCCGGATACTTGAATACTTTGCCGGATATGATAAGGCAAAAAGTGAAAGGAGAATACCGTATGCTGCTGCAAAAGCTGCTTTGGCCCCGCGTAGGCATATGCACCGAGGACCGACTGTATTACCGTATGAAAGCCCCCAGCTTCCGCGATGAGGGGGATATCCTGCGCATTGAGCAGGGCGAACGCGTCTGCTTTGATACCTACTTTAACAGCGTCAGCGCAGACAAATGGCGCCGCTACACCGCCGCGCAGAATTTTTCGCTGCGGCTGAAACTGAGCGGCAAGCTGCGCGTTGTGCTGTGCAGCCGCCATTTCATCAACAGCCAGAGCGTGCGCGCCGTGCTGGCCGAAAAAGTAGTGCAGGCGGATTCCGTGCAGGAATTCTGCTTCGATTTTCCCAAGGGCGCTGACGGCATGCTGTTTTTTGAGCTGCAGGCCCTGAGCGGCAATGCCGCCTATTGCGGCGGCGCTTATGAGTGCGATGCCGCTGAAAAGGATGTGCAGCCCGTCAAAATCGGCGTGGATATCTGCACCTTCCGCCGGGAGCCGTTCGTTATGGGCAACATTGCCCGCATGCGCAGCGATATTTTGGAAAACGCCGCCAGCCCGCTGCACAACCACCTGGAAGTGTTTGTTTCTGATAACGGCCAGACGCTGGATTACGATAAGCTGAACAGCGATACCGTGCATGTTGTGCCCAACGCCAATGTAGGCGGTGCCGGCGGCTTTACCCGCGGCATGATCGAGATCCTGAAAGCCAACGAAAATGGCGCAGGCGTTACCCATGTACTGGTCATGGATGATGATATTGTGCTGGATACCGATGTGCTGCTGCGCACCTACACCCTGCTGAGCCTGCGCAAGCCGGAATATGCGGATATATTTGTCGGCGGTGCCATGCTGCGGCTGGACCGCCCTAACATTCAGGTAGAAAACGGCGCCGCCTGGAACCAGGGCCAGTTGATCAGCCACAAAGCCAACTTTGATCTGACCAAGGTTGACCTGTGCGTTGCCAATGAGCTGGAAGAACGCCATGAGTATAACGCCTGGTGGTACTGCTGCATCCCCATTGCCGTTGTGCGGCCGGACAACCTGCCCATGCCCATCTTTATCCGCGGCGATGACATTGAATACGGCCTACGCAACTGCAAACGCCTGGTCACCCTGAACGGCATCTGCGTATGGCATGAGCCGTTTGAGAGCAAGTATTCTTCCTCGATGTACTACTACATCCTGCGCAACCAGTGCATCGACAACAGCATGCACTGCCCCGGCTATGATGCCAACGCCCTGAAAGCCGACCTGCGCAGCCAGGTGATGGGCGAAGTGAACCGCTACCGCTATAAGAATGCTGACCTGCTGATCCGCGGCGTGCGCGACTTTTTGAAAGGCATTGACTGGCTGGAACAGACCGATGCCGAAGCCCTGCACAAAGAGATTATGGCATATGGCTACAAGGCCCAGCCGGTGGACCAGCTGGATGTTCCGTTTGATTATTCCCGCTACCTGTACGCCACCAAAGAGGAAGAAAAAAATAAGGGCAAGCTGAAAAACCTCAAGGTCAAGCTGACCCGCAACGGCTGGCTGGTGCCCCCCACCCGCGAAAACACCGTTGTGAGCATGATGCACATGACCGCCTACAATGCTTACCGCGTACAGAAGGTGCTGAACTATGATTCCAACTCCCAAAAAGGCTTTGTGACCGAGCGCAGCAAGGAAGAATACAGCCGCTGCGTGCGCGAGATGAAAGCCTGCATGAAGGAGATCGACGCCCAGTTTGACGCTGCCGCCCAGAGCTACCGCGAGCGCTGCGGCGAAGTGCGCAGTCTGGACTTCTGGAAAAAGTATCTGAACCTGGACAAGTAATTTTACCGGGCCTATCCCCGGTTTTCCCTGGAAAGGAATCTTACACTTATGGCCAATAAAAAGGCAAATTCGTTTGTTCTTACCATTGCGGGCATTGCTGCTGCCACCGTGATCGGCGTGGTCGGGGTCAAGCTGACCCCTGCCCCGCATGTGATTTTCAGCCTGGCCCCCAGCGCAGAACCACAGGCTACCGCTGAGCCGGAGCCCATCAGCTGCGTGCTGGCCGGTACCGGGCAGGTTGTGGATTTTGCGGATCCCGGCGCAGAGGAATATGTTTCCCTGCTGGATACCGACAGCCAGAGCCTGACCGAGCGCTATGCCCTGCCCGCTTTGGAGCGGATGACCCAGTCCGACACCGAAAGCCTGGTTGCCCCTTTGCAGGTCATCCAGCGCATTCAGACCCTCGGTATTGACCCTGCCACCTTTGATACCCCGGAGGCCAACTGGAAAAACCTGTACAACTCTGTCATGACCCGGCTGGCCCCCCTGGCCACCGCCGAAACCGCCCATGCTGTGAATTTTACCGGTTCCAGCCTGGCAGAACTGAATGACTTTCTGGCAGCCAACCCCGGCAGCACGGTGGAGGTCATCTCCCCTGCTCTGGTGATGGATGCCACCCTGGTGGTACCCACTGGTACGATCCTGCACGGCAACGGCGCAGTGCTGACCCCCGGCAATGAAACGCTGGACAAAGCCATTGTTCTGGACCAGGCGGAAAATACCGCCGTGACCGGCTTTGTCATCAACGGTGGGTGCAATTACGGTGTGTATGTCAAGAATTCCAGCAGTTTCTATCTGGCTGACCTTGACATCAGCAATGTTTCCCTCAAGGGCCTTTGCGTTATGGGGGAGAACACCGGCTTTGCACTGGTCAATAACAGCATCCATGAAAACCAGAATGGTGCCATCTTCCTGAACGGCGAGATCAGCAATGGCGTGATCGAGGGCAACCGCATTGAAAATAACTCTGGTGCCCGCAACCTGACCGCCGGGCTGGTGTTCTGCTCCATGCCCATTGAGGACATTGAGACCGCCTACAATCCGTTCCCGGATGAAATGCTGTACGATATTTTACAGTCTCCCCATCAGCTGGTTGTGCGCGGCAACACGGTTGCGCAGAACCATTCCTCCGGCATTTATTCGGAAAGCGGCTACCTGAACTATTATGTAGAGAACACGATCTACAAGAACGAAAAAGAGGGCATGTGCCTGGATTACGGCTCCTTCGGCAACTACATTACCGGATGTGAGATCCGCCAGAACGGCGGCCGCAACCGCATGAGTGATGAGGATCTGGAAGCTGACTTTATTCTGGATCAGGGCCGCATGGCGGATGGTTCCTCCCCCGCCAAGCTGCCCGGCATCTCGCTGGATAACACCGCCTACAACACCATTTACGGCAACATTGTGCGGGACAATTACGGTTCCGGCATCAAGGCTGTGCGCTCGGCGTTCAGCAACACCATTCTGTGCAACCAGATCATTGACAACAACCGGGGTGCCAGCGATACCTTCCACTTCTTTGGTATTGAGCTCAGCACTGACCTGAACGCGGACGAAGCCGTGCAGGGCCTGGATTTTACCCCCTGCTATGAGAACATCATTGCCCGCAACACCATTTCCGGCGGGCATTACGCCGGGGTGTTTATGGGCGAAGATGCGTTCATGAATGATATTTTTGACAATACCTTTATGGACTGCACTGACTGGGCTATGGAATCCCTGAGTGAAAAATACAACTCTACCCTGAACAATATGGCAAACATGCCCACCCGCGGGATCGGACTTTCTAACGGTCAGGGCTGATGCCGCGAGGCTGCTACATGAAACAAACACTGCAAAACCGTTTCCCGCGCCGGTGGCTGCTGCTGGCTTTTGTGCTGAACTTTGCCATTGCCGCGGCTGCACTGCTGCCCTACATGATACGGGACGGCGGCCTGCTGTTGGTTGCGGCGGATTTTGACGCAGAACAGCTCTCCTACAACATGCTGTGCAACAACGCCATCAAAAGCGGCGATGTGCTGTGGAACTGGCGCATTGATATTGGTTCGGACTTTGTATCCTCGTTCAGCTTTTACACCCTTGGCAGCCCGTTTTTCTGGCTGAGCTTTCTCTTCCCCGCCAGCGCGTTTCCCTATCTGGTCGGCTGGATCTATATGCTCAAATATGCTGTTGCCGGGCTGACCTCGTTTGCTTACTTCCGCCGCAGTGCCAGCGAGAAAAGCGCCCTGCTTGGCAGTGTGTTGTATGCATTTTCCGGTTTTTCCTGCATCAACGTGGTGTTCTATCACTTCCATGATGTGATTGCCCTGTTCCCGCTTTTGATGCTGGGGCTGGACAAACGCATGCAGGAGGGCAAAAAAGCTCCGTTCCTGTTTGCCGTTACCATCAACGCGCTGGTCAACTATTACTTCTTTATCGGGGAAGTTTTCTTCCTGGTGTTTTACTATATTACGCGGTATCTTTTTGGCGGCGAGGACGCACGCCCCGGGGCGGATCTGCGCAAAAATGCCCGCAAAATTCCGGCCTGCATCCTGGAAGGCTGTCTGGGCGTCGGCATGGCGGGGGTACTGTTCATCCCCTCCATTGCGGCGGTGCTCAATAATCCCCGCGTATCGGATCACATCAGCTTGAGCCAACTGACCTTTGACTGGCCCAATTACCTGCAAATGCTGCGGGCGCTCTTCTTCCCGGCGGAGAATATGTTCAATTTTTCCGCTGTGGTGCATGATAACTGGTATTCCATCGCGGCGTACCTGCCCTTGGCAGGCGTCTGCCTGGTTCTGGCTTATCTGCTGCGCTGGAAGTGGGACTGGCTGCATGTGCTGCTGGTGGGGCTGTTCCTTGTAGCAGCCAGCCCGGTCAGCAACAGTCTGTTCGTCATGTTCACCAGCGAGCCGTACCGCCGCTGGTATTACATGCTGGTGTTCCTGCTGGTGCTGGCCACCATCAAGGTGCTGGACCATCTGCAGGACTACCCTTGGCGTGCGGGCTGCGGTATTTCGGCTGCAGTCATCGCCGCTATCACGCTGTATCTGTACGTCAAGCGCGATACCATAGTGTACCGCAAATACTGGCTGGTTGTGTTGACATTGATTGCTATCGGCGGCGTGGTTCTGCTGTTTGCTGCCCTGGGCGGGGCGCGGCGGCTGCGCCTGCGCCGCCCCATGGCTGCCCTGACGGCCTGCACTGCTCTGGTTGCTGCACTGACCACCGGTTTTACCGTGGGCACCTATCAGCGTGCCTACACCCAGACGATCGGCCTGACCACCACAGAAATTTATGGTGACGTTATCCACAGCGGCGACGGCCTGCCTGATGCCCTGCCCTACCGCTATTATTTCTGGGAGCCGTATTCCAACCGCGGCATGGCGGCTTACCTGCCGGACCGTACCTCCTTTTTGAGCACGCTTTCCCCCTCCATCTTTACACTGTATGATGCCCTGGGGGACGAGCGCCACGCCATTACCCCCGCCGGGCCGGAGGGCACCAACGAGCTGCTTTCCGTTGGGTATTATATCCGCAACAACTCCGACTGGCCGGATGAAATCTACACCAGTTTTTCCAACGGTCACGAGCAGATCAACGTCTATCAGGATTCCCACGCCCTGCCCATCGGCTTCTGCTATGATACCTACATGACCCGCAGTGAGTTTGACGAGATTGACCCCGCCGAGCGCGCCCACTCCATGTTAAAGACCCTTGTGGTGGCAGACGAGGACGAAGCCACGGTTTCCACCACACTGCGCCACTATGATGCCGCGCTGGATGGTAAGATCAGCCAGGAAAACAAGTATGCCGACATGGACAAGCGCCGCGAAGCCTGCACCGATGTGTTTGATTATGGCACAGACTATTTTTATTCCGAAATCACATCCGGCAGCGAGCAGTACGCATTTTTCAGTGTTCCCTATGACAAGGCGTGGAGCGCCACGGTCAACGGCGAATCTGCAGAGATCCTGAACATCAACGGCCTGATGGCCGTCAAGGTGAATGCCGGTAAAAACTGTATTCGTTTCCACTATTCCCCCACCCCGCTCTGGTGCGGGATCGGGGTCAGCGCCATTAGCATTCTGCTGACGGCAATTTACCTGCTGGCCGGGCGGCGCAGCAGAAAAAGCAAAAAAGAGGTGCTGTAAACCATGAAGGCTACCCGCGAAAATCCGATTCTGTACATCGTGATCCCCTGCTATAACGAGCAGGAGGTTCTGCCCATTACCAGCAAGCTGTTTTTGAAAAAGATCACCGACCTAGTTGCCGCCGGTAAAATCAGCGATGACAGCCGCGTGCTGTTTGTCAACGATGGCTCCAAGGACAAAACCTGGTCCATCATCTGCGACCTGGCCAAGAGCGACAAGCACTACATCGGCATCAGCCAGAGCCGCAACCGCGGTCACCAGAACGCAGTGCTGGCCGGTTTGATGGAAGCCAAGGACAAGTGCGATATCACCATCTCCATTGACTGCGACGGTCAGGACGATATCAACGCCATGGACGCCATGGTAGATGCCTATGTGAACGATGGCTGCGAAGTTGTGTACGGCGTGCGCTCCAAGCGCGATACGGATACCTTCTTCAAGCGCTTTACGGCAGAAAGCTTCTACAAGCTGCTGAACGCCATGGGGGCCGAGGTTGTTTACAACCACGCGGACTACCGCCTGATGAGCGCCCGCGTGCTGCATGAGTTTGCCAATTTCAAGGAGGTCAACCTGTTCCTGCGCGGCATGGTGCCGCTGGTGGGCTTTAAATCCACCAGCGTTGCTTACGAGCGCCACGAGCGCATTGCGGGTGAAAGTCACTATCCCCTGTCCAAAATGCTGTCCCTTGCGTTTGACGGCATCACCAGCCTTTCCGTCAAGCCCATCCGGTTCATTACCGGGTTTGGCGTTATTGTGGCGCTCATCAGCTTTATCGGCGTGATCTGGGCCATTGTGGAAGCGCTGCTGGGTGCCACCGTATCCGGCTGGGCCAGCATGACCAGCATCATCTGCTTTGTTTCCGGCGTACAGCTGATCTGCCTGGGCGTGATCGGCGAGTACATCGGCAAGATCTACATGGAAACCAAGCGCCGCCCTCGCTACATCATCAGCGACCGCACGTGGGATGAGGATGAGAAGTAATCGGCTGGGCAGAGTCTGTCTCTTATACACATCTCCGAGCCCACGAGACGGACTCCTATCT
>ENA-OYXF01000859-OYXF01000859.1-human-gut-metagenome-genome-assembly--contig:-NODE-859-length-11670-cov-5.073009_pt1 | contig 11670 bp, 10 predicted proteins | sample MGYA00244842_ERZ653416 | MGnify/ENA primary metagenome ERZ653416 (study PRJEB26926, sample SAMN06164920) | human gut metagenome | biome: ENVO:00009003; feature: ENVO:2100002; material: ENVO:00002003... | reverse complement strand
GTCGGCAGCGTCAGATGTGTATAAGAGACAGTATCAGAACTAATATAAGACCAATAAGTGTACCCCAGCCACGCCTTTTTCTTTTTCGTTCTTTCTTAGAAAGCTCTTCTTTATTCTTAAATAAATATTTCATATCTTCTTTACTTCTTGTAAAAAAATTAGACATAATTCACTCCTTAATTACACTAGGATAATAAAAAAATAACGAATACATTCTACCATGATTTTATCAAAAAGTAAAACTTAATTATCTTAAGCAGGAAAAACAACATACCTTAGATATAGTCTTATTTTAATTAATATTATTACAAATAACTTAAAGTTAATAGGCAAACGCTATAAAAAACTTGCGGAAATTAACCAGAACAGATATAATAACGCTAGAATTGATGTGCAGTAATGTACAATCTTAAATAATAATTTAAAGGAGTGTTTTAAGGTTATGGGGTATGTTGATGAAGTATTAGACATCGTGTCTAAGAAGAATGCAGATCAGCCTGAATTTTTACAGGCAGTAACAGAGGTTCTTGAGTCTTTAAGACCAGTTGTTGAGGCTAACGAGGAAGTTTACAGAAAGAACGCTATTCTTGAAAGAATTACAGAGCCAGATCGTCAGATCATGTTCAGAGTTCCTTGGGTAGATGACAAGGGACAGGTACAGGTAAACAGAGGTTTCCGTGTACAGTTCAATAACGCTATTGGACCATACAAGGGTGGTTTAAGATTACATCCTTCAGTAAACTTAGGCATCATCAAGTTCTTAGGTTTCGAACAGGTATTCAAGAACTCACTTACAACTCTTCCAATCGGTGGTGGTAAGGGTGGTTCTGATTTTGATCCTAAGGGTAAGTCAGACAGAGAAATCATGGCATTCTGCCAGAGCTTTATGACAGAACTTTGCAAATATATCGGTGCTGATGTCGATGTTCCAGCTGGTGATATCGGAACAGGCGCAAGAGAAATCGGATTCATGTTCGGTCAGTATAAGAGAATCCGTGGAATGTTCGAAGGTGTACTTACAGGTAAGGGACTTACATACGGTGGATCACTTGCAAGAACAGAAGCTACAGGTTATGGTTTATTATATCTTACTAATGCTTTATGGAAAGATAATGGAATGTCACTTGAGGGCAAGACAGCAGCTGTATCTGGTTCAGGTAATGTTGCTATCTACGCTATCCAGAAGGCACAGCAGTTAGGTGTTAAGGTTGTTACATGCTCAGACTCAACAGGCTGGATTTATGATCCAGAAGGAATTGATGTTGCACTTCTTAAGGAAGTTAAGGAAGTTAAGAGAGCACGTCTTACAGAATACGCTGCTGCTAAGCCATCAGCTCAGTATTTTGCTAAGCAGAATGGTGAACACGGAGTATGGCAGTACAAGGTAGATCTTGCTCTTCCATGTGCTACACAGAATGAGTTAGACATCGAGGATGCTAAGATGCTTGTTGCTAACGGTGTTGTATCTGTAACAGAGGGTGCTAACATGCCTACAACATTAGAAGCTACAAAGTATCTCCAGGAGAATGGTGTTCTCTTCGTAGGTGGTAAGGCTGCTAACGCTGGTGGTGTTGCTACATCTGCTCTTGAGATGAGCCAGAACTCAGAGAGACTTTCATGGACATTCGAAGAAGTTGATGGAAAGCTTAAGGGAATCATGGAAACAATCTACGCTAACATTTCAGATGCTGCTAAGAGATATGATATGACAGTTGGTGGAAAGACAGACTATGTTGCTGGTGCTAATATCGCTGGTTTCGAGAAGGTTGTTGAGGCTATGCTTGCTCAGGGAGTTTGCTAATTACAGGCTTTAATGTAATAATTGTCTTATAATATGATTTAATTGTAAGGTTCTGCAGACAATATGTCTGTAGAACCTTTTTTTACTTGGCAGATTGCGAAAAATGATTTATATTATATGATTGTAGAAGTATAAAAAATGGAGGTCTGTATGAGAAAGAATATAGCAAGAGTATTGCTGTACGCAGCATGTGCAGTACTTGTTGTTTTTTACATATTAGTATTATGGTGGGGAAAGAATCCTAAGGTTGGAACAGAATACCGAATGTACTATCTGACACATGAGCTTACAGACTGGCCAGGTTATGGTAATCTGAAATATACATTTGGAACGAAAGAGATATGTACAGAACATAAAGACCGTAATGGTAAAGAACAAAGCAATGTCTGCAGCCGTAAAGGTCAGGGCTGGCAGAAAACAAAGAGATATGAAGGAACGAAGAATATAGACAAAGATTCATATATATACTATATTCCGGAGGAATCATCTGATAATATATATCTTGTATGTGATATTACGGAATATGATACAACAGCCTCTGGTGATAAAGGAATTGAGGTATATGTGAATGATAAGCTGATTGGAAATATAGACAGCAAGGGAACAACGAAGCTAAAGATAGGATATGTCAGTGAAGATGAGCTTCTTACAGTGAAGTTTCATGCTGACAATGCAGAATATACTCTTTACAGTATAAGCCTTGATAAAGGTCAGGCTGAAACTTAAATCCAAAGATGACAGAATATGTGTAAATGTATAGAAAGGTAGAATTATATGAAGAAATCGGGATTTAAATCATTATTAAAAAAGATCAGGCCATACGCAGTACCTGGTATAATAACAGGTCTGGTTATGATTGTAATACTTATACTTAAAGGTATATGGCCTTTTGGAAGCAGCAGAATAGATTATTTTGACAATATGCAGCAGGTAGCACCGCTTTATGCACATCTGTGGGATTTCATGCATGGTAAGGCATCAATATGGTTTGACTGGTATACAGGTCTTGGAACAAATGTGTCAATGAGTATATCAGCATTTTCAATGATTACACCGTTTAATCTTTTATTATATTTTGTTCCAAGAAGTTACATATTAGAGAGCATATCAATAATTACACTTGTTAAGATGATATTCATGTCAGTTGCAATGTATGCGCTTATTAATAAGAAATACAATAATCTTGTGTATGGATTAAAGGTTATGTTTTCATGCATGTATGCCTTTTGTGGTTATGTAATTCTCTATGGTTCATGCTTTACACCATGGATGGATATAGTTGCATTTTTCCCTATTCTTATAATGGCATACGACAGAATGCTTGAGACAGGAAAGAAAATGTTCTATATATGCATGATTGCGTTGTGCTTCATAATTAATTATTACTTAAGTGCAATGTCACTTATATACATATTCCTTATCTGTGGAATAAGAATGGTAGTTATGCAGGAGAGAAAGCAGTGGAGGGAAACTGCATGGAATGTCGGTATAGGCACAATTGCAGGTATCGGACTTTCAGCATTCGTGCTTGTTCCTGTATTTGCACAGCTTTCTTCATCACAGAGAGGTGGTGCGTCTAAGGGGCTTTTATCACAGTATGCAGGCTGGATAACAAGTTCAATCGTTACAGATGGTGCAATGGCAGCACTGCAGCGCTGGATGATGCTTTATGGACTTGCATTCGTTATAGCAGTTATTATCATGGGAATGAAAATATATAAGTCAGACAGAAGACAGCTTATATATACTATAGCCATGCTTGTTGTTGCATTAGGTCCGGTGCTCATGGAGGCTACTAACCTTATGTGGCATTTTGGCTCATATAACGGATATACATTAAGAAACGGATATCTGATATCGTTCACGCTTATCTGTGTTGCTGCAGGAATGGCTGAGAAAATGTTTGCAGATATACCATTAAAGAGTGCGTTTTATCGCAGGCAGGCAGCGGTAGTAGCGGTAATTGGTGCAGTATATGTTATGATTTATAACATATTACCAATAAACAATGAAATGCTTGCAATGGCATTTTTTATAATGATATTTGCAATAATGTTTGCAGTGTATATATTTATGCTTATAAGGAAGAAAGAATTTAACTGCAAATCAGTTATCCTTGTTATTGCACTTGAATTGTTTATCGGTGCATATGCTCTTATAGGACCTCCTAAATTTTATACATATGAAGATTACCAGATTGGTGATTATGTACAGTATGCCAATGATGCGGCAGACAGCCTTGATATAGAAGAGTCTGCTACAGACAGAATAGTAAATCCTGATATCAGTCTTAATGCCAATTATCCTCTTATATTGAGAAGAGGAGCATTATCAAGCTTTACAGCAGCCTTAGAGGACGATACACAAAGTTATGCCAAGAGATGGGGATATTCTAAGTATTTCCTGTGGCTGTTAGATTCAGGTGGAACAGTATTCAGTAATGCAGTGCTGCATGTTACACAGGCAGTTAATATCAATGAACTTGACAGTGCTTTATATACATTAGAGAAGAAGGAAGGCGATTACAGCCTTTACAACACTAATTATAACCTGCCATTTGGATTCTGTGTTGACAGCAGCTTCAGCAAGCTTGATATGACTAATGTTGACTGGATTACATACCATAACAGAATGTATAAAGCAATGACTGGAGATAAAGAAACATTTGTAACAAGAATATATCCACAGGCAGAGACTGCTGGCAATGTTAAGTCCATGACTATTAATGTCGGAAGCAGAAGTGCTATATATATGAATATTGCAGATGTGAAGAAGCCTAATGCGGATGCTAATGCATCTAAGCTTGAGAGCAGCATACATGTATATGTGAATGGTGAGGCAGTTGTTGTACCTACACTTGGAGATGTTAATAATACAGCATATTTTACGGATTATAATAATAATCTTCTTTATCTTGGCATATTTGAAGATGAAGATGTTCAGATTAAGATTGAATATGATAAGCCTAAATATATGAACCAGAGTAAGATGACTATCGGACTTCTTAATATGGAGAAGATGGATAAGCTCTGTGAGGATTTCGCAGATAAGCAGACAGATGTTTCATATACTAATAATACGCTTACAGTTAAGATAAACAGTGATGGAACTAAGGATTATGCCCTGATACCGGTTATTAAGAGCGCTAACTGGACCGTGACACTTGATGGAAAGACAGTTAAGACTAAAGAGATAGCAGGGCTGTTTACAGGTGTACAGGTTCACGAAGGCGAGAATACATTAGTGTTTACATTTGTGCCAAAGGGCAGAGATGCGGGACTGCTTATTACACTTGTGACATTGTTAATAACTGTGTTATGCCTTGTGATTAATTATAAGAGAACTATAAATGTTCCTGTATGGGCTAAGTACTGTGCACAGTATATATATATTGGATTGTTTGCAATAGTTGTGGTTGCAATGTTTGTAGTACCTGTAATAAGTACAATCCCGGCAGCTATATATCATATAATCCGTATATTATTGAAATGAGGCATAAGATGAACAGACTAAAAAATAATGAGAATTGCAGGCTTCTGTTAAAGATATTGATTATATTTGCGATATCAAGACTGATTATGCTTATCATGGTTCCTGTGTATAATGGAATTATGGGGACACACAGATCATTTCTGTTTCTTATGAACGAGTGGGATGCAAAGAAATATGCCTATATAATCAATCATGGCTATACACACCCTACGGATATTGATCCTCAGGCTAACTGGGCGTTCTTCCCATTATATGTTATAGTGTGTGCAGCATTAAAGGCAGTGACAGGCGGGCTTATTAACACTTATGTTATTGGAATGATAGTATCTAATATATGCATAATTATTGCAGCATTCTTTGCTGTTAAAGGTCTTAAGAAGCAGACTTCTATTAAAGAAGAATATACTATGATTATGCCAGTGCTTTTATTTATGGCACCTTACACCTTCTATTGCAGTTCTGTATATACGGAAGCGATGTTTATAATGTTTATTGTACTTTTTTTCTATTTCCTTTTTGAGAAGAAATACATGGCAGCAGGAATTATGGCAGCATGCTCAAGTGGAACAAGAATTGTAGGCTGTATACTTGTATTTGCACTGGTTGTACAGCTATATATTGACATGGAAGGAACTAAGATAAGCTTTGGCAAGGTTAAGACATTTGTAATGGATATGCTTAAAGCACCTAAGAAGATACTGTCAGTGCTTGTATGCCCGCTCGGTGCATTTGCATATATGGCATTTCTTAATTTCTTCTGTGGTGATGCATGGGCATATAAGAATGTCCAGATTGCATGGAGAGAGGATGAGTATTTCCCGATTATAGGCGTGTTGTGGAAGGCATGTACAGGACAGATTGAGCCAAGATATACATATATGGGGTGGTTCTGTATTGCAATACTGATACTTTATGGATATATGTTTTACAGAAAATATTACTCAATGGCGGTGTTCGGAATTATATCACTTCTTGTGCCATTGACATCACATGTTATGAGTACATGCAGATTTACGGCAGGAACATATGTTGCATTTGTGGGAGTGTATGACATACTTACAAGATGTAATAAGGCTGTAAGATACATTATTATGGCGGTTCTTATTGCAATCGAAATATATCTTTTGTTCTTATGGTACAATTCAGACTGCTGGCTTATGTAGCAGTCAGAAGAGGAGGCAGATATGTCAGATATAATATCAGAGATAAGCAGAATCAGTGAAGATGAGCTGCGAATGCAGATAGCGCTTATTGACAATGTTAATATATCTAATGCAGTTAAAGAGACCGGATACAGGCTGGTTAATGTGCTTGCAGATGTTGCCAATTCATTTACACAGAGTATAGGAATAAAGAATTCGATTGATTATGAGGTAAAAAAAGTATCAGATCTCGTACGGGAAGACTGTCTTCGCTATAAGGCGTTAAACAGGGAAAAACTTGAGAAAATGTTATATGAGCGGCTTGAAGTGATGTGTCCTGAAATTGAAGGAGACATGAAGGATAAGGAAGTAAAAGAGCAGATGTCCAGATACATTATTGATGAGGCGGCATCTGCATACGGAATTAATAAATATATGTCACCCGCTCATAAAATAGAAGAAATAAGCATAAGATATAACAATGCATTTTTAAATAATATTATGAACCAGATACGTAATCTTACAGCTGTCCAGAAAAAGTCATATGCTGAACAGGTTGGAAGAAAATTAGGGGTTGCTTCAATGGAGACTAAACGTGAGGTTCAGAAAAGTCTTATGCCAGAGAAATTCAATGGCGAGGGAATTATAGATGTACTCGGCAGACAGAGAAGTACGACAAAGCTTGAAGCTGCAATAAGACTTCTTGGGGAAGATGCATTCTGGTCGACAGAGGCGCAGGTAAAGACAATGTATCAGGCAGTCAGAAATATGACAAGAATATCAAAACTTCAGGCGGCGGGATACATATGGAAGGTAAGCCATGCAAATGATATCAAGTTTTATGCACCATCAGACCTTATGCCGTCTTATATTGCTGCGGACAAAAAGAAAGCCGCTGATGATAAGGACAGAGAATACCGTGTTATGTGTACCCAGGTTGAAAAGGCACGCAAGGAATTAGAAAAATGCGAAAAGGATGTTTCTGTAAAGACAGACAGGATGACTGAAGCACAGAAGAAATATGATGCTGCCGTGGACAGGCTTAATATTGCACAAAATGATTTTGCAAAACTTGAAGATGTCAAAGATGATTATATTAAGAACAGAAAGACAGAAGATGAATCAAAACGATATTATGCACAGGTTAATGATGCAAAGAGGGAAATGGACAGAAGCCTTGATGATAGTGACAGGAAGAAAAAGAGACTTCAGGAGACAGAGAAAGAATTAAAACTTGCATGTGAGAAGGCAGAGGAAAGAAAGATATATCTTGAATCTGTACAGAAAACGGCAGATGAAGAGACAAAAAAAAGAGCAAAGGAACTTAAGATAAAATGGACAGCCTTTTTCTTTAAATATTCATTTGATGATGAAGTATTTGAGTCTGCTGTTAGTATATTTAGCAGGGAAGAATTACGATATATTGAAGAAACTTTAAAAGAGGCACATGATTCAGCTTCTATGCTGGCAGTAGGGGATAATAATGTGATAAGGGCATATACTGGTGGAAAATATACAGCTGTTATTACATATGAGGACAGACATATTATTTCTATACAAAGTATGTGACATCCGGAAAGGAAAAGATGAGACATGTATAATGAGATTGTGAATAGTCTTGACAGTATAAGTCAGTTTGCATCATCTACAGGATTAGAAAGAGGCAGACAGTTATTACATGATATGAATAATCCAGAGAAGTCATTAAAAATAATACATGTTGCCGGTACTAATGGAAAAGGATCGGTGTGTGCTTATATTGCAGGAATTTTACAGCATAATGGTTATAAGACAGGACTTTTTACATCTCCTCATCTTGATGATATAACAGAACGTATAAGAATCAATGGAATAATGATTTCACAAGAGGATTTTGAAGAAGCATACTGGTATGTGGAAGAACACAGGACACAGGAGCTTGCGTATTTTGATTATCTTTTTGGCATGGCAATGTATTATTACAGTAAGCATGATGTGGATTATGTTGTTATGGAAACGGGTCTTGGCGGAAAGCTGGATGCAACTAATGCAGTCGATAATCCGGTTGTCTCAGTAATAACAACAATATCGCTTGAACATACTGCAATTCTTGGTGATACAATAGAAAAGATTGCAAATGAAAAAGCAGGGATAATTAAACCGGGAATACCGGTTGTGTGCAGCGGCATAGTGAAAGAAGCTGCTGATGTGATAAGAAAGCGTGCAGCAGACTTTGGATGCGACTGTCATGTGGTTGACGACAATACATTTGAACTGATACAAAATACATACGGGTATATTGATTTTTTAATTCATAATGAGTATTATAAGAATGATTGCTTCCGGTTAAGTACAAATGCGTTGTATCAGATGGAAAATGCAAGCATTGCACTTACGGTATGTGCTAATCTGTGTGACAGGGGGATGATTAAGCTTGACAATAAAGCAGTCAGTATGGCAATGTACGATACACACTGGGCAGGAAGAATGGAGCTGTTAAGAGATAATCTGTATGTTGACGGAGCGCACAATCCACAAGGGATTCAAAGCTTTGTAGATTCAGTAAACAGTCTTTATGAAAACAGTCGGCTTGATAAGGCAACATTACTTTTTTCAGTAGTAAGTGACAAGAATTATGACAGAATGATTAAGATACTATGCAGCTGTAAGCATTTCAGACAGATATATGTTACAATAACGGGCGGTGTCAGAAAGCTTCCAGCTGATATAATAAAGGAAACATTTGAAGCACATATTAAGGATACACCGGTATATGTATTTGAGAGTGTTGAAGAAGCTATGAAAAAATGGGATAACAGACTGATGTTTGCAACGGGGTCGCTTTATTTAGTTGGTGATGTGGACCGTGCATTGGAAGGAAAGGAAAATAATCATGATTAATTTTGATGAAGAGATACAGAAGTTTCAGCCAAGTCTTGAAGTAGAAGATGCTGAGGACGCAATATATAACAATGATGTACCGGATATCACAGATCTGATATCACAGATACTTAGCGGAAAGAATACAGATAAGTAGTGAGGGGTGGACATATGAGATGTTATAAATGTGGAAGCTTCCTTACAGATGGTGATACATGTCCACAGTGTGGAGAGAATGTAAGAATATATAAGAAGACAGCCAGAGTATCAGATGCATATTATAATGCAGGACTATATAAAGCAAGAGTAAGAGATTTAACCGGTGCAGTTGAATCTCTTAAGATAAGCCTTATGATTAACAAGTACAATACCAATGCAAGAAATCTGTTAGGTCTTGTTTACTGTGAGATGGGTGATGTAGTTGAGGCTTTAAGCCAGTGGGTAGTAAGTAAGAATTTTACGCCTGAAGGCAATATTGCAGGACACTATATTAAGAAGATACAGACTAACCAGAACAGATTTGAGATGATTACAGGTACTATCCGTAAATATAATCTTTCTTTGAAATATGCCAAGGAAGGCAATCTTGATATGGCTGTAATACAGCTCAAGAAGGTAGTTGCCAATAATCCACAGCTTATTAAGGCACATCTTCTGCTTGCACTTATATACATTAAGCAGGACGAGCTTTCAAAAGCAAAAAAGCTACTTAACGCTGTTCTTGCAATAGATAAGAATAATACACTTGCACATATTTATCAGAAAGAGATAGCAGAAAGAAATGCAGCAAAGAAAGCGGAAACATCAGGTTCTTTCCTTCCTAAGAGAAAGGAAAAGGATATTGATAAGAAACCTCTAAGTGGCAACGATGTTATTCTTCCAAGGTCGTCATATAAAGAACCAAGTAATGGTGCAATAACAATAATAAATGTATTGGCAGGTGTTGTAATAGGTGCAGCATTAATATGGTTTCTTATTGTTCCGGCAAGGAATAAGGGACTTACACAGGATTATAAGAAAAGTCTTCAGGAGTATAGTGAGCAGTTATCTTCTGGTAATGTAGAACTGAATTCTATGCAGAAAGAACTTGAAGAGGTTAAGGCGCAGAAGGATGCACTTGAGCAGCAGCTTGGCGTTGTTAATGGAACAGAGGGAAGCAACAAGCTTTTGGTATCAGTAATAGAGGCAGCAAGTGATTATATTGCAAATAAGCCTGATGATGCTGCGAATAAGCTTGTTGATATAGATGTCAGTGCACTTCCAAGTGAGTCAGCAAAGACTTTATATAATACAATAGCAACGGCGACACTTCCGGCAGCAGCACAGACCTTCTATAACACAGGAATGACAGAGTATTACAAGTCCAACTATGAAGTTGCGGCAGATAATCTTGTCAAAGCATACAAATGTAATAACAGTGCAGATTCAGCTTATTATGCAGCTAAGTCATATGTAGCATTAGCAAAGACTGATGATGCAAAGAAATACTATAAGTATATTGTGGATGATTATTCGACTAGCGGATATTACAAAGAAGCCAGCGATTACGTTAATTCACATTGATGAGGTACTAAAAGATAAGCCCCCGGCAAAGATAATTCTTTGCCGGGGGCTTTGTTGCAGAATTAGTGAAGTGTAAAAGCAGAGAGGAAAGAGGAGATTATTATGTCAAAACAGGTTAATACAGCGGATGAGCAGGATGAAATCCAGCATATGGATTATATATACATGGTTAATGATGACAAGCTTATGATACGAATGAATGCAGAACTTGACCATCATCTTGCAGAAGAGATGCGTCAGGTTATAGATGATGTAATAGATAAAAGAGGAGTAACTCATATAGTATTTGATTTTACTAAAGTGGATTTCATGGACAGTGCAGGAATAGGACTTATAATGGGGCGTTACAAGAAGGTTATGGATAAAGGTGACATAACAATCGTGGGAGTCCGTGAAAGTGTTAAGAGGATACTTCTTATATCAGGACTTCATAAGATAGTTAACATATATGAGCTTAAAGGACAGGAGGCATAAGTATGATAGAGAATAACAATGTTGAATTATTATTTGAAGCCAGGTCGGAAAATGAAGCATTTGCAAGGGTTGTTGCGGCAGCCTTTGTTACATATTTAGATCCAACAATCGAAGAATTGCAGGACATAAAAACAGCAGTTTCCGAGGCAGTAACTAACGCAATAGTCCATGGCTATGATAATGGTCCGGGGAAAGTAAGAATGAGATTAAAGGGCATACAGAATCAGGTAATAATAGAAGTGCACGATGACGGTCTTGGCATGGAAAATGTTGCAAAAGCAATGGAACCTCTGTATACCTGTCTCTTATACACATCTGACGCTGCCGACGATAAGGCTC
>ENA-OYXF01000846-OYXF01000846.1-human-gut-metagenome-genome-assembly--contig:-NODE-846-length-11771-cov-3.981308_pt1 | contig 11771 bp, 6 predicted proteins | sample MGYA00244842_ERZ653416 | MGnify/ENA primary metagenome ERZ653416 (study PRJEB26926, sample SAMN06164920) | human gut metagenome | biome: ENVO:00009003; feature: ENVO:2100002; material: ENVO:00002003... | reverse complement strand
GACAAATGGTTGCAATTTCAATTCCTGCCGGGCAGCGCATTGAAATGCAGCTCCAAGATGGTACACACGTATGGCTGAACGCCGGAACGAAATTCGAATACCCTCCGGTTTTTCTGGGCGGGGAACGCCGCGTGAAAATCGACGGAGAGGCATTATTCGAGGTTACGCATGATGTGAAAAGGCCGTTTATCGTCGAAACGTATGCGTATGATGTTGAAGTGCTGGGAACTAAATTCAATGTGATCGCACAGAAAGCGCATAACAGTTTTTCAACGGCTCTTTTGCAAGGCCGAGTGAAAGTTACAGATCACCGTGCCGATGAAGAGATTCTGATGAGTGAGAATGAAATCATTGAGTATATCGGAGGAAGTTTACAGAAATCACACCTCCGGGGTGATGAGGCATATTGCTGGACTAAAGGGCTTGTTTGTGTAGACAACCTGACCTTTGAGGAGCTGATGCAGAAATTCGAGCAGATGTATGGCGTAGAGATCGTCATTGACAGGGAGAAGTTGCCCAAACTGCATTTTACGACTGGCAAATTCCGTGTTTCGGACGGCATCGACCACGCATTGACCGTGTTGCAGGCATCATCAGGCTTTAACTACGAACGAAAAGAAACAGGTGTAATCCGCATCTACTAATAACTAACCCAAGTATTAACTAAATCGACTTGCCTATGACAGTGAAGTAATGCGGATACTTTAAATTTTATTGAAAAAGTCCCGATGATGAGGAAGCATCAACGGGACGAAGTTCAATAGATTATTTTTTAGCTAAACACCTATGAACTTTACATAGACAAAAGTATGAATAAAATCAAACATATTCAATGTTTGTTCGTTCTTTTATTCCTATTCATATTTCCCGGTTATCTATGCGCACAAACGACCCCTGTAACACTAAACATGCAGGGAGCAACTCTAAAGCGCGTACTCGGAGAAATAGAAAAACAAACAACTTACTTATTTTTAAGTGATGAAACGGTCGATATGACCATGCTCGTCACGGTCAATATCAAGAATCGTCCCCTCAAAGAAGCTCTCGAACAAATCGTTCGTAATACGTCGTTGAAATATAAAATCGTCGGCTCCAACATTCTCTTATCCGGGAAACCGAAGCCCGCGGAGCAGGCTGTTGATATTTCAGGCGTTGTGCGCGACGCCAATAACAAGCCTATTGTCGGGGCATCTGTGATCGTCTTAGGCTCTTCGACAGGGACAAGTACGGGTACTGACGGCTCTTTCGCCCTTCGCGTTCAGAACCCTGACAACGCCGTTCTTCAGTTCAGTTTCCTCGGCTACAATACGATCACTTTGCGCGTCGCCACCCGCTCTGTATTCAACGTCGTAATGACTGAAGCGGCCCAAGAGGTCGAATCTGTTGTCGTAACGGCTCTCGGCATCAAGCGGTCGGAAAAAGCACTCTCATACAATGTGCAGCAGATCGAGGCGAAAGATATTGTCGAAGTCAAGGACGCCAACTTTATGAATTCCCTGGTCGGCAAAGCTGCGGGCGCTGTTATCAACAGTAGTTCGTCGGGTGTCGGCGGCGCCTCCAAGGTTGTCATGCGCGGTAACAAATCGATCACGCAGTCGTCCAACGCCCTTTATGTGATCGACGGTATTCCGATGTATAACGTGAGCAACGGCGGCGATACGGAATTCGGTTCTCGCGGCGCTACGGAAGCTATTGCCGACCTGAACCCCGAGGATATCGAATCGATGTCGGTCCTGACCGGAGCTTCCGCAGCGGCCCTCTATGGTTCGAGTGCCGCGAACGGAGCCATTATGATTACGACGAAGAAGGGTCAGGCTGGAACATTCAGTGCCTCGTATTCGAATCACACGGATTTTCTCAAACCTTTCGTGATGCCGAAATTCCAGAATCGCTACGGTACGGGCAGCTACGGGAAATCTTCGGGTTCGCCGATCTACAGCTGGGGCGAGAAGTTGACCGATGCGGCGCGTACTGGATACACGCCGGATGATTTTTTCGAGACGGGTTATGTCACGACCAACTCCGTAACACTTTCTGGGGGTACCGAGAAGAACCAGATGTTCTTTTCCGCGGCATCGGTTAATTCCGAAGGTATCATACCCAATAACCTCTATGATCGCTACAATTTCACGTTCCGAAATACGTCGCATTTTCTGAAAGACCGCCTGCGTGTGGACGTAGGTGCGAACTACATCGTGCAGAAAGATCAGAACATGACCAATCAGGGGGTCTATTCGAACCCGCTGGTTTCGGCTTATCTGTTCCCACGAGGCGACAGCTTCGAAGCTGCGAAAATTTTCGAACGCTGGGATCCTGCCCGCAAGATAGCCGTGCAATATTGGCCACAGGGCGAAGGCGGTGATCTGCGCATGCAGAACCCGTACTGGATTGCGTATCGCAATCCCCGCAATACGGACAAAAAACGCTATATGGCCAACGTGTCGATTGCTTTCGACATCCTGCCGTGGCTGAATGTTTCGGGACGAGCCAAGATCGACAATACCAATTCGATCTTCACGCAGAAACTCTACGCTTCATCGAATACCACGATCACGGAAGGTAGCACACAGGGGCATTATACGGAAATTCGCAATACCGATGAGCAGATCTATGCCGATGTAATGGTCAATATCAACAAGACCTTCGCTGACAACAAATTTTCATTGGTTGCCAATGTCGGTGCGTCCGTCAACGACACGAAGAGTAAAGAGCTGAGCTATCGCGGTCCGATTCGGGAGGTCGGTATCCCGAATATGTTTACCGTTTTCGATTTGGACAAGGAGAAATCCCGCGCCCAGAAATACGGCTGGCAGGAGCAGACACAATCGATATTCGCCTCGGTCGAGATGGGCTATAAATCGATGCTCTATCTGACCGTGACGGGTCGCAACGACTGGGCCTCACAACTGGCCGGATCACCGCAGCGTTCGTTCTTCTATCCCTCGGTGGGCCTCTCCTGGCTGCCGACAGCGACTTTCGACATGCCCGAAGCATTTACCTACCTCAAGTTGCGTGCATCGTTCTCATCGGTAGGTATTCCTTTCCCGCGATTCCTGACCACTCCAACCTATCCTTACGACGAGACGAACCAGCAATGGCTGCCTACGACATTCCGTCCGATCGAACAGCTTTACCCGGAGCGTACCAAAACCTGGGAGGTCGGTATCGACGCCCGGCTGTGGAACGACTTGCGACTGGCCGCCTCGTGGTATCGGGCCGATACGAATAATCAGACGTTCCAGCCTACGGTATCCGCCTCGTCGGGCTATTCGAGCATGTACGTCCAGACGGGGAACGTCCGCAACACGGGTGTCGAGGCGAGCCTGGGTTACGGCCATAGGTGGAACAGCTTTTCCTGGGATACGAACTTCACCTTCTCTTGGAATAAGAACGAAGTCACTGAACTGATGGACGGCCTGACTGATCCGCTGACCGGCGAACCGCTGAAAGACCGTCTGGAGATCAAGGGTCTCGGTAAGGCAAAGTACATTATCAAGAAGGGCGGCACACTGGGCGACCTGTATACGACATCCAATCTCAAGTACGATGAGAACGGGTACGTGCAGGTGGATCGCAACGGTAACCTGATAACGACAGACGTTGGCGAGGATATCTATCTCGGCTCTGTTTTCCCCGATTATAATTTGGCATGGCGCAACGATTTCGATTGGAAGGGTGTGCATCTGGGGCTCCTCTTCACGGCTCGCATAGGAGGTATCTGCTATTCGGCAACCCAGGCCAATATGGATCTGTTCGGCGTATCGGAGGTTTCGGCTGCGGCGCGTGATGCCGGAGGTATCTTGATCAACGGACGGGAGATGATTGATCCCCAGCGGTGGTATGCTGCAATCAGTTCGCAAAGCGGACTCCCTCAGTACTACACCTATTCTGCGACCAATGTGCGCCTACAGGAACTTTCACTGGGCTATACGCTTCCGGGCAAATGGTTCCGCGATGTCTGCAAAATCAACATTGCTTTTGTCGGCCGTAATCTGTGGATGATCTACAACAAAGCGCCGTTCGATCCCGAGGCGATTGCTACGACCGGTAATAATTACCAGGGAATCGACTATTTCATGATGCCCTCGCTCCGCAACTTCGGGTTCAGTGTAAAACTCACTTTCTAAACGATGAACAGTATGAAACAGATAGTAAAAACAGCACAATTCCTGCTGCTTTCGGCCGTGCTGTTCTGCGCCTGGGGATGTATGAGCGATTTCGACGCCATCAACCGCAATCCGTCGGAGGCGACCGACGAAGAACTCGGGCGCGAGAACTACAAGATCAGTACGAACCTTCGGGGATTGCAGAATTGGGTCGTTCCCGTGCAGGAACACAGATACCAGTTCAACGAATCGCTGACCGGCAACCCCTATGCCGGCTATATGGCGGAGACACCGGATGGGTGGAAAGAGAAATTCTCGACCTTCAACCCCTCTGCCGACTGGCTGAAATGGCCCTTCGTAATCGTCATGCAGGAAGTCTATCCCTATTTTCGCGGCGTTGTGAACAACACCGAGGACGAAGCGGCCATAGCCCTCGCCCGGTTATTCCGCATAGCGATCATGCACCGCATGACGGACACTTACGGACCGATTCCCTATTCGAAGGTGATCGAGGATTCGTCCGAGTCGCTCACGGTCGCTTACGATTCGCAGGAAACCGTTTATATGAAGATGTTCGAGGAGCTGGACGCCGTAATTGCGGCCCTGCATGCCAACGAGCAGATGTCGGCAGAGGCGTTCCGCAAGTCGGATAATGTTTATTACGGCGACATCAAAAAGTGGATCAAATATGCCAACTCGCTCAAACTGAGAATGGCTATGCGCCTGTCGTATGTGAAATCTGATATCGCCCAAAAGAAGGCCGAGGAGGCCGTTGCGGACGGCGTGATTCTCGACAACGCGGACAATGCCTATATGCACGCTCCCGAAAACCGTGTGGCGCTGATCTACAACGACTGGGGCGACCACCGCGTCGGCGCCGACATCATCAGCTATATGAACGGCTATAAGGACCCGCGCCGCGCCGTGATGTTCACCCAGGGTACCTGGAACAAGAAAACCGATTATTACGGCATGCGCATCGGCACCGACCCGACGAACAAGTCGGCGATGGTTTCGACCTATTCCAATCAGATCGTGGACAGCAAGTCGCCTTATCTGTGGATGAATGCCGCGGAGGTGACGTTCCTGCGCGCCGAAGGCGCCTTGCGCGGCTGGGCGATGCAGGGCGATGCCAAAGATCTCTACGAAAAGGCCGTCAAACTGTCGTTCGAGGAGCGGGGAGCGACCGGTGTCGACACCTATCTGGCCGATGCACTCAGTACGCCTCTGAGATATATCGATCCGATGGATAATTACAGTACACAGAGCCCGGCCAGCACGATTACGATTCCGTGGGAAGCGGGCGATACGGATGCCGTCAAGGAGCGTAACCTGGAACGCATCATCACCCAGAAGTGGATCGCTATTTTCCCGCTGGGTATCGAGGCGTGGTCGGAGTATCGCCGCACGGGCTATCCCAAGCTGTTGCCTGCAGTCGAAAACAAGAGTGCCGGTACGGTGAATATAAAATACGGAGCCCGCCGTATCCCGTATCCTTCGGAGGAGTATACCGAAAATCCCGTCCATCTGCAGGAGGCTATTTCGATGCTCAACGGTCGGGACAATGCCGGGACGCGCGTATGGTGGGATGTGAAACCTTTAGAATAAGCCGTTATGAAAAGAATAAATAGAATATCACTCTGGGGAACGGTGCTTCTCATGGGACTTTTCTTCGCTTCGTGCAACGACTGGACGGAGACGGAAAGCGTAACCCAGACAACGCAGCGTCCCGACGAGCAGGATCCCGAACTATGGGCGCAATACACAGCCGCACTTCGGGAGTACAAACAAAGCGAACATACGCTCGTTTTCGCCAGTTTCGCCAACGGCGCACCCGTCGCCACGAGCGAAAAGGACTGCCTGCGCAGCCTTCCCGACTCGCTGGACGTCGTGTCGCTGACCAATGCCGACAATTTTTCGGAATATGACCGGGAAGACCTCACCGTGCTCAAGGAAAAAGGGACGCGCGCCGTCTATTTTGTCGATTACGCTTCGCGCAGCGCCGAATTTACGGACTTGACCGCTTTGGGCGCCTATTTGGATAAGGTCGTCGCCCGCACCCGCGAACTGGATCTCGACGGACTCTCTTTTTCGGGGATTCCCGTTTTCGGGTCCGATGCCGAACAGGCGGCGCAGAAGGCCGTGGCATCGCTCTTCATGGAGAAGTTCGCCGCCGTGGCCGGTCCCGGCAAGGAGCTGTTGCTGCTTTTCGAGGGCGATCCCCAGTTCCTCACCCCGGCAGACCGGAGCAAGGTCGACTATTTCGTACTCGATACAAAAGAGACGGACAACGCTACTGACTTAAAGTTACAAGTCCTTCGCGCTCTGAGTGCCGGCGCCGTTCCGTGCAATAAACTGTTACTCGGGGCCATGACTGAATACGAATTTACGGATGAGGATAAGGGTGCTGCGGATGCGATTTCTGCATTGACAATACGCATTCCCGAAATCGGACCGCAGCCATTGGCCGGTCTTTGTATCTATAGTGTCAATGCAGACTATTTCGGTGCCGAGTTTATCTATCCGCTTACCCGGCAAGCAATACAGACCTTGAACCCATCCAAATAACCGAAAGCTATGAAAAGGAACAATCCATATCTTTTAGCGGCGGCCCTGCTGGCTGTAGCTTTCACGGGCTGTAAAAACGACGAATACGATAATAAATCGCCTTTCGACAATGTGGTCTACCTCAATGTTTCGGAGAACAGCGACACACAGGTCACGACGTTCAAGAAGACGCTGCCCGATCTGCCGAAGACCTTTTCCGTCGTGCTGAGCTATCCCGCCTCGCAGGCGGTCAGCGTCGGCGTCGAAGTCGATCCGTCGCTGGTCGAAACCTACAATGCCCGGCACAATACGTCGTGGACGATGCTCGATGCGAAATATTATGAACTATCGGTGACCGAACTCACGATTCCGGCCGGCAAGACCATCTCGGATGCCGTGACCTTGAAACTGAAAAATCTCGACGGCTCAGGCGAGGTCGAAGAATTGCCCATCGACCAGACCTACCTGCTGCCCGTGACGATTGCTGATGTCGGCGGGGGTGTTGCGAAGCTGCACAGCTCCGCGACGGCCTACTATCTGGTGAAACGCTCCTCGGCCATCACCTCGGCGGCCTCGCTGCGCGACAACTGGATCAATTTCCCGACGCTCGACAAGGCTTCGGAGGGCAGTATGCTGTTCAACAACCTGACCGCCGTAACCTACGAGGCGATTATCCGTGTGGACGACTTTTCGAAGCATTCCGAGATTTCGACGATCATGGGTGTCGAAAACTACCTGCTGCTGCGCATCGGCGACGCTTCGTTCCCGCGCCAGCAGATCCAGTTCGACGGTTCGGGCGATGCAGCTCAGACCCCGGGCTTCGGGAAATTCCCCAAGAAGGACGAGACGAAACTGCTCAATCCCGGGGAGTGGTACCACATTGCTGCCACCTACAGTTATGCTACGCGCGAGGTCTGCATCTACGTCAACGGCAAGCTCCAGAGCCGGGGCACCGATCTCGGCAATTCGGCCTCGACACCGTTCAACCTTGCGGGGCGCGCCTTCTACGATCTCTACCTGCAAGACCCGGAAACGTATAAGGACTACAAGGACTGGAGTAATTTCCGCCAGTTCTTCCTCGGCAAGTCTTATGACGACTCGCGCCAGCTCAACGGCGATATTACCGAAGTGCGTGTCTGGTCGGTAGCCCGCAGCGAACAGGAAATTTGGGACAATATGTACGATGTCGATCCCAAAACTCCCGGCCTGATCGGCTACTGGAAATTTGACGAGGGCGAAGGTAACGTCATCAAGGACTGGACCGGCAATGGCAACGACGCTGTAGCTGAAAAAGACCTTGACTGGCCCAACGGCATTGAAGTTCCCCAAATCAATAAAGAGTAATCTAAAATGTCGATTATGAAAATGAAAAATATAATAAGCCAATTACTCCGGGGCGGACTGTTATGTGTAGCGATAACGGCTTTCGTTACGTCCTGTAGTACGGATGAAATCACCTACGCTACAGGGCAAAAACCCGATAAGGAAACACTGGAGACGGTTGCCGGTACGCTGCGCAGTTCGAAATCGCTGCGAGACCGAGTGCCCATTCATCTTACCGAAGGCAATGAAGATGCTGTTTCCGATAAGATCTATTACCGGCTCAATCAAGCGGCATCGCAAGCATTAACGCTGACAGCGACACCCAACCCGTCACTGGTAGCAGATTACAATGCCGACAACAAGGCCAATCTGCAACCGTTGCCTGTTGCCAATATCAAATTAGCTAACGGCGGTAAAATCACGATTCCGGCAGGAACACGAGTTTCGGAAAAACTCGATTTGACAATCGAATCCGACGGATTGACGCCGGGCATCTATCTGATGCCAGTCGTTGTCAATATCTCCGAAAACGAGCAGCATGTGCTTTATTACGGGGTAACTGTTCGGGAATTCGATGAGAACATCTATCAGGAGGGCAATAACCTTCATAATATAGAACTGGATACCGAGTGGACAACCGTGTTTTATCTCAACACCAGCGAGGTGCAGGCGCATTATGCCGACTACGTAGCCTGGGAAAAACAGGACATGAATACCTTCGAATCAGTTTACAGGGCCTCATTGGGCAACATCGTCAATCTGCGAATCGCCCAGATTGATTATAATGTAGCTTCACAGCGCGCACTTTTCGCTCCCACATCGGATTTACGCTATACGGTTGAACATGCATCTAAGTACATTCGGCAGATGCAGGACAAGGGGCGCAAAGTATGTGTCTGTATCGAAGGCGGTGGTAAAGGCATAGGTTTCTGCAATATGAGCGACGCCCAGATTGCCGATTTCGTAACTCAGGTCAAAGTTTTCATTACGACTTATGAGCTCGACGGCGTAAATCTCTGGGATCGCGGTTCCGGCTATGGGAAAGAGGGAATGCCTGCGGTAAATACCACTTCTTATCCCAAGCTGATCAAGGCCCTGCACGAAGCGATGCCCGACAAGATGCTGACCGTGGTCGACTACGAAGAGCCTACCGAATCGTTTTACGACACGAGTCTTACAGGTGGCATTGCCGTCGGCGAACTGATCGACTATGCCTGGCACGGTTATGTTTCTGAAAAAGATCCGATCAGATTCGTTAATCCGTATAATCAATTTACCTCCTACGAACAAGTGTATTCCCGTAAACCGTTTGCCGGGTTATCCGAGGCAAAATATGGTAATGTAAACGTGCCGTTTTATAGCGAGAAAAGCGACTTGTTCGTGGATTTTGATATGGATAAATGGTCGATGAATGCTATTATGTGGAATATTGAGCGAACCAGCAATATCATTGTTTTCGACGATCTGGTATTGCCGCAGGTGAATTTCGCAGAACTCGGATGTATCTCGATGATTCAGAATTTTATCGCATACCTTGCTTATGATGAAAATTTTGATGCGGCTTATAGCTACGGTGTGATGACGCGTTTCCCTGGGATCTACCACGGTCATGGTAGCGACAGCGGCAGAGGATATAATACTTTTGCAAAAGACTGGTAACTAAAACATATACAGGATAAGCACACCCAAAAAACACTTATCAATTACCTAACAATTCACTTCTATGAAACGAAACCTTATTCTTTTATGTTCGCTCTTTGCAGCGACTGCTTTGATTTCGTCTTGCGCACAAGACGCTATGGAGCCTGAAGTGGATGCAGCAGCTACGGTTGCTGAAACCCGTGCTTACGGTGACAAGACCCCGAAGGTTATGATGTATATCGAGGTCAACGACACCAACCCGCTGAATACGATGCTCTATCGTATGAACGGCGAACCGTTTATCGACATCACGACGATTTTCGCAGCCAATATCCGTGCGAACGGCTCCGAACCTGCTCTGTGGTTGAACGACAACGTAACCCAACTGCTGATTCCCAGCCCTGCAACCTCCACAACGACCGGCCATTACAAGTATGTACAACCGATTCGCCAGGACGGCGGCAAGGTACTGCTTACCATTCTGGGAGACCATCAGGGCGTCGGCGTTGCGAACCTTACGGCAGCCAACCAAGCGAAATTCGCTAAAATTCTTACATGGGCAGTCGAAGAGTACGGTCTCGACGGTATCGATTTCGATGATGAATGGTCGAAATACGGTGAAAACCCCAATTTCCCCACTTCGGTCCCCGGTTCGTTCAACGGCCTGATCGCACATTTACGGGACTCGCTCGACGCCCATTTCCCGAATGATCATAAACTGATTACGGCGTACCACTACAACGATGCCACCAATCTCTCCTCGGCCGCGGTCGGCGATATGGACTTTGCATGGACGGTGGGATTCGGGCCTTATTTGTACACCTCTCCCTCTTCGCCGTGGACCAATGCCAAATGGTCGGCTCAAATGCCTAATATGAATCAGACTTATAATGCAATTTATCTGAATCAAATCAAGAACCGTTCGGCCCAGTCTAAAAATGACGGAATGGGTGCAATTGCAGGCTATGATATGCGTGTTCATACCGAACGCGATCCGCTGCCCGCTCTTCAGAAGATCGGTGAAGGTGCATTCAACGGTACGGTTACCCGTAGCGGCTCTGCCTACACGAAGGACTGGACTGCTGGTGCCGGAACCTTGATTACCTATGATGATGTTCAATAACAATCAGGATGGTGCTTAACCTATATATGTAGCAAGTGCATTAATTGCGACGGCATTTGCAACCCGCACACCATTCTGTTACTCGGTGTGCGGGTTTATTGTGTCTATATGAATGCTAATTAAACGTAGTTTTATACTAATTAAAACCCAATTAAAATGAACCGTTTTCTCCGTTTATTTGCTTCCTGCCTGACGATCGGTATAAGTGCGTCAGACAAATAACCCGCATACACAAGATGTATGCGGGTTATTGAAATCGGCAGGAAAGTAACCTGTATATGTAGCAAGTGCCTGCGACGGACTTAATATAACTGCTTCTATTCTGCCGATTTAACTCTTTTCGCGTGCAAAATTACTCAAATATTTAGCATCTCGCATATTTTTTTACGTAAATCAGCTTATATACATAAAAATAGTGAAAGACACTCATTCTAAACTTGTGAAACGCAGGTACTGGTATACCTAAAGCAGACAAGCAGAACTTGTGCCTTCCACAGCACGAAGCTCCGCTCCTGCCTACCTGCTTTTTCCCAAAATTACCAGTTTCGCGTTTCTTAGCAGGGCAGATTTATGTTACTTCCTTTCGGAAGTATTGCAAAGTTAACAAATTTTCAGAATATACAAAAACACGTTAACCCAACAATATAAGAAGTAAATTATACCTCCTATATGACCTCAAAGAACAACTTAAATAAAATAGAGGGTAACCTTCAGCGAAATAAATGTAACTCTTTGTCCGAATTTGACCTGAAAGTTACCCCCGTTGCCTGATTGCTATCCGAAAAAATAACGGGCGGGGCGATGCATTACGCGAAGTAGGTCGTGAGAAACCCGTAAGCAATAACACAAAGCCCACGCCCGTTAAGGTCGTTGCTCTTGAAAACACCTCGCCCCTGCGGGCGCGGGACTGTGAATCTGCCGCTTACTGTAAATTTCCACGTTTACTCTGCAGCAAATGCTGCCCGTTTTCAACGGATAGCAGTACAAAGACTGTCTCTTATACACATCTGACGCTGCCGACGATAAGGCTC
>ENA-OYXF01000842-OYXF01000842.1-human-gut-metagenome-genome-assembly--contig:-NODE-842-length-11801-cov-9.119360_pt1 | contig 11801 bp, 10 predicted proteins | sample MGYA00244842_ERZ653416 | MGnify/ENA primary metagenome ERZ653416 (study PRJEB26926, sample SAMN06164920) | human gut metagenome | biome: ENVO:00009003; feature: ENVO:2100002; material: ENVO:00002003... | reverse complement strand
CATTGCTTTATATTCTTCCCCGCTGACAGGCGATGTCTCAGGGCCGGTAGCCTGGAAGTTATAAGAAGCATAGTTCCGGTTTTTTATCAAGGTCTCTATCTCTTGCAAACCGGAGTTTTCGCCGGATTGCATCAGCTCAACGAGCGTCAGTTCATTTTTGAAGTGGTTGAAGACAAGTACATACTTATATAATATGTAGAGCATGTCGGGAGCATCGTTTTCTTCATGGTGCGCTTCCATCACCGGGATGTTCTCAAAGTAACGCACGGCATCGAAAGCCGTATATCCGAACAGTCCGCATACTTTCCTGTCAGGTCCTTCGATCGAGAAACGCTTCAAAAACGCATTCATGGCCTCCGCCACATTGAATGTTCCGGTCAATGCCGTAACCTCGCTTTTTCCATCAGGAAAAACAGCGGTGCATTCCCCGTTATTGATTCCGATACTTGCCAGCGGACAAAGTGCGATGTAAGAAAGACTGTTTTCATTCCCATGAAAATCGGAACTTTCCAATAACGCCGATTTCGGATAAACGTCCCGTACCTTCAAGTAGATACTGACAGGTGTATGAAGGTCACCGAGAACCTTCCTGCTTATTGTTTTAAATGTATAGTCCATTATGATCGACAATTGATGATTATAAAACTGATTATAGGAAGAACTTCCTGACTCTCACTTTTCACTTCTCGTTTTTCAATTTATACTTAATATAAGTCTCCATATCCTTATCTCCCCGACCCGATATTGTCAGGACAACGACATCTTCCGGTTTGAATTTTATCTTAGGCAACGCCCCTAATGCATGCGCACTTTCAAGTGCCGGAATAATTCCCTCGATGCGCGTCAGGCAAAAAGCCGCATCTAGCGCTTCGTCATCATTGATGGCAAGAATCGTAGCCCGGTGAGTTTCTGACAGGTTGGCGTGGATCGGTCCGATACCCGGATAGTCCAGTCCGGCAGAGATGGAATAGGGCTCTTCTATCTGTCCGTCCTCGTTCTGGATGACGTAGGTGCGCGAGCCGTGGATGATGCCCATCTTGCCGAGGGCGATGGTGGCGGCTGTCATTCCCGTTTCAATGCCTTTTCCGCCGGCTTCGGCGAGGACGATTTGCACGTGCGGGTCGTTGACGTAGTGATAGATGGTGCCGGCTGCATTGCTTCCTCCACCTACGCAGGCGATGAGGTAGTCGGGGCATTCGCGTCCCTCGTGTTCAAGGAGCTGCTTCCTTATTTCTTCGCTGATGACGGACTGCAGGCGTGCCACCATGTCGGGGTACGGATGCGGGCCGACGGTGGAACCTATCACGTAGTAGGTGTCCGACGGATGGCAGCACCAGTCGCGGATGGCTTCGTTGGTGGCGTCCTTCAACGTCATATTGCCACTGGTGACGGGAACGACGGTGGCGCCGAGCATCTTCATCTTCTCCACATTGACGCGCTGGCGCTCTACGTCGGTCTTACCCATGTAGACGATGCATTCCATGTTCATCAAGGCGCAGACGGTGGCTGTGGCCACCCCGTGCTGCCCGGCTCCGGTTTCGGCGATGATGCGGCGCTTGCCCATGCGGCGTGCCAGCAACACCTGCCCGATGCTGTTGTTGATTTTGTGGGCACCGGTGTGGTTCAGGTCTTCACGCTTGAGGTAAATCCGGCAACCGTACTTCTCGGACAAGCGGTGTGCCAAGTAGAGTGGGGAAGGGCGTCCCACGTAGTCGCGCAGCAACTGGTCGTATTCACGCTTGAAGTCCTCACTTTGCAGCACCTTGAGGTAGGTGTTCTGCAACTCTTCTACACATTTGTGGAGGATTTCGGGAACGTATGCCCCGCCGAACTCTCCGTAATAACCTTCTTTGTCAACTAAGAAATTCATCATGTTATTTACTATTTGACGATTTACTATTTACTATTTCAGAAATCAAAACGCATTATTGCTTAAACGAAAAAAGCCCCGTCGCTTGGTGCGACAGGGCTCTTTTTGTTTTTTACTATATATTACATATATACATACGAGCGCTGCTCCCTTACGACTGTCGGAGTTGTAACGGGTGCCACCACCAATATGTATTTACTAACATTGTTTTCATTGACTTTTTTTGTTTTATCGGGGGCAAAGACAGTGCAAACCGAATGTATAATAAAATGAACTTGTTCATTTTTTATGCTGAGGTGCAGCCTGTCTTCGTTTTCGCGACAAATATAAGCACTTTGTTTTAACTGCCAAAATAAATATGACTTTTTTTCTGGATAAGAACATTTTTCTTGAAATATTGTTCTTATAAGTGTAGTAAAAACGAATATTCATTCAAAAAAAGAAAGGAACAAACTATGAATAGAAAACATTTAGTTGCCATAGGCGTGGTTATTGCTGTACTGTTGTTATTATACTGGCTTTTTGTGGCCGAAGATATGAATGCCTGGCTGAATGTAAACTGATTTTTCGGGATTTTCGTGTGGAGTTATTCGGATAAAGATGTATCTTCGCAAAAAAACATAGACTCATGAAAGGATTAAGTTATTCATTTTTGCGTGCTATATGTGCGCTGGTTATCGGTTTGGTGCTGGTGATGTTTCCCGACCAGGCCGGTGATTACTTTGTGATTACGATAGGTGTCATTTTCCTGGTGCCTTCGCTTGTCAGCATCATAGGCTACTTTGCACAGAGCACGGAGATGCGCAGCCGTTTCCCTGTCGAGGGGGTGGGCAGCCTGCTGTTTGGCTTGTGGCTGATTATCATGCCCGGTTTCTTTGCCGATTTGCTGACATTTGTATTGGGATTTATCCTGGTGATGGGAGGAGTGCAACAGATTGCCTCGCTTTCCGCTGCCCGTCGCTGGATGCCGGTACCGGGAGGTTTTTATGTGGTTCCGGTATTGATTCTGCTTGCCGGCTTGGTTGCGCTGTTCAATCCTACGGGAGTACGCTCCACGGCATTTATCATTATCGGTATCAGCAGTCTGGTCTATGCGGCTTCGGAACTGCTGAACTGGTTCAAGTTTACGCGTCGCCGCCCGAAGACACCGGATGCTTCAGTAAAGGCAGTGGACGATATTGAGGATGCACAAATTATAGAATAAAAAAACAGACCATCTGTTGAGGTAGAACAGATGGTCTGTCAGGAGTAAACGGATGGTCTGTTCATGCCACACAAACCATCCGTTTTTATTGTTTCAACCATTCATTTATCAGCTCCATCACTTGCTTCTTTTCCTCTTCGGGCAGTGTGCCGATGCGTGCCCGATGGCTTCCGCCGGGCTCTACGAATACATGGATGTTTTTCTTTCCTTTCAGCCAGGTCACTCCGGCAGCTGTCCACGGGTCGTTCTGTCCGTAAATGAATATCATTTTCGGGTCATTCTCTTTCAGGAACTTAGTGATTTTCTTGCTTAGGGTCTTGTCGAAGGGCATGTCTTTCAGCTCTTCGGGAAGCATCAGGCGATGCAGGTAATCCTTGCTCGATTGGATGGAAAGATACTTCTTGAAAGGCTTCGTATCGTAGCCGTAATAGCCCAGTTCGCGGGCGGCCTGCACGAAGAATGAGGCTGTGGGACTGTCGGCAATGAAGTAGTCGGGATTACTGATACCGAGCAGATGGGCAAATATCTCATCGTCCGAGGCCGTGGTGGCAGGGATGCTGCTGACGGGAGTTCCCCACTGCCAAAGGGCAAAAGAATACTCCAGCACGCAATAGTCGTATATCTCTTCAACGGGCGCACGGAACTTGAGTCTTTTTTCATCGCAATATTTCTCAAAGCGGGGGAGCAGTGCGGCTTTCCGTTTCAACACTTCCAACTGGAAGTCCTCAATCCGTTTGCGGTCCTCCGGAGTAGACACTTTCCTGAGGAAAGGCTCGTGGCGTCCGTCTTCCGCCCCGTAGCAGAGCGGAGCTACATAAGGCACGGAAATATCCACGTCGTCCGGATAGAACGTGCGGTAGAGCAGGGTAGTCTGTCCGCCCTTGCTGATGCCGGTCGCAATCCATTTGCCGGGATAGATGCTTTTAAAGGCGTTGCGGACGGCGTGGAGGTCGTCGGCAGAATTCTCGGCGGTGAGGTATTGCCAGTCTTTGGGCTCAGGGGTGGATTCCAGGAAATAACGGTATTCCACAAAAATCATGTTGGCATCGAGCAGCTCTGAAAGTTCCTCGCGATACTTGGGGTTGAGGGCATAGGCGGCTCCATAGCCTTCGGTTACAATCACCGTGGGACGGTCGAAGCCGACGTGGGAGACAATCACACGCTGGCGGAAACTGCCCTTTTCGGGACGACGGTGGTCCAACGGCTGGGTAAAATAGGTTACATACTTCTCGGAGAACCGGGTGGACTCCAACGGACGGGTTTCCGTAATGGCGGAAATCCGACCCAGTTTTTGCTGCAGATCGGTTTGTGCCGGGGCAGCAGCCGAAACGAACAGCAAGGCAAACAGCAGGAACGCTGCATAGCAGTTACGTAAATTCTTCATGATGACAGGATTGTTTTATCTGACGGGCAAAGATAGGTTATTTCTCGCTTACCGCCAACAGTTGGCATGGACGAAAAAAAGAGAGAGAACTGCCTCGCGGCACCTCTCCCCCCTGCAAACTTAAAACAACCAACAAAAGAATGAGATAGGGATTAAGGATTCATCCTTCATCCTTCATTTTTCATCTTATAAACAGTAACTCGCGATATTTAGGCAACGTCCACATCTGATTGTCGACGATGAGTTCCAGCTTGTCGATGTGGTAACGGATTTCCTCCATCATCGGTACGATGTTGTCGTGGTAGGCGATGGCTTTTTCACGTTCACTCTCAATTTTGTTGGCCACTTTGCGCGCCTCGATCATGGCATCCACATGCTCCTTGATGAAGGCGGTACGGTCGGCAATCTCTTCGATGAGTTCCAGATTCTTGGCAGACAGTTTTGCAGCCTTCTCTGCGGGGAACAGGTCTTTCATCTTGTAGACGTTGTCAATCAAATCCGACTGATACTGTGTAGCTACGGGGATAATGTGGTTCATGGCCAAATCTCCGAGCACGCGGGCTTCAATCTGTATTTTCTTGGTGTACATTTCCCATTTCACCTCGTTACGGGCTTCCAGTTCCTTTTTCGTCATGACACCGATGGACTCGAACATCCGGATGCTCTCCGGTTTCAGGTAGTTGTCGAAAATGACGGGAACACTTGTCTCGCAGTCCAGACCGCGGCGGGCTGCTTCGGCTTTCCATTCATCGCTGTAACCGTTGCCGTCAAAGTGGATGGGTTTGCAGACTTTGATGTACCGGCGGATGACTTCGAGGATGGCGGAGATTTTCGGCTCACCCTTTTCAATCAGTTCGTCCACATCTTTCTTGAATTCCACCAACTGCTCGGCAAGGGCGGAGTTCAGCGCAATCATGGCACTGGCGCAGTTGGCCTCGGAACCCACGGCGCGGAACTCGAAGCGGTTGCCGGTGAAGGCGAACGGGCTGGTGCGGTTGCGGTCGGTATTGTCTATCATCAGTTCCGGAATCTGCGGGATGTCCAGCTTCATGCCTTGCTTGCCGCTGAGGCTGACGAGGTCGTCCTTGGTGCTCTCTTCGATGTGTTCCAGCACCTGGCTCAACTGCTTGCCCAGGAAGGAAGAGATGATGGCCGGAGGCGCTTCGTTGGCACCCAGCCGGTGGGCGTTCGTCGCACTGGAGATGGAGGCTTTCAGCAATCCGTTGTGACGGTATACGGCCATCAGCGTATTCACTACGAAGGTGATGAAACGCAGGTTCTCTTCGGGCAGTTTGCCGGGTGCGTGGAGCAGGATACCGGTGTCCGTACCCAGCGACCAGTTGTTGTGCTTGCCACTGCCGTTGACACCCTTGAAGGGCTTTTCGTGCAGCAGTACGCGGAAACCGTGGTTACGTGCCACTTTACGCATCAAGGCCATGATGAGCATGTTGTGGTCTACCGCCAGGTTGCATTCCTCGAAGACGGGAGCCAGCTCGAACTGGTTGGGAGCCACTTCGTTGTGACGGGTCTTGACGGGGATGCCGAGTTTCAGCGCTTCGATTTCCAGTTCCTTCATGAAAGCGGCCACACGGCTGGGGATGGCCCCGAAGTAATGGTCTTCCAACTGCTGGTTCTTGGCGCTGTCATGGCCCATCAGCGTGCGTCCGGTCATCAGCAGGTCGGGACGTGCGGCGTACAACCCTTCGTCAACCAGAAAATATTCCTGCTCCCAGCCCAGATAGGCAACCACTTTCTTTACTTCCGGATTGAAATAGTGGCATACGTCGACGGCAGCCTTGTCTACGGCACGCAGGGCTTTCAGCAACGGTGCCTTGTAGTCCAGAGACTCACCGGTATAGGCGATGAAAATAGTCGGGATGCAGAGCGTGTCGTCTACGATGAATGCCGGGGAGGAGGGGTCCCATGCCGAGTAGCCACGTGCCTCGAACGTATTGCGGATACCGCCGTTCGGGAAACTGGAAGCGTCCGGTTCCTGCTGCACGAGCAGTTTGCCGGTGAATTCCTCCATCACGCCGCCTTTGCCGTCGTGTTCCACAAAAGCATCGTGCTTTTCGGCAGTACCTTCGGTCAGCGGATGAAACCAGTGCGTATAGTGGGTCGCCCCCATTTCAACCGCCCATTTCTTCATACCTGCGGCAACCTCGTCGGCTATGCTGCGGTCCAGCGGAGCTCCGTTGTCAATCACATCCGTCAGTTTGGCATACACCTTGCTCGGCAGATAGCGGAACATCTTCTCCTTGTTGAATACATACTTGGCAAAATACTCTGACGGACGTTCCGCCGGGACTGCCACTGCAACGGGTTTCTTCTTGAACGCCGTTTCTACTACTCTGAATCTCAATTTTGACATAATACCTTAGAGTTGTAATTGTTGGTTTAATAAAATATAAAATCATTATGCACCGTAGGCAGACTCGCCGTGTTCGTAAATGTCGAGTCCTTCTTCCTCCACACGTTTGGAAACGCGGAGGCCGTGGATTTTGTCGAGTCCTTTGAAGATGATGAATCCCATGCCTGCTGCCCATGCGCCTACTACGAGTGCACCGAATACCTGCGCTCCGAGAAAGCTCCAGCCTGCACCGTAAAACAGTCCCTCACTGGTGGAAAACAGTCCGGTGAGGATGGTTCCCGTGAAACCGCAGACGCCGTGTACGGAACTGGCCCCTACGGGGTCGTCAATTTTCAGTGTCCGGTCGATGAATTCCACCGAATAAATCATCAGGATGCCGCAGATGGTGCCGATGATTACCGCCCCGAAGGGAGAAACCATGTCACAACCGGCCGTGATGCCTACCAATCCGGCCAGAATGCCATTCAGTGTCAGAGACAAGGAGGGTTTGCCATATTTCATCCAGCTTACCGCCAATGCAAAGAAACCGCCTGCGCAGGCTGCCAGATTGGTGGTGAGGAATACATGCGAGATGGCCCTTGCATCGTCCGTAGTGGCTGCTGCCAACTGTGAACCGGGGTTGAAGCCGAACCATCCGAACCAAAGGATGAATACACCCAGTGCCGCAATCGTGAGGTTATGTCCCGGAATGGCTCTTGACTTGCCGTCTTTGCCGTATTTCCCGATGCGCGGGCCGAGGATGGCCGCACCTACCAGGGCAATCCAGCCGCCTACGGAGTGGACGATGGTGGAACCTGCGAAGTCATGGAAAGTTGTTCCGAATGTTTCCATCATGAAGGAACCTGCCTCACCGTTCATCAGCCAGCCGCCGCCCCAAGTCCAGTGACCGGAAACGGGATAAATCAGCACACTGATGAAGATGGTGTAAACCAGGTACATGGAGAATTTGGTACGTTCTGCCATAGCGCCGGACACGATGGTGGCAGCCGTTGCGCAGAATACAGTCTGGAATACCAGGAAACCTTCCGTGGGAAGCCCGCCTCCGTCGTAGAACGAGAGGTCGAAGAAATGGGGCATTCCTATGAATCCGCCTGCACCGAACATCAGTCCGAAACCGATGAACCAGTAGAGCAGGCTGCCAAACATGAAGTCAACGAAGTTCTTCATCAGGATATTGGCCGTATTTTTTACTCTGGTGAAACCGGCTTCGACCAGTGCAAAGCCCGGCTGCATGAAGAATACCAGCATGGCTGCAAGCAGCATCCATACAGTGTTCAGTCCGTTGGTCAGTTCACCTACCGTATCGGGAGTGGCAATGGCTGTACTGTCTGTGGTTGAGGTGGCTTGTGCAAATATATCTGTAGTGAAGCAGAATGCTATGGATATGGCAAGGGCCATACGCAGTCTGTAGAGACTGCATTTACTATGTTTGTCCATAATTTCTTGTTGCTTTTAGTTGTATTGTATTTTCTTGGTTGTGGTTTGTAGCTGCCCGTTATCTTTCTTGTTCGGCATTGTAGAGTGCGATGTCGCCTCTCTCTGCAGTACGTATGCGTATGGCATCCTCAATGGGGATGACGAAGATACGTCCGTCGCCGATTTCACCGGTTTGTGCAGATTTGATGATGGCTTGTACGGTCTTTTCCGCATTCTTGTCGCGCACCACGATGGAGATAAGGATGCGCTCGATGGAACTGGTGTCGTACATGACACCACGGTAGATACGGGCTTGTCTGGATTTCCCGATGCCCCGTACATCATAATAGGAGAACCATTCGATGTCCGCTTCGAGCAGCGCGTCCTTCACGTCCTCGAACTTGGTCTTTCGGATAATAGCTTCAATCTTTTTCATACCTTAAATAATTTACGATTAGACAATTTACGATTTACTATTTGCCTTTCGGCGTGTATAAATCATAGTTCTTTGCTTTTAGAAGCTTAGTCCGACTACGAAATAGGCACCTTCAGACCTTGGATTCCAGGTTGCTTTGGCAAACAACGGGAGGGAGAAGGAATCGGTGATTTTGATGTCTTTTGATACTCCCAGGCTGACGTCGCATACGGCAAATCCGTTGGCTCCATAGAAGTCCGTGGCCCAAGGGGTAGCGCCTATCTCGGCCGTCCAGTCCAGACCGCCCAGTGTGAAGGGGGCTGCCACGGAGATGTAGGATGAATAAGCACGGTCACCGTCTTTGTCAACACCGTCGTCGCCTGCAAAGTTGGTGTACCAGTTTACGGCTACGGGGCCGAAATCATAGCCGATTTGCGCTTCGAACAGATGTGAGTTGGCAGCATTGTGTGCACCGTACTGGAAGTATTTGGCTGTCACCCCATCTCCGGTCACATTGTACCAGTAGTCCGTCACCGATACGCTGAAGCCTCCGGTTGAATATCCCAGTATGAGGTCGAACTCTTTCGTGTCCGAACTCTCGATGCCTACGGAGCCCCAAGCTCCCAGAGAGAAACCTTTGTAGGCGATGGATGCGCTCGGCTGGAGGCTTACCCCTCCCAAATCCTGGCCACGCCACACGTAACCGCTTACGAGGTCGACGCCTGCCGACGCTTCCACTTTATCCTGAGCCTTTGCCGTGAAAGGCATTGCCATTGATAACAGCGCCATTGCCATTATTCCCCATTTTACACTTTTTGTTTTCATACCTTTTTACCTTTAAGTTTAGAAAAATTCCGGATGATCAGTCCGACTCGATTATAGCAAGTACCTCGCTAATTCAATTGTTTTTTTATTTCAGCCACTTCCGGATGCGCTTCATGGCTTCCACGCAGTCTTCGTGCTTGCCGAAGGCCGTCAGCCGGATATATCCTTCACCGCTGGGGCCGAAACCTACACCCGGTGTGCCCACTACATTGGCTTCGTACAGCATCTGTTCGAAGAACCGCCAGGAGCTTGTTCCGTCAGGCGTTTTCAGCCAGATGTAAGGAGCGTTCACACCGCCGTAGACTTTCAGCCCGGCCGCTTCAAGGCCCTGCTTCATGGTCCGGGCATTGTCCATATAATAATCTATCGTTTCCTTTATCTGCCGCTGTCCCTCCGGTGTGTAGATGGCTTCCGCCGCCCGCTGGGTGATGTAGCTGGTGCCGTTGAACTTGGTAGATTGGCGGCGGTTCCAGAGCTTGTTCAGCGGGATGCGTTCGCCTTCCAGCGTGGCGGCAGTGAGTTCTTTCGGCACAACGGTGTAGCCACAGCGTACTCCCGTGAATCCGGCAGTCTTCGAGAAGCTGCGGAACTCGATGGCGCATTTCTTCGCTCCCTTTATCTCATAGATGGAGTGGGGCACGTCGTCTTCGCGGATGAAGGCTTCGTAGGCGGCATCGAACAGAATCAGCGTGTCGTTGGCGAGCGCATAGTCCACCCATTTCTTCAGCTCGGGCTTGGTCAGGGTGGTGCCCGTGGGGTTGTTGGGGTAGCAGAGGTAGACGATGTCGATGCGCTTGTCCGGAATCTCCGGGATGAAGTCGTTCTCGGCGGTACAAGGCATGTAGGTGACGTTGCTCCACTGGCCGTTTTCCTCCAATACTCCGGCACGTCCGCACATCACGTTGCTGTCTATATAGACCGGATAAATCGGGTCGGTCACTCCCACGCTGTTGTCGTGGCGGAGAATGTCGCCGATGTTTCCCGTGTCGCTCTTTGCTCCGTCGTTCACGAAGATTTCCGTAGGACCGAAGTGGATGCCGCGTGGAAGGTAATCGTGCTTGATGATGGCTTCTATCAGGAAGTCGTATCCTTGCTCGGGACCATATCCACGGAATGTCCGTGCGTCAGCCATCTCCTCCACTGCCTTGTGCATCGCTTCGATGCAGACCGGTGGCAGTGGCCGGGTAACGTCTCCGATACCCAGACGGATGACCTCTTGCTTGGGATGTGTTATCCTGAAAGTATTTACCTTCTTGGCTATGTCTGAAAACAGATAACTGCCCGGTAGCTTTAAAAAATGTTCGTTTACTAATGCCATAATCTTTTCTTGGTTGATAGTTGGTGGTTAGTCAATTAATTCAATTTTGCCGTCGAATACTTTGGTGGCTTCTCCCGTCATCAGTACATGCCTGGTGGCGATGTCCCATCGGATGGTGAGTGAGCCTCCGTCCATGATGATGATGGATTCCCTTCCTGCGCGTCCGGTGAGGAAGGCTGCCACGGCGGTGGCACAAGCTCCGGTTCCGCAGGCTTGGGTGATGCCCGAGCCTCGTTCCCAGACACGCATCCTTATTTTTCCTTCTCCCAATATCTGGGCAAATTCTACATTGATGCGTCCGGGGAAGAGAGGGTGATTCTCCAGTTTGGGACCGATGACTGTAAGGTCGATGGCTTCAATATCATTGACAAAGATTACCAGATGCGGGTTTCCCATGGATACGGTGGTCCCTACATATCGTTCTCCGTCCACTTCGATGGGCTGTTCTTTCATCGGTTTGGCTCCTTTGCCGTCGTAGTCTGCCGGTTCGTCGGCAGGTATGCCCATGTCTACGGTTACAGAGTTGACCTTTCCGTCTGCCAAGTGCAGGTTTAGCATCCTTATACCTGACAGTGTATCGAGTGCGATTTCTGTTTTGGAGGTCAGTCCGTAGTCAAAAAGATATTTTCCGATGCAGCGGCTTGCATTGCCGCACATCCGGGCCTCCGAGCCGTCGGCATTGAATATCCGCATGCTGAAATCGGCCTTGTTCGAAGAACCTATAAGTACCAGACCGTCACTTCCAATTCCCGTATGCGGTGCACTCCATGCCCTCGCAAGCTCTTCCGGATGACTGATAGGATATTGGGTTGTATCTACATAAATGTAGTCGTTTCCGGCACCGTGCATCTTGGTGAATTTTATAGCTCTTGTCATTTTGTCCTTTATCGGTTGGTTAATATATCCTTTTGTTTTATTTCGATGCAAATATACGACGTTTTGTTTTATAATTAACTGTAAAGCCTGTCTCTTATACACATCTGACGCTGCCGACGATA
>ENA-OYXF01000837-OYXF01000837.1-human-gut-metagenome-genome-assembly--contig:-NODE-837-length-11860-cov-5.992291_pt1 | contig 11860 bp, 11 predicted proteins | sample MGYA00244842_ERZ653416 | MGnify/ENA primary metagenome ERZ653416 (study PRJEB26926, sample SAMN06164920) | human gut metagenome | biome: ENVO:00009003; feature: ENVO:2100002; material: ENVO:00002003... | reverse complement strand
CGAGATAGGAGTCCGTCTCGTGGGCTCGGAGATGTGTATAAGAGACAGATGTAGTTGATGTAAAAGATAAATGTGATTTTATATTCCCGTCGGTTGTAAGCCGCGGAAAGCTGGAAATAGGAATATCGTCAAGTGGTGCAAGCCCAAGAATCACAACACTTCTTGCCGGAGAAATTGACAATATTCTGCCTGACAATATAGAAGAAATACTTGATTACCTTGAAAAATTGCGTCCTTACGCTAAACAAAAGATAAGCAATAATGTACTAAGGGCACGTTTTCTTTCATATATGGCAGAGCTTACATACAGCCGGAGAAACATTCCGGATGATGAAGAACTGGAAAAAATTTTAAATAAATTCTTAAATCCTATTGAAACGATATGAATAGTAGTGTATTATAATAAAAGTTGCAGAACTTAAAAAGAAAAGAGGGTTATTATGGCAGAGATAGCAAAACAGATAACAGAGCTTATTGGACGTACTCCGATGTTGCAGTTATGTAACTTTCAGGAGGACAATAATGTTAGTGCAAACATAATAGCGAAGCTTGAATATTTCAATCCGCTTGGCAGCGTGAAAGACAGAGTTGCATATGCGATGATTGAAGACGGAATCAAACAGGGAAAGATTAATAAAGATACGGTTATTATAGAGCCTACAAGCGGCAATACGGGAATAGGACTTGCTGGTGTGTGTGCCGCAAAGAAATTAAAGCTTATTCTTACTATGCCTGACACTATGAGTGTAGAGAGAAGAAAGATTGTAACGGCACTTGGAGCAGAAGTTGTTCTCACACAGGGAAGACTCGGAATGAAAGGTGCAATAGCAAAGGCTGAACAGTTAAAGGAAGAATACGGCAACGCATTTATTCCACAGCAGTTTGACAATCCTTCCAATCCTGAGATTCACAGGGTTACAACAGCAAAGGAAATCGCAGAAGCGACAGACGGAAAGGTTGATATATTCATTGCATCAGTTGGAACAGGCGGAACTATAACGGGAACTGCAAAAGGTCTTAAAGAAGCTGGAATTAATGCAAAAATAGTTGCCGTGGAGCCTTCTGGTTCACCGGTCCTTTCCGGTGGTAGTGCTGGTCCTCACAAGATACAGGGTATAGGAGCCGGATTCATACCTGAGGTTATGGATACAAGTATAGTTGATGAGATTGTAACTATAGGAAGTAACGAGGCGTTTGAGACGACGAGACAGGTTGCAAAGTCAGAAGGCCTGCTTGTTGGAATATCTTCGGGAGCAGTTCTTTGTGCAGCCTTAAAGGAGGCACGAAAGCCTGAAAATGCAGGAAAGAATATAGTTGTTCTCTTTCCTGATACGGGAGAAAGATATTTATCGACATCATTATTTGAATTTTAAGCTGTAGGAATAGGTGGTAAACCATATGAAAAAAATATATAAAATGCAGGCAGTTTTGTTAGCTGCATGTGTTTTTACGGGGCTTGCGGGATGCGGCCGTGAAAAATCGAATATAATGACAATCACCAATGTTTCATATGATGCCACAAGGGAATTCTATGAAAGCTATAATGAGATTTTCAAAAGCTATTATGAAGAAAAATATGGTGAGCTGGTGAATGTAATACAGTCACATGCCGGTTCCGGGAGTCAGGCAAGGTCAGTTGTTGAAGGCTGTAATGCAGATGTTGTCACACTTGCACTTGAACATGATATTTCACTTATTGAAAAAACCGGACTTGTTGACAGCGGCTGGAAGCAGGAATATGACAATGATTCCGCACCATACACTTCAACAATGGTCTTTCTTGTAAGAAAAGGAAATGAGAAAAATATAAAAGACTGGGATGATTTGATTAAAGACGGTGTTGAAGTTATAACGCCGGACCCGAAAAGCAGCGGCGGTGCATGTTGGAATTTTCTTGCGGCATTAAGTTATGCCAGGGAGAAATATACGGATACAGCTAAGCAGAATGAATTTATCAAAAAATTGTATGCTAATGTATCAGTTCTTGATTCGGGAGCGAGAGGTTCAGCGACAACATTCGTTGAGAATCAGAAAGGCGATGTTCTTATTGCATGGGAAAATGAAGCAATGATGACAGTCGCCAATTATCCGGGGCAATATGAGATTGTAACGCCGTCAGTAAGTATTCTTGCACAGCCGAGCGTTGCGGTTGTTGATGATAATGTAAAAGTTAATAAATCAGGGCAGGCAGCAGGAGAATATCTTTCTTATCTGTATTCGGAAAATGCCCAGAGACTTGTGGCTGATTACGGATATCGCCCAAGTGATGAAAAAATCCTTAATGAATATTCGGATAAATTTAATCTGAATGTAAAATGTACAACAATTAATGATTTCGGCGGCTGGGACAATGCGTATAAACAGTATTTTGATGACGGTGCATTGTTTGACAAGCTGTGTAACTAAGTGCAGATATGAAGTTGTATTTATATAGGGTATGAAGTTGTGCGGAAATTATATTTATATATATACAGAAATAAAAGCGGAAAGGAAAAATAAGTATGGAAGAAACCGTAAAATTAAAAAAAGCAAAGAAAACCAGAGTGATTCCGGGCTTTAAGCTTACAATGGGAATTACGGTGACGATGCTTTCACTTATTGTATTGATTCCGCTTGCATCGGTTATGGTATATTCGCTGAAGCTGTCACCGTCGGAATTTATAAAACTGATTACAAAGCAGAATGTAGTTTACGCATTTACGACGAGTATTGTCTGTTCATTTATAGCGGCGGTGATAAATGTAATATTTGGAGTAATTCTTGCATGGACACTTGTAAAATATGACTTTCCGGGAAAGCGTATTCTTGACGGATTTATAGAGCTTCCTTTTGCACTTCCGACAGCAGTTGCGGGCATAACGCTCTCAAAGATGTATTCGGATACGGGAATACTTGGAAAACCGCTTGCCGCAATAGGAATTAAGGTAAGTTACACACATCTTGGAATTATAGTTGCACTTATATTTATCTGAATTCCGTTTGTAGTAAGAAATGTGCAGCCGGTGCTTGAAAAACTTGACGGACAGTATGAGGAAGCAGCTTACATACTTGGTGCGTCGCCGGCAAAGACATTTTTTAAGGTAATACTTCCCGAGTTGAGACCTGCGATACTTACAGGTTTTGGGCTTGCATTTGCAAGGGGAATCGGTGAGTATGGAAGCGTTATTTACATTTCGGGCAACAGTGCCAAAGAGCATACACAGATTGTATCGTATGTAATAATGCAGAAGTTAAGTTATATTGATTATGCGTCGGCAACAGCTATAGCACTTGTGATGCTTGTAATATCATTTCTGCTTTTATTTGCGATAAATGTTATCCAGATGAAGCAGGCAAAAAGAACCAATAATATATAATCATACAATGTTAAAATGGCGGATGATAAAAACAGGATGGGAAAAGTTATGAATGAACAGGAAAAATTTGAAAAAAGAAAAAAGATAACTAAATATGTTCTTATAATAATAAGCGTTTTATTTGTATTTTTTATGCTTGTGATGCCGCTGTTTTGTATTGTATCCAGCTCGCTCAAGCAGGGACTTGGATTTTATTTTAAATCGGTATCGTCAAAATATGTTGTCAGTGCTTTGAAGGTTACTTTGTTTGCAACTGTTATTGCGGTTGTTATCAATACATTTTTTGGATTGTGTGCGGCATGGGTTACGACAAAGTTTTCATTTAAGGGAAAACAGGTGCTTGCGACACTTATTGATATTCCGTTCTCAATATCACCCGTTATCGTTGGACTTGCGTTTCTTATGACATTCGGGCGTCTCGGCTGGTTTTATCCTGTTATAAGATGGTTTAATTCGGTATTCGGAGCGAATGTAAGAATCGCATTTGCAATTCCCGGAGTTGTGCTTGCGACAATATTTGTAACATTTCCGTTTGTATCAAGAGAGATTATTCCGGTGCTTAACGCACAGGGAAAAGACGAGGAGGAAGCGGCGGCTCTTATGGGAGCGGGCGGATTTAAAATCTTTTTTAAGATTACGTTTCCCCAGATAAAATGGGCTTTAATATATGGAATTATTCTTTGTACATCGAGAGCACTCGGCGAGTTTGGTGCGGTAAATGCATTATCAAAGACGAGAGGCGAGACATTTACACTTCCTCTTGAAATAGACGCATTGTATATGTCTGGAGCGGAAAGCTCGATTACGGCGGCATTTGCAGCATCTTCAATACTTGTTATTATTGCGGTTGTTGTGCTTGTGCTTAGAAATATACTTGAATACAGGGCGAAAAAGAAAGGTCAGGAGCAGGCAGCTTCTTGAGAGTGGTGTGAAATATGTATGTTGAAATGAAAAATATTTATAAACAATATGGCGATTTCAGGGCTTCTGACAATGTGAGTTTCGGAATTGAAAAAGGTAAGCTTGTCGCACTTCTCGGACCATCGGGAAGCGGAAAGACAACGCTTCTTAGAATGATTGCAGGGCTTGAGACTCCTAATGCGGGAGATATTTTTATAGACGGAAAACGTGTTAATGATATTCCTGCATCAAAGAGAGGAATCGGCTTTGTATTTCAAAGTTACGCATTATTCAGATATATGACGGTATACGATAATGTGGCATTTGGACTTGAATTACAGAAGGTTCCGAAAGCCGAAATAAAAGAACGTGTTATGAAACTTCTTGAGATAACAGGGCTTTCGGGAATGGAAAAAAGGTATCCGAACCAGCTTTCAGGCGGACAGAGACAAAGAGTTGCTTTCGCAAGAGCATTAGCTCCGAATCCGCAGGTGCTTCTGCTTGATGAACCATTTGCCGCCATTGATGCAAAGGTTCGTTCTGAATTGAGACTGTGGCTTAGAAGTATGGTTACACAGCTTGGAATTACCAGTATATTTGTAACGCACGACCAGGACGAAGCCGTTGAGGTTGCCGATGAGATTATCATTACGAACCACGGTAAAATCGAGCAGATGGGAACGCCGTCACAGATTTACAAATCACCTGATACACCATTTGTTGCACAATTTATCGGAAGACCGTCAGAAGTACATAATTATGATACATTGAACGGCTTTGACAAGATAGAGGGAGCGGACAAGGCGGTTATAAGACCTGAATTTGTCAAAATTTCAAAGTTTGGAAAGCTCGACAGATACATGAGTGCGTCAGAGACAGGAATTGTCGAGGACGTTGTTTTCCGTGGCAACAGGCTTGACGTTACGATTGATGTCCATGGAATAAAAATTACAGGCGAGTGGTCGCTTGAGAAAGATTCACTTGAGATTGGCGAAAAAGTTAATCTTTTAATATACAGAATTTATGTAATGGACGACACGAAAGCATATTTGTGTGAAAATAAAGAAATGCAGGAAGATGACGTATTCTATATCTAGGGATTGGAGAAATGTGTTATGCAGATTAAAAAAAGAGAGACACTTAATACAGACATACTTATCATCGGCGGCGGAACAGCAGGCTGTTATGCTGCGTTGACGATTGCAGAAAAATCGGGATATTCGGTGCTTATCGCAGAGAAAGCCAATATAAAAAGAAGCGGCTGTCTTGCAGCTGGAGTAAATGCAATCAACGCATACATCGTTGAGGGCAGAAAGCCTGAAGATTATGTTGATTACGCAAAGAAAGACGCAGACGGAATTGTAAGAGAGGATTTGCTTCTTACAATGTCTGAGGGACTTAACCGTGTCACGGAAAAGATGGAAAAACTTGGACTTGTCATTTTAAAGGATGAGAACGGCAAATATGTCGCAAGAGGCAACAGAAACATAAAAATTAACGGTGAGAATATCAAGCCGATTCTTGCAGATGCGGTAAAAGCACTTCCGGATTGCACAATTCTTAACAGGGTAAATATCACGGATTTTTATGTTGAAAACAATACAATCTGCGGAGCATACGGATTCAGTATAGATGAAACGGAAGAAAACGGAGAAAAAAGTGGAACGGCATATCTTATAAAGGCTAAGAAAGTTCTCTGTGCGACAGGCGGTGCGGCAGGTCTTTACAGACCAAACAATCCGGGATTTTCAAGACACAAAATGTGGTATCCGCCGTTTAATACGGGAGCGGGATACGCAATGGGAATAAATGCGGGAGCTGAGATGACAACATTTGAAATGCGTTTTATAGCACTCAGATGTAAAGATACGATAGCTCCGACAGGAACGATAGCACAGGGTGTCGGTGCAAAGCAGGTTAATTCAAAGGGCGAGATATACGAGACAAAATATGGTCTTACAACGTCACAGAGAGTATACGGAACTGTCATGGAAAATATTGAGGGAAGAGGCCCTTGTTATCTGAGAACGGAAGGAATAAGCAAAGCACAGGATGAATCGTTAAAGAAAGCATATCTGAACATGGCACCGAGCCAGACATTAAAGTGGATTGAATCGGGAAAGAACCCAAGTGAGCAGAATGTTGAGATTGAGGGAACGGAACCTTATGTTGTAGGCGGACATACAGCGAGCGGCTATTGGGTTGACACGGAAAGAAGAACTACAATTCACAATCTTTTTGCAGCGGGAGACGTGGCAGGCGGCTGTCCTCAGAAGTATGTTACGGGTGCTATGGTTGAAGGTGAGATTGCTGCGGAAACTATGGTAAAAGAGCTTGATGCACAAAAGTTCAGCGAAACAACAGAAGATAAAAAGGCAAATAATGAAAATGATGATGTATGCGGCATTGATAAAGCTTTTGATGAAAAAGTAAACGAGTATAACAGAATTTTAAATAATAAAGATTGTGTATACACGACAGAACAGCTTGAAGATGCCATGCAGAAGGTTATGGATGCTTATGCCGGAGGTATCGGAAGCCATTATCAGTTCAATGAAAAACAGCTTGAACTTGCAAAAGAAAAGATAAAGAAATTGCAGGAACTTGCTGAAAATGTCAGTGCTGATGACTGCCATGAGCTTATGTTTGCATATGAGTTAAAGGAAAGACTTACAGTATGCCTTACACTTATAGAGCATCTTAAAGCAAGAAAAGAGACACGCTGGCACAGTTTTGATGAGAATCTTGATTACCCTGAAAAGAGCGATGAATGGCTCAAATACGTCAATTCAAAGAAAGTTGACGGAGAAATAAAGATAATCACAAGACAGCTTGTGGGAAGGGGTGAGAGCTATGAGCATAATAATTGATAAAGAAAAATGCAGAAAATGCGGCAAATGTACGCAGGTCTGTCCTGGAAGCCTTATCAAAAAAGATGAGGATGGAAAGGCATTTATTAAGTATCCTAAGGATTGCTGGGGGTGCTGCTCATGTATAAAGGAGTGTCAGTTTGATGCCATAGGACTTTATCTCGGAGCGGATATAGGAGGAATGGGAAGCAGCATGACGGTAAAATCAAGAGACCATTTCCTTGACTGGAATATCCATAAAACAGACGGAAGCACAGAAACAATAGTTATAGATAAAAAAGAATCTAACAAATATTAAGTGAATGGAGGAAAAATGTAATGGAAAAATTATCACATCTTGATGCACTTGAAGCAGAAGCAATTTACATAATCCGTGAAGTTGCAGCTGAGTGTGAAAAGCCGGTAATGCTTTACTCAATAGGAAAGGACAGCTCGGTAATGCTTCATCTTGCAATGAAGGCATTTTATCCGGAAAAACCACCATTTCCATTTTTACATGTAAATACAACATGGAAATTCAAAGAAATGATTAAGTTCAGGGATGAGCAGGCTAAAAAGCTTGGCATAGAAATGCTTGAATATATCAATGAAGATGGCGTAAAGCAGGGAATCAACCCATTTGACCACGGTTCTGCATATACAGATATCATGAAGACACAGGCTTTAAAGCAGGCGTTAAACAAATACGGTTTTACAGCGGCTTTCGGCGGTGGTAGAAGAGATGAGGAAAAATCAAGAGCAAAGGAAAGAATTTTCTCATTCAGAAATGAAAACCATGCATGGGATCCGAAGAACCAGCGTCCTGAAATGTGGAAGTTATATAACTCAAAAATCCACAAGGGCGAGAGCATAAGAGTTTTCCCTATTTCAAACTGGACAGAGGCAGATATATGGCAGTATATAAAGAGAGAAAAGATTGAGATTGTACCTCTTTATTTTGCAGATGTAAGACCTGTTGTATACCGTGACGGCAATATTATCATGGTTGATGATGACAGAATGAAATTAAGACCGGACGAGAAGGTAGAGATGAAGAGCGTAAGATTCCGTACACTTGGATGCTATCCTCTTACAGGCGGTGTAGAATCTACAGCAAAGACACTTGATGAAATTATTGATGAGACACTTTCAGCCGTATCTTCCGAGAGAACAACCCGAGTTATTGATAACGAGGCGGCAGGAAGCATGGAAAGAAGAAAAAGGGAGGGTTATTTCTAGGATGAGAAGTTTATTAAAATTTATTACATGCGGAAGCGTTGATGACGGAAAATCAACTCTTATAGGTCATATTTTATATGATTCAAAACTTTTATATGCCGACCAGGAAAAGGCACTTGAACTTGACAGTAAAGTCGGAAGCCGCGGCGGTGCTATTGATTATTCACTTCTTCTTGACGGTCTTATGGCAGAAAGAGAACAGGGAATTACTATTGATGTTGCATACAGATATTTTACAACAGATAACAGAAGCTTTATCGTTGCCGATACGCCGGGACATGAGGAATATACAAGAAACATGGCGGTCGGTGCTTCATTTGCAGACCTTGCCGTAATTCTTATCGATGCAAAGCAGGGTGTTCTTGTCCAGACAAGAAGACATGCAAGAATCTGTGCACTTATGGGAATTAAGTATTTTGTATTTGCAGTAAATAAAATGGACTTAGTCGGTTATGACGAGAACAGATTTAATGAGATTAAATCACAGATAGATGAGCTTTCAAAAGAACTTTCGCTTGAGAGTGTATACATTATTCCTGTATCAGCTACAGAGGGCGATAATGTAACTAAGAAATCAGACAATATTCCTTGGTATAAGGGTGAAGCACTTCTTACATATCTTGAAAATGTAGATGTTACTGAAAAGAAGCAGGAAGAGGGCTTCTATATGCCTGTACAGCGTGTATGCCGTCCTGACCATACATACAGAGGATTCCAGGGGCAGATTGAATCAGGTGAAATCAAAGTCGGTGATGACATTGTAACACTTCCAAGCAAAGAACATGCACATGTTAAGAGTATTCTTGTCGGTGACAAGGATTCACAGAGTGCATTTATGGGTCAGCCTGTTACAATCCAGCTTGATAAGGAAGTTGATGTTTCAAGAGGCTGTGTTCTTGCGGCAGGAAACAATCTTCCTATAAGCAAGTCATTTACTGCAACAATTCTGTGGATGGACGATAACGAGCTTACGCCGGGAACTGATTATATTGTAAAACTCGGAACAAAGCAGATGCCAGCCATCCTTAAAAATATACAGTATAAGATTGATGTTAATACAGGTGAGTATATTGCTGCCAATGTATTAAAGAAAAATGAGATTGCCGTATGTGATATTGCACTTCAGGAAGAAATTGTTATTGATGAGTTCAAGAAACATAAGACACTCGGCGAGCTTATTCTTATCGACAGAATTACAAACATGACATCTGCGTGCGGTGTTGTAGAGACATCAAAGGTTGATGACAGCAAGGATTTAAAGGCTGCGTTTGTATATGGTTCATATAAGGCAAACGGTGATATTTTTGAGGAGTTCTATTATAATCTCGACAGTATGACAATTAACAAGGTAAGACCTTCAGGAAAGACATATACAGTCGGTGACGAGATTCCTGTAAATGGTGAAAGTTACAGTTATCCTGATGATTTTGATATTGTGGTTCTTCGTGATAAAGTTGCAGTTAAGGTTCGCGACCGTATGGTTGTCGGAATCGGAAGCCTTGACGAGTACGGATATTCAGATGTTCCTGTAATCAACGGACGCGGTTTTGCTGTTAAGATTGCGGATGAGAAAGATTTGAAAGCTTTTCTTTCTGAGCTTAATGCACAGAATGGTAATATAAGCAGTGAATTCTTTAATAAATGGATTACATTCGAGACATACAGAAAGATTGTATTTAAGGACGAAATCTGGAATTAAAGTAAATGCGGGGCTGCCACACCAATCCGGTGTGGCAGCCCCGATAATTTTATGAGGGAAGAAAAACAGAGTCAGTGCCCGTAAGGGATTATTCAAACAGGAAATATTCACCTTTTTCATCTTTAAGACGGCGGCATGATGCCGAAAAAACGTCTTCGATAATATGGCTTTCGATGCAGTCTGCGGGTGTGCCGTCAAAGACGATTTCAGAATTGTTCATAACTACGATTTTATCTGATATTTCAAGTGCTTTTGATATATCGTGCAAAACCAGAAGCACAGTCTTTCCCCGTTTTTTTAAAGACAGAATCATGTTGTAAAAGTTACGCTGGCCTTCAATGTCAAGGTAGGTTGTAGGTTCATCAAGAATAATTGTATCGCAGTCCTGTGCGAGTATCATGGCAAAAAACACACGCTGTCTTACACCGCCTGAAAGAGTGTTTACATACATATCGGAATATTTTGTGACACCTGTAAAATCCATCGCTTTATTTACAATGTCTGTGTCTTCTTTTGTCTTGCGGCGTGAAAATCCAAGATGTGGAAACCTTCCGTGTTCTACAAGCACTTTTACAGGAATTGCAGGGATTACCTGGCGTATCTGCGGAAGATATGCAATCAGTTTTGCACGTTCTTTTGAACTTATTTTTGAAAGGTCGGTGCCTTCAAGTACGATTGAACCGTCTGTCAAATCAGCGGTTTTATTAAGGCTTGATATCAGTGTTGTTTTTCCACAGCCGTTAGGACCTATGATAGTTGTTATACGGCCTGATGGTACATCAAGTGAAATGTTTTTTAATATTGTATCGCTGTGATAAGATACATTTACATTTTTAAAACTAAGCATTAACTCTTCGTCCTCCTTTCTTTTTAAGCAAAAGATATAAGAAAAACGGTCCGCCGACAAATGACATGATAATGCCTGCCGGGAGTTCATACGGAGCTGCGATTATTTTGCCGAGCAGGTCGCATGAGATTACGAATATCGCACCGAGAAGTGCAGAACACGGCAGCAATATGCGTGCGTCGTTTCCGAAAAGTTTTCTTCCTATATGAGGCACGATAAGCCCAACAAAGCTTAAAAGTCCGGCATAGCTTACAACACAGCCAGCCATAATGCTTGAAAGAGTCATAAGAATAAGGCGTGTCACACCGACATTTAATCCGAGTGAACGTGCTATGTCATCGCCGAGATTAAGTATGTTTAAGTGGCGTGAAAAACATATTGAAACAAGAACAGCGGCGGCAATTCCGATACACGGAATAATGATTGCCTTTGAAGTGATTCCGTTGAGTGTTCCTATCATAAAAGTTGTTATATTGATTGTTATGTCGCTGTCTATTAATTTTATTGTGTTGATTCCTGCACTCAACAAAGAAGAAATAGTTATTCCGGCAAGAATTATTGTTGTTCTTGAATTGTCGCCCAGATATGCGATTCCAAATACAAGAAATGTCGTAATTAAAGCTCCCGCAAATGCAAAGACAGCAGAGTGTGATGAGCTTCCGTTATAAATAAAGAGTGCGAGCATTACGGCAAATCCTGCACCCGAATTGACACCGATTGTATTCGGGCTTGCAAGCGAATTATTCATAACACTTTGTAGAATCACGCCCGCACAGGCTAGTCCCATTCCTGCAAAAACACCGGCAATCATACGCGGCAGCCTGATATTAAATATAAGAAGTGCATTTACTGAGGAAGAATCGTTTCCTGTTAATACATTAAAAATATCGTGTGGTTTTATATATACACTTCCCGACAGAATACTTAAAAACATCATAAACTGTCTCTTATACACATCTCCGAGCCCACG
>ENA-OYXF01000808-OYXF01000808.1-human-gut-metagenome-genome-assembly--contig:-NODE-808-length-12143-cov-13.749669_pt1 | contig 12143 bp, 11 predicted proteins | sample MGYA00244842_ERZ653416 | MGnify/ENA primary metagenome ERZ653416 (study PRJEB26926, sample SAMN06164920) | human gut metagenome | biome: ENVO:00009003; feature: ENVO:2100002; material: ENVO:00002003... | reverse complement strand
TTGGTGTTGGCGTTCCTATCCGTAATAAACTCATACGGAAATATCGGGATAAGAAAAAGAATGATCGCAATTCGGAGTGAACAATATGGAGAAAACAGAGTTCATCCGCTGCCCAGTCTGCGGGAATAAAACACGCGACAAAATTCGGGAAGATACCGTACTTAAAAATTTTCCTCTCTTTTGTCCAAAATGTAAAAGTGAATGTCTAATCGACATTGAACAATTAGACTTACGATTAGCATTATGGGAATACCGTCGTTACTAATGACAGTATTCTGTTTGCTTTATGAGAAAATGCTCAATGCTGGAATGGGCAATAAATTTGAATTTGACAAGGAGATAATAATGATACCAATTTCTGATATTCTCATCCGCTCAATTAGTGGGTATGTGTTTATGGTTCCAGTCTTCGTACTGTATTTCTTGTGGCTCAAAAAATTGGGGAGAACACAAAGTTTTCTCCATACCGCTGCAGTGTTTGTTTTTGGTTATTATTTATTCGGACTTTTGACCGTCACAGGCATCGGCTTTACAAGCACAATGACCTTTCGCCCGAACATTTCTTGGACTCCATTTATCGGTATGATAACTGGGCCAATTGATACCATTCTGAATATTATTCTGTTTGTCCCGTTGGGATTTTTCCTGCCGCTGCTGTACAAGAAATATCATCACATGAAGACGGTTGCATTGACTGGCTTTCTGTTTTCTTTGGCTGTTGAAATTGTCCAGATGTTTGGCTGGGGTTCTTCCGACATCAATGACTTGATGACAAATACCGCTGGAGCCTGTATTGGATTTTTAGTTTATTGTCTGCTGTCAAGAATCTTGCCTGCCAATCTGAAAAAGCAACTTCAATCCAGCCGTGTCAATGCTGTGGCTGAAGTACTTCTCTTTGCTATTTGCACATTTGCCATTATGGTCACGGCTCAGACTTGGTTTGTCCATGATGTGCTGAATGTTCCATAAATTGTATCGGAAACAATCGGTCTCAGATATAAAAAAATAGTGTCTTCTGTTTGACACACCTGCAGACCGATTTTTCCGTATTGAACTTAGTCGCGTCAACGAAGCCACTACCTATGGAATTTCAATCTTTTCCTTCCTGTTATGCTTGGACAGATTGAATAATTCTCTTTGTGTTATATCTATTATTTTTAGGTAATAGTCCACAACGGCTTCTAACATGAAGGTACAAAAAATAAAAGTTGATCCTCAATCAACCCTATTATTGTACTCTTCAATTCATACTTTTCGATCTCAATGGTAGTATGGTTAGATAGACATCTGTTGCCGCTATCCCTTGGTAAGTTACCCGTTCAGCTTACCTACAAATTTAGAATACAATAAATGGCATCATTTGAACAGACTATATTTTTGGGATGAACTGTTCTACTATGAGAGCTTCGGCCTGTTCGCTGCGCTGATTCTGGTGCAGTTGGTGGCCACCGGCGCAGCAGCGTTCCGCTTTTACTACAAACAAAGAAAAGGTTTAACAGAAAAAAGGTTGAACAGAAAATAGGTATCATCAATCAAAAATATCATTGGAGGTAACTTATGGAAAAAGAAACAATGGGAACTGTAATTTCAGTTACAAAACAATGGTGGTTAAAAGTGAATCGTAAACCTGTCCGCGCTCACGCTATGGATGGCGCAGCCTTTCCGCATACTATCAAGGTCAAATATACGATAGACGGAAAAGATTACATCTGCCGAAAATGGATTGGCGCAGGAAACAAAGTCCCTGACAAGGGAACAACGATTAAAGTTACCTATTGTGAAGATAAGCCATCGAAAGCAAGAATTGAACTCTAATTCAAATTGACTGACTAACACGGTATGTTTTGGCCTTTGCGGCATGAAACATACCTACATATTCAAACATCTGCCTCCACAGCGGGGAAAAGAAAAAAACCGCTGACGGGCAGAGGATTTCGTGCGCTTTCCTGTATCACTGACGGATACGGCGGTTTTGAGTAGATCAAGGCCGCCGTTTCTTTTTGCTAAAAAGCAGACCTCCAGATGACCCTCAGCAATCAGCATGGGCGGTGTATAGGAGGATACCGCCATGTCTGCAATATTCATTTGTAATAGCTATGACATATATCAATTAAAAAAAGCATAGGCCCTCCTCCGGGATATTATAGTTATCTATCAGTATTATCAATCCATATAAATCAGCATAATCATGGTGTTTTTTGTTGCGCCAGTTTCTCATTGCGAGAAGCTGGCGTTTCTTATTGTCGATTTTTAGGGAAACCTCCCGATGTGTACCGCTGCCGGTCCCCACCTCCATTCGATTCACCCGTCAACCGCCCGTGAATCGAAATGGAGGTATGCTATGGGATTTCACTATGGAATGGAAAAACGGAAATTTGATAAAGAATGGGAGCAGCTGGAACAGGAGTACCGCGCTGCTGGTATGACTGAAGAACAGATTGCCGCTATGTGGGAATACGACTGGGCATGGTTTTGCAGCCAAAGGATTTTTGGAAACCGAACCCAAGCGCTGCCGAGCGAACAGTATGAGGATGAAAGCGAACAGTCCCGCCTGTTCCAAAAATTTGATTCTCTATCTTCCCGCTGGGATGTCGGAGATATTGACCATACCCGATATGGCTGGATGTCCGCTGTGGAGGATGAAAAGCTGTTTCATCGGCTATGCAAATTGTCCTCCGAAGATCTGGAGTTGCTGACCTTGCTGTTTGTGGATGGATACCGGCAGACAGATATAGCGGCAATGTGGGGATGCTCTCGCAATGTGATCTATAAACGCTTAAAAAAAATCAAAAAAATTTTGCAGCAAGGGTGACAAACGGCCTTTCCCAACGCCTACGCAGTGAAGGGACCTATCTTCTCTCAGTCCTTCTTTGCAGCTTGACAACTGAATAGACGGCATTTCCGGTACATAACCCATGTACGAGCGAATCAGGCGCGCCGCGAAGATGGACAGCCCAGGAGGTGATGAACAGGACTGTTCCGAGCGATCTACGCCAGCCTGATACCCGAAAGCGGCATTTCGGGGCGCGATGACTGCATGGGGGCTTAAAGATACTTCCTCACGGCCTCCTAAAGACTTGGGGGGAACCCTGCGGCGCACGAACAGGGCTCCCAGCAAATCCATGATTTGCTGGGAAAAGCCGGAATAGCAAAATGACTGAGCTTTCACCGACAGGTGGAAGCGAGGGATATGGAGCTTGTGACGGCGTGACGACGCTGCGGAGTTATGACAGCCGCGCCAGCGGAGACCGGGAATGTCCCCATCGTCAGGGGTGCGTGGCAAATGTGGCGAGCATAAACCAAACTACAATACAGCAGCCGTACCGATTGATTGGTTAGCATATACCCTCGATTTTATCGGTGCGGCTGCTTTCCTTTATATGAATTGAGACAGCCTGTTTCCTCAGATCCTATGAAGAAACAGGTTTTTTGACTGGAGGTGCGTCAATATGGATCAGAAGATTACCCCCACAACCTCCTACAAAGAGGTGAAAATCGGGAAAACCATTTACCGTGTGACCAGCTTTTTTTCGGGCGAAAAGGAGCTGGGAAAGACTTTGGAGCAGCTGGCTGTCCGGCGCGCCATGTCGGAGGTTTCCACACCTGCCAGCTGCTCCGCACACACAGCTACATAGTCACACCATCCTCCCGGCTTTGCCGCATACTTGCGCGGCGATGGATTTTCCGTTACGATGTTCATACAGGGATATTCCCTGTGGAGCCATCACGCCGCACGAGGTATGGAATCTGGATTGTCGGGAGGAAAAATAAAGATGGCTACAAAAACATACAACGTCGGCATCTACTGCCGTTTAAGTAACGACGATGAACGCGACGGGGAATCCGTCAGCATCGAAAACCAGAAGCTGCTGCTTCAGAACTATGTACGGCAACGGGGCTGGAATGAAATTGATACCTATATCGACGATGGATATTCAGGCACGAATTTTGACCGTCCTGGGGTCAAGCGGCTGATTGAGGACGCCAAGGCCAAGCGGATCAATGTGATTCTGGTCAAGGACCTGTCCCGTTTTGGCCGTAACTACATCGAATTTGGACAGTACACAGACTACCTGTTCCCATCCCTGGGCTGCCGGTTTATCGCTCTGAACAACGGCATTGACACAGAAAGCACCAATGGCAGCACCGATGTCATGTGCTTTTTGAACTTATTTAATGAATTTTATAGCCGCGATACCAGCAAGAAGGTCAAGGCAGTCAAAAAAGCCTGTGCAGAAAACGGCAAATTCATGGGAACCTACCCCGCCTATGGCTACAAGCGGGACCCGGCGGATAAGCACCATCTGGTGATCGACGAGGACACCGCCCCGATTGTGCGCCGTATCTTCGAGATGCGGGCAGCCGGAACAGGGTTTCACGCCATCGCCGTCACACTGAACGAAGAAGGCATCCCATCCCCCGGTGTGCTGTACTACCAGCGCAAGGGGCAGAGCGATCCGCGCCGGGTCAACCACAAATGGGCAGACCAGACGGTGAAGAATATCGTCCGCAGCGAGGTTTATATCGGCAACATGGTTCAGGGAAAGACCGGAACGCTGTCGTATAAGTCCCGCAAGCTCGTGGGCAAACCGGAGGAAGAATGGATTCGTGTAGAAGGAACCCATGAACCGATTATCTCACAGGAGCTGTGGGATACCGTAGTCAGCATTGACAAAAAGAAGGTGCGGAAATCCTCTGCCGCTGACGGTTACAGGAGCATCTTCACCGGCCTTGTGTACTGTGCAGACTGCGGCTTCAAAATGAGAAATCAGGTGGAGCGATTCACCTATAAAGACGGAACGCCGGGGCGATACAGCTCCTTTATCTGCGGCAACTACTCCCGCAGCGGCAAAGGAGCCTGCACCATCCACACTATCTATGAGAATGTGCTGACCCAGCTGGTGTTGGAGGACATTCGGGAAAAGGCCCGTTTTGCGGAATATGACCCGGAGCAGCTGGTCCGGCAGATTATCCGCTTAAAGGATAAAGAAGCCAAAAGCCGCCTTTCCTCCTGTGAACAGGAGCTGAAAACATATACGGCGCGGCTTTCCGAGCTGGAACGGCTGATGCAGAATCTTTACGAGGATAAATGCGCCGGAACCATCCCACAGACTGTTTTTCAGACCTTAATGCACAAGTACGAAGCGGAACGGGCAGAAAAGTCCGAAGCAATCCCGGAGCTGGAACGCAAAGTCAAAAGCTATCTGGAAAACCGCACGGATGCGAACCGCTGGCTTACCATGATCCGTCGGTACACAGAGATCACGGAGCTGGATGAATCCATTCTCTTTGAACTTGTGGACCGCATTGAGGTGGGAGAAACCCAAAAAATCAATGGACAGCGGGTTTGTGACCTCCGCGTCTACTACCGCTATGTCGGAAATGTGGACGCGGCGCTGGTGCAGGAAGAAGGGAGGCAGCCACTTGAAGAAGCAATATAAGGTCGGCATCTACTGCCGCCTGAGTGTAGACGATGCCTCCAATTCCGCAAAGGCAAAAAACTATATCCCCGGTGATGAATCCGCCAGCATAGAAAACCAGCACGAAATCCTCTCCAAATTTGTCATGCTCAACGGCTGGATCGAGGTCAAGACTTATCGGGACGATGGGTACAGCGGTGGAAATTTTCAGCGGCCCGGATTTTTGGAAATGCTGGAGGATGCCCGTCACGGCCTGATTAACCTGATCCTGGTCAAAGACCTGTCCCGCCTGGGGCGTGACTTTGTAGAGGTAGGCCGCTATACGGATGTGATTTTTCCGTCCCTTGGCTGTCGGTTTGTGTCTGTGCTGGACTGTCTGGACAGCGAGGGTGACAACACCGATATGCTGCACTTCCGCAGTCTGATGAACGACTACCATCTGAAAGACCTGTCGGGGAAAATCAAATCGGTGCTGTATGCCAAAAAGAAAAGCGGCCAATACCTGACCGCCTATGCTCCCTACGGATACCGCAAGAGTGATGAAGATAAACACCGGCTGGTGGTGGATGAAGAAGCCGCCGCTGTGGTGCAGGAAATCTACCGGATGCGCTGCTCCGGCATGGCCTACGGCAAGATTGCGGCGGCGCTGAACAAGAAAGGCATCCTTTCTCCCCGCTGGCATTGGGAGCTGCACTACGGAAAAAAGGGCAGCTGCAAATACTCCAAACTTTGGGCTTGTGCCACGGTGAAAAACATTCTGAACGATGCGGTTTATCTCGGCATAGTCACACAGAACCGCACCGGCTCCCGTTCCTACAAGGACAAGACCATGATACAGAAGCCGGAAACGGAATGGATTTGCCACGAAGATGCCCACGAAGCAATCGTTGACCGGGAAGTGTGGGAAGCTGTTCAGGAAAAGAACCGGGCAGTCAAACAACAGGTGGCAAACCATGCCGCCCCGCTGCCCGCCCTGTTCACCGGCAAGCTGGTCTGTGCCGATTGCGGGCATCCTTTGGTAGCCACCCGCGAGACCCGGCGCAGAAAAAACGGGACAGCCAAGCGATATGTTTCCTATATCTGCTCCCACTTTTCCACCACCGGACACAGCGCCTGTTCTTGGCATCGGATTTATGAAATCTCGCTGAAAACGCTGGTGCTGAATGAAATCAGGGCGCACAGCCAGGCGGTGGCGCAGGATGAAAACGCGGTGCTGGACAAGCTGAAACAGCAGATACTTTCCGAAAGCGCGGCGAAGCAGGAGGATTCCAAGCTGGAAATCAGCCGACTGCGGCGGCGTATCGGAGAGCTGGAACACATGACCGCCAAGCTCTATGAGGATAAAGTCAGCGGTGCCATCAATGGCGACACCTTTGCTGTCCTGATTCAAAAAAGCGAACAGGAACGCATCCAAAAGGCAGACCGCCTGGACGCACTTCTTTCAGAGGAACGGAAAGCCCGGCAGGAAGTTGAAAATATCCGGCAGTGGGCAGGCATCGTCCGCCGCTATCTGGATGTGCAGGAGCTTGACCGGGAAATCGTTGAGGAACTGATTGACCACATCGAGATCGGGGAACGCTCCATCATAGACGGTCAGCGTCACCAGGACATTAAAATCTTTTACCGCTTCGTTGGTGTGGTATAATGGGAAAAAGAAAAGACCCGGCTGCATCCGCAGTCCGGGCCTACACCTGACAACATTCTATGAAAACGGTTTGCGATTGAACCGCATCGCTTTGTCGAAAAAGAGTGATTCAGCAGAACACCCTTCCCAAACAGCTTATGTTCTTCATGATGTTGCGGAACGGGGTAAAATCGTCATCGCCTTTCAGACTGTCCACACCGTCGTTGATGGCAATCAGACGAACGCCTCGCTGCCGCAAAACCTCCATAACTTGACCGACCTTCAGATAGTCGCGTCCTAACCGGCTCATGTCCTTGATGACGATTGCCTCTACACGCCCTGCCTCCACTTCCTCCATCATCGCCAAAAATCCGGGGCGGTCAAAACGGGTGCCTGAGATACCATCATCGGTAAAGTGCGTAGGGTTGGGCAGCCCATTCCGGCGGGCAAAATCCTCTAACATCTGTTTTTGGTTGGATATGGAATTGCTCTCGCCCTGTAACTCATCGTCCCGGCTCAGGCGCTCGTACAGTGGGGTAATTTTTTCATTTCTCATGGCTGTACCTCCTGAAACAAAAATGCTCTAAGTGATTGCTTCACTAACCATGACACAATCATGATTAAGAAGTCACTTAGAGCATATATCACCGCTGCTTAACTTGTACTTTTTGTACTGCTTCACGGCAAAGCAATCGGGCTTGCGCTTTTCCAGCCCCGCAAACATATAGTCCACGGCGTTCATAAAGTCATCGTCATCCTCCTTGACTTCCATCCCGGAAATCATGTCCACCAGCGTGTTCATGTTCCGATCCTCGGCGGGGCCTTCAAAGATGATATAGGCGATAAGGGCGCAGTACAAAAGCGTTTCGGCCTATAGTGATAGGTAATCCTTTGAAGTAATCGCCGGATTTTCCCCCACTCCACACCGGACATGCGACTTTCACCGCATCCGGCGTTCCATCGATTGTGTTATCAGGCATTTAATCAATCACCAATAGAAAGTAGTTCAGATTTCCGCCAATTTCGCGGCGGTACGCAGGTTGTTGATTTTGGTCAGTTGTTTTCTTGTTACAGCCAGTTGTTTGCAGATGCTTTTGAGAGCGGCAGCGTCCTGGCCGGTCAGCAAGGGCAGATACCGCCTGTGGAGCAGCACCAGATTGCTGTATCGCTCCTGGCCGCCTTGCTCCTTTGGAACTTTCATGTGACACACGATGCTGTCCGGCTGCAAGAACCATTCGCCGCTGACAGCGCACTTGCCCTTCTGGGCAGACAGCAGGGAGAGCCTGCAATCGGCGTATTCCAGACTGTGGCCTTGCGGCGGATGTTCCCGCAGATACGCAAACAGGGTCGCATCCATCTCCAGATTATCGTGTATCTTTTTCCGCCCCGCCGGAGAGAAGCAGCAGACGGCGGCGCTGATTCCGATTGCGGTTTTATACTTGATGAACGCGATGGGGTAGATTGGCCGGTTGATACCGGACACATACCGCACCATTTGAGAAGCGCCGAAACGCTCCTTTTCGCTGTCCGTCATAGCGCCGCCCTCCCGGACGAGCTGACAGCCGGTCTCCGTGTTCAGACGGTTGGTCAGCACTGTCATAACTCTGCGGTGGATTTTCCGGCAGTCCAGACTGATACAGGTAGCAATCCTGTAGTAGTTCTGGATGCCCAACACCATTTCGTCAAACAGACCGATCTCGTCCGGCTGCGTTCGCCCTTGGGCTGGCTTTGCGATGCGCTTTGCCTGCTCCACGAGCTTGCTTTCTTCCAACTGTAGCTTTTTGTCACAGATATGGGACTTCACGACATACTTTCCGCCCTTGCGGTACACCATGATTTTGAAGCCAAGAAACTCGGAGTATCGCTTTCGGACATTGACAATGCGTGTTTTCTCTGGGGAGACCTCCAGCTTTAACCGTTCGGTAATCCACCTTATGACAGCCTCCATGGTCTTCTCCGCGTCCTCTCGGTTCCGGCAGAAGATACGGAAGTCATCCGCATAGCGCACAATGAACATTTCTTTGAGATTGCTGTTTCGCATTTTCTGGTAGCCCTTGCTCTTGTCAAAGACCTCAGAAGTGCGGATGGTGCGCCATGTTCCGTAGCGGTTTGCCACAGGGTGTTCCGTCCATTGGCTGTCGATCCAGTGATCCAGCTCATTGAGCACCACATTGGCCAGCAGCGGGGAAATGATTCCGCCCTGGGGCGTTCCCTTTGTCGGGCAAACGGTGCTGCCGTCCGGCATACGGATGGGGGCCTTCAGGATGCGCCTGATAACAAACAGGAGTTGTTTGTCCTGGATGCCCAGCGTCCAGAGCTGCTTAATCAGTTTGCTGTGGTTCACATTGTCAAAGAATCCTTTGATGTCAAACTCCAAAACATAATGCAAATGCGCCCGTTGCAGCAGGGAGTAAGTACGGGAAATTGCGTGCTCCACTGACCGATTCGGGCGGAACCCATAGCTGTTGTTGCTGAACTTTGCCTCACAGATGGGCTCCAGGATTTGTTTGATGCATTGCTGCACCAATCTGTCCCAGATACAGGGAATACCCAGCGGCCTGGTTTTGCCGTTTGGCTTTGGAATGTCCTTCCGGCGCACTGGTTTGGGACGGTAGCCGTGTTCGCTGCCTGTGACAATTTTTCTGACCTTACCGATGACCTCAGCCGGTGGAAGCCGTCCAATGTCACCGATATTCTGCTTATCTGTTCCTGCTGTGTAGCTGCCTGTGTTGGTTTTGATATTCCTGTATGCCAGCATGATGTTGTCCGGGCTTAGGACCAGTTCCATCAGGCCGTTGAATACTTCTCCGGCTTTGCTTTTGGCATACAGTTCGTCAAATGTCTGCTGCATACCGTAATACTCGGCGTGCCGCTGGGCGTCCATACACAGGACTTTTTTCCTTTCTTTTGGCATAAGGCATCACCTCCCGTTTGGAAAAGTGACCCTTTTGGTCTTACTCGAATCCTTATGATTGGATTGAATAATGCCTGTTTCCACAATTCGACTTGTGACCATTCCTCCATCCCCATTACAGGGACTTCTTCGGTTCGATCACTACTTTTCAGCAGCGGTTCACCCGCTTATTGTTCTTCGCCGGGTTCTTTCTTGCGAAAGCCGCTGCCTTTCCTCGTTCCGGTAATTCTATCTGTGCATGGATACCTTTAGGTCTCCGCTATGAGCCTGCCGGCTGGGATGTGCCTGTAACACAACATGGTCGTTCGTAGGGCAAATTTCTACTAAACCACACCGGCTGCGCTTAAACGCACCCATACATTTCTATATGGTCTTCTTATAGACCCGTACATTCGCGGATTCGTCAGTCCGCCCGCTACGGCGAACATTCTAACCATGGGTATTTTGTAGACCCTTGGCCTATAGGCAACACAGTCTGCCTCCAGACCGCTTTCGGCCGCCGTTGGCGGCGGCTACGGTTGCTCTCAGCCGTTGTCGTGGGGCTTCGTACACCGGCTTTGCAGCCGATGCACGCCCACCGAGGGCAGGCGTTTCAGGGCGTTACCCCGTCATTCCACCTGTCGAATTACCAGTTATCCAAACAACGGTATTTTGTTGTTTGTCCGCTGACTTCTTACCGCCAGCGAACGAGTCGCACTCGTCCAAAATGGATCGCCCTCTTTGCCCTCTCCCTTGGTATTGGAGATCAGCGCATTGACAAACTTTAGGATGTCGGCCTCGTTTTTGATGTATGCCAGCGGGTTATAGTGCATGGACTTGGAAAAGTCGATACTATTGAAAACCTTGATTTTATATCCCCGCTTTTTTTGCAGGAAGTAGCCCACTTGCCCGAGGACGCCGCCCTTGGGATCAACCACCACATACGAGGAATGGGCTTGAAGAAGCTGGGGCGTGAGCCAAAACCGGGTTTTGCCCGAGCCGGACGATCCGATGATACAGGCGTTGAGGTTGCGGGCATTGGCCGGGATCTTCGGGCGGGTGTTCATGGTGAGAAGCTCCGTCCCGGTGAGAATGACATTGTTTTCAAACTTTGAATCGACAAAAGGCTGGATGTCTTTAGGGCAGCCCCAGCGAGAGCTGCCGTATTCCTCGTCCCGGCGATATTTCTTGGCGTTTTTACTTTTGAAGTAGATCAGCAGCCGAAAAGCCACAGCTCCCACAATGCCAATGAGCCAGTCAAAGGGATCAAGCCCCGGCGAAAAATCCGCAAAGGCCACGCCGATGGTCTGCATCAGCCCCAGCAGCTTTTCCCCGAAGTTTGCACCAGCAGCCAGACGGTAGGCCGTCCCCATTTTCAAGCAGGCCCAGCCGATGAACAGATACGGGATATTGGGGAGTACATATTTTCTGATCTTATCTGTCCGCATGGGCTGCCTCCTTTACGCGCTCCTTCTGGCGGGGCTTTTCCTTGGCAAGCTGATCCGCCGCCCGTTTGAGCTGTTCCCGGATGGGGACGCGCTGGGACTTGGATTTGTCCAGCACCTTCCGGGAGTATTCAGAAAAACAGGCCGTCATAGCGTCGGCCTGTCCAGACTTGAAGAAAAGCAGATATTTGTCCGGCCCGGTTTTGTAAAAGGCATAGTCCACATTCCACTTCCGGGCTACCCGGTCAAATACCTTGGGTGCGTCCACCTCAATACTATTGGTGGCCGTGCCGTGTGCCATGAGCTTTTTTACGCTCTGTTTGCCGTGGGGCGTTTGCGCCTCCCGGTGTGCCTTGGCGATTTTACGGCCAACGGCCCGGAGCACATAGGCAAGGCCCCGGGCGGTCAGCTTACCGGCCCGCATGGAAACGGCAATCGTGCGCCGGGAAATATCTTCATCAATCAGCTATACCACCTCCTTACTTTGGGACAAAGTGTCTCGAAGCACTAACGCTCCTCATGTCCCGGAATGATATGGTGCTTGCCCGTGTCTCGGGCAGAGCCGTCAATAATTTCTTTGTAGGCTGCCATCTGCTCCCGGATAGAAAGCTGGGGGTATGCAAATACACGGTGCTCTGCGGGAATGTCCTCGATCCCGTGGTACAGCTCTACAAAGTTGTTGCTTACTCGGGTCAGATAGCCGCCGGGGGCGAAGTGCCCGCCCTCGTTCAGCCGCATATCCCGCCCGTATGCCTCGAAGT
>ENA-OYXF01000794-OYXF01000794.1-human-gut-metagenome-genome-assembly--contig:-NODE-794-length-12306-cov-4.055342_pt1 | contig 12306 bp, 11 predicted proteins | sample MGYA00244842_ERZ653416 | MGnify/ENA primary metagenome ERZ653416 (study PRJEB26926, sample SAMN06164920) | human gut metagenome | biome: ENVO:00009003; feature: ENVO:2100002; material: ENVO:00002003... | reverse complement strand
GCCTTATCGTCGGCAGCGTCAGATGTGTATAAGAGACAGTTTCCATTCCTTATTTGTATTTGGCGACGGTTTCCCGTACGATTTCGCACATCGTGCCGTACTGCTCTTCCATGCTTTGCAACAGTTTGTACTGGGCGCGGGTGCGCACGAGGTTGTGCTCGGGGTATTTCGTTTTGTAATAGGTGTCGCCGTCGATGTAGTCCATCAAAAAACGCAGCACCTGCTCGAAGGTGATGTAACGGGCCGAGAATGCCAGGTGGTCGATTTCGGCCTGGTTGAGCTGTCCGGCCCGCTGCGACAGATAGCCTTCGGTATAGGCGCGGAACATTTCGAGGGACATGCCCACGCGCGAAAGGTCGCGGTCGTCCTCGTCGCCCGTGTTGGCGTAGGAGCGGATGGCGTCGCCGAAATCGTTGAGCGACGTGGAGTTCATCACCGTGTCGAGGTCGATGGCGCACAGCACCTCGCCCTGCTTGTCGAAGAGGATGTTGTTGATTTTCGTGTCGTTGTGGGTCACGCGCGTGGGGATCGTGCCGTCCTCGACCTTCGACCAGAACGAGAGCATCTCGTCGCGGCGCGATTCGATCCAGCCGATCTCCTCCGCAAGGTCTTTCACGCGGCCTGCGGCGTCGCGGCGCAGCGCCTCGTCCCACTGCACGAAGCGGTGGCGGATCTTGTGGAAGCCCTTGATCGTCTCGGCCAGCGGCTCGGTGAAGTCCGCCAGCTGGGCCTGGAACTTGCCGATGCCCTCGCCGCCCTTGCGGGCCAGTTCCGGGGAGTCGGCCTTGTTGTAGGCGATCGTGTCGCTGATGAAAACCGAAACGGCCCAATATTCGCCCTGTGCGTCCACGTGATAGAGCTTTCCGTCGCGGGTCGCAACCACGGTCATCGCCTCGCGTCTGGGGTCGCCCCCGGCGGCTGCGACGCGGCGGCGGATATGATCCGTCACTTTGCGGATGTTCTCCATCATGGCCGGAACGTCGGGAAAGATGCTCTTGTTTTTGCGCTGGAGGATGTAATCCGGCGCATCGCCCGCCGTGCGGACGATGAACGTGTCGTTGATGAATCCCTCGCCCAGCGAGTCGATTGCCGTGATAGCGCCTTCCAGCGCGAACTGCGACGCTATTTCCTGTAATTCAGCCTTCATACGATGAGGTTGTTTCGGTTTTGGTTGTTAAAGGTTAAGTTTCACCTCCAAAGTTACTGGAAAAAACGCAGAAATGCAACCGGATATTGTGAAAAAGCCCGCCTTTCTTGCTGAAGGGCGGGCTTGCGAAAACTTTCGGACGGGTTATTCGATCGGGTCGATCACCGTGAACGTCACCTCGTAGGGAGCGGGCGCCGACTGTCCCTGGTAGTTGCCCCCGGCGACGATGAAGGTCACCGTGTAGGTCCCCGGCTCGGTGTAGGTGTACGAGTAGCTCGGCAGATCGTCGGTCACGCCCTTGATGTTCAGGCCCGTGTCGGGCGAGATCGTGTTGAGCGCGACGGGCTGCATGAAGGCCCACTGGTCGATCTCGGGGAAAGCCCCGGCGCTGAAGCCCTGGAAGACGATATTGGCGGTGTTGTTCGCTCCCGGCCGGCCCTGGAATTTCAGGTTGCCGTTGCCCGATACATTATGGATATAAGGGTCGTCGGCGTGCTGCGAAGCCAGCGAGAAGGGGACGAATTCCATGTCCGGGTAGTTGTAGACCTGCGTGTCGTGGCCCTTGAACTTGACCGTGATCTTCGGATTGATCCGATAGGTGCGCATCGTGGTCTTGGGGTCCGGATAGAAAAGGTGCATGCCCCACGAAAAACGGTCGGCGAACCGGGTGATGTCGTAGGTGTAGGTTTCGAACTTGTTCGCGTTGTTCGGCGTGAACTCCAGTTTGGTCCAGTCGGCGCAGTCGTTCGCCGCGATGGCTTCGACTACGGGGCGGTCGGTGGCGGCGTCGCTGCCGTTCAGCCCCGCGAATTTGTTGCCCGCAAACAGGTCGAGGTTGTTCAGCGTGCCGTACTGCTGGCTGATCTCGATCTCCAGTTCGCACGACTCGATGTCGGCGATGTCGACCTTCGTGCGGTTGCGGTGCTTGTACTCGTGTCCCGTGTCGCCCGTCCAGACGGTGATGAAGTCGGCGTTGCCGCTGAAGTTGAAGACCACCGGGTCGCCCGTGCGGTAGGTGTTCGTCGGCGCCAGCCGCACCGAGAACTCCAGCGGCTCGTAGATCTCTTCGTGTTCGCACGAGGCTGCCGCGGTTGCGAGGGCCAGCGTCGCCGCGAGGTATGTGATTCGTTTCGTATTCATCGTATGCTCTGCAATTAAGCGTTTTACCATAAGGGGTTCTGTCGGAGCGCGTGGTTCACCGCCAGCTCCTTGGTCGGAATCGGGAGGTAGATGTGGCGTGCCGTCACGTTGGCGTAGTTCGCCGACGCATAGTTCGTATAGCTGACGTTGCGGTACTTGTTCTCCGTCGGCTGGTTGGTCCCGGCGTTGTGCATCTTCTCGACGAACGTGCCCCAGCGGATCAGGTCCCACTTGCGAAGCCCCTCGAAAGCCAGTTCGCGTCCGCGCTCGTTGCGCACCAGGTCGCGGAACGAACGGTAGTCGCCCAGCAGGCTCTCGTCGGTCTTGACGCCCGCGCGTTTGCGGATTTCCCGGATGGCCTCCTTGGCCTGGTCGTCCGGCGCCCCGGCGTATTCGTTGATCGCCTCGGCGTACATCAGCAGCACGTCGGCGTAGCGAAGGATCGGGAAGTTGATCGTCGTGTAGAGGCTCTTGGCCGACATCTGTTTCTCGTAGACCGTCTCGCGGCGCCATTTGCCGGCGTTGCGGACGGCGCACATCACCGTCGGGTCGTAAACCAGATCGGCGGGGTCGAACGCGTCCTCGATCGTCTGGTCCAGCCCCTCGATGTCGGGCATGGCGAAATTGTTGTTGTAGACCCACGGCGTCTTGAACATGCTCTGCGTCTGTTGCAAGTAGCGCGTCACGGTCTCGCCCGCCTTGTTCTTGTACGAGATTTTCTGGTTGTTCATTCCGCGGTAGTTGTAGCCCGGCAGGTTCCACGTCAGCCGCTTGTCGATGACCGTGGCGCTGGCCGTTTCGTCTGCCGTGCGGTCGTTCTCCCAGTAGAGCTGCCAGAGGGTGTAGGAGCCGTTGTAGTAGCCGTAGGAGTAGTTGCAGGCCCACTCCGAGTAGTTGGTCGTTCCCGACTGCGACCGCAGACCGATCAGGTCGCCGATGCGGCCGTTCGTCCAGTCGGTCGCGCTGGTGCGGTCGCCGAGGAATTCGGCCTCCCACATTGATTCGTGGAACTGCGTGTCGTACTGGTCGCGGATCATGTTGATGAAGACCTCCTCGTAGCTCTCGTTCAGGTCGTGCTTGTGCGAGGCGATCACCTCGTTGGCCCAGTAGGCGGCGCGGCGGTACATCTCCTTTTTATCCAGTCCGTCGATCTGCTTGACGCTCTCGCCGGCCATGAAGAGATAGACGCGGGCCAGAATGCCCTGGGCGACGGTCTGGCTGACGCGCGAGGGGGTGTTGTCAATGGGCTCGTAGAGGTCGGGAATCGTGGCTTCGATCTCGTCGGCGCACCATTTGAGCACCTGCTCCTGCGGCGTTGCGGCCATCTGCACGTCGTTGGGGTTGGGCGAGGTGGTCGCTTTGACGCGCAGGGGCACATCGCCCCACGCCTGCGCCAGCAGGAAGTGGTAGTAGGCGCGCAGGAACCGCGCTTCGGCGATGTAAAGCCCGATGTCCACCGAAAGTTTCTCGGGGTCGATCTCCGTCTTTTCGACGGCCTCGATGTAGCGGTTGGCGTTCTTGATGCCTTCGTAGAGCTTCGACCAGGTGTCGTAGATCGCCGCCGTGCCGGCGCTGTGGTTGTAGCGGTCGGGACGCGATTCGCTGTTGTTGTAGTTGTTGAAGTAGCAGAGGTCGTCGGCGTTGGCGATTTGCAGCGAGTAGTAGTTGCCGTAGATCGCTTCGCTGTTCAGCACGCCGTAGACGCCCGCCAGACCGTAGATCAGCTTTTGTTCGCTGTTGTAGTAGCCGTCGTCGGGGATGATCTGCGGATCGGTGTCGAGGAAGCTGCACGCCGGAAGGGCAGCGGTGAGCAGCGCCAGCGTTCCCAGTTTCAATATGCTTTTGATTTTCATGGCGTAATGTTGCGTTTAAACCGTTAGAATGTGAGGTTTACACCGGCCGTGAAGCCGAATGCGCGGGGATATGCCGACCAGTCGAATCCGGGCGTCAGCACCGAGTTGCGGGTCGATACCTCGGGGTCGGGACCGCTGTAACCCGTCAGGGTCCAGATGTTGTCGGCCGAGACGTAGACGCGCATCTGGCTGATGCCCGCCTTGCGCAGTTCCCGGGTCAGATCTTCCAGATCCTTGTTGGTGCCAAGGGCAGGGTCTACGGTATCGAAATCCTCCACCGCATAGCCGCCGTCGTTGTGGGGGTGGGGCATCTGCAAAAGGGGCATCAGGTGCAGATAAGTCAGCTTCTGCTCCTTGAGGTAGGGCAGCTTTTTTGCCAGTTCTTTCAGATTTCCGGCAAAGAGGTCGGTGTACATGGTCATGCCGAACATATTGCCCCGCTTATACCAATCCGGGTCGGCAGAACGTGCCTTGTCCAGAGCTTTCAGCTCGACACTGCGGGCGTTGTAGGCATCTGCCATCTCCCGTTCCAGAACCTCCAGCCCTTCCCGGTTGTGGTACAGTTCCATGAACAGCCATTCCAGCTCGTCCTTGTGCTTGGCAAACCGGGACTCAAATTCCTGTTTTGCTGCCATGGTTCAGCCCTCCACTTCTGCAAGGGTGGGCATGGCGGGGATAGCTCCGTGACGGCTGGTGGTGATGCTGGCCGCCTTGTTGGCAAAGGCAAGAATGCCTTCCAGCTTGTCCACCGTCAGGGTGTCCAGCTCCTCCTTGCAGAGCTTGGAAAGTGCCGCACCAAAGAAGGTGTCGCCTGCGCCGTTGGTGTCGCCCACCTTGCAGGGCACGCCCGCCACATGGCCAGTTTTCTCCCCAAAGCGGTAGAATACGCCGTTTGCACCCAGGGTGACGAAAATCAGCCGGATGCCGTTCTGTGCCAGCTGGGCTGTACCGCTTTCGCAGTCAGTGGTGCCGGTGAGCAGGGGCAGCTCCTCATCAGAAACTTTCAGAATATCCACCAGCGGCAGGGGTGCTTTCATCTGGGCAATGGCTTCCTCTTTGTTCTTCCAGAGGTTGGCACGGTAATTCGGGTCATAAGTAATGACAGCACCCAGCTTTTTGGCGCGGGCGGCAGCATCCAGCGTGGCGGTGCGGGAGGGGTCAGCGGTGAGGCTGACAGAACCGAAGTGGACGATTTTGGCAGCTTTCAGAGCCTCGTCCGAAATGTCCTCTTTGCTCAGCATCACGTCAGCGTTGGCACTGCGGTAAAAGCTGAAATCCCGCTCGCCGGCGGCATCCACCGAGACCACTGCCATGGTGGTGGGGTGGTCTGCATCCACCGCCATGCCGGAAACGTCCACCTTGTTTTCTGCCAGAACCTCTTTCAGGTAGCGGCCAAAGGCATCCGCACCCACCTTGCCGATAAAGGCGGTCTGTGCGCCCAGCCGGGCGGCAGCCACCGCCAGATTTGCCGGGGCACCGCCGGGGTTTGCGGCAAATTGAGGGATGCCACGCGCGTCCTTGCCGGTCTGGGTCAGGTCGATCAAAACTTCGCCAATCGTTAAAATGTCCATACGTTTTCTCCTTATTTTTATCCTATAAGCTAAAACCCAACGATCACCGCTGGAACAGATAATGAATGTAAGCGGCTGCACGCTCCGGGTGCGGTGCATTCTGCACTACCCCAAGATAGACCTTGCCAGAAAAACCTGCCTGCCTGACAAACGGCGTGTCCGAAATATCCAGCACGGTCCCACCGGCGTTCAGACCCGACAGTGCATGGAAAGACGCATCCAGTGTCCGCAGATCGAGAAAATAATCATCTGCCAACAGTCGATCCCGTGCATATTCGTCCATCAGAACAATATCTAACCGCTGGGCACTGACTGCACCCAGCAGCTTCATCTCCGAAGCATATACATACTGCTCCTCTGCGCGTTCGCCTTCGCTGAGCAGCAAGCCGGACAGCAGATCGACCTGTTGCTTTTTGGTCAGACCCTGCGCCTCGGCAAAGCCGGTGGTAAGCTGTTCTGTCAGATCAGACCCGGCAGTGATATTTACCAGACCAAGGTAAAGCACATCCTCTTTTTTCGTCACATGGCGGTAGGCTGCATAGCCGAGGATATAGACGACAATGAGCACGATCGCAATGGGCAGTTTGTAATATGCCCAGATGTGCTCCCACTTTTTGCGCCCATGGAGGGAGCGGAGCGTATCCCGGTCAGTTTTGGTCATGGTCGTATTCCTCGTGTACTGCATCAGGGTCTCCACCGATCAGATAGAGGATCCGAAGCATCAGAAAGGAGCAGAGCATGGCGCAGAAGCCCATGCCCAGCAGGAATGCAGGCGTGAATACAAACACTATAACGTACCCCATGATGCCATAGATCGCCGCCATCAGCAGGGTGCAGAACAGATACCGGACACCCACGAGAAACGCTGTTTTCAGGATGCCGAAGGTGGTGTTTTCAAACCGTGCCAGCAGAGGAAAGGTATACAGCAGAACGATGCCGTACAGAACTGCCGCACCAATAAGCACTGCAGTGAGCAGCGTCCAGAAAATGTTTTCGCTCCACATGCGGCGCAGCACAAAGCCATCCGCAGCCAGGAAACTGCCGACTGCCAGCAGGATAAGCCAGAGTTTTGTGGCGGGCTTAAAATTTTCCCGGAACGCCTTAAAAAACATCCGGGTCAGACCATCGTCCCGATCTTCCGCCATTTTGAGCGTGACGTAGAACAAGGCGGTCGTAGAAGCCCCTATGGTAACGATGGGCAGGCTGCACACGAGCCATAAGATGTTCAGGTAAGCACTGTAAGTCAATTTCGTCAGCACAGCAAACAGCGGCTTGTCCGTATTGCACAGGTCACGCATGGGGGTTCTCCTTTCGCTCAATCTCCTGTGGATTCGCGCAGGATCAGGTTGGTTTCCGTATAGACGGTGCGATAGTTCAGCGATGGCTCTTCGATGCGGGTCATAAGCAGATTGGCAGCGGTGTAGCCCATGATCTGTCCATGGATATGGATCGAAGTCAGACGGGGGGCAAAGTAGGAAGCCTCCTGACTGTCATCGAAGCCGCAGACCCAGATATCATCGGGAACCGAATACCCCAGCTCATCCAATGCCTTGACCAGATCCATGGCAACAAAGTCATTGGCGCAGACAAAGGCATCCGGCATCGTTTTGAACCGACGGATGGTTTCGTACAGGGATACCGGATAGTTCTGCTGTCCCGATGGCATCGCACAGGTGCTCAGGCCTTCTGTCAGACCAAAATGCTCCACTGCATCCCTATAAGCCATATAACGCTCAAAGAAGGACTGACAGTGGTTTTTATCCCCCGCAAAGCTGATGCGTTTTTTGCCGCGCTGGACCATGTGGGTCACCGCATTCTGGATCTCAATGCGGTTTTCCATATAAAGGCGGTCAGCTTTAAGAGGAGGACGCATATTCATCACAGGGCTGTCTACAAACAGCAGCGGAAGATCCAGATCGCACAGCATCTGTGCGTAGTCATAGTCGAATACTTCAAAGCAGATGATGCCGGCTGTGCGCTGGATGTTGAGAGAAGATGGAAGTTTTTTCTCTTTCAGCTCTATGGGAGAAATGCGATGAATGGTCATGCCGCTGTGCAGATGGTTGATTTCCGACTGGAAACGATCCAGCATCGTGGAGGAAAAGTGAGAGCTGCTCAGAAACTGGGTCGTCAGCATGGCGATCTCCCGTTTGTCACTCGGCAGAATGAAAGGCTCTGCTGCTTTTGCAGCGTCTTCCTGAAACAGCGGCAGATAGGCGAACTGCTTATAGCCCATTTCGGCGGCTTTGCGCAGGATCTTCTCCCGTGTGGCATCTGCCAGCACACCGGTGTTGTTGATGGCCTTTGAAACTGTGTTGCGGGAAAGCTGCAGTTCGTTTGCAATATCCTGAATGGTGACCTTGGTTGCCATAAGTCATCCTCTTTCTTTATAATATAGGAGCGGATGTTCTTTTTTATAGATAAAGTCTGGTGACGGATCTAGTTCTTTATGACTCCAGTATAGTGCAAATGCACAAATTAGTCAAACGTAAAAATGCAAATCATCATTTTGCATATTTGCGCACGTTCGAATTTGTGCATCTGTACAAATCCACAGTATTTCTTGATATATACTATGAATTATCGTTGACATTCGCTTGCTTGCGTGGTATAAATGAATTACAGAGTTTTACATTTGCACAATCAAAGTAAAAAGCGCAAGATTCAAAGGTGCAAATGTAAAATGCAAATCAAGCGGCAAGCAAATCAAAAAGGAGGAGAATGATTCATGAAAGCAAAGACGGCCTCGCCGGAAACGGCTGTGCTGACAGCAGAACGCAAGCTGCACAACACATGGGTCTACATCAAACGGCATTGGCAGCTTTACCTGTTGTTCCTGCTGCCTGCCGTGGTGCTGACGCTGGTGTTCAAGTACGCGCCCATGGGCGGTGTGCTGATCGCGTTCCAGAAGTACAATCCCTTCAAAGGTATCTGGGGCAGCGAGTGGGTAGGCTTCAAAAACTTTACCCGCTTCATGTCCTCGCCGGACTTCCAGCGCTATTTGATCAACACCCTGAAGCTGAGCGTCTACGGTCTGCTGTGGGGCTTCCCGATCCCTATCCTGCTGGCATTCCTGCTCAACCGTATCGAGAGCAAGAAGATCAAGCAGAAGGTGCAGCTGGTGCTGTATATGCCCAACTTCATCTCGGTCATCGTGCTGTGCGGCATCGTCCGGGTGCTGCTGAGTGTCACCGGTCCGGTGAACGGCCTGCTTCACACCAGCATCAATTTTATGACGCTGCCGGAAGCGTTCCGCCCCATCTACATCATCAGCGGCATCTGGCAGGGTGCCGGCTGGGCATCCATCATGTACACCGCATCTCTTTCTAACGCCAGCAAAGATCTGAAGGAAGCTGCGATGATCGACGGCGCAAACCTGATCCAGCAGATCATGACGGTGGAGTGGCCCGCCATTAAGGATATGGTCGTTATTCAGTTTATCCTGCAGGCAGGCAACATCATGAGCATCGGTTTTGAAAAAGCCTATGCCCTGCAAACCGACCTGAACCTGAACACTGCCGAGATCATTGCAACGTATGTTTATAAAAAGGGCCTGTTGGACGGCGATTACAGCTTTTCCACGGCAGTCGGTCTGTTCAACACCGTTGTCAACGTCATCCTGCTGATCGCAGTGAACAAGATCGTTGCCAAAATGAACGATGGCAAGGGCTTGTAAGGAGGGGTTTACCATGGCAAAACAGAAAAAATCAAAAATGGCCCTCTACACCAGACAAGATAAGATCATCCTGTACTGCGGCTACGCACTTCTGGGCTTGTTCCTGCTGGCGATCATCGTTCCGATGATCTACATCGTCATCGCGTCCTTTATGGACCCGGTCACTCTGCAAAACAAGGGCATCTCCTTTGATTTCAGCAAGTGGAGTCTGGATGCTTACCAGCGTGTCGTTTCGGACAAGCAGATTTGGGTCGGCTTCAAGAACGCAGTACTTTACTCGATCATCTTCACCATCATCTCGGTCGCTGTGACGATGCTTGCCGCTTATCCCATGTCGCTGCCGGACTTCAAAGGCAAAACGATCTTCAACACCTTGTTTGTGATCACGATGTTTTTCAGCGGCGGTCTGATCCCCACCTACCTGCTCATCAACAATCTGGGTCTGCTGGATTCCATGTGGGCGGTCATTCTGCCGGGAGCATTCAGCGTGTGGAACATGATCATTGCCCGTACCTATTATCAAGGCATCCCGCGTGAGCTGCGCGAAGCTGCGGATGTGGATGGAGCCAGCGAGATGCTTTACTTCTTCAAGATCCTGCTGCCCGTCTGTATGCCGGTGGTGGCAGTTCTGGCCCTGTGGCAGTTTGTGGCAATGTGGAACAGCTACTTTGATGCCATGATCTACCTGAACAGCGCATCGAAGCAGCCGCTGCAGCTGGTGCTGCGTTCCATCCTGATCCAGAGCCAGCCGGAATCCGGCATGATCGCAGATATCCAGAGCACTGCCGAACGTGCGAAGATGGCAGAACTGCTCAAATATGCAACCATTATTATTTCCAGTCTGCCGCTGCTGGTGATGTATCCCTTCTTCCAGAAGTATTTTGATGCCGGCATCATGGCTGGTTCTATTAAAGGCTGAGGATATTCCAGAATTTTATGAGCCGGTACGCTCATCTGTTACACGAAGAAAGAACCACAAAAAAGGAGAAAATACCATGAAAAAGCTGATCTCTCGCCGCAACTTCCTCAAGGTCTGCGCTCTGGCGGGTTCTGCCGCTGCTCTGTCTGCTTGTGGCGGCGGCAAATCCACCGGCGGCAGCAATTCTGCTGCCGCAGCTGTGGACGTAACCGGTGTCGTTACATTTCCGCTGTCCGAAAAGGTCACCTTTACCGGTATGACCAGCTTCCCTGTGGGCAGCGAATCCGAGCCGAACAACCGCACCATCTTCAAGCGTCTGGAAGAGCAGACCAATGTGCACATCGACTGGACCGCCATCCAGTCCGACCAGTGGAACGATAAGATCACCCTGAATATGTCCAACCCCAACACCCTGACGGATTTTGTTTTTACTGCTGATTTTACCGACAGCAATCTGCTGCGCTACGCAGATCAGGGTGTCATCCTCAATCTGGAAGACTACATTGACAACAATATGCCGAATCTCCAGAAGGTCTTTGAGCAGTACCCGGAGTACCGCACCATGTGTACCGACAGCGATGGCCACATCTGGGCACTGCCCTGGATCGAGCAGCTCGGCGCAGAAAAGACCGCCATCCAGACCATTGGCAACATGAGCTTCATCAATACCAAGTGGCTGAACTTCCTCGGTCTGTCGATGCCCACCACAGTGGACGAGTTTGAGCAGGTGCTGATGGCATTCCGTGATAACGCCGCTTCTATCAAGGCAGAGTATGGCATTGACGGCGACATCATTCCCATGTCCTGCATCGTCAACAACGGCGATCAGGACCCCAGCATCCTCATCAATGGTTTTGGCGAAGGCTACGGCGATGCAGACAAAGACCGCCATATCGCCGTTACCAACGACCGGAAAGTCATCTGTGCCGCCACCCAGCAGGGCTACCGTGATGGTCTGGACTGGCTGCACAAGCTGTATGCCGAGAAGCTCATTGACCCGGAGTGCTTCACGCAGGAGTGGTCCACCTATGTTTCCAAGGGCAAGGCTGGCCGCTATGGTGTCTGCTTCAGCTGGGATGTTGCCAACATTGACAACCTGACCGACTGGAAGCCGCTGCCTGCCCTGACCGCCGATACCCGCAATATCACCCCGCAGAACGGCTCTTTCACCAGCGGCTTTGGCCGCGGCAAGTGCGTTGTCACCGCAAAGGCGGATAACCCCGCACTGGTTTGTGCATGGCTGGATCAGATGTACGCACCCCTCCAGTCTCCGCAGAACAACTGGGGTACTTATGGCGATGCGGAAGGCTTTAACATTTTTGAAATGTCCACCAACGATAAGGGCGAGCCCATGCTGAAGCACGCTCCTCTGGGCGATGCTTCTCCCGTGGAAGTCCGTGAGGCGCAGTGTGTCAGTGGACCTCTGGCGGTTCTGGATGATTACTATGGTGTATACGTTACCTGCCCGGACGATGCACAGTACCGTCTGGACTGGATCAAGGATATCTACACCCCGGATATGAACAACGATTATGTCTATCCCAATGTCTTTATGAGCAACGAGGACACCGAGCAGGTCTCTAACCTGCAGGCAGATCTGCAGACCTACATGAATACGCAGAAGGCGAACTGGATCATGAACGGCACTAAGGATGCAGAGTGGAACGACTATCTGAGCAAGCTGGAAGCCTACGGCCTGTCCGACTATCTGGGCATTATGCAGAAGTATCTGGATGCTTACTACGCATAAGAATTCTTTCCTTTGGAGGATTCCATGAACGATTTGACTTTACAAAAAGCCCGTGCCTACGAGGCCGAGCACGGCGCTGCCATTCCCCCGGCGGAACGCCCTGCTTACCACATGACTCCTTATGTGGGCTGGCTCAACGACCCCAACGGCTTCTCCTACTATAAGGGGCAGTATCATCAGTTCTATCAGTATAACCCCTACGACTGTCTCTTATACACATCTCCGAGCCCACGAGACGGACTCCTATCTC
>ENA-OYXF01000791-OYXF01000791.1-human-gut-metagenome-genome-assembly--contig:-NODE-791-length-12332-cov-6.387147_pt1 | contig 12332 bp, 9 predicted proteins | sample MGYA00244842_ERZ653416 | MGnify/ENA primary metagenome ERZ653416 (study PRJEB26926, sample SAMN06164920) | human gut metagenome | biome: ENVO:00009003; feature: ENVO:2100002; material: ENVO:00002003... | reverse complement strand
GTAAATTACCAAAAAAAAATTATTTTATTTAATTTTGACTGTTTTTTTATGTGATTTATACAAATATTCGGCTAATAATAGTTGCAGTTACATCTTGAAAAAGCTTAATGAATATTGTATTATTGTAATGTAAATAATAACCTTGATTAGTTAGGAGATGCTTTTATGACTAAATATACAATAACCGCGCTTTCTTCTATGATAGAGCGTAAGCTGTCGCACAACTTCGGCGTTACGCCCGAACAGGCTTCAGACGAGCTTTTTTACAAGGCATGCGTGCTTGTACTGCTTGAAATTATGAACGAGCGCCGCGCCGAATTTAAAAAGACCGCAGACGGCGAGGAAGCCAAAACAGTTTATTATTTAAGTATGGAATTTCTTATGGGGCGTTCTCTTAAAAACACCCTTTTTAATCTTGACCTTACCGAAACTATGCGCAAGGCGCTTGCAAAATTCAAGGTAAAGCTTGATAAGCTTTACGATTTCGAGCCGGACGCAGGGCTCGGCAACGGCGGTCTCGGCCGTCTTGCCGCCTGCTTTTTAGACGCGCTTTCAACCGGCAGCTACCCCGCTATGGGCTACTGCATACGCTACGAGCTCGGCATATTCCGCCAAAAGCTGGTAGACGGCTGGCAGACCGAAATGCCCGATTTTTGGCTGCCCGGCGGCGGCGTATGGCTTGAACAGCGCCCGACCTCTGCGGTTGACGTTCATTTTGACGGTAAAATAAACGAATGGTGGGACGGCAGCTACCATCATATAGAGCATACGGGCTACCACACCGTTCACGCCGTTCCTTACGACCTTATGGTTGCGGGAAAGGACGGCAAAACCGTTAACTTGCTAAGGCTTTGGAGCGCAGAGTGTCAGGATTTCGATATGTCCGCCTTTAATCAGGGCGACTACGTAAGGGCGCTTGAACAGCGCGCTATGACAGAGACTATTTCTAAGGTGCTGTACCCCGAAGATAACCATATAGAGGGTAAATCGCTGCGCCTGCGCCAGCAGTATTTCTTGGTTTCCGCCTCTGTTCAGGATATTCTTAACCGCCATTTAAGAAAGTACAACACGCTTGATAATCTGCCCGATAAGGTTGCAATTCACATTAACGATACCCACCCCACCCTTTCAATACCCGAACTTATGCGCTTTCTGCTTGACGAATGCGGCTACGGCTGGGACAAAGCGTGGGATATTGTAACGCGCACGGTGGCATACACCAATCACACCGTTATGCCAGAAGCGCTTGAGTGCTGGTCGATTGAGCTTATTAAAGAGCGCATTCCGCGAATTTACCAGATTATTAAAGAGATAGACCGCCGCTTCAGGGGCGAGGTGCTTTCAAAAACCGGCGATCCGCTTGTGGTTGAGCGCACCGCAATAATCCAAAGCGGAGTTATTCGTATGGCTAATTTGTGCGTTGCCGCCTGCCATACCGTAAACGGCGTTTCAAAGCTGCACAGCGAAATACTTGTAAACGAGCTTTTTACCGATTACGCAAAAATGACCCCCGAAAAGTTTACCAACGTAACAAACGGTATTGCGCACCGCCGCTGGCTTTGCCAGGCTAACCCCGCGCTTACCGAATACCTTACCGAGCTTATAGGCGGCGGCTTTGTTAAGAACGCCGAAGAGCTTGAAAAGCTTATGGCTTATAAAGACGATAAGACCGTGCTTACAAGGTTAGAGGAAATAAAGCGCGAAAACAAGGTTCGCTTTGCCGATTACGTTAAGGAAAGCACCTCGATTGTGCTTGATCCCGATTCTATATTCGATATGCAGGTAAAGCGCCTGCACGAATATAAGCGTCAGCACCTTAACGCGCTTAATATAATTTCGGAATATCTGTATTTAAAGAGCAACCCGAACGCCGATTTCACGCCCAAGACCTATATATTCGGCGCAAAGGCGGCGGCAGGCTATCTGTTTGCAAAGGAAATCATACAGATGATCTACAAGCTTTCAACCGTTATTGATAATGACCGCACGGTTAACGACAAGCTTAAGATCCTGTTCCTTGAGGATTACAGGGTAACCATGGCGGAGCTTATGATCCCCTCTGCCGATATAAGCGAGCAGATCTCTCTTGCCTCTACCGAGGCGAGCGGCACGGGCAATATGAAGCTTATGATGAACGGCGCGATAACCCTCGGAACGGAGGACGGCGCAAACGTTGAGATACACGAAGCGGTGGGCGACGATAACATTATAATCTTCGGTATGCAGACGCCCGAAGTTTTGGCGCTGCAGAAAAACGGCTATTCGCCGATGCAGTATTATAACAACAACACAGAGCTGCGCGAAGCGCTTGACTTTATAGGCAAGGGAATTGCAGGTCAGCCGTTTGACAACATTTACACCACCCTTAAAACGCACGACACCTATATGGCTCTTGCAGATTTTGCGGATTACAGAAACGCCCAGCAAAAGGCAAGCGCGCTTTACCGCGACCGCGATACTTGGAACAAAATGTCGCTTACCAATATTGCAAAATCCGGTATATTCTCTGCCGACCGCTCAATTGAGGAATATGCAAAGAATATCTGGCATTTAAACAAAGTAAAATAAACTATGCAGTATTATCCTTTCGATTCAAGAAAAATTCTATACAGAAGTAAATTAGGAGCTTTAGCCGAAGGTGACACCCTTCGGCTAAAGCTGTTACTGCATAATGACGCCCGCGTACATAACGCATATTTAAAGCTTAGAAACGATAACAGCGAAAATATAAGAGAGCTGCGTATGCAGCCCGGCGGCCGACTTGAGGATTACCGCTTTTACGAATGTGAAATTACCTTAAGCGAAGGGCTTTACTGGTATCAGTTCCGTTACACAAGCGATTACGGCGAATTTTGCGTAACAAAGACCGAAACCTCGCTCGGTATAGTGTCGGGCGGCGGCGATTGGTGGCAGCAAACTGTATACTGCCGCGATTACACCACGCCCGATTGGTTAGACGGCGGCATTATTTACCAAATATTCCCCGATCGTTTTTATAATTCCGGTACGGAAAAGAAAAACGTACCCGAAGACAGGTATATCTGCACCGATTGGTACAAGCAGCCCGAATACCGCCAAATAAACGAAAAATGCACCTTGGGCAACGATTATTACGGCGGAGATTTTAAGGGTATTGAACAAAAGCTGCCCTATCTTGAAAAATTAGGCGTTACCTGCATATATTTAAACCCGATATTCGAGGCGCACTCTAACCACCGCTACAACACGGCGGACTATTTAAGGGTAGACCCCTCGCTCGGAACCGAGGAAGACCTTGTTTCACTTATAAAATCGGCGAAAAAGCGCGGTATCTATATCCTGCTCGACGGCGTTTTTTCCCACACGGGGGACGACAGCAGGTATTTCAACTCAAAGCACCGCTATGATACGGTGGGAGCGGATAACTCGCCCGATTCCTATTACCGAAGCTGGTATAAATTCGGTAATTACCCCACAGGCTACGCCTGCTGGTGGGGCGTTCCCTCCCTGCCCGAAACAGAGGAAAACGACCTTTCCTTTTCAAGCTTTATAACCGGAGAAAACGGCGTTATACGGTATTGGCTGAAAAAGGGAATACGCGGCTGGCGGCTTGACGTTGCAGACGAGCTGCCCGACGAATTTCTTGATAAGATCCGCCTTGCGGTTAAAGCCGAGGGGGAAGACAATTACCTGTTAGGCGAGGTCTGGGAAGACGCCACAAACAAAATAAGCTACGGCAGCCGCCGCCGTTTTTTGCGCGGCAGACAGCTTGATTCGGTTATGAACTACCCGTTTGCAAACGCCGTTACCGATTATGTTAAGGGTGGAAGCGCCGAAAAGCTTTTAAACACCGTGCTTAATATACTTGAAAACTATCCTCCGCAGGCGGTAAAGCTTTTAATGAACCACATCGGCACGCACGACACCCCAAGGGCGATAACCGTTTTGGGCGCACACGACGGATATGTGGGCGACCGCAAGTGGCAGTCCGAGCGCGTTTTATCCGCCGAAGAATATAACCGCGGCGTAGGGCTTTTAAAGCTGGCGGCGGTGCTTCAGTTCACGCTGCCGGGCGTTCCCTCGATTTATTACGGGGACGAGGCAGGTCTTACAGGCTACGGCGATCCGTTTTGCCGCGCCGCATACCCCTGGGGGCGCGAAAACACCGAGCTTTTAAGCTTTTACAGGGCATTGGGCGCTTTAAGGCGTTCCTCGCCCGCGTTTGCTTCGGGCGAGTTTGTACCGATAAGGGCAGAGTCCGGCGTATTTGCATTTTTGCGCAAAAGGGGCGGCAGCACGGCGTTTATCGCAGTAAATTCGGGCGATGGCACCGCCGTAACCGACCTTCCGCCGGAGCTTAAAGACATAAAAACCGCTTTCGGAGAAAAGCCGCAGGGCGGCAAGCTTACGTTAAGCCCCAAAACATATGCGGTTTTTACAGCCGAAAGCTAAAAACTAAAAGAAAAACGGATTGCCACGCACCTTTCGATGCTCGCAATGACCAAATAACCTGTCATTCTGAGTGCGGGGCACGAAAGAATCCGTAATTTCCCTTAAAAGAAAAACGGATTGCCACAGCCGCTTACGCGGCTTCGCAATGACATATGGGGTGGATTGCCGCACCGTACAACAGGCACTGTTTGAAATAATAACATTTAAAATATACCGCGGGACTGCCTTACGGCGGTCCCGTTAATTATATTTTGCGCCGTAAAGACAAAATCCCGTTTTCGCAATTGACTTTAAGGCGCGTTTATTGTAAAATATAAACTGATAATATAAAGCCGTACGGCGGAACGGAGTTAATAAAAAATGAAGCCTGTTTATAATCGTATACTTTTAAAGCTCAGCGGCGAGGTGCTTGCCGGTGAAAAGGGCGTGGGAATTGATTTTGACAAGGTGCTTGAGGTGTGCGCAAGCGTTAAGGAATGTGCGGATATGGGTGTACAGGTTGCCATTGTTGTCGGCGGCGGAAACTTCTGGCGCGGCCGTTCCAGCGGCAAAATGGACCGAACCAGAGCCGACCATATGGGTATGCTTGCAACCTCTATAAACGCGCTGGCTCTTGCCGACGCGCTTGAGCAGTTAGGCGTTACCGCGCGCGTTCAAACCGCTATTGAAATGCGCCAGATAGCCGAACCTTATATTCGCAACAAGGCCGTAAGGCATCTTGAAAAAGGCAGAGTTGTAATTTTCGGCTGCGGAACGGGCAACCCGTTCTTCTCAACCGATACCGCCGCGGCTCTGCGCGCCGCCGAAATAGGAGCGGACGTTATATTTAAAGCCACCAACGTTGACGGCGTGTACGACAGCGATCCGAAGCTCAACCCGAACGCCAAAAAGTACGATACCCTCTCGCATATAGACGTACTTAAAGACGGGCTTCATGTTATGGACAGCACCGCCGCCTCGCTTTGTATGGATAACGGCATTGAAATACTTGTTTTCAATCTTAACGATCCGAAAAATATCGTAAAAGCGATAACGGGCGAGCATATCGGAACAATAGTTAAATAATATAATATTAAGGAGATTTTGTTTATGAAAGAGCTGCTTAAAAATACCGAAGAAAAAATGAATAAAACCGTTGCCGTGCTTGAAAGGGATTATAAGTCCATAAGAGCAGGCAGAGCCAACATTGCGGTGCTTGACCGTATTACGGTGGATTATTACGGCTGCCCGACGCCGATACAGCAAATGGCGGCGGTTTCCGTGCCGGAGCCGCGCATTTTAATGATTCAGCCGTGGGACGCCACCACCCTTAAAGAGATTGAAAAGGCAATTTTAACCTCGGATATAGGCATAAATCCGCAAAACGACGGCAGGGTTATCCGCCTTTCATTCCCCCCGCTTACAGAGGAGCGCCGCAAGGATATTGTTAAAGAGGTTCGCAAGGCGGCAGAGGAAAACAAGGTTGCGATACGCAACACCCGCCGCGACGCGATTGAAAAGCTTAAAGCTCTTAAAAAAGCGAATACAATAACCGAGGACGACGTTACGGACGGCGAAAAGAAGATACAGAATTTAACCGATAAATTCTGCAAGGAAATCGACGATTTAGCTTCTCTTAAAGAAAAGGAAATAATGGAAATATAAAAAACCTGCGGGCATATTTTAAATGCCCGCTTTTAAAGCAGGTGGAAAATTGAGTCTTTTCGGCAAAAAAGCAAATACGGCGCGCACATTGCCGCGCCATATCGCAATTGTTATGGACGGCAACGGCAGATGGGCGAAAAAGCGCGGTCTGCCGCGTTCGGCAGGTCATGTTGCAGGGGCTAAAACCTTTAAAACAATAGCGCGCTACTGCAATAAAATAGGGCTTGAATATTTAACCGTTTACGCCTTTTCAACCGAAAACTGGAAGCGCCCTCGTGAAGAGATCGACGGCATTATGAACCTTTTGCGCGACTATTTAAAGGACGCGGAAAATTTCAAGGACGAAAACATTAAGGTTCGTTTTTTGGGCGACAGAACCCCCCTTGCCGACGATATTAAGGCGCTGATGCTTAAAAACGAGGACGGCTCAAAAAACGCCACGGGGCTTAAGCTTAATATAGCGATAAACTACGGCGGGCGCGATGAAATAGTACACGCGGTTAAAAAAATAATCAACAGCGGCACGCCCGAAAGCGATATTACCGAACAGCTTATATCCGATAATTTATATACCGCGGGTATGCCCGATCCCGATTTTATTATAAGACCCAGCGGCGAATACCGAACCTCTAATTACCTTTTGTGGCAGTCGGCTTATGCGGAATATTGGTTTTCGGATATACTGTGGCCCGATTTTAAGCCCCGCCACCTTGATAAAGCAATAGAAGACTTTAATCACCGCAGCCGCCGTTTCGGCGGTGTGTAAAGGAGTGTAAAATATATGAAGACCCGAATTATCTCAGGCGCGGTTATGGTAATCATAGCGGCGGCGGTAATAACGCTTGGTATGACGGTAAGCCCGCTTTTTATAACCGCCTGTATTGCGCTTATTGCCGCGGTGGGAATTTACGAGCTTTTACACAACGCCGCAAAAATCGAGTCTAAGGCGGCGTTGATCGGCGCCTGCACTTATGTTGTGCTTATGGTCTTTGCAATAGACGGCAGCACGGGGGCAAAGCTTCAGGAAACTCTTAACGGCACCCACAAGGCGTATATAAAATTAACCTTTACTTTAGCGCTCAGCGTTATTTACTTTATATATTCGGCGGCGGTAACGCTTAAAAACCACAAGACCTTTGAGCTTTCGCATATCGCCTTTCTTTGCGGTATGCCTATACCCGTGGCGTTTGCGTTCAGCTCGCTCGGCGTGGTAATAAACCATGAGCACGGGCTTTATTACCTTTTTATGCTGCTCAATTTTTCAAGCGTGTGCGACGCAGGCGCGTATTTTGTGGGCAGCACGTTGGGTAAGCATAAGCTTTGCCCGAATATAAGCCCGCACAAAACGGTTGAGGGCGCTGTGGGCGGAATAGTATCAAGCATAATTGTAACCTATATTTTAGGCTTTTCCTTTTCGTTTGAAAAAAACCTTACAAACGCGGTAATTTTAACAATTCCGTTCTGCGTTTTAGGTATGGTGGGCGACCTTTTCGCCTCTGCCATAAAGCGCGCGGCGGGAATTAAGGATTACGGAAATTTAATCCCCGGTCACGGCGGAATACTTGATAGGTTTGACAGCATAATTATGACTGCACCGCTTTTGTATTTGTTTATAGCTTTAGGGGTAATATAATGAAAAGGCTTTCTGTTTTAGGCTCAACCGGCTCAATCGGTACGCAGGCGCTTGAAACCTGCAAAAAAAACAATTGGCAAATAACGGCGCTGGCGGCAGGCAGAAACGTAAGGCTTGCCGAAGCACAGGCAAGAGAATTTAAGCCCCTGTTTGTTGCAATGTTCGATAAAGCCGCCGCAAACGAGCTTAAAATAAAGCTTGCCGATACCGATATCAAGGTGTATTCGGGCGAAGAGGGCGTTAAAGCCGTAGCGGAAAGCGATTGCGATACCGTGCTTAATTCGGTTGTTGGTATTGCGGGACTGAAACCTACTTTGGCGGCGATAAACAAGGGCACTACCGTTGCCCTTGCGAATAAGGAAACGCTTGTAACAGGCGGGGAAATTGTAAACCGCAGGCTAAAGGAAACCGGCGTTAAGCTTTTGCCGGTAGACAGCGAGCATTCCGCAATTTTCCAATCCCTGCAGGGCGCGCCCGAAAATTCGCTTAAAAAAATATTGCTTACAGCGTCGGGCGGGCCGTTTTACGGCAGAAAACGAAAAGACCTTGAAAACGTAACGGTTAAGGACGCGCTTAATCACCCTAACTGGTCTATGGGCGCTAAAATAACCGTGGACTCCGCAAGCCTTATGAATAAGGGGCTTGAGGTTATAGAGGCGGTGCATTTATTCGGCGTTACGGCGGATAAAATTGAGGTTTTGGTGCACAGGCAGAGCATTCTGCACTCGGCGGTTGAGCTTTGCGACGGCGCGGTTATAGCGCAGTTAGGCACGCCCGATATGCGCCTGCCGATACAGTATGCGATGACCTACCCCGAACGCGCCGACAATGCGTTCCGGCGGCTAAGCCTTACCGATATCGGCACCCTAACCTTCGAAAAGCCCGATACCGAAACCTTTAAGTGCCTGCCGCTTTGTATTAAGGCGATAAACGAGGGCGGGCTGGCGCCAACTGCGGTAAACGGCGCTAACGAAGAGGCGGTCGCGCTGTTTTTGCAGGGAAAAATTAAGTTTTTACAGATAGCCGATTTGGTTGAAAAAGCGCTTGCAGAGGTTAAAAACAAAAGGGATTTTACATTAGAGGATATTTTCTGTACGGATAAAGCGGCAAGAAAACTTGTAAGAGACAGTATTTTTTAGAATCGGGTGGTTATTATTTCAGCTTTACTTAACGTTTGGAGCAATGTGTGGCCGTATCTTGTGGTTATTGCGCTGTTTTTGATTTTAATTGTAATACACGAGTTCGGGCATTTTATTGCCGCAAAGCTTTTGGGCGTTCGCGTTAACGAGTTTGCGGTGGGCTTCGGTCCCAAGCTTTTTTCAAAACAGGGCAAGGAAACAAAATATTCCGTAAACCTTGTGCCCTTAGGCGGCTACTGCGCTATGGAGGGCGAGGACGAGGAAAGCGGCGACGAGCGCGCTTTTTGCAATAAAAAACCGTGGCGGCGCTTTATAATAGTGGCAATGGGCGCCACCTTTAACCTGATTTTGGGGCTTATTATTGTGGCTGTAACCTTAGCGCCGCAAAAAGCGTTTAACTCAACCGTTGTGGCGGAGTTTAAGGAAAACGCGGTAAGCGAGCAATCGGGGCTTAGGGCAGACGATAAAATAATTGAGGTGGAGGGCAGAAAAATTTTCTCCACCTATGATTTAAGCTACGCCTTTACAAATGTTAAGGGCGGCAAAATAGATATGGTTGTAAAGCGCGACGGCGAAAAGGTTGAGCTTAAAGACGTTAAGTTCGATTCTTCCGAAGAAAACGGAATAAGCTATTTAAACGTGGATTTTTACGTTTACGGCATAAGAAAAACCTTCGGCTCATATATCAAGCAGACATTTGCCACAGCCGCGTCATACTGCGCTGTTGTGTGGCGGTCGCTTATAGACCTGATAAGCGGAAAATACGGTATAAGCGCGGTTTCGGGCCCTGTGGGCATTACCGCGGCGATAGGCTCTGCCGCAAAGCAAAACCTTGAAAATTTGCTGCCTATTATGGCGCTTATAACAATAAATCTGGGTATTTTCAATTTGCTGCCCATACCCGCGCTTGACGGCGGCAGGCTGCTGTTTATTTTAATAGAAATGATTTTCAGAAAGCCCGTGCCGCAAAAGTACGAGGCGATAGTTCACGCCGTGGGCTTTGCGCTGCTTATAGGCTTTATGCTGCTTATAACCGCAAAGGACATTTGGACGCTTATAGCAGGGTGACTTAAAATGCAGGAGTATAAAACAAAAAAGGTATTTGCAGGCGGGGTGGCAATCGGCGGCGGCGCGCCCGTTACGGTGCAGTCAATGCTTAATATACCCGCGCACGATATAGCGGGGAATGTGAAGCAGGCAAGGGCGCTTGAAAGCGCGGGGTGCGATATTATACGCGTATCCGTGCCCGATAAGGAAAGCGTTAAAACGCTGGCGGCGCTTAAAAGCAATATATCAATACCCGTTGTAGCCGATATTCATTTTGATTACAGGCTGGCGCTTGAAAGCGTGGCGGCAGGGGCGGATAAAATAAGAATAAACCCCGGCAATATCGGTGCGGACGATAGGGTAAAAGCCGTTGCAAATGCCTGCAAGGCGGCGGGCGTGCCTATAAGAATAGGGGTAAATTCAGGCTCGCTTGAAAAAAATATTCTGGCAAAATACGGCTCTCCCACACATGAGGCTATGGTGGAAAGCGGGCTTTACCATATATCACTGCTTGAAAAATTTGATTTTGACGATATTGTGCTTTCCCTTAAAAGCTCGAATGTAGTTACAATGTATAACGCATATGTTTTTGCGGCGGAAAAATGCCGCTATCCGCTGCATTTGGGCGTAACCGAGGCAGGCACCGCGGCAAACGGCACGGTTAAGTCCGCCGCCGGCATAGGCGGTCTTTTACTGCGCGGAATAGGCGATACAATTCGCGTTTCATTAACAGACGACCCCGTGCGCGAGGTTGAAACGGGCAAGCGGCTTTTAAAGGCGATAGGTCTTCGCACGGGCGGCGTTAAATTTGTTTCCTGCCCCACCTGCGGCAGAACGAAAATCGACCTTATAAAAATTGCAAACGAGGCGGAACAGCGCCTTAAGGACTGCGATAAAAATATAACCGTAGCCATAATGGGCTGCGTTGTAAACGGACCGGGCGAGGCAAGAGAAGCCGACATAGGCATTGCCGGGGGAGACAACTGCGGCGTGCTTTTTAAAAACGGCGAAATAATAAAAAAGGTGCCCGAAAGCGCACTGCTTGACGAGCTTTTGGCGGAAATAGAAAAATTATAAACGGAGTGTAAAAAAGTGGGCAAGGCATTGTTTTCTCAAATATTCGATACAGCGGTTTCGCATAATATTTCGGAAATATTCGGCGGCACCGTTATAGAAAAATGCTCGCTTGATACAGAAGAACGCGCTTTAAATGCAGTGTTAAGGGCAGAAAAATACATATCCGTCGAAAGCCGAAACGAGCTTATAAATCAGCTTAAAAGCGCGCTCAAACTAAATGAATGCCATATTTCCTGCATTTTTTCAGAGGACGCTTTAATCCCTGCCGCCTGCGCCGATATTGCGGCGGAATTAAAGGTTAAAAACGCCGCGCTAAACGGCTATTTCAACGGCGCAGAATTTAAACTTAATGATAACAACGTTAATATTACGCTTAAATACGGCGGGTATGATACAATAACCGACTGCGGCTTTGAAAACGCCTTTAAGCGCATTATAAAGGACCGTTTCGGGCGGGATATTACCGTTTCGTTTGACGGTCAGCTTGAAAAGGTGGAAATTGAGCTGCCGCCCGCAGAGCCGCCGATGCCCGCAGAAAAAGCCGAAAGGCAAGCCGCTCCCCAAAAGCAGAACGCGCCCGCGCGCCCCGCTGCGCCCAAAAAGGAAATTAAGTTTGAAAAAAGAGAAGGCATACCCGATAACGGCATAGTCTACCTTGATAATCCGCAGCAGTTTTACGGCAGGGGCGGTATTTCGAACCATACCCGCGATATGATAAGCATTACCGGCGACGACACCGAAATTGCCTGCTGGGGCGAGGTTTTCGGGCTTGAGACCCGCGATATAAAAACCAAGCGCGGAACGGATATGACAATAGTCAACTTCTCGTTCAGCGACCACACAAACTCGCTTAACGCCTCGCTGTTTACCGATACCCACCGTATGGGCGATATTGCCCCCTTAAAGGACGGCGCTTTTATCCTTGTAAACGGCTCGTATGAATTTGATAATTACAAAAAGGATTTCGTTGTAAAGCCGCGCGCCATGGCGCTTTTGCAAAAATATACCGAAAAGGACGAGCACGAGGGCGAAAAGCGCGTTGAGCTGCACTGCCACACCAATATGTCCGCAAAGGACGCGGTTTCCTCTGCCGACGCGATTGTAAGACAAGCCTACGAATGGGGGCATAAGGCGATAGCCATTACCGACCACGGCGTTGTTCAGGCATACCCCGCCGCCGCAGGCGCGGTTAAGGCAATACGCAAAGCGGGCGGCGATTTTAAGGTTATTTACGGCGTTGAGTCTTATTTTGTGGACGACGTTAATAACGACGTAAGGGATTTAAACGCAAAGCAAACGGCGAAATACCGCTATCACCAAATTATACTCTGTCTCTTATACACATCTGACGCTGCCGACGA
>ENA-OYXF01000774-OYXF01000774.1-human-gut-metagenome-genome-assembly--contig:-NODE-774-length-12539-cov-6.001121_pt1 | contig 12539 bp, 15 predicted proteins | sample MGYA00244842_ERZ653416 | MGnify/ENA primary metagenome ERZ653416 (study PRJEB26926, sample SAMN06164920) | human gut metagenome | biome: ENVO:00009003; feature: ENVO:2100002; material: ENVO:00002003... | reverse complement strand
GAGCCTTATCGTCGGCAGCGTCAGATGTGTATAAGAGACAGAAATATTATAAAATCAAACGGTAGGGAATGAAGAGCATGAAGGACGGTTTTATAAAGACGGCCGCAGGGCTTCCGCACTGTATGGTGGCTGATGTTGCGGCAAACTGTGCCGAAATTAAGAAAATAATAGAAAAGGCAGACCTTAAAAAAATAAATCTTCTTGTTTTGCCGGAGCTTTGTGTTACGGGCTATACCTGCGGCGATCTGTTTTTTTCGGACGTGCTTATTGCCTCGGCAAGAAAGGCGCTTTGCGATTTAGCTGAATTTACCAAGGGCAAATATCCTGTTGTTATTGCGGGCGTTCCGCTTATACACGGCTCAAAGCTTTATAACTGCGCGGCGGTGCTGTCGGGCGGTAAAATAATAGGTATAGTGCCGAAAACATATATGCCGAACTATGCCGAGTTTTACGAGCAGCGCCAGTTTTCATCGGGCGTACTGTCTGGCGGCGGTTTTATTAAAATCGGAAACGAAGAGGTGCCGTTCGGAACCGATATTCTGTTTTCGCACAGCGAAATGCCCGAATACACCTTCGGTATAGAAATTTGCGAGGATATATGGGCGGCGGCGCAGCCGAGCGAGGGGCTGTGCAGAGCGGGCGCGCTTATAATCGCCAATCTTTCCGCCTCGAACGAGGTAATAGGTAAGGCCGAATACCGTAAAAGCCTTGTTTCGTCTACCTCGGCGCGGCTTTTGTGCGGATATGTATATACCTCGTCCGGCACGGGCGAGTCTACGCAGGATCTGGTTTATTCAGGGCACTGCCTTATATGCGAAAACGGCACCTTGCTTAAGGAAAGCGCGCCGTTTGAGGAAAGCGAGCTTACCTTAAGCGAAATAGACGTTAAAAGGCTTTCGTATGAACGGCATAAAAACACAAGCTTTGAACCGCTTTGCGGTTACCGAACCGTTTATTTTGATCAGGAAGTTATTGAAACCGAGCTTACGCGCAGTTTTGAAAAAACGCCGTTTGTGCCGTCTGATAAAAACGACCTTTACAAAAGGGCGGAGGCGATACTGAGAATACAGTCCTACGGGCTTAAAAAACGCCTTGAGCATACACGTGCCAAAACCGCGGTAATAGGTATTTCGGGCGGGCTTGACAGCACGCTTGCGCTGCTTGTGACCGTAAGGGCAATGAAAATACTTGAAAGGCCCCTTTCCGATATATATGCCGTCACAATGCCCGGCTTCGGTACAACAAAGCGCACACATTCAAATTCCGAACAGCTTTGCCGGCTTTTGGGCGTAACCTTTAAAGAGGTGGATATAACCGCCGCTGTAAATCAGCATTTTAAGGATATAGGGCAGGATCCCGCCTGCCTTGACGTTACCTATGAAAATTCGCAGGCGCGCGAGCGTACGCAGGTGTTAATGGATATAGCCAACAAAACCGGCGGAATGGTAATAGGAACAGGCGATCTTTCGGAGCTTGCTCTCGGCTGGGCGACGTATAACGGCGATCATATGTCTATGTATGCGGTAAATTCATCGGTGCCTAAAACCTTGGTCCGCTATCTTGTGCGGTATGAGGCGGAGCATACGGGCGGCGAGCTTAAAGCCGTTCTTTGCGATATACTTGATACCCCCGTTTCGCCCGAACTTTTACCGGCGGATAAAAACGGCGATATTGCGCAGAAAACAGAGGATCTTGTGGGCCCCTACGAGCTGCACGATTTCTTTCTTTACCGAATGTTAAGGTTCGGCGAGTCACCCGATAAAATATACCGTCTTGCCGTTTTGGCATTTTCGGGCGAATATGACGGCGAGACCGTTAAAAAATGGCTTAAGGTGTTTATAAGAAGATTTTTCTCGCAGCAGTTTAAGCGCTCCTGCCTGCCTGACGGACCAAAGGTGGGTTCGGTAACGCTTTCGCCGCGCGGAGACTGGCGTATGCCGTCTGACGCCTCCGCTGCGGAATGGCTTGGTAAGTTAAATTAGGCATAGCGGTATGTAATTACTAAATATTGACAATTACTCTTTTTATATGTTAAAATATTGTAAGAAAAGAGGGGGAATTAAAAATGAAATCAACAGGTATGGTAAGAGCCGTGGATAAAATGGGCAGGGTAGTTATTCCCAAAGAAATAAGAAAGCAGCTAAAGGTTGAAAACGACGTTGACAGCTTTGAAATTTATATGGAAAACGATAAGGTTATTCTTAAAAAATATCAGCCTACCTGCATATTTTGCGATTCCCTTGCAGAAAGCGTAAGCTTTGAGGGCTATAACGTTTGCAAAAGCTGTATTGAAAAGCTTAACCGAATTAAGGATACCGCCGAATAAATTTTTTACCTGTATGACTTTGTCGTACAGGGATTTTTTTATTCGGAAGAAGCGCGTATGCGCACGAAAAGGAAGCTTAGCAAAACCAATATAATCGTTAATACCCATGAAAGGGGAAACGCAAGGTAAAGCGTTTCAAGGCTTTTGTGCGTATTGAAAACGGTAAATATCCATACAATGCGGAATACGCAGGTGCCGAGTACCGTGCTTAAAGCGGGAAGCACGGCGTACCCCGTGCCGCGCAAAACGCCGGCGGGTATTTCGTAAAGGCTGCAAATCGGTTCAAACAGCAGTATGCACATAATACGCATACAGTCAAAGCCTATGGCGGCGCCGTCCTTTGAAAAAAGACCTGCGAAAAATTCTTAGAATACTACTACGGGCACAACTGCAAAAAGGCTTGATATTACCGAATATAAAAGGTACGCCAAAGAATTTTTTGCACCTTTCACGCCTTCCCGCCGCAGAATTCTGACCTGTAAAGGTTGTGGCGGTTTACGCGAATGCGGTTATTATGTAATAAGCGAAATATTCAAAATTCACCACAATCGTACTGCCGGCAATTGCCCTTGCGCCGAATTTATTTACCGCCGTTTGAACAAAGATGTTGGCAAAGCGGAACACGGCGTCCTGAACGGCGGAGGGTACGCCTGTTTATATAGCCGCCCTTAATATTAAGCCTGCCCTGCGAGAGAAAATCCCCCGATCTTTTTAACCTTAAAAGCACAAGAAAGGCGGAAAGAGCGGAGGAAATACAGGTTGTGGCGGCTTGACCTATAAAAAAGCCGATAACGTCTATAATTAAAGCAAGAATAACCACGGTTTCGGTTACGGCGGGAACAGAGCGCCGTTCGTTTTTTTCTATACGGTTTGCAATAATTATATTTGCCCCTACCGAAAGACCGAAGGATAATGTAACTATTAAAGCCACATTTTCCGCGTTTGTGCCTACCGCTGCCAATGCGTTCGGGTTGCCGAAATACCCCGTAACCGAGGTGTCGGCGGCATTAAACAGCTGCTGCACGATACTGCTCAGCGCTATCGGAAGGGTGAAAAGCGAATATTATAGATTAAATGTATCGAAAAAAGGAATACAAAAGTATGGAAAACAATTTGGCTAAATATATTGCCTTTATAAAAACAGCCGAAACGGGCAGCTTTACAAGAGCAGTCGAAAATTTGAATTACGCGCAGTCGACGGTTAGTAAAATAATAGCGGATTTAGAAAAGGAAGGGGGAGTCACACTGTTAGAGCGAAGCCGAAGCGGCGTGCGGGGAAAGGGTTTTACCGCTTGCAAGGGCGGTTTTAAACGATCAGCGTGAGCTTAACGGTTATATCGATCAGATAAACGGCATAAAGGCGGGGGTTGTGAAAATAGGCACCTTTGCAAGCGTTGCCGTAAACTGGCTGCCGAATATTTTTGCAAGGCTTTGTAAGGATTATCCCGAGGTCGTTCGGGTGCAAATTGATGATGGCAGTTTCGGCAGAGATACTTTTGATAACCATTTAAATCTTTGCCGTAACGATAAAATAAATGATTGTTGTTGCATTTCGGCACCTAATGTGATATGATTTCATCAGAGAACCTTTCCTTTCTTTTGGGAGTAGATGTGTTTTGTGGTGAAACCATAATACCAAAAGGAACGAGAGGTTCTCGACTTTCATTTAAGTTTACAATACGTTTATATAGCCGAGGAGGTAATGGAGGAAACCTTCTTTAAGCTTGCGGTTAATAATGAAATTATTGCAAGTTCTGTGACAAACAAGGTTGGTAGTAGTTTACCATATTATCATTGCTTAGAATATTTAATAGAGAAAAAGAAAGAGCAGATCTACCCAGCCACACTTCACACAGACCAAGGTAGTGTCTACTCATCAGCAGGTTTTTACCAAACCCATAAAGATTATACTAACATTACGTTCTATGTCAAGAGCCGGAACCCCAACAGACAATCCAATAATTGAATCCTTGAATGGTTGGATAAAAGAAGAAATGAGAATAGATTTTAATTTAAAAGCCGCCGAGGGTATACCCTCGTTCATTGAAAAGTATGTTCATTACTTCAACAATGAAAGATTATCTTACAAACTTAATTACAAAACCCCTGTTCAATATAGAATTGAACAAGGGTTTGAATAATTGGTGGTTTTCTCTGTCTACTTTTACTTGACAAGTTCACTTAGCAGGTGGTTTTCTCAATACAAGAATAAAAAAAGCACTTGCAGCTGCAAGTGCTTTTTTGGTGACCCGGACGAGATTCGAACTCGTGTTACCGCCGTGAAAGGGCGGTGTCTTAGGCCTCTTGACCACCGGGCCGATGGTGGCTGTAATTGGATTTGAACCAATGACACTGCGGGTATGAACCGCATGCTCTAGCCAACTGAGCTATACAGCCGAATACTGCTGAGACCAATATATTATATCGTTAAAACGGCGTTTTGTCAATACCCAAATTTGAAAAATTATATTTTTATCGGCGCAAGGCTTGACAAGCCGTAATTATATGTTATAATACAAATAAAAAGTGTCTCAAATAAGACACTGTTAAGGAGCTTTATGTCAGTATACGGTAATTTGTTTTTGCTTGACGGGCTTGAAAAGAACGATAAAGAGAATATAATAAGCTCTTTGCCTGATACGGTGAAATTCAAAAAGGGTGAGCCTATTTATTCAAGGAAACGTTTTTTCGGTGCGCTCGGCTTTATTGTTTGCGGCAGCGTTAAGGCAGTAACCAATAATGATCGCCGTCTTGTAATGAAGGAGCTTTGCGGCGGCAGCTGTTTCGGTGCCGCGGCGGTCTTCGGCGGAGGAGACACCTATGTAAGCACGCTGACCGCCCAAAGCGATACCGAGGTATGTTTTATACCGGAAAGCCTTTTAATCTCGCTTTTTAAAGAGTATCCGCAAACGGCAGTAAACTATATTACGTTTTTATCTGATAAAATAAGGTTTCTTAACGAAAAATTGAGCGTTATATCGTGCAGTGACGCGGAGGATACGGTTTTAAATTACCTGAAGCTCTCCGCAAACGAAAACGGTTACGCAGAAATTCCCGTAAGTATGACCGAGCTTTCAAAAATGCTGGGTCTGAGCCGTGCAAGCCTGTACCGCAGTATTGACGCGCTTGAAGCAAACGGAAATATTAAAAGGGAAAATAACGGAATAAAGGTGATTAAAAAATGAAAAAGATTATAAGCGCACTTTTAGCGGCGGCTTTAATGCTCGGCTTAGCCGCATGCGGAACAAAAAGCGCCGACAGCAGTACGGACAGCTCCTCGGCGGCTCCCGTTTCATCTACACCCGCAAAGCTCGATACAACCTGCAACGTATACGCGCTTAACGGTCCTACGGGTATGGGGCTTGCCCCGCTTATGAAAAAGGCGGAGGACAAAACAGGCAGGCTTAATTACAATATTGCCACCGTAGGCAGCAATGACGAAATTGTGGCAAAGCTTACAAACGGCGAGGCCGATATTGCCGCGGTTGCAACGAATCTGGCTTCAACCCTTTATCAAAAGACCGAGGGCGGCATTTCGGTTCTTGCGGCAAATACATTAGGCGTACTCTGCCTTGTTACCAAGGGCGAGGAAATAACCGATATAAAGGCGCTTAAGGGCAAAACCGTTTATGCAACGGGTCAGGGCGCAAATCCGGAATATATTATCAATTACATCTTTGAGAAAAACGGTCTTACAGTCGGAACGGACGTAACGGTCAACTTTGTTTCACAGCCTACCGAGCTTGTAACCGCTTTTGCGCAGAATGAAAAAATAATTGCCGTGGCGCCGCAGCCCGTGGCTACCACCCTTACAGTTAAGGATCAGAATGCGGTTATAGCGCTTGATATGAACAAGGAGTGGGATAAAGTAAGCGATACACAGCTTGTAATGGGCTGCATAGTTGCCCGTAAGGGATATATTGAAGAAAACCCCGACGCGGTTAAAATATTCCTTGAGGAATACGCCGAATCGGTAAAGGAAGTAAACAGCGATACCGATACCGCCGCCGCGCTTTGCGAAAAATACGGCATTGTTGCCTCTGCCGCAATTGCGAAAAAGGCAATTCCGCTTTGCAATATTGTTTTTGAGGACGGCGCAAAGCTTAAAACCGATCTTTCGGCATATTTAAAGTTCCTTTTTGACGCAAACCCCAAAAGCGTAGGCGGAGCCTTGCCGGACGATAACTTCTATTATGAAGCAAAGTAAATTAAAAAGCATTTTAAAGTGGGCTGCCGTGGCGCTGTTATGGCTTACAGCGTGGCAGCTTGCCGCCGCCGCCGTGGATAAGGAAATACTGATTCCGTATCCGCGCGCGGTTTTTTTAAGTCTTATAAGCCTTTGCAAAACCTCGGAATTTTGGGTCGCCGTGGCGCTTTCGCTGCTTCGCATAACGGCAGGCTATCTTTTGGGTATTACGGCAGGCGTTACGGGCGCGGTGTTCTCCTCGCGCTTTAAGGTGTTTAAAGCGGTTTTTTCGCCTGTTTTGCATATTGTGCGCGCGGTGCCGGTGGCTTCGTTTATAATATTGGCGCTTGTATGGATAAAAAGCGCTTATCTTGCGGTTTTTATATCGTTTTTAACGGTAACCCCTATGATATGGTCAAGCACGGAGAGCGGTATTGAAAATATAGACGTTAGATATCTTGAGGCGGCAAAAATTTTCAGGCTGAATCCCTTTAAAACGCTTTTTGAGGTGAAGCTGCCGTTTTTGCTTCCTTCATTTACGGCGTCTGCCGCAAACGCTCTCGGCTTTGCATGGAAGTCGGGCGTTGCGGCAGAGGTTATATGCCGTCCCGCAGGCTCGATAGGAAGACTGCTGCAGGACGCAAAGCTTTACCTTGAAACGCCTAACGTTTTTGCGGTTACCGCCGTTGTGGCGCTTTTATCGCTTGCATTTGAAATTATAATAAAGCGTATTGCAAAGAGGTTTATGTATGATAGCAATAAATAACGTTTCATTTGCCTATAAGGATAAAACGGTGATAAATGACCTTACCCTTAAAATAAATAAGGGACAGCATATTTGCCTTTTCGGCGAGAGCGGCAGCGGCAAAACCACGCTGTTAAGGCTGATTATGGGGCTTGAAAAGCCAAGCGGCGGCAGCATAACGGCGGATAAAGCCGTATTTTCGGCGGTTTTTCAAGAGGATAGACTGCTGCCCTTTAAAACCGTACTTGAAAATTTAACGCTTGTGGGTGCGGATAGGGAAGAAGCGCTTTATCATTTGAACGAGCTTAATATCGGGCAGGCGGCAAATAAATACCCCCGAAAGCTTTCGGGGGGTATGAGCAGGCGCGCGGCTATTGCAAGAGCCTTATGCGCAGATTATAATGTGCTTGTGCTTGACGAGCCGTTTTCGGGCCTTGACAGGGAAAATACCGAAAATGCGGCAAGGCATATTTTATCCTCGGTTAAGGACCGCACGCTTATAGCCGTTACTCATTCACACGAAGAGGCACGGCTGTTAAACGCCGAAATGGTAAATATAACCTGAGGTGCGTTAAGCCTTTTTTCTGCCGCGGGCTATTTCGGGCAGCTGAGCCACGATTATTGCGGCAAATACAACGGTACAGCCTATAAGCTCGCGCGGGGAGAGCGTATTGCCCGAAATAAGCCAGCCACCGAGCGCCGCAAAAACGCTTTCAAGGCTCATTGTAAGCGAGGCAACGGCAGGCTCGGCATATTTTTGACCTACCGTTTGAAGCGTATAGCCGATTCCGCTTGAAACTATACCGAGATATATTATTTGGGGAGCCGCCGCCGATATATTTGAAAGCGAGGGGCGCTCGAATATCAGCGCCGAAACGGTTGATAGGATACCCACAACCGTAAACTGCATTATTGAAAGCTTAATTCCGCCGGTAACGCCTACGTATTTATCAACCGATATTATCTGGCAGGCAAAGCAGAACGCGCAGATAAACACAAGAATATCGCCGGTATATATTCCGCTTACTCCGCCCGAAAAGCAAAGCAGATAAAAACCCGCAACGGCAATTAGCACGCTTATCCATATAACGGGGTTAGCCTTTTTGCCCAAAAGGAGCGAGATTACAGGCACAAACACAACATACAGCGCGGTGATAAAGCCGCTGCGCGCTTCTGCCGCGGCACCGGACGGATACGCGCTTATGCCGAACTGCTGAAAATTTACCGAAACCGTAAGCATCGCGCCGCAGACGGCGCCGGCGGTTAGATATTGCTTTTTAAGCGCTTTATCTTCAGGGAAAAAGTGCTTTTCTTTTTTTATGCTTGTTATTTTGTAAAAAATATAAAGCGCCGCGGCGGCAATGTATGCGCGAAGCGCGTTGAAGGTAAGCGGCGGAACCAGCTCGCTGCCGCCCGACTGCGCTACAAAGGCAAGCCCCCATATAAGCGCGGTAAGGCACAAAATAAGGCTGCCCTTAAGGTTATTGCTTTTCATGGTTTAACTTCTCTTTTCTCATGGTAAGGGATATTCTTTTCTTTTGCTCGTCCACGCCTAAAACCCATACCTTTACAACGTCGCCCACCTTCAGTACCTCGGAGGGGTGCTTTATAAATCTATCGGTTATCTGCGAAATGTGAACAAGACCGTCCTGATGCACGCCTATATCTACAAACGCGCCGAAGTCTATAACGTTTCTGACGGTGCCCGTAAGCTCCATTCCCGTTTTAAGGTCGCTTGCAGACATTATATCGTGCCGCAAAAGCGGAGGGGGAAGCTCGTCGCGCGGGTCTCTGCCCGGTCTTTCAAGCTCTTTTATTATATCGTTAAGTGTGGGAACGCCTATATTAAGCCTTTGCGCGGTGTTTTCTATCCCTAAGGTCTCGGCGGCGGTGCGTATTGCGGCGGTTTTGCCGTTTCTTACGTCGGCCTCGGTTATTCCGCAAAGCTTTAAAAGCTCCTTTGCGGCGTCGTAGCTTTCGGGGTGGACCGAGGTGCCGTCCAGCACCTGCTTACCGTCTGATATTTTTAAAAAGCCTGCGCATTGCTCAAACGCTTTAGGCCCTAATTTCGGCACCTTTTTAAGCTGTGCGCGCGAGGTGAATTTGCCGTTTTCCTCGCGGTAAGCCACTATGTTTTTTGAAAGCGCTCCGCCTATTCCCGATACGTGCGATAAAAGCTCTGCAGAGGCGGTGTTAAGGTCAACTCCCACGGTGTTTACGCAGTCCTCCACAACGCCGTCAAGCGCGCCTGTCAACTGCGACTGCGGCATATCGTGCTGATACTGGCCAACGCCGATTGCCTTGGGGTCTATTTTAACAAGCTCGGCAAGCGGGTCCTGAAGGCGCCTTGCTATTGATACGGCGCTTCTCAGCGATACGTCGTAATCGGGAAATTCCTCCGCCGCCAATTTAGAAGCGGAGTAAACGCTTGCCCCCGCCTCGGATACTACCATATAGGAAAGCCCGTCGTTAAGCTCCTTTATAACCTCGGCGGCAAAAACCTCGGTTTCGTGGCTTGCGGTGCCGTTGCCTATTGCAAAAACCCTTACAGAGTATTTTTTAACAAAGCCCTTTATTATTTCCTTTGCCTCTTCTGTTTTGTTTTTGGGCGGAACGGGGTATATAACGCCTGTATCAAGCACCTTGCCCGTGCCGTCTACCACGGCGACCTTGCAGCCGGTGCGGTAGCCGGGGTCAAGACCTATTGTAACCTTATCCTTAACGGGCGGCTGCATAAGCAGCTGATGCAGGTTTGTTGAAAAAACCTTTATAGCAGAGGTGCTTGCCCTTTCGGTAAGCTCCGAGCGTATCTCGCGCTCAACCGACGGGAATATAAGGCGCGTATACGCGTCCTCTGCGGCGGCTTTGACTGCGGCGGTAGCGGCAGAGCCTTCCTTTATGTGGTTTTTCGCTATTATAAACATAGCCTTATCACGGTCAAAATCTAACGAGACCTTTAAAATTTCTTCCTTTTCGCCGCGGTTTATTGCAAGTATTCTGTGGTCGGGTATTTTGAAAACAGGCTCGCTGTAATCTTTATACATTTCGTAAACGCCCGCGTTCTCGGTAACCGCCTTTACGGTAAGCATACCGTGGGCGGAGGCTACAAAGCGCATACGCTTTCTGACGTCTGCGTCGTCCGATATTTTTTCGGCTATTATATCCATAGCGCCCGCAAGGGCTTCCTCGGCGGTATTTACGCCCTTTTCTTCGTTTATGTATTCGGCGGCGTATATAATGGGATCCTTACAGTCGGGCGACTGCGCGTATATAATATCGGCTAAAGGCTCAAGTCCCTTTTCCTTTGCCGCGGTGGCTCTTGTTTTGCGCTTTTTCTTATAAGGTCTGTAAAGGTCGTCAAGCTCTGTTAAGGTTGCAGCTTTGTCAATGGCTGCCGAAAGCTCTTCGGTTAAAGCGCCCTGCTCCTCAATGGCGGATTTTATTTTTTCGCGTGTTTCGTCCATATTCCACAGGTATGAAAGACGGTCGTTAAGCTCGCGCAGAACCTGATCGTCAAGCGAGCCGGTGGCTTCCTTGCGGTAGCGCGCAATAAAGGGTATGGTGTTTCCCTCGTCTATAAGCTTAACGGCGTTTTCCGCCTGAAAGGGCTTAAGCGAAAATTCTTCTGTAAGAGTTTTTATAATGTCCATTTAATCACCTAATGCTGATTTTACCATAAATAAGGGCTTTTCGCAATAAAAAAGTGCGTTTAAAATGTATGTGAAATTAAAATATGATTTGATATAAGGATTGTGTTTTTGAAAAAGGAGAAACGGATTGCCGCAGCCGTTTACGTCTCGCCTGCCGGCTCGGTCGGTGCTTCTGCTTCGCAGAGGTGTCCGCCGGACACTCGCACCGCAATGACAGGACGGGGGTTTACAGGGCTTTATTCGTTTAGAATAAATTTTTCAGTTTGTTTCTAAACCAAAGCAGTAACCGGAGGATCAAAAATCCTCCGGTTACTGCTTATTTGAACGTTTTTAAATTTAATCAGTCGTTTTCGTTGCGGTTCTGGTTCTGATTATTCTGGTTCTTGTTCTGTTCGTTGTTTTTATTCTGATTCTGGTTTTTGTTCTGGTTGTTATTCTGATTCTTGTTCTGGTTCTGATTATTCATTGAAAATCACCCCTCTTTCAGCCTTTATTATCTGTAAGAGGGGTTTAAATTATACCTTAATGTTAAATAATTTTTCGGCGTTTTGCTTTGAAAGGCGTAAAATACTTTCGGTATCGGTATTTCTTATTTCGGCGATTTTTTGCGCCGTTAAGAATATCATAGCCGAGTTGTTTGTTTTAGAGCGGTAGGGAACGGGGGTTAAATAGGGTGCGTCGGTTTCAAGCAAAAGCCTGTCGTTCGGCAGCGCTTTAACCACATCGGGCAATTTTTTTGCGTTTTTAAAGGTTATAACGCCGCCTACCCCTATATACATTCCTATTTTCAGTATTTCAGCCGCCGTTTCGGCACTGCCCGAAAAGCTGTGAACAACGCCGCGCGGTTTATGCTTTTTTAAAAGCGCAAGTGTATCGGCGTGGGCTTCGCGGTCGTGCACAATTACGGGAAGCCGAAGCTTGTTTGCAAGAATAAGCTGGCTTTCAAACAGCGAAAGCTGTTCTTCCTTATTATCGCTTACCCAGTAATAATCAAGCCCTATTTCGCCTATGGCAACGCATTTTTTGTGCGCGGCAAGCCTTTCGATTTCGGCAATTGTTCCGCCGCCTATGTTTTCGGGGTGAATACCTGCCGCCGCATAAATATAGCCGTACCTTTCGGAAAGCGAGAGCGCTTTTTGCGAGGACGCGGTATCACACCCGCAGCAGATGACCGCGCACACGCCGCGGTGCGGCAGCTCGTTTAAAAGCTCTGCGCGTGCGCCGTCAAACCTTTCGTCGTCGTAATGGGCGTGACTGTCGAATATCAGCGGTTCCTTATATGGGTAATCGGGGAAAAAACTCATCTTATTTTACTGCCTGCGGGTACGTTGTCTATAAACAGTACCTTAACGTCGTCTTCGGCACAGTCTGCCGCCAGTATCATACCGCCCGACTCCACGCCGCAAAGCTTTGCGGGCTTTAGGTTTGCAACAACTATTACGGTATGGCCGGTAAGCTCTTCGGGTTTATAGTATTTTGCAATGCCCGACGCTACCGTGCGTTCCTTACCGCTGCCGTCGTCGAGGGTTAATTTTAAAAGCTTTTTGGCTTTTGCAATCGGCTCGCAGGCAATAATTTTTGCCGCGCGCAGCTCGATCTTGGCAAAATCCTCTATGCCTATCTGCTCCATAG
>ENA-OYXF01000769-OYXF01000769.1-human-gut-metagenome-genome-assembly--contig:-NODE-769-length-12614-cov-5.575922_pt1 | contig 12614 bp, 10 predicted proteins | sample MGYA00244842_ERZ653416 | MGnify/ENA primary metagenome ERZ653416 (study PRJEB26926, sample SAMN06164920) | human gut metagenome | biome: ENVO:00009003; feature: ENVO:2100002; material: ENVO:00002003... | reverse complement strand
TCGTGGGCTCGGAGATGTGTATAAGAGACAGGTATATCTTTATCTATATCTTTCTCAAATTTTTCATCTTCAATTTCTTCAATTTTTTCCTGCTTTTCTACACGCTTTGTTATTTCTTCTCGAATCTGCTGTTTTATCATATCCTGTGCATCATCAAAATCCTTCAAAAACTTGCTCCATTCTGATTTCGTATACGAACCTGCTCCGATTGCAACCGATTCTTCTGTTTCACCATTGAGGATTTTTTCTTTCAGTTCCTCATTCCTCTCCCTCAAAATCTCCAGAAATTCCGAATTCGTATGTTTCTTCTTCGTTTTCTGTGAATTTTGTGTCTCCTGTGATGTCTTTGTTCCAACTGCTCCTACTTGTGCCATTTTTTTCTTTCTCCTTTGCCTCTTTTTCTGTTGCAGGCAGTTTTTTATACTGCTCTGATTTTTTAAATTCACCATATGCATCATCATATGCTGCATTCAATTCTTCTCTTGCCGGGTCGTCATCACTTATCCTTGATTTTGCACTGGTATATATTTCTAATGCCTCTTCTTTGGACTTTGCCTGTTTAAGCCTGCTTTCAAGTGCCTTTCTCTGAATCTGTACTTTTGCCATTTTTGCATATGTGACCGGGTCATTCATTCTCAAATATTGCATTTCGTCAGCCGAAAGTTTCTTGCCTGATTTTATTTTTTTATAAAGTTTGTCTATAAATTTCTTTTTTTCTTCATCTGACATGCCGGTTGTCGGGTCAAATATTGAATCCACTGCATCTTTTAACGTAAGTCCTATAGTACTTGTGTCTACCTGTGATTCCTTTTGTTGTTCATCTTCGGATTTTAGCTTATATTTGGCAAACAGCTTTTCAGTCACTTTATTATTATTTTGTGTCTTGTTATTTTTGAAAAAACTAAGTTTAAAGCTGTTTACTGCACTCTGTATATCACTCATAAAAATCTCCTTCCCCAATATATGTAAACCAAAAAAACGGACAGCACAAATAAATGTGCCATCCGTAGCAAGTTTCTTACATCCGTGTAAAATAGTTATCAATCTTCTTAAAAGTTCAAATCAATCTCGATTCCTTTAATATCTTCATTGACCAGACCTTTTTCTTTTATCATTCGCTGGATATTCTTCTGAACATCGGTGATATTATTATCTGTCTGTTTCTGTAAAGAAAGATTTTGTTCAAGCTTGTCAGCATCAGCATCTTTGCTAAGAATCTCTTCCTGTTCTTTGCGTTCCTGCCTGTTTTCTTCAATCTTTTCTTCACGTTCTTCACGTTTTTGGGACGCATCATCAGCTTTTTCCTGCGTCTCTTTTGCATCTTCGTCAAGCTTTTCTTTGCCATCAGCTATAAGCATGCCGAATATCTCATCCTCTGCCGCATCAATAACTGCATCAGCTGCATCATCAGCTTTAATCATAGTCTGGGACTTTAACATGTCTAATTTTGCAAGATTTATTGATTCATGCATGGAAATAACTTTTTCTTCTTTCATGCCGGCATACTGCAAAATTGCATTTTTTGATGCATTAAATTTTAAAACCTGTTTCTGATAATCGGTAAGCGGTTCATTCTGTAGTTCTTTCAAACGATTAACCTCATCTTCGCTGAAATGGGAATTTTCTACACCGGCTTTATTATTCTGATATTTCTCAAGAAGCTCAAGATCTTTCTGTTCCTGCGAATCAGGGTCAATTCCGTACTCCTCGGCAGCAGCCTTTTTATCTTTTTCAAGATATGCAGCTTTTGCTTTTAAATCGGTAATCTCATTGACCTTGTCTGCCTTGTCTTTCTCCATATCCTGAATTGAACCAAGTGCTTTTGTATCTTTATCCCATGCATCCTGAATCAGCTTTTTAGCCTGCTTTCTTGCACCGTTTCTCTTCTGTTCGATTCTGCTTGCTGTACTGTCCGACAAATTCAAATCTCCGGCAAACACGGAATTTTTTTTTGCGGAACTTTTTACTCTCTTATCAGTAGATACTTTAATTCCATTAAATGCGGTATCCTGACTGAGTGCATTGCTATTAGCATCACTGTCTCTTTTATACACTGAAATCAAATTTCTGTCCTACCTTTTTTTCATCTTCAGTCTGAACATTATCACTCATAAACAATTGATTCTGTGCCTGAATCTTATCAAGCAGTTCATCAATTGATGATGCTGTTATAGTTACTGTATCATCATCGTCATCTGAGACATTTCCGGTCTTATCCTTGCTCTTTTCCAGACGCTCTTTTTGGGCTTCTTTCTGAGCTTTCTTTGCTTCTGCCTTCTTTGCCTCTTTCTTTTTTTCAGCATTTTTTTCTATTCTCTGCTTCTGTGCGGCACTTGACTTTTTAAGTACAGCAAAATATGATGCTGTTCCATCATCATTAACCTGCATGCCAAAACCTTTAACTGATGCACCTGTTGCAGATATCTTACTGCTCATTGATGAAAGTCCTGTTGCAGCATTTGCGATAATGCCTTCATACTGCTTACGATAATTTTCATCTTCAGCCATTTTCTCGATTTTTTCTTCATCGATTAAAACGACCATTTTATTTGCGTTAGCATAACTTCCTGCCTGAGCTTTAGCCTGTTCTTTCTGGTCAGCACTTACAAGTATAAAGTCCATATTAGAATATTTGCTTTTAAGCTGTTCATAATACCTGGCAGCTTTTTCGCTAAGCTTCGGACTTCCTATTGTTTTGCCGCTTACACTTGACTTTTTGCCTGCCTCTGAAGTTTTCTGTATATCAGATGTTTTTTCTGAAGACGACGCTGCATCTGCTTTTCCTGTCTTGCCCATATTCTGGCTATTGTATGATGCAACACTGCTGACATATGCTCCCATGCTTCCCGAATCAATACTACTCATAATTGTTCCTCCTTGAAACTTAAAAATATTGCTGTAAGGTTAAACTCCGTTTCTACCCTGCATGTACATTTATAGGAATGCTTTCCTATATTTTGTATATCGTCAATAATCATAAAATAATTAGTCAGTTTCTTTGATTTTTTCTTCAATCGCATCAATTAATATTTTAAGTGCCTTTATTCTTGCATATTTTTTATCATTAGATTCCAAAATATGCCACGGTGCATATGTTGTATTGGTCTTTGCAAACATCTCATTAACAGCGTTTTCGTACAAATCCCATTTTTCCCTGTTACGCCAGTCTTCATCTGTAATTTTCCAGCGTTTTTCCGGTGTATTCTCACGCTCCTTAAATCTTGCAAGCTGCGTATCTTTATCAATCTGAACCCAGAATTTTACAATTACCGCTCCCCAGTCTGACAATTCTTTTTCAAATTCATTAATCTCAACATATGCTCTCTGCCAGTCATTTTCACTGCAGAATCCCTCGAGCCTTTCGACCATCACACGTCCATACCATGTTCTGTCAAATACCGTAACATGACCTGATTTTGGAAGCCTGTTCCAGAATCTCCAGAGATAATGCCTTGCCTTTTCATGTGGCTCAGGACTTGCAATCGGCTGCACCTCATATCCTCTTGGGTCAAGTGCTTCGGTTATTCGTCTTATATTTCCGCCTTTTCCTGCCGCATCCCATCCTTCATAGGCAATAATAACAGGAATTTTTTTCTTGTAAATTATATTATGAAGATTATTCAGCTTTTTCTGGTAATTCTTTAACATGTACTCATATTCTTCATCTGACAATGATTTATTAAGGTTTATATCAGATAATTTTTCCATTTTATTAAGAGGAAAAGCATTCTGCAAAAGAGGAACTGAAAGTGTACTATTCTTCAACGCCGTATCAATTGCCTGCACCAACGTCTCTAATATCTGGAGCTGTACCCATTTTTTGTCTGTAGCATCAACAATATACCATGGTGCAATTGACTGGCTTGTATCATCAATGAACTGGTCAAATGCTTTCAATGACTTCTTATAATGCTGATTCTGCCACAAATCATATTCGCTTACACGCCACCTTGTATTCTTATCATCAAGCAGTCTTGTAAGACGTTTTCTCTGCTCCTGCTCTCCGATATGGAAAAAGAATTTTATAACGAGATAGCCATTATCTGACAACTGTCTTTCAAATCGTTTTACGCTCTCAATCTTTCTTTTATATTCTTCGTCCGTGATTTTACCTGATAATTTTTGTTTTGTAACTTCATCCAGACAGCCGCCATCCATAAATGTAAACTTGCCGGCCTCCGGAATATTAATCACATATCTGTAAAGAAATGGTCTTCTTTTTTCATCTTCTGTTGGTTTATCCATAACAGCAACTTTAAAAAATCTTGGATCAATATTCTTTATTATCTTACCAAGAATACTGCCTTTTCCCGCGGCACCCCATCCATCAAAAGACACAAGAACAGGCAGTTTTTTCTGCATAATCAGAATCTGCTGCTGTACAAGCTTGTTTCTTGCTTTTTCGAGTCTTTCATTAATTTCTTCTTCTTCAGGAATTATTACATTACTCCAGTCTTTTAACATATGTCCTCCATTTCTGTGCATAATGCACTATATACATTATATTTTTTATTTTTATAAAATAATCCAGCTTTTATTTAATAACTTTTATCATAAAAATATGGTTTTTCCATAAACGCTTTTATATCTTTTATATTATCAAATTCAGCCAGAGCCCACATTAATTTCATAACTGATGCTTCAAATGTCATATCGGCACAGTTTATTATCCCCTGTTTAGCAAGTGTTTGTCCGACTTCATAGACTGAAAGATCTATTCCCTCATACATACACTGCGTTGTGATTGCAACCGCAGTTCCTGCTTCTGTCAGTTCACGCAACTTTGTTGATATATCATTATAATTATCAGGAACTCCGCCAATTCCAAAACTTTCGATTACAACTCCGCGATAATTATTTTTAATAAAATCAAATACTCTCCCATCAATTCCGGGATACATTTTCAATGGCATAACATCCGTACAAAGGTTAATCTTCGCAATGAATCCTTTGCTGCCATATAGATTTTGTGTGGTCTCTTTTTTTGCTATACTTTTTCCCTTTGCAGTATATTCTATAATATCCTTTTTTATCGTTGCAATATCAGGACAATTGACACTTTCAAATGCATCGAAACTTCTTGTCTTTATCTTCATTGCATGTGTTCCAATTATCGCAATCCCATTAAATACAACATAAACTCCGCAGATATTTTCACATGCAAAATGTATTGCATCAGAAAGATTGTTTATTGCATCTGTTCCATCTGCTTCGATTGGAAGCTGTGAACCAGTAAAAACAACCGGCTTACCAAGATTTTGAAGCATATAGCTTAAAGCTGCTGCACTGTATGCCATCGTATCTGTGCCATGCGTTATTACAAAACCATCATATTTATCGTAATTGTCACTTACTGCCTGTGCAAGCTTCATTATAAGTTCTGGTGTCATGTTTGTACTGTCGATATTCATAACTGACATTGTATACAAATTACATATTTTATTGACATCCGGCACATAGTTTAAAAGTCTGTCAGCACCTGCAACCGGCATAAGTCCTGAACCTGTATCGGATGATGCTATTGTACCTCCAGTCGTTAAAAGTAATATTTTTTTCATAACAAGCAATGCTGCCTTTCGTATTTTATGCTGCCGCATTAGAATTAATAGAATTAATTATATTTTTAATTCCATTCCAAGCATTCAAATTATTATTATATAGTTCCACAAAACTTCCATAATTATTAAAAGGTGCCTCTCTGAGAACTGAAAAATCTTTCATTATTCCGTTGCGAACAATATATTCTATTATCTGATTAACAAAATAAATCTGTCTGCTGTTATAACTTTTTTCATCAAGATATTCAGAAAATGCCTCTTTCGCTGCATTCATATCAAGTCCTACAATTTCTCTTACAAATTCACCCAGCGGTTTTTCTCCTACCTGTTCTTCATAATCCTTTTTACTGCCTAAATCTTTCCACATAATATCTTCAAGGATTTTTATATCTGTAGATGAAAGTGGTCTGTTAGTCTTTAACTTTGCTATTGCAATGTTATCCTGATGCTGTCTGATATAATATTCTGCTTTAGCTTTATAATTATTCAAATCGTCGTTCTCAAGTTCTGCTTCATGAAATTCCATTGATAAAATTTCTTCATTACAGTCAATTTCATACTTTTTGACATCAGATATTGTATATTTCATCAAATCTCTTAATTCTGACCGTATATGTTCAAAATCATCAATACCGGCTCTGTCCAGATAATCTGTTTTCAAAATCTTTTCAATCATATCCTTATGATTTCTTATTTCATCAATGCTCATTTTATGTGAAAGACAATCTACACGCTTTAATAAATCAGAACGGGCTTTCGTATGTTTATTTCCGATAATTGAAGCTAATTCTATTCCATACATAAGTGCATCAAACCGAACTGCATTAATATCATCATTGTCAGGTTTTATAAGCGGTGCCAGCTCCTCTTTCACCATATTAATATCATATTGCGAAATATTATTATAACTATTTTTATCAGAATACAACTCAACATATTTCAAATGCTGATGAACCGCAAAATTATCTTTTTCAAGTTCTCCCACCTTTGCACTCATCTGACTTATAAGGTCATCTCTGTACTTTATCAGTCGTTCATTCTGAAATTCCATATCCTGCAATTTATAAACCATCTCAAATTGGAGCTTAAAAATTGCTCCCTGAACCGGCAAAACATTTTTAACTTCATGACCATTAGGATTTTCCCTGAAAAATTCAAAATTTCTTCCAAAATCAAATATATAAAACTTATCCTTGTCTTCACCATCAATAAGTCCTTTACATGTTCTTGTTCCACGCCCAATCATCTGCCAGAATTTAGCTTTACTCATTACTTTTTTAAAAAATACAAGATTAACAACTTCAGGAACATCAATTCCTGTATCAAGCATATCTACAGATATTGCAATCTGCGGCATCTTTTTTGAATCCGAAAAATCATCAATCATACTCTGTGAAAATTTAACCTTGTTATCAATAACCTGTGCAAAACCATTTAAATCAGGATACCTTTTATTAAAAATCTCATATATCTTTTCTGCATGATTATGATTTTTTGCAAAAATTATGGTCTTTCCAAGTCTTTGACCATAATCAACTTTTATACCTTTATCCATCAGAATATCGAGCACAACTCTTATTGTATCATCATTAAAAACCCAGCTGTTAATAGCAGATGGTGCTATCCTTTCCGGCATATCTCCATTGTCATCCGTAAATGTATCTTCATATTGCTCTTTTTCATCATCCGGAAGGTTATCATATTCAAGCCCGTCCTCCGGAATTTTCAAAGTTGTCTCAACTGTCATATAACTTACAAGATATTCATCTTTTACCGCCTGTGCAAGATCATATCCATATGTAGGAACACCTTTTTCAAGTTCAAAAATATCATATGTATTTTTATCAATTTCATCTTTCGGTGTAGCTGTAAGCCCAACAAGCGGTGCGTCAAAATAATTGAAAATATCTTTGTATTTGTTATAAATAGACCTATGAGCCTCATCGCATACTATTAAATCAAAATGCCCACATGAAAATATTTTTCCATACTCATCTTTTACAGAATCTATTTTGTTAATCATAGTCTGATATGTTGAAAATACACATCTCGCATTATAATTATCTTTTTCTTCTACAAGATTGGTACACGATAACTTTGGAAGCAGATTAACAAAATTTCGTTTAGCCTGAACAACTAATGAATTGCGGTCAGCCAGAAACAGAATATTTTTTACCCATCCTGCGTTCAATAAAATCTTGCACAAAGCAATCACTGTTCTCGTTTTTCCCGAACCTGTTGCCATTACAAGCAGTGCTTTTCTTCTGTTTTTTTCATCAAAACTTTCACATACTCGTTTAACAGCTTCTTCCTGATAATAGCGTCCTGCTATTTCTTTATCTACAGAAACATATTTGAGGCTTGTTCTCATTGACATGAGATTAAACCATTTTTCCAAATCTCTCTTAGAATAAATCTGTGAACATATTCTCTCAGGATATTGTCCATCTATAATACGTGTTTCAAATCCATTGGTAAGGAAAATAACAGGTCTTCTTCCATATTTTTCTTCAAAATAGTCAGCATATAACTTTGCCTGAATACGGCCAACAGATAAATCTTCACATGTCTTTTTCGCTTCAACAATCGCAAGCGGTTTTAACATGTCATCATATAAAACATAATCTGCTCGTCCTTTGCCGCTTCTGCCAGGCATTCCATCAACACCAACCTCATCAACCCAGTCTTTATCTTTTATCCAGCCTGCATCACGAAGCATCTCATCTATATAGAGCTTTCTTGTCTCATATTCCGTCTTTTCAAGCGGACTTGGAACGTACAAATCCTTTTGTACTTCACTTCTTGCAGAAAGCTGTTCACGCAAATCAGCATTTTCTTTAATTAAAGCCTGTAAATCTATCTCTTTTGCTTCTAACTGTTCTTTTACAGCCCTGTTCTCTTCTCTGGATTTTTTAATCTTTTCTTTACGATTTAAAATTATATCTTTATCAAATATATGCTTTGTATATGGTTTTGAATAACAACATGCAACATAATCAAGAAAAATGGATAAATTTTCAAGGCAAAGCATTGCCTCTTTAAAACCAAGATTCTTTGATGTATGTGCTGTATCATTACCACATCTTCTTATATAATCCATCCGACGATAAATATCATTACCAACAAACTGTCTGAAATCCTCAGCCCCCATCAGGCTTACAAGTGTTTCCTGATATGGCGGTTCAAGCCTTTTGTCAACTGAATAAATCCACTTTACAGCGAATTCCATCGCACGCCTGCTGTTAATTATACTTGCCTGTGGGTCAGCAAGAATTATTCTCTCTGCTGATATTGCAACATTAGAAAATGCACTATATTGAGATTCTTCCTTTAAATAATCAAAATTTGTCATCCCGTATACCCTCCACATATCCGATTATGTTCTCACAGTCACTATTTCAACATATTCTATGTATAATTTTATCGTAAAATGGTAAAGTTTACAAGTATTTTGTCAGTTCTTTTCTATACATTCTGTACTCAGGACAATATTTTTGAACCTCATTCCAGAACAAATCTGAATGATTCATATATTTTCTATGTGAAAGTTCATGTACTATTACATAGTCCATAAGTGCCTGCGGCATGTAATACAGCTTGTAATTAAAATTTACATTTCCTTTTGAACTACAGCTTCCCCAGCGTGTCTTCTGGTCTTTTATTGATATTCTGTTAACACTGACTCCCATAATATTGCAATAATATTGTACCCTTGTTGTGAACTTTTCTTTAATTGCATTAAGTTCTTTTTTTGAAATAGTTTCTTTAGGTGGTGCAACGCTGATTTTATCAGCATTTTTCTTTTCTATCAGACTCAGCTTACTTTCAATCCATGACATATGATTATCTATAAATTTATTCAGTTCACGATTGGTTATCCTCGTAGGTGCCCTCAATATGACTCTGCCATCTGTATGAACTTCCAATCCTATAGTTTTACGTTTTGATTTAATAACCTGTATGTCCAATTACTTCTTCACAACTTTCTTCAAATATTCATTTTTCAACTTATTTTCTGAATCAAGCCTTTTATTCTCATCTTTTAGATGTTGTATATATTCTTTTGCAAGCTTAACGCCGCCTCTTACTGCAACATCTTCATGTTTTTCCATCTCATTAAGCCACTGCAGCAATGATTTTTCTCTTATATCGTTGTATGTATTATCTTCTTTTATAAACATTTTAATGCCTCCATGTTCGTTGTATTCTTATGCTTGTTTTTTAATATATTTAATTTGATTTATGCAGCGGAGAATTTTTGCAATTTAGATTTGTCTATCTCGTTGACGAAAGCGGCAAACTGATTTTGCAACTTTATTGGTGGTAAACAAATATTAAGTTTTCTAATATCACCAAGAGAAATAAACTTCTGGGTTCCACCTCTAACCTTATTAATTACCTCTCTATCAAAATAATCTGATTCTAACAACACTTTTATAAACGAATTAACTACTGCTGAATTTTCTCTAAACTTAATAAGAGCAACATTTTTTATTGCAAATTTTTTTTGACTATCCACAATCACAGGCTTTCCAACCGTTCCAATCATTGGCATTAATATATCCCCCACGTCAACTTTTGACCGTTGGTTAATCTTATTATAATCTTCTTCACATATCAAATTACAATCTGAAAAATCAATCTTTCCTCCTGAAACATTTTTTGAAGTAATTAAAGGATAACCTTCTGTGAAATATTTAGGTGAATCATGTGTTCCATCTCGAACATCACATACATCACATAACAAAAGCTTTTCCCAATCATTCCTAGCTAATGTCATATCACCAAAGAGCTCGACAAATCGGGCTTTGATGAGTGTGTCTAAATCAGTTAATTCTTCTCTGTATTTTTGTATTATATTATATGTTTTATCTAATATCTCCGCACATTGATTCTGTTTTTTAAGCTCAATGTCAGGTACCAATATATCTTCAAGAACCTTTTTGCTTATTGCTTTGAATGTGCTACCAGTTCCCTTTAAATTAAGTTCTTCATTTTTCGCCTTTAATAACCAATAAATATATTCTATAGATACCTTACTAGTATCAAGAGTTAAACTAGCAAGACCTCGACCTATACAACATTCTTCTTTAGCAAAATTCACTGCTCCAATAGGCGCTCTGACTGATATTAAAATATCTTCATTCTTAGCAATCTTTATTGGTGAACTACACCATACTCTTGTTATCGGAAATCTTTCACCAAAATCTGCGTTGCCTTGAAAGAAAGGAATACCATATTTCTCCTTATTATAACTTGTAGAATCTGGTGATTGACCCATATTTATTTTGCATATATTTTTTAACGCTATATATTCCATCTATACTGTCCTTATTAATACCTTGATTTTGCATTTTATATATCAATTATCTTTTTAATATTCTTTCGCTTGACATATCTATATATTTTTACTATACTATCTATAGGCTCTTTGAACCTATGCGTTGCCTATCGGTGTGCGGTTAGTCCTCATTCCAGAGGACTGTGACCTCTGTTTACATAGATATCCTTTTGGAAATTTTATAAAGGGAGGACTTGCTCATTCTAACCATTGATAACTTTATTGGCATTATAAGCCTCTGTTTGGCTTTCTTTAGTCATGGTTATTCATTTGGTTTCCATGATTCCAAGACACAAAAATAACCGCTCCAACGTCCTGGAAGACAGAGCGGTTATCCAAATATAACCAATCTAAGGACTAACCGTATATCGGCAACGCCCTTTACATAATCATATTATCACCGCTATTTTTATATGTCAATTATATTTTTATTCTATAACTATTATTTCTCAACTTTGTCACATAGACTATTTATTATCCATACCGGATATACGCAGAACAAATTCACATTCAGCTTCGCTACATGCTCATTTTCCCTACAAATCCGAATTTAGTTAAAAATCAATCAAATATTATTACATAAAGCCAGCCCCATCAAGCTATATATCTCCTATGTGAAGTTTTTACATTGTTCTGATTAACTATTGCATATTTCATAGTTGTATCAATCTGTGAATGTCCAAGTATTTTTTGAACCTGCTCAATCGGCATACCTTTATCAATTGCCCTTGTTGCCATTGTTCTTCTGAATTTGTGCGGATGTATTTTTTCAATATCAAGTTTTCTTCCAAGTTCCCGAATACGTATTTCCACTCCGCTTATTTTTATTCTGTCATATGGTGCATCCAATGTAACAAATAAAGCAGGATTATTGTCTACGCGTGATTCAATATAATTCTGCAAATGCAATTTTGCCTTTGCATCAAAATACACACGTCTTTCTTTATCACCTTTTCCGTAAACAACACATTCACGTTCTTCAAAATTAATATCTGATATGTTAAGACCAACAAGTTCCCCAACTCGTATTCCGGTTGAGTACAACAAATCAATCATTGCCAAATCACGTAAACATTTACAGTTATCACGCAGGCGTTCAATAATTTCATCTGAAATTATTTCTTTCACCGCCTGTTTTGTCTTTATTTTATGAATACGCCTCATTGGGCTTTTTAATATATAATCTTCTTCCTCCAGCCACGAAAAAAAGCTTGATATGTTCCGCCTTATATTATCAACCGTGACTTTACTGCAATTATTACGTTTTTGATAATTTGCTAGATAGCATCGTATCTGGTCTGTTGTTATTTTTCTAATTGGACATGTAATCTGACTCAGCAAATGTTCGACCGTTACCTGATAATAACTTAAAGTCCGCATAGAGCATCCTTCTATGCGTTTAGCATCAATAAACATTTTTAAATATTCATTATTTGATATTTCTTCTTTTTGCGGTGTTTCATCAGACAAATTTTTCAATAAAACTTCTTGCAGTTTTTTCATCTGTGCAATATTCAGATAATCTGCCATTTCATTTAAAATGCTAACTAATTTTTCATCCATGTTGGTTTCCCTTTCATATTTACCAACATCCTGCTCCATCATAAGTTTATTTTAAGCCATGCAAATGCATGGCCTAGTTTTGTAAAAGTATTGACACTCTTGTTTTTATTATTTCATTCATTATTTTTAATTTTTTAGATGAATAGTTATAC
>ENA-OYXF01000762-OYXF01000762.1-human-gut-metagenome-genome-assembly--contig:-NODE-762-length-12773-cov-29.501808_pt1 | contig 12773 bp, 10 predicted proteins | sample MGYA00244842_ERZ653416 | MGnify/ENA primary metagenome ERZ653416 (study PRJEB26926, sample SAMN06164920) | human gut metagenome | biome: ENVO:00009003; feature: ENVO:2100002; material: ENVO:00002003... | reverse complement strand
CGGAGGCGACCTTGAAAGAGATCGGGATGTATCACATGATGAAGGAGTCCGCCGTGGAGAAGGTGAAGAACCGTGCAATAGAAAAGCTGAGAGACGCCTATCCCGGCAGCAGGCTTCAAGTGTGGAGGGCTGTTCATCGTATGTTGCGGAGACCGGTTTCGCCGCCGGGGGAGGACAGTGATCTGCGGCGCGACTTCCCGCAGTATGTCCGCGCCTTGGCGGAGGTCTATGGCGTGCTGAATGAAGCCACCTCAGATATAGATAACATCTCTATATAGACAAAACGGCAATACAGACTTTTGTACACCCTCTTATGGTAGCATCTATGCAAGCATCGAAACCGATGCTATACTATGAGAGGAGATGTCTTTATGCATTATTCCAAAACAAACAAGGTCTGCGCCACTTGCGCCTATTGGACCGGAAGCCGCAATCTGGTGAATTCCGGAAATTCTTCGGAGCCGACCAGCAATAGCGCCAAGTGCCAAATTCCAAACGGTTCCAATCGGGGCAGTACGAAATTTTGCAGTTCTTCCTGCTCTAATTGGGCTAAGTGGCCGGTACTGAAGTAAAACGACACGGAGGGACTGCATTATGCTGACGGAAAAAGCCAATGCCATCTGCCTTTTGGAGGTTCTAAAGGAGTATTCCGATGCGGAACATATTCTGCCCATGCGGGAGATCATTGCAAAGATGCAGTCCCTCTACGGTATCAAAATCGACCGCCGCACCGTATATGGGGCCATTGCACTTTTGATCGAGCTCGGTTACGACATCTCCCTTTACGAGGATAACGGCGTGGGCTATTACCTCCGTAGTCGAGAGCTGGAGCAGTCGGAAGTTCTTCTGCTGACGGACGCGGTGTACGCCTTTCCCTTTATTCCCCCTCGGCAGACCGAGCAGCTTGTCCAAAAACTGCAAAAGCAGCTCAGTGTCCACCAGCGGAAAAAGTATTGCCATCTGACCGTCGCCCGGCAGGGACATAAGACCGGTAACCGGCAGGTTTTTTGGAATATTGAGCAGTTGGACGAGGCCATTACACGCAAGAGAAAAGTGACCTTGGATTACTTGCACTACGGATATGACAAACGGCAGCATCCTACGGCGACCTACACTCTCAGCCCCTATGAGATGGTGTACACCAACGAACGCTATTACCTTATCTGCGTCCCCGACCACGATCCGCACACGCGGTTGTACCGCATTGACCGCATGGCGGATATTCGGATACTGGACGAGCTCCGCAGCGAAACACCGGCGCAGAAGCAAGAGGCACAAGATGCCGTTTACGCCTTTGTAGGTGCGCCGGAGCGGGTGGTGATGCACTGCGACCGCGCCGTGCTGGACGATGTGCTGGACCGCTTTGGTACGGACATACAGATTTTTGAGCGGGACGAGCAGACCTTTACCGCCGTATTGACTACCCCGCCGCGCGGTGTGCGCTTTTGGGCACTGCAATACCTCTCCTTTGTGGAGGTGGCAGAGCCCGCTTGGCTGCGGCAGGAGATCATTGAGAGCATTGGGCAAAACTGGTATAGCACGGGAGAACGCTAATATGGGAAATCTCATTTCCGAAGAAACCCTTCATAAATTGGAAGCTGATACATCGTTCCAACAGCTGTCTCAGAAGATGCAAACGCCGAACATTTTTGAGGTCTTGGGTATTACAAATGCCGAGATCCGCCACAGTAATTTCTTGGCATGGCTTCTTGATCCCAACGGCAATCACGGAATGGGAGATAAGTTTTTGCGGGAGTTTGTCTCAAAGTTAGGGCAAAGAGAAGTGGTCCCCGAAAATGTGACAGTCTGTATTGTGAGGCGTGAGTGGCAGCACATTGACTTGTTGGTTTTATGCCAGAAAGAAAAATACTTGCTGTGTGTCGAAAATAAAGTGTTCTCTGAAGAACACGATAATCAGCTTCGCCGTTATCGGGACATGCTATTAGAAGAATACCCCGGTTACACCATGTCGTTTGCATTTCTATCTCCGGATGGAATTGCTCCGTTATCGGCAGATGACCAGCAATACTGGCAGCCAGTCAGCTATGCAGATATTTTAGACGCAATCGAAAGTGCGAAAGGCGGTAGTGCTCTTTTGCCGGAAGTAAATATGCTGTTGGATCATTATACAGCAGCTGTCAGGAGGCACATCGTGGGGGACGATAACATTAAAAAACTGTGTCAGGACTTTTATGACAGACACAAAGAAGTGCTCGATACCATTTATGAAAACTGTAAAACCTCGCTCAACCCAATCTGTGAAGTAGCGGAAGATTGGTGTAGAGAAAAAAGCGAACAAGGCGAGTTGATTTTCAGTCCTCAGTGGTCCAATAATACATATACCCGATTTACAACCGAGACCATCCGAAAGTTGTTTCCCCAGCACACTAAACCCATCAGTGGCTGGAAAACAACAGATATGGCATTTTATGAAATCATCAAACGCGAAAACTATTTCAAAATCACGCTCTCATTGTGCAGCGACAATCTAACAGATGAGCAACGTGCGGCTTGTGACCGCGTCAGTCAGGCACTGAATCGTCCCGACAGAAAGGAAGATTGGCGATGGAAACGCATCCGGAATTGGCCGCGTCATACAATCGAGTCCGAGCCAAACAGCGAAAACTATAAAGAAGAAATCTATAGATACTTGAATACAAATTGGCGAGAAATACAAAAATTCGAAAATGATTTGCTCAATAAAACGGAGTAATCGCGCGGAACCCTGTACGGACATTTGTACAGGGTGCTGTGCTATTCTATCAGCAGAACAGAAATCGTACGAATGGTGCCGGGACGCGGCGCAAAGAAAGGATGAGCAACTATGAAATACACTTCTGCACAGGCAAATAAGCTGCTGAAAAAGCTGAATGACGAATATTCCGCCCTACTGGATAAAGAACAGCGCAGCCGGGATTTCCGCGCGGCGATGGGCGAGGACATTGAATCTGTGCGTCCCGCCTATGATTACGCAAAAACACAGGCGCGTCTTGAAGAACTGGAGGGAGCGATCCGCAGACTTAAGCACGCCATCAACCGCTTCAACACGACGCAGGTCGTGGATGGCTTCGGGATTACGATCGACGAGATGCTGGTCTATATTCCGCAGCTGACCAAGCGGAAGAGCAAGCTGCTTGAAATGAAAAGCAGGCTGCCCAAAGAGCGCGTTGAAGAGCAGTACGGCCGGCAGTCGAATATTATCGACTACACCTACACGAACTACGATCTGACGGCTGTGGAGGCGGACTACGAAAAGACCGCTGATGAACTGTCTCGTGCGCAGCTTGCGCTGGATACTGTAAATCAGCGGGATTCCTTTGAATTTTGTGAATGAACTCTTTCCGTCGCATCGAGCAACCTGTCAAAAAGACCGACAGTTTCATTTCCTGTCTGCGTTTAAGGTCATAGACGGGAACCCGTTATTCTTTTTGTTATCTGTTATGTCTGCCCAGGTTTAAGGATGGGGCCACCAACATTGATCTGGCACGGTACTCGACGCGAAAAAACTTTTCGGGAAACTGAAGTACGGTTATAAGTTCCCACACAGAATATGTTCTGCGCAAAGTTACGAGTTACTTTCTAAAATCGCAGAGCACCTTGACAGTTTCTACTTTATGGACTTATCATATTAATAAAATCAGCCCTTTGCAGTAGCGTACAACCTAAAGCCAATTTCTTTAGGAGGGACAGCGAGTCGCTGTCCTGGATTTCAAGGTTATCCGCATCGCATAGCGATGCCCAAATCTGATACGCTCCGGCGAATAGCCAATCACTTCATGATTCTCGATTCGCCTCCGCTTAATCAGACCATTTTGTACTGCAAAGGGCTGATTTTGGGGAGGACGCTACACATGAAAATAGAAGGAAGCTGTGTGACCTTTGAGCCGTGCGATGCGGCTTTTGTGAAGAATTTCGGACCGTTAGAAGCAGCAAATATGGTTTTGGATTACCATTCTGTCCACCCCAATATGCCATTTCTTTATGATGCCGAGCAGCTGGCCGGTTTCTTTGGCATAAGCTGTGGTGAATTAAACCATATTGTCAATCACATTCAAAAAGAGTATAAAAAGGCATTTCTCCCCAAAAAAGATGGTACTTATCGCAGCCTATACATACCAAGTATCAGACTTCAATTTTGTTTGGGCCCAATCAAGGATAGAATTCTTTCACAGCTCCCTGTTTCAAAATTTGCAACTGCTTATCAAAAAGGAAGCTCTACTCGCAAAAATGCAGAGCCACACATTGGGAAAAAGAACCTTCTAAAACTGGATATTACCGATTTTTTCGGAAGCATCTCTTTTGAGCAAGTCCTCTGCGCAGCTTTCAACACCCGCTATGTATCGAAGCAGGTCGGCTTTCTGCTGACTTCTCTGTGCTGCAAAAATGATGCTCTTCCACAAGGCTCACCAACATCTCCTGCGCTCTCCAATATCGTCATGCGTCGTTTTGATGACCAGATCGGTCGCTGGTGTAACCAACGCCAAATCACCTATACTCGCTATTGCGATGATATGACTTTTTCCTCCGACCGTCCGCTTTACGGAGTCTATCAAAAAGTCAAAAAAATGTTGTTTGAGATGGGCTTTGAATTGAATGAAGCAAAAACACATTTCATCAGCAATGCTGACCGGCAGACAGTAACAGGCTTGGTCGTCAATGAAAAGCTCTCCATCCCCAGTAGCTATAAACGAAACCTGCGGCAGGAAATTTACTATACTTTGAAGTTTGGCATAGAGGACAGCATCGTACACGGTAATCGGTTGAATTTTCTCGAAGATGGTCAACCGATTCGCTGCCCTACATATATGACACACCTAATAGGAAGTGTGCAGTATGTCTTGCAAATCGAACCGGAAAATCGTTGGTTTCTAAATGCCAAGCAAAAGCTGCTGGACTATGCTCGTGCATATTTTAGAGACGAAGGATTAGGGGAGGAATACTATTTGCATCGCAGTCGGTTACGCGAAAAAGATGAATAAATTGCAGGGCGGTGACCTCGGACTTCAGGACCGCATTCAGATTTACACTGAATAATACTCACATTACCAACCATGTCATGCAGCAGCGGAAATTTTCTCCAGCAAGCTATAATCATGCTATACTTTTCCGGCAGAGTATGCTATGATTTAGCAGGTGTTCGGCCGGTCACGACCGAATATCTTTTGAAGCGTTGGAAAAGATGCCCTTCCCTTATGATATGGAGGGCTCTGAAAATCTTTCACTAAGGTGACATACCCCTTAGGTTCCATTGCCAACAGGCGTGCGGGTTCGAGTCCCGCCGCCCGCACCAAAAAGGGAAAGACACATATTCATGTGCCTCTCCCTTTTTGGTATGATGAACAGGAGGAGGCTCTATGAAACGAATAGCGTCCATACAGGACATCTCCTGTCTGGGGCGGTGCTCGCTGACGGTGGCGCTGCCGGTGATCTCCGCCATGGGGGTGGAGTGCGCCATCGTGCCCACGGCGGTGCTCAGTGCGCACACGGCGTTTCCGGGCTTTGTCAGCCGGGATCTCAGCGACCAGCTGCCGGCCATCGCCGATCACTGGCGGTCCCAGCAGGTGCATTTTGACGCGCTCTATACCGGTTACATCGCCTCCGCGCCCCAGGTGCAGCAGGTGATGGACTTTTTCGACGCGGTGAAGAGCCCGGATACGCTGCTGATCGTGGACCCGGCCATGGCGGACCACGGGAAGCTGTACAGCGGGTTTGACGGCGCTTTCCCGGCGGCGATGGCCCGCCTGACGGCTCGGGCGGACGTGGCGCTGCCCAATATCACGGAGGCCTGCCTGCTGACCGGTACGCCGTACCGGGAGGATGTGGACGAGGGCTTTGCTTGTGAGCTGCTGCGGGGAGTGGCCGCGCTGGGGGCGAAGAAGGTGATCCTCACCGGGGTGTCCTTTGCGCCGGATAAGCTGGGCGCTATGGGCTATGACAGCGGCGCGGAGACATATTTTACCTGTCTCGGCCCGCGGAACCCGGCATCCTTCCACGGCACGGGGGATATTTTCGCCGCCGTCGTCACCGGCGGACTCATGCGGGGCATGACGCTGGAGCAGGCGGCTTCGCTGGCGGTGGAATTTGTACTTGCCTGTATCGACGCCACGGCGCGGGACCCGCAGGCCGGGTGGTACGGCGTGGAGTTTGAAAAGGCGCTGCCGCTGCTGTGCGAACGGGTGCGGGACCTGCCAGAAAACTGAAAAAGAAAACAGCCCTGCGGCGCTGCCGCAGGGCTGCTGTGCATTTATTCGGGGTCGCCGTCCGCGTGCTCCGTCGGTTTGTCTTCGGCGGGGGTGCCTTCCGGGTCCTTATCCTCCGGCTTCTCATCGTAGTTCGGCATGGGGATGGGCTCGGACACGATGTTGATGTGCCTGGCGGGGGCCTCGATGGTCTCCGGCACGCTGGGCCGGAAGGCGGGCTGGCTGCTCTTGCTGGCGCCGTAGTTGTCCACGGTCTCCGGGTCACGGCCCTCGATGATGGCCATCATCTCCTGACCGGTGATCGTCTCCTTCTTCAGCAGGTACGCGGCGATCTTGTCCAGCAGTTCCCGGTTCTCCCGCAGGATCTGCTTGGCCTCCTCGTGGCACTGGCGCAGGATCTTGATGGTCTCGCGGTCGGCTGCGGCGTAGGTCTCCTGGGCGCAGGTCATGGAGTAGCCGCCGTCCAGATACTGGCTCTGGACGCTTCCCAGGGCCATCATGTCGAACTCGTCGCACATACCGAAGCGGGCCACCAGGTTCCGGGCCATCTCCGTGGCGCGCTCGATGTCGTTGGCGGCGCCGGAGGTCATGGTGTTGCACACCACCTCCTCGCTGGAGCGTCCGGCCAGCAGGGTACGGATCTCGGTCAGAATGTCCTCGCGGGACATGAGGAACTTTTCCTCCTCCGGCAGGTGCAGGGTGTAGCCCAGCGCACCCTGGGTATGGGGTACGATGGTGATCTTGCTGACGGGCTGGGCATTCTTCTGCTTGGCCGCCACCAGCGCGTGACCCACCTCGTGGTAAGCGATGATGCGCTTTTCCGCCTCGGTGATGACGGTGCCCTTTTTCTCGCTGCCGGCGATGACCAGCTCAAAGGACACCAGCAGATCGTCCTGATTTACGGCCCGGCGGCCCTTACGCACGGCGCGCAGGGCGGCCTCGTTCACCAGGTTGGCCAGGTCGGCGCCCACGCAGCCGGCGGTGGCCTGGGCGATCTTTTCCAGATTTACGTCCTCGGCCAGGCGGATATTGCGGGTGTGGACCTGCAATGTGGCCAGACGGCCGGCCAGGTTGGGCCGGTCCACGGTGATACGCCGGTCGAAGCGGCCGGGGCGCAGCAGCGCCTTGTCCAGTACCTCGGGGCGGTTGGTGGCGCCCAGCACGATGACGCCCTTGCTGGGGTCAAAGCCGTCCAGCTCGGCCAGCAGCTGGTTCAGCGTCTGCTCGCGCTCATCGTTGCCGCCAAAGCGGCTGCCGTCCCGGGATTTACCGATGGTGTCGATCTCATCGATGAAGATAATGCAAGGGGCGACCTTGGCGGCCTCCTTGAACAGGTCGCGGACGCGGCTGGCGCCCACGCCCACGAACATCTCCACAAAGTCGGAACCGGAGATGGAGAAGAAGGGGACGCCGGCCTCGCCGGCCACGGCCTTGGCCAGCAGGGTCTTGCCGGTGCCGGGGGAGCCCACCAGCAGCGCGCCCTTAGGCAGCTTGGCGCCGATGGCAGTGTATTTGCCGGGATTGTGCAGGAAGTCGATGATCTCCTCCAAAGACTCCTTGGCCTCGTCCTGACCGGCCACATCCTTGAAGGTGACGCCGGTGGACTTCTCCATGTAGACCTTGGCGTTGGCCTTGCCCACACTGCCGATGCCGCCGAAGCCGCCGCCTCCGGATTTGCTCATCAGACGCATGACCAGCATGAACGCGCCCACGATGAAGATGGTGGGCAGAATATACTGGATCATGATCATCAGGAAGGGGCTCATCTCGGCCTCATAGAAGCCGGTATAGGCCACATTGTGCGCCTCCAGCAGGGGGAGCAGGTCGGCGTTGGAGAGGTACACGGTGTACAGCGTCAGGCCGGAGTCCTTGGACTGGGTGTAGGTTTTTGTCTCCGTCTTGCTGCCGGAGGTGACCTCCTCGGTGAAGACGTAGCCGTCCACAGGGGTGACATAGATGGTGCTGTCCTTGAACAGGATCTCCTTCACCTGATCCTTTTCGATCATGGAGATCATGTCGCTGTATTTGATCTCGTGACTGGTGCTCTTATTGGCGGCGTTGTTGTTGTAGGCGTTGAAATACTGAAACGCCACCGTCAGCACCAGTGCCCACGCGATCAGCGTGAGAACGCCGCGGAAACCGCCGTTTTTGCCGTTCTTGCCGCCGCGGTTGCTATTGTTGCTGCTGTTGTTATTGGACATATATTTATCCTCCGTTTGACTTGTGAGGGGAATATAATTTCTAATCAGTATACCACACCTGCCCGAAAGTCTCAAGGCAAAGGCAGAGGGTTTTCCTGTAAAATTTCTATGAATGTGCCTTTATATTGACGAAAGGATGTGGTATACTGATGACAATTATATGGATCGCGAGGTATGCCCCATGAGAGAGATAAAGGACACCGAGAACAGACGGCCGCTGCCCGACGCCGAGGCGGACGGCATCATCGAGGGCCGCAACGCGGTCATCGAGGCCCTGCGGACGGAGACGGCTATCGATAAAATTTACATCGCCAAGGGCGAGACGGACAAGACGCTGGGACACATCGCCTCCAAGGCCCGCGCCGCGGGCATCGTGGTGGTGGACGCCGACCGGCGGAAGCTGGACGCCATGAGCCGCACCCATGCCCACCAGGGGGTCATCGCTCTGGCGGCCGTGCGGGAATACGCCACGGTGGAGCAGATCCTGCAGTCCGCCGCCGACAGGGGCGAGGCGCCGCTGCTGGTGGTGTGCGACGAGATATCCGATCCCCACAACCTGGGCGCGATCCTGCGTACCGCCGAGTGCGCCGGCGCCCACGGGGTCATCATCCCCAAGCGGCGCAGCGCCGGGCTGACGGCCATCGTGGCCAAGACCTCCGCCGGCGCGGTGAGCTATATCCCGGTGGCGCGGGTGCCCAACATACCGGCGCTGCTGAAGGACCTGAAAAAGCAGGGCGTGTGGGTGTTCGGTACGGCGGCGGATGGGAATACCACGCTGTACAATGCCGATCTGAAGGGGCCGGCGGCCATTGTCATCGGCTCCGAGGGGACGGGCATGACCCGCCTGGCGGCGGAGAATTGCGATTTTCTGGTGAGCATTCCCATGAAAGGAAAGATATCCTCGCTGAACGCCAGCGCGGCGGCGGCCATACTGCTGTACGAGGCTGTGCGGCAGCGGGGATAACGGAAAGCGACGCGGAACAGGACGAAAACAGGAAAGAACAGCATGAGAAGGCGACGGGACGAGGAACTATACGGCGCGTTCGACGAGCAAGAGGACGAGCTTTCACTGGAGGCCATCCTTGCCGAGTACGGCAAGGGTGGGCGTCAGCCTGTCCCGACAGAGGAAGCGGCGATACCGGAGACACCGGCAGAGGAAAGGGCTCCCGTGCCGGCATCGGAGGCAGTACCGCTATCTGAGACGGAGGCCCCGTCGGAGCCCGCTGCCCCGGAGAAAAACGAGCCGGAATACGAGTCCCCCGCGCCGGATCGGGTGGCATTGAAGGATATCATGTCCCAGACGGTGGACGCGGTGCTGGAGGACGAGGACGATGGCGTCATCGCCCAGCCGGTGCCCCTGCGGGAGCGTCTTGCGGCGGTGCTGGAGAGGTTCCACCGTCCGGCGGCGGAGCAGAAGCGCCGTCCGGCTTTTCAGGACACCGAGCAGCTGTTCGACGAGCCGGAGGAGGAACCGGAGCCGGAGGAACCACCGGAGCCGGAGCCCCTGCCGGAGGACGTGCTGCGGGAGGCCAAGCGCCGCTGCAGCCGACTGCGCGGCGGACTGATATGGGGGATGCTCCCGGCGCTGGCACTGGTGGCCGCGGCGGTGCTGCAGGAGTTGGAAAAGCTGCCGTCGGCGTGGCTGGACGAGTCGCTGCTGCGGTGCGCCGCCCTGGGGGCGGGGCTGCTGCTGACGGCGCTGGCCTGTATGCCGGTGTGGAAGCAGGCCGCGTCGCTGCTGCGTGAGGGAAGGGCGGGCTGTGAGCTGTGCGCCGCTGTCGCCGTGCTGACGCAGCTGATCTGCTGTGTGTGCGGCGTGGTCACGGGCAGTACCCTGGCCACGCCCTATGCCGCCGCCGGCGCGCTGCTGATCCTGGCCTGCCAGTGGGGGCTGTACCTGGAGGCATCGGCGCTGCGGAACGCCTACCATCTGCTGGTGCTCAACGGCACCGTGCCCTATGTGGCGTCGGTGACGGCGGCGGGCGTATGCAGGCAGCAGGGGACGGCAGAGGGCTTTTACCGTCTGTGCAGCAAGCCCGATCCGGCGCGGAGATGGCAGAATTACGCCCTGCCGCTGGTGCTGGCCACGGCGGCGGTGCTGTCCGGTGTGGTGTGCTTTTCCGGCGGGAATATGAGCGATTTCCCCTGGGTGCTGACGGCGCTGACCACCGCCGGCGCGGGGCTGGGGATTCCCCTCAGCGGGGCCCTGCCCATGTACTATCTGTCCCGGCGGCTGAGCCGCAGCGGCTGCGCCGCCGCAGGCTATGCCGGGGCGAAGGCGGTCAGCCGGCCGCGGCGGCTGGTGCTGACGGACGACGATCTGTTCCCGGCGGGAACGGTGACACTGAACGGCTATAAGGTCTTCGGCGAGGAGCGCAGCCGCGCGGTGTCCTACGCCGCGTCGGTAGCCAGGGCGGCTGGCAGCAGCCTGACGCCGCTGCTGGAGCGCCAGCTCACCGCCGAGGGAGGTTTTCACCTGTCGGTGGAGTGGGTGAACTACTGCGAGGAGGGCGGCGTGGAGGCCAATATCCGGGGCGAAACGGTGCTCATGGGCAGTGCGTACTTTATGAAAAAGCGCAAGGTGGCCCTGCCCCGGGATATGAAGCTGTCTACCGGCGTGTTTCTGGCGGTAGACGGGGCGCTGACAGCGGTGTTTGCCGTGAAATATCAGCCCTCCCGCAACGCGGAATGGGCCCTGCGGACGCTGAAGCGGTTTCACATCGTGCCGGTGCTGGCCGTGCGAAGCGGCAACGTGACACCGGGGCTGATCAAGCGAAAATTCGGCGTGGACGCCAAGCCGGTGTATCCGGACGTGTCCACGCGGCTGGCGCTGGCCCAGCTGGCGGAGCAGCAGGGCGAGCAGCCCTGCGTGGCCATCTGCCGGGAGGGGCTTATGCCGCTGGTGGAGTCTGTGGCCGGGAGCCGCCGGGCGGTGAAGGCTGTACGGACCGCCACCATCCTTAGCTACATCGGCGCGGCGGCAGGCGTGGCGCTGGCCTACTATCTCACCTCTGTGGGCAATTTTGCCCTGCTGACGCCCATTGCTATGGTGCTGTATCAGGTGCTGTGGCTGCTGCCGACGCTATTGCTGGCGGGGCTGGTGAAGCACTATTGATCCCGGGGGAATTTTGCGCCCTGCCTGCGCCAGCCCTTCTCGACGTATACCCGATACGCCGTCGCCGGTCTGCCATCGGCAGGACGGAAGATCTCTCCGATGTGGGGAGATAGTTCGCTAATGGCAGAAAGGGAAGCGCACATATGGAAAAGTACAGGACAACACTGCCGGCGGGGTATCGGGAAGCCGATGTCATCGATATAAAGAACGATAAAAGAGTGAGGGTGTGGGGAGATATCCTCTCCGTACTGCTGATGGCGGCCACGGCAGGGGTCGGCTGTTTTGCCGTACCGCTGGCGGAGCTGATACACTTTGACTATACGGATATGGCAGCACTGCTGTCTGTGCTCCTGCGGCTGCTCGCCGCGGGTCTGGGCGGGACAGCGGTGGTCGTGCTGGCCTGCCTGCTGGCTGCTGCCGCCATGCGTTGGTGCGGGGCGGAAAAGACGAATTTCGGCATTACCAAAGGGTTGGTCTGTACGGTGGGCTGTGACGGATATTTCAGCCGTGGGGCATATGCGCGGTACACCCTGACCGCGCCGGCGATACTTTTTGCGGTGATCCTGCTGGCGGCGCTGGTGCTGCCGCGAAGCTGGTTCTGGGTGGCGTGGTTCTGGCAGATGAACAATATAAGCCTGATGGGAATGACCCTGTATATGCACCGAAGGCTGCGCCGCCTGCCGGAGGATATATGGATACAGGACGGCGGGACGGTCGTAACGGTATATGCGCTGCGGGACATTGGCGAGATGAACAGAGAATGACACTGCTGGTTGTACAAAGTGACGAAAAGTGCGGGAGTATCCCGCACTTTTCCCACAAATATCTAAATTAGAGGTTGTCAGGCTTGAAGAAATACTATATAATCGGTACGTTGAGCTACTGTCCGCGGCTGTGGGCGGCGGACTTCAAGAAAATGAAGGGAGAACATCATCACTATGACTGCTAACGACATTCGCAATATCGCCCTGCTGGGTCACGGAGGCTCCGGCAAGACCTCTCTGGCTGAGCAGATGCTGTTTATGACCAAGGGTACTGACCGTCTGGGCAAGACCGCCGACGGCAACACCACCTGCGACTATGATGCCGAGGAGATCAAGCGCCAGATATCCATCTCCCTGGCCTTTGCCCCCGTGCAGTATAAGGGCAAGAAGATCAACGTCATGGACGCCCCCGGCAACTTCGATTTCTCCGGTGAGGCCGTGTGCGCCATCCGCGCCGCCGAGTGCGCCGTCATCGTGGGCAACGCCAAGGACG
>ENA-OYXF01000724-OYXF01000724.1-human-gut-metagenome-genome-assembly--contig:-NODE-724-length-13191-cov-4.447320_pt1 | contig 13191 bp, 7 predicted proteins | sample MGYA00244842_ERZ653416 | MGnify/ENA primary metagenome ERZ653416 (study PRJEB26926, sample SAMN06164920) | human gut metagenome | biome: ENVO:00009003; feature: ENVO:2100002; material: ENVO:00002003... | reverse complement strand
GTCTCGTGGGCTCGGAGATGTGTATAAGAGACAGCCGTTACGGTGCCCGCTTCGAACATCGGTCAATCGGCCAAGGTGACTTTCGAGGTTTACAACTCCTACGGTGCATTGATTCAGAAGGATGTCAATGTGCTTCAGGGCGAAGTGGTGCCGCCGACGCTCATCTTCAACGAAACCGCAGGTAGCGAGTCCGTTGCGAACCCGTATCCGTTGGTTGCCGACTATACGGGTTGGAACACCACCGGCGAGGGGGCTTCGAAGGTTTCCTACGAGGGCGTGAATACTTCGATCCGCGCTTCCGGTAAGAGCAGTGCGGGTGCTTATGACGGTGCTTCGGGTCCGAACGTGATCTTCTTCGGCTCGGCTCCGGCAACCTTTACGGTTAAAGACATAACGCTCGCCTCCGACCAGACCAATCTGAAGCTGACTTTCGGCGGACAGTATTACGACGGTGATAACAATGACAATAATTTCAACAAGGACAACTTCGTGGTTTATCTCAGTGCGAACGGAACGGACTATACTCCGCTGTCTTACGAGGTAAACGACGGTGATCAGGTCGATCCTTACTGGGTATTTGCAACCAAGAACTTTACGCTCAAGAATGCGACTTCGACGCTTTACATCAAGTTCGAGGCGAAAGCATCTTCGAAGTTCCGTCTGGACGATATCACGCTGATGACCGGTAACGGCGGCGAGGAGATCGATCTGGCGGGCGGCGGTGTCGTGCCTCCCGATCCGAGCGGCGATGCGATTTACGAGAACAATTTCGACAAGACGCCTGCCGAGAAGGTCGATAATAAATGGCCGTTCCTCGATCAGACCGATGCATGGCAGAATGCTTCCGGTACGGGTAATTCGACGGTGACCTATACCTCTGCGAACGTATCGGTGCGTACTTCCGGTAAGCTCAGCGGCGGTTACGACGGTGCTTCGGGCTCGAACAAGATTTTCTTCGGTTCGGCACCTGCGACTTTCGACATCAACACTATTACGATGCCTGCGGGCAAGACCAACTACCGGATCATCTTCGGCGGTGCTTATTCGCAGAGTAACGGCGGTACTTACGACAACATTTTCAAACCCGAATCGTTCCACGTTGCCGTAGGTAACGGAACCGACTGGTCGGGCAATCTGACTTACGAGAAGATCGGCGGCAGCGATACGACCGATCCTTACTGGGTACAGTTCGCCGTAGATTTCACGCTCAAGGAGGCTGTCGGCCAGCTTTCGATCCGTTTCACGGCCGATGTGGCGTCGGTATTCGCAATCGATGACGTACAGCTCGTCGAGGGCAACGGCGGTCAGGAGGTCGATCTCGAAGGCGGTGTGGTTCCGCCCGATCCGGGTGAGGCTACGGCCATTACCATTCCCGAGCTGATCGCACAGATGACTACTACGGAAGCTCCGGTGGATGCCAATGCAGATCGTTATCTGGACGCTGTAGTGATGAACGACGTGGCCGGCGGCAACTATACCTTCAACAACCTGATCCTCGCTACCGAGAATGCGACGGAGGCCGGTAACGGCATCACGCTCTACGGCAGTCAGGTAGAACCTTCGACGCTCGGTCTGAACAAGGGTGACAAGGTGCGCGTAACCCTTTATAAAGGACTTGCCAAGGTGGTAAATTACAGTGGTATGTACGAAGTGACGGGCGCTAAGGAAGCGACTTGGTGCAAGGTCGAGAAGACCGGTACGGTGACTTCGATTCCCACGGCGACGATCGCTGCTGCGGATCTGGCGAAATATCAGGGTATGGCCGTGACGATCGCCAATGCGTCGGTTGCCCAGGCAGGTGTTTGGGCGAGCGCCAGCGCACTCTCTTCGCATACTTTCACTGCCGATGGAGCCAATTTCACCGTATTCTGCAAGCAGAGCGATGAAAAGAACCCGAGCGTGTTCCTCGATGTTCCTTACAAGGCCGCTACGGGTAATATCTCCGGTCTGGCTGCCGTATATAAGAATAATTCCCAGCTCGTTCCGCGCAATCTGGACGACGTGGCCGCTTTCAGCGACAGCTCGACCCCGATGATTACGGGGGTAACTCCGGCCAGCCTCTCCTTCGAGGCAGCGGGAGGCGAGAAGACGCTCACGGTTTCTGTTATCAACCAGGGTGACAACCAACTTAGCGTAAGCGGACTGACCCCCCCCCTGAGCGCTACGGTCGATGGCCTGACCGTGACGGTCAAAGCCGATCCGAATACCGGTACGCAGCCCGTTAATCAGACGCTGACCATCACGTTGGCTAACGGTAACAGCAAGGATGTGCCTGTTACATTGCTCGGTGCCGGCGGCGGAGGAACCGGTGAGGTCGTTGCGTTCTCGATCACGGATATTAAGGCGGATAATGCGGATCTCCCGACCAATGGTTACGGTTCGCAGGTTGTCGCTACGCCCAGTACTTGGGTTAGTTGGACCGTCGGCGGCATCGAGTTCACGGGTGTGAAAATCTGTGAATCGCCCGCTTCCAACGGCTCGATCATTCAGATGCAGGGTAATGACTCCGATGCGGCTAAACAGGCGAAGCTGCAAAACGTGACGCCGATCGACGGGATGTCGAAGATCAAGATCGTTTTCCGGTCGTATCCGAATAAGAGTGGCAGCTACTACAACCCGGGATATACGATGACCGTTGCCGGGGCTGCTCAAACTCCTGTGGAAACATACACGGATAAGAGCGGTTACAGAGAGTATGTACATGAGTACGATCTGGCCGGTTTGGGTGCTGATTCCTTTGTGCTCGACAATAATAAGGTCGGAGCCTTGTATATCGAATCGTTCGAGATTACCAAATAGTTTTTAATATGCTGGATACCGACTCTTGGAGGGATCATCCCCTCCAAGAGTTTGGTTTCTCGGATAGTTTTTTATAGTTTACCGATGATGTCGATGTTCAGATATTGTGAGAAGGGATGGAAATGGCTGTTCCTGACGATGATTGCGCTCTCTGTCGTAGCTTGCGGCGACGATACGGACGATTTTTGGGGTTCTGCCGTATGGCGGACCTCTTCGACGGTCGGAGCTGCGGAGGGTTCGGCCGCCATACAGATTGAGGGACCTGTCGGCGCCGGATGGCGTGCCGAAATCAAGGACGGAGGTGCTTGGTGCTCGTTCAGGCTCAACGATCCGACGGTCCTCGTGAAGGAGGGCACCGTACAGAGTTCGAACATCAGCAATATCCTGGACGTTTATTATACGCGGAATACCGGGAGCGGGGAACGTTCGGCGACCATCGAATTCGAATTTCTCGGCGGAGAGCCGCAGGTGCTCGTGCTGACGCAGTTTTCGGCCTCTTCGACCAACGATCCCTACGACGAGGGGCATGCGACGGCTTGGGCGGAGCTGCCGGAAAAAAAGACTGATGAGAATTTTATTTACGTCAGCCACTTCGCTTCACTCAATAACCGTACCGTGCGCAACTATTCGTTCTGTTACGACAAGACGCTGCACGTGGCGCATTGGGTAGCTTATCCGCTGCACTCGGTGTACAGAGGATCGATCGACCGTACCAACGATTTCCAGTACGATCCGAAGGTCGATTATCCCTGGCAGCCCAACCTCGTGGCCGGTTCCTATCGGGGCAGTTACGACCGGGGACATCAGCTCCCTTCGGCGGACCGTACGGCTACGCGGGAGTTGAATCTCCAGACGTTTTATGCGACCAATATGACGCCGCAGCTCAACCGGCTCAACCAGGATATGTGGGCCAATCTCGAAGCCAAGGTGCGTGCGCAGATATGCAACGACACGCTTTATGTGGTGACCGGTTGCTATTATGCCAATACCAATACGACGACGACCGACCGTGACGGGAAAGTTTGTCCGGTCCCGACGAATTATTTCAAGGTATTGCTTCGCACGCGCACCGGTACGACCGGTAAACGCATCGCGGATTGTTCGGCCGATGAATTGAAGACGATCGGATTTTGGGTGGATCAGAAGAGCTACGGCGATATTCAGCCGCCTGCGTCCATTTGCATGAGCGTGGCGGAGATTGAAAAGAAGACCGGCTTTACGTTCTTTCCCAATATTCCCGAGTCGGCTGCGGAATCCGTAAAGGCACAAAACTCTCCGAGCCAATGGGGAATCCAAAACTAATTTGACTTATGAAAAAACGACTGATTTTTACAGGACTACTGGCCTTACTGTTCGCAGCCTGCTGTTTCGCGCAGAAACCGTACAAGGTGGTCTTTTACAACTTGGAGAACTTTTTCGATACGATCAACGATCCTGAGGTCAATGACGACGAATTCACACCGGAAGGACCTAAAAAATGGAATTCTGTCAAGTATGCGAAGAAGTTGGGCAATACCGAAAAGGTGCTTTTCGATATTGCCGGTATCGATAAGGATTATCCGATCGTGATCGGCGTATCGGAGGTGGAGAACCGCTCGGTGCTCGAAGATATCATCGCTACGCCGAAGATGGCTCCGGGCAATTACCGGATTTCGCACTACGACTCTCCCGAAGCTCGCGGTGTGGACGTCGCTTTTATGTACCGTCCCGATGTCTTCAAGCTGGAGGGTAGCGCACCGATCCGCACGCAGATTCCTTCGCTTCCGAATTTCAAAACCCGCGATATTTCGACCATGTGGGGTACGATCGACGGCGAACCGTTCTTCTTCATGGTGGCTCACTGGCCTTCGCGTCTGGGCGGCAAGGACGCTTCGGAGTTCAAGCGTATCGCCGTCGGCGAGCAGATGCGTCGAATCGCCGACTCTGTCCTGAAGGTCAATCCTGCGACCAAGATCGTGGCGATGGGCGACTTCAACGACGATCCGACCGATCCGAGCATGTTGGAGGGGCTGAATGCCAAACCCAAGGTCAAGGATCTTCAGCCGGGCGATTTCTTCAGTCCGTTCCACGCCGTGCTTCGTGCCGGTATGGGAACGCTGGCTTACGGCGACGCCTGGAATCTCTTCGACAATATCGTAGTGTCGGAAAACCTGGTCAATGCGAAGCCCGGCGAGTTGCGTCTGGTACGGGCTCCGGGATCGAAGTACTACGGGAATGTCTTCAAGCGTAACTATATGATCCAGCGGGAGGGGCAGTTCAAAGGCTATCCTTTGCGCACGTACGTCGGAAACAATTTCCAGGGCGGTTACAGCGACCACTTCCCCGTTTATATCTACATCGGTAAATAAATACCTTAACTTGAAAGGATATGAAAATAAAAAGTTTACTAATTTTTGTATTTACCCTGATGTCGCTGACCGCGTTCGCTCAGAGCGGCGGTATCAAGGGTAAGGTCGTTTCCCGCGAGGGACGTGTCGCGGTGGACGGGGTGAAGGTTTCGGTCACTCCCGGTGAAATGACTGCCACGACCGACGGCCGAGGTGGTTTCGTGATCGAGAATGTCGAGCCCGGCGAATATACGTTGCAGTTCGAGGCTCCCGAATTCGAGCCTTTGACGCTCGTGGTGCGCGTGGACAAGATGGTGCGCGACATCAATACGGTGATTCTGGTCCCCGAAGTGCTTTCGACCGTAATGGACGATTCGATCTTCGCAGAGTTCGACACCGAGAGCGGCAACGATGCGCAGTCGCTGCCTTCGTCCCTTTCGGCTTCGAAGGACGTTTTTAACAACATCGCTTCCTACCGGTTCAGCGAGATGCGTTTCAACGTGCGCGGTTACGATTCGCAGTATTCGGACGTTTACTTGAACGGTATTCGCTTCAACGACGCTATGACGGGCTATACGCCCTGGTCGTTGTGGAGCGGTCTGAACGACGCTACGCGCAACCAGGAGATCACCAACGGTTCGGTCATGTCGGATTACGGCGTGGGTAGCATCGGCGGTACGACCAACATCAACGCCCGTGCTTCGCAGGTGCGCCAGGGACTTCGCGTGAGTCTGGTGAACGCCAATTCGATGTATCGCTTCCGTGCCATGGTGACCTATGGTTCGGGTCTGCTGGACAACGGCTGGTCCTATGCGTTGTCGGTATCTACCCGTCAGGGCGGCAACTCCTACGTGGACGGCGTCTATTACAACTCCTACGGATATTTCGCTTCGGCCGAGAAGATTTTCAATTCGCGTCACCGGTTGGGCTTCACGATTATGGGTGCTCCCACCGAGCGCGGTGCGCAGCAGGCTTCCACGCAGGAGGCTTACGATCTGGTCGGCAACAACTATTACAACCCCAACTGGGGCTACCAGGACGGCAAGATGCGTAATGCGCGCGTGCGTAACAGCCACGAGCCGATCGCTATGATCAACTATACGTTCGATCCCAATGAGCATACCCAGTTCAACCTGGCCACTTCGTTCCGTTTCGGTAAGAACGGTTATTCGGCGCTGACGTGGTACGACGGTGCAGACCCCCGTCCCGATTATTACCGCTATATGCCGAGCTACAAGTTGCTGAACGCTACCGACCTGGAGGCCGCTTCGATGGCTGCGGCCAGTCTGGCGGATCAGTGGATGCGCAACGTGGGTAATATCCGCCACTTCGACTGGGACGAAATGTACCAGACCAACATGAATTTCCGCAATGCCGAGGATGAAGCGATATACGGTCCCGGCGCCCGTTCGAACTATATCATCGAGGAGCGCCATACCGACCAGTTGGACTGGAACCTCGCCGCGCAGATCAGCCGAATCTATAAGGATAACTCCCGTCTGACGGCCGGAGCCAACGTCCGCATCAACCGCACGTGGTACTACGACGAGGTGAAGGATCTGCTCGGCGGCGACTATTACGTGGACGTCGATAAATTCGCACAGCGCGACTTCGGCGATCCGATCATGGCGCAGAACGATATGGATTATTATAACCAGTACGGTCATGCAAGAGCCGTCAGAGAGGGCGACAAGTTCAGCTACAACTACAAGGCGCATCTGCGTTCCGGCGGTGTATGGGCTACTTATGCCACCCGTTTCGGCGGTTTCGGCATGAAGTTGGGCGCCGAGCTCGGCGGACTTTCGATGTGGCGCGAAGGTCTTTGGCGCAAGGGTCTCTTCCCGGATAATTCGAAGGGCAAATCGGAGAAACTCGAATATTTCGTATATAAGGCCAAAGGTAATTTCGATTATGTCATCAATGCCAACCATACTTTCGAACTCAACGCCGTGGCGATGCAGAATGCTCCTGCGTTCCAGTCGGCCTTCGTTTCGCCCCGTACGCGTAATTCGGTAACTCCGGGGCTTACGACGGAGAAGGTTTACGGCATCGACGCTTCGTACAACCTGCGTTACGGCGATTATAAACTCCGTGTTTCCGGTTATTATACGAAGGTGAACGACCGTTCGAAGGTGATCTCCTTCTACGATGACGTGCTGAAGACCTATACCAATTTCGCCTTGAGCGGTATCGACGAGCAGTATTTCGGTCTGGAAGTCGCCGCTTCGATTCCGATCTACAACGGTTTGTCTTTGAACGGTGCGATCAGTTGGGGTCAGTACACTTACACGTCGAATCCCAATTACGTGCAGATTGCCGACAACAGCGCCGAGCCGCTGAACTCCGGTACGGTCTATTGGAAGGATATGCGCGTGGAGAGCACTCCGCAGACGGCAATGAATATCGGTTTGTCGTACCGCGGTCCTCATAACATCTACGCATCGATCGATCTGAACTATTACAACAATATGTATCTGTCGATGAACCCGCTTTACCGTACGGACGAGGTGTTGTTGCCTACGATGACGGACGAACAGATCCGGGAGCTGCGCAGTCAGGAGAAGTTCGATTCGGCCTACACCTTGAGTGCGAGCATCGGTAAGAATTTCTACATTCAGCGTCGTTATACGCTCGGCTTCAGTTTGCAGGTGAATAACATCCTGAACAACCAAAATATCAAGACCGGCGGTTATGAGCAGATGCGTGTGCAGGGCATTAAGACCGGCAAGGAGATCACTTCCTACCAGAAGTTCGCTCCCAAGTATTTCTACCTGTTCGGCACGACTTACTACCTGAATGTCTATTTCCGTTTCTAACGGCTTAACGAATTAATATTGTGAAGAATATGAATAGAATAGCAACCATATTTCTGGCGGTGACAGCAAGTTTGTTCTTCGTCGGCTGTTATAACGATTTCGATACGCCGGCTCCTGCGAAGGTATGGACGGATGCGGACTTCAGCGACAGTAAAATCATTTCGATCAAGGAGCTGAAGGATATTTTCGAGGAGGCTTATCCCGGGACCAGCGGTATCGGCCAGTCGCTGACCATTACCGACGACCTGGTGATTCGGGGCAAAGTCATTTCCAGCGACCAGGCCGGTAACGTCTATAAGTCGATGTACCTGTACGATGAAAGCTGCCAGTCGGCCATTGAAATCAAAGTGACTTCGGGATATTACATTACCTATGCTCCCGGTCGCCTGGTTTATATCCGTTTGCAGGGTCTGGTGCTGGGAAATTACCGCACGATGCTCAGCGTGGGTGTCGCATCGACCAATTCCGATTATGCGAACGGTAACATGGAGGATCGCAATACCTTGGAAGAGCATGTCAAGCTCGGCGAATTGATCGGCTTGACGGCGGCCGATACTTTGGTGGTTACTCCCGCTTCCTATTCGACGCTGACGGATGAGTCGCTGGGGCGTTTGATCCGTTTCGAAGGGTTGGAAAGCAAGTTCGGCAAGGCCGGCTGGGGGTATAAAAATACATTCCCCAACTACTTCGCCAACAGTACCTCCTACGATGTGAATTCTCCGGGTTGGACCGATATCAACGATTGGGCTACCTGGGCGACGAAGCGGGTCGATGAGCTTACGCACGAGAGTACGTTCTATTATGGCTCTGCCTGGTTCACCTATGGCGACATCAACACCCTCGCAGGCAATTATGTCGTACGTTCGAGCGGTTATTGCCGTTTCCGTGACGAGAAAATACCTGCGGACGGTTCCGTGGTGAACATTACCGCGATCTATACCAAGTTTTCGCAGGGCAGCGATGCGACGGCGGCCTATCAGTTGTTGCTGAACAAGGCGTCCGACGTGGTCGTGACTTCGAAATAGCCGCAGTTTGCAGTTGAAATCGCCGGGCCTCATCTTTTTGATGAGGCCCGTTTTTTATTCTTTATGCGGTTGCGATTCCGCTCGTATTGTCCGCGAAGGAGCTGCCTCCGGTCTTATGAGGCGTAAATTTCAGGGAAGAGCAGTGCGCGGAAGTCGGAGCGCATGATCTTGTCCCGTTACTGTTTTTCCTGCCTGCCGGGGAGCCGGTTGCCGTATGTCCGAAAAAAGCAAGACATTGTTCGGATCGTTCTTTTGCTGCAAGTTGGCAGGCTGTCGCACCGGGGGACCTGCTGTCCGCATAATGCGATTCCGACTGCCGGGAAGGGGCAACGTGATCGGCAGAGAGCTGTCCGCAAACGGAAGAGCGTCGCCGAAACGGAGAATTCGATGCGAAGTGCGGAATCGGAAAGCATGGCGGGGTATGACATAACGTCGTTCGTGGAGTTTGGTTCCGCGTCTGTTTTCCGGAAACGGATACGATTCCTGTGCGTGGACGATCTTCCTGCATTGCAGATAGGAGCGGAAAAGGAAACATCCGTGAACAGGAGTCCGAAACCAAAGAAAACCCCCGAACCGGTGAGAGTTCGGGGGTAGTAGTGAATAAAACCTGTTATTGATGATTATTCATCTGTTTCGGGTTGAGCTTCGGGACGCATGGTGACCTGTATTACGTTGCCGCTGTCGAGGAGCTTCTTCGCCAGGTCGCGGATCTCGTCGTAAGTGATGCTGTTCAGGGTCTTTTCGTAGTCGGCGAGCAGATTCTGCTTGTGACGGTTGTAGTCGTCGATCAACCCGAACCAGGTGCCGTTATTTTCGAGCGTATTCTTGAATTGCTTGACCAAGTATTCGCGGGAGTCGTTGATGTCTTTGGCTTCCGGTCCTTCAGTCGCGATTTTCTCGATTTCATCGAAAACGATCGGCACGAGTTCGTCGGCCATCTCCTCGTTGGTGTCGAACTGTATTTGCAGGAGGGCCTGTTTTTCGGGACGATACGAGAGAGTATAGCTTACCTGTACTCCGTACGTGCCGCCTTTCTCCTCGCGGATGGATTTCAGGTAACGGTTGTTTAGAGCCATGTTGAGCAGCAACATGGTTTGCTTGTTGCGCAGCGTGTAGTCCGCATCGCTCGAGAAGAGCAGGAACTCCGAAACTTTCGGCTGCAGCATCGGGGTGCGGAAGTCGTTCACGACCTTGCCTTTGGCTGTGCGGAGTTTGTCGTCCGTGAACTTAAGCACGTGTTTCGAGGTGGGAATCGAACCGATATATTTCTCGACCAACGGCTTCAACGTTTCCAAATCCACGTTGCCTACGAAGGTGAACGTAAAGCTGTTCGCACCCGGGTAGAGCGTTTTGAAGGTTTTCGGCAGATTTTCGAACGAGATGCTTTCCAGGGCCTCGATCGTCAGCGGCTGCTGACGCGGATTGTCGCTGTAAAGCGTTTTGATCGTTTCTATCTGCATGATGTAGTCGGGATTCGAGGTCAGGTTCTGGACGTATGCCTTGTAGCTGTCCATCGTCGTGTTGAAATCCTCCTCCGAGAAGCGGGGACTTGTGAAGTTCTGGTAGAGCAGTTGGAGCATCGTTTCGATGTCTTTGGGCGAGCAGTAACCGCTCATACCGTTGCTGTAGTTATTGACGTACAGGTTGATTCCGGCTTTCTTGCCTGCGAGCTGCTTGTTCAGTTCGATTGCAGAGAATTTGCCCACTCCCGACTGGGCCGCGATGACCGGAAGGAATTCACCTTCCTTCACCTCCGTATCGGCAAGCTGCGACATCCCGCCGTCAGCCTGTACCTGCAGCAGGACTTCGTCCGCCTTGAGTTGGGTCGGTTTGACGATGATCTTCACACCGTTCTTGAGAATCCATTCGGTCGTTCCGAGATCCTCGTTGTATGCGGTCTTCTTCACGGGCGAGCCTTTCAGCTTGATATCTGCGGGGATCAGAGGCTCGCTGACGGTATTGTCCTGGTAAGCCTCGACGTTGGATGCCATGACCTCGCTGCGGATGGCCAGAAGTTCGGCTTCGGTCGGCTCGGTCAGTCCTTCTTTCTTCGGTACTTCGACGGTGATAACCTGGTTTTCAGGTGTCAGAAGCTGTTTTACCCAAGCATTCACATCGTCGAGGGTCAATGCTTCGAGGTATTGTTTGTCGAGGTTGTACTGCGTTTCGGCATCTGCCATAGCGGTATTTTTCTTGTAATTCGCCAGGTAGGTTTGAACATATTGTCCGTTTGTAAGGTCGTTCCGATTGGCATAGGTAGCCTCGGCCTGACGCAGGAATTCAGCTTTCGTACGATCGAATTCGCTCTGTGTAAAGCCGTAACGCTTCATCTTCTCCATCTCTTCGAGGATAGCTTTGTAACCGCGGAGCAACTCTCCGTCTCGAGTTTGTACGGCGACCATCGTGAGATCTTGGGTCGGATTCACTCCCAGTATGTTGCCTGAATCCATCCCGGCACTCAGGAACGGAGCATCGGGCTGCATGGCGATTTCATTCATGCGATCGTTCGCCATGGCACTTGTGTAGGAGTTGAGTACGTCGTACATTTGGCTAATTATCAGGTTGTTGTATTGCTTGGGGAGAGCGGGTCGTTTGATGAAGAGCCGCATGACCGAAGCCGTCATTTCGGGATCGGAAAAGATGCTGACGATGGGTTCTTCGTTTTCAGGAACTAGGTAAGCCTCTTTCTGCGGGGCATCTGCAGGGGAAACCGGAATATCCGCCATCAGGGTTTTGATCTTGTTTTCGATCCGATCGACGTCGATATCGCCGACTATGACGATCGCCTGGTATTCCGGGCGATACCACGTTTTGTAGAAGTCGTACAAGGCTTTATGGTCGAAACTCTTCAGACCGTCCAGATAGCCGATTACGTTGCGGTGCTCGTATTTCGAGCCTCTGTTGACGGCGGCGTTGCGTCGTACCATGGCGCGCCATCCAGCTCCGTCGCGGGTGCGCAGCTCCTCCATGATTACGCCGCGTTCGTTGTTGATCTCCTGAGGCTCCAGACTGATGAACTGCGACCAGTCGTGCAGGATCAGCAGTGCGGTGTCGATCGTCGCAGGGTTTGCTGTGGGCACATTGTCCAGGTTGTAGCATGTTTCATCGTAAGAGGTGTAGGCATTCAGGTCCGCACCGAATTTGACGCCGTTACGCTCCAGATATTCTATCATCTTTTTGCCCGGCAGGTTCTTGGTGCCGTTGAAGGCCATGTGTTCGAGGAAGTGGGCGAGGCCCTGTTGGGAATCTTCCTCCTGGACAGCTCCTACGTGGTGGAAAATGTAGAAAGATGCCTGTCCCTTGGGTTTTTCGTTGTGACGGATGTAGTACGTCATGCCGTTTTCGAGTCGTCCGACGCGCACCTCCTTATCGGCGGGAATCGGCATGTCAGGCTGTAGTTGCGCCATGACATTCGTCATTGCGAACAGCGTGACAAGTAAAAGAATGAACCTTTTCATAAAATGATTGTTAATTGATTTTGGGTGAAATTATTTGTATTGCGTTGTCATTCGGTTGTTTCTTCCGGTCGGTATTCGATGATGTCGCCCGGCTGGCAGTTCAGTTCGCGGCAAATGGCTTCCAGCGTTGAAAAGCGGATCGCCTTGGCCTTGCCGTTCTTGAGACTGGAAAGGTTGGCCGGGGTGATATCGACCCGCTCGGCGAGCTCGCCGAGTGACATCTTTCGTTTCGCCATCATGACATCTATGTTGATGATTATCGCCATGTCTTGCGTCCCCCCCCCGTGTGTATATTGTATATCGACATTTATTTTTTCTTTAGATCGTGAGTTTTTGCTCTTCGCTCAACCGGGATCCGATCGAGAAGACCTCGGCCGAGAAGAGTACCAGAATCGCCATGACGATGTTCCAGTAGTTGAGCGGGAACGAGGCGGCGACTTGCAGGGGCGAATCTTCGAGAAACGTCCGGGTCGTACTCTGGTAAATATAAGAGCCGACTCCGGTGCAGACTTCGGCCAGAATCAGCAGGAACCCTACGGCACGCGTGTAGATGATGATACGCCCCGGCAGGGGTTGTTCGTCCCGTACCGATTTGCGCAGGATATTGATAATCAGCGCTACCAGGATCAGGATAGAGAGCTTGGCCAGCAGGGCCGGGATGGACAGCAGCAGTATGTAATTGATTCTGTTCAGTGTCCGGACTACTGTCGGGTCACCTGTCTCTTATACACATCTCCGAGCCCACGAGACGGACTCCTATCTCGTA
>ENA-OYXF01000712-OYXF01000712.1-human-gut-metagenome-genome-assembly--contig:-NODE-712-length-13360-cov-9.114619_pt1 | contig 13360 bp, 10 predicted proteins | sample MGYA00244842_ERZ653416 | MGnify/ENA primary metagenome ERZ653416 (study PRJEB26926, sample SAMN06164920) | human gut metagenome | biome: ENVO:00009003; feature: ENVO:2100002; material: ENVO:00002003... | reverse complement strand
GCGTCAGATGTGTATAAGAGACAGGCCTATGCAAATTGTGATATATCAGATCTTTCCAACCGCTTTGCGCTTGACAAACTGGAAGACGGGCTGTAAGTTATACAAGTATGAAATTTACCCCTTAAAGGAGGGTGGAGGCGTGGCAGGAGGAAAGCATATTCTGGGCAAGGCGAAGCGGCACATTTTTGGCACGGCCAAGGTGGGCGAAAAGGGCCAGATCGTGATCCCTAAGGATGCGCGGCAGATTTTTGGTGTGAAGCCCGGCGATACGCTGCTCATTCTCGGAGACGAGGAAACGGGTATCATCGTCACCAAGCCGGACGTGCTGCGCGACGCGGCAGATGAAATATTCGGGAAGATGGAGAGATAGACATGGAACTGACGACAATGTACGAATCGCTCGGCGTGAGCCGCGCGGTATATGAATACGGAGAAACAATTCTGGCTGCTTTGAAGCCTCGCTTCGAGGCCATTGACCAGACGGCGGAATACAACCAGACGAAGGTGCTCGCCGCCATGCAGAAAAACAAGCTTTCGGCGGGCTGCTTTGCCGCCACGACGGGCTATGGCTACGATGATATGGGCCGCGAGGTGCTCGAAAAGGTCTACGCAGACTGCTTCCATACCGAGGCCGCACTCGTTCGCCCGCAGATCACCTGCGGCACCCATGCGCTGGCGTTGGCGCTGGCCGCCAATCTCCGCCCCGGCGATGAGCTTTACTCTCCGGTCGGCCGTCCCTACGATACTCTCGAGGAAGTCATCGGCATCCGCCCCTGCAAGGGCTCACTGGCCGAGTTCGGCATCACCTACCGGGAGACCGAACTGCTGCCGGATGGCACCTTCGATTATGAAAATATCCGTAAATCAATCAACGAAAAAACCAAGCTGGTCACCATCCAGCGCTCCAAGGGCTACGCCACCCGCCCCAGCTTCTCCGTGGAGCAGATCGGGGAGCTGATCCGCTTCTGCAAGGAGATCAAGCCTGACGTCAAGGTCATGGTGGACAACTGCTACGGCGAATTTGTGGAGCGTATTGAGCCTTCTGATATGGGGGCCGATATGGTGGTGGGCAGTCTCATCAAAAACCCCGGCGGCGGTCTGGCCCCCATCGGCGGCTACATCTGCGGCACCAAGGAGTGCGTGGAGCGGTGCGCTTACCGGCTGTCCGCCCCCGGTCTGGGGCAGGAGGTCGGCGCAAACCTGGGTCTGATGCCCGCCTTCTATCAGGGCTTGTTCCTGGCCCCCACTGTGGTATCCGGCGCGCTGAAGGGCGCGGTCTTTGCCGCCAACGTCTATGAAAAGCTGGGCTTCGCCTGCGTCCCCAACGCCACGGAAAGCCGCCATGACATCATTCAGGCGGTGACGCTGGGCAGCCGGGAGGCTATGGTGGCCTTCTGCGGCGGTATTCAGGCTGCCGCACCGGTGGACAGCTATGTGACCCCGGAGCCTTGGGCCATGCCCGGCTACGATTCCGATGTCATCATGGCGGCAGGCGCTTTCGTGCAGGGCAGCAGTATCGAGCTGTCCGCAGACGGCCCCATCCGCGACCCCTACGCCGTCTATTTTCAGGGCGGCCTCACCTGGTATCACGCCAAGCTGGGCATCCTCATGAGCCTGCAAAAGCTGGTGGACGCCGGTATCGTGACCCTGTAAAACCGCGGCACCTTCCATCTATTCAATTTTTTCAATAAGGAGACCTTCCCCATGTGGCTTTGGCTTTCCCTGACCGCCCTCCTGTGCTGGAGCGGCAGCGACCTCTTTTCCAAAATCGGCTGCCGGGACGGCAGCGACCGTTACAGTCACCTGAAAATGGTCATCGCCGTGGGCGTGGTGATGGGCCTTCACGCCGCCTTTGAGATCTTCGTAGGCGGCACGGCCATCAGCTGGTCCGTCATCTGGACCTACCTGCCGGTGTCCCTGCTGTATATCAGTTCCATGGCTTTGGGCTATCTGGGCCTGCGGTATATCGAGCTGTCCGTTTCTTCCCCCATCTGTAATTCCTCCGGCGCATTGGTGGCAGTGCTGACGCTGCTGTTCGTCGGCGGTGAGGATTACTCTCCTCTGGCCCTGTTGGCTATCGCGCTGGTGTGCACGGGTGCCATCGGTCTGGGTGTGGTGGATGCCACAGAGGACCCGGAGCTTCGTCTGGAGCGGCAGAAGGCCAGCAACTATAAGTACGCCAAGAGCTTTCTCGCCCTGGCCCTCCCCGCAGCCTACTGTCTGCTGGACGCCGCCGGCACCTTTGCCGACAACCGGGTGCTGGAGATTTTGACGGACCGCTATATGAACGCCGGTATGTTCGCCACGCTGAGAGAATGTGCCGATCAGGCGGCGGCCTCTGCCAACTGCGCATACGAGTTGACGTTCCTTGCCGCAGCAGCATTTTGCTTCATCTATGTGGTAATCATCAAGAAGGATCGGCTGGTTCCCAAAATGGAGGCCCCCAAGTACTTTGGTGCCATTTGCGAAACCGCCGGTCAGTTCGCCTACATCTACGCCATTTCCGACACCGCCCATCTGGCCATGTCCGCTCCCATCATTTCCTCCTACTGTGCCGCTTCCGTGTTGTGGAGCCGCATCTTCCTGAAGGAAAAGCTCTCCTGGAAGCACTATACTATGATTTGTCTGGTGGTCATCGGCATCGCCATCATGGGCTTCTTTGACCTGTAAACCCACTGTATATGACAAAGACCCCCGCCGCTCACATGAGCGGCGGGGGTCTTTTTCAGGCACGTTCAGGTGTGGATTCAAGCGCGGGGTAAGGCCCGGTCCAGCTTTTCCAGAAAAAAGGCCAGCAGGAATCCGGCGGCGCAGCAGAGCAGCGACGCCACTGCCTCGCCCACGCTGTCATACCGGATGGGAACGATCACCAGTGTGGAGGCCGCCACGATGCCCAAGATCCCGTGGAAGGTTACGGCGTAATGGGTTTGCAGCAGCCAGGTGACGCCCCGGGCCAACAGCAGCATGGTCAGCAGCATCCCCGGCAGGCAGGCGGACAGGGTCAGCAGCCGCATTTCCGCAAGACTGTTCAGCAGCGGCTCGTACAGCCCCAACGCCATCATAATGGAGGAGCTGGTCAGCCCCGGCAGCACCACGCCCGCACCCCATAATGCGCCGCAGAAGTTGTACCAGCCAAAGTTCGGCGTCACCGTCACGCGAAGCACATGGCGCACATAGAAAAGCGTCAAAAACACTGACAGGGCGCAGACGCCGCAGGCGATCCACGCCGCCCGGCCATGGCCCTCCTTTCCCGCCTCCCGCCAGAGGGCAGGAAACGTCCCGGCAATGAGGCCGATAAAGAGCCAGACGGTAGCGGCGTCCGACAGGGCATAGGCGGCGCTGATCCCCTTGGCGAGACCCAGAAAGCCCACAGCCCAGCCGATCCCCAGGGGAAGGAAAATATGCCAATATTTTCGGATGCCCCGTCCGGGATGGGACAGAGTCTCCATCATGGGGCGGTATACGTCGAACACCACGGCCAGCACGCCGCCGGAGACGCCGGGCAGGATCGCCCCTGCGCCGATCAGTGCACCGCATAGCAGATCCCGCAGCCAGCGTTCCCGATCCGCCTGCTTATATGGGTCCGTCATATTCCACCTCCTCACTCAAACTGTATACAGGGTATCATATCAGCATTCCCCGTTCCGCGCAATCCGAAACTGTGAACGATTTGAGAATTTTGGTGATTTTGGAAGATTTGGCCCATAAAAGCCCCGGTTTCCCCATTTAGGAATGGCATAGTGATCTTTCGCTAAAAGCCCTTGCGTGTCTACGGAAAAAATGGTAGAACTTTTTAGAAAAAGGGGTGGCTTTTCCGCTATGGCGGTGTTAGAATAGGGACACTGCCCTGAAGGGCGTCCCTTTTCTGTATTTTTTGACAGTATTTCAGGAGGTTCCCATGATGCGGAGCGCAAAGAAAACCTACGAAATCGACATGCTGCACGGCGCGATCCTGCCGAAGCTGCTGCGCTTCGCCGTCCCGCTGACCCTCTCCACCATGCTGCAGCTGCTGTTCAACGCGGCGGACGTGGTGGTGGTCGGCCGCTGGGCCGGTGACAATTCCCTAGCGGCGGTGGGTTCCAACACCTCCCTGATCGCCCTGCTGACCAATATGTTCTTAGGATTGTCCATCGGCGCCAACATTCTGGCTGCCCGGTACTTCGGCGCTCACGAGGATGAGGAACTCAGCAAAACGGTCCACACCTCCATCCTGCTCTCCCTGTACAGCGGCGTGTTCCTGACAGTGGTCGGTATTCTGGGTGCCCGGACCATTCTGATCTGGATGCAGTGTCCCGCCAATGTGCTGGATCTGGCCACGCTCTACCTGCGGATCTACTTCGCCGGCATGACCGCCACCATGCTCTACAACTTTGGCGCCGCTCTGCTGCGGGCCAGCGGCGATACCCAAAGACCTCTCTATTACCTGTTCGCATCCGGCGTTGTCAACGTGATCCTGAATCTGGTCTTTGTCATCTACTTCCACATGGATGTGGCAGGCGTGGCATTGGCCACCGTGATCTCCCAGTGCATTTCTGCCGCACTGGTGGTCCGCTGCCTCATGAAGGAGACCGGTCCTCTGCGGCTGGACTTCCGGCAGCTGAAGATCTACCCCATCAAGCTCAAGCAGATCATGCAGGTGGGCATCCCCGCCGGAATTCAGGGAATGCTGTTCTCTCTGGCCAACGTGACGGTGCAGTCCTCCGTCAACTCCTTCGGTGAGGTCATTATGGCCGGCAGCTCTGCCGCCATCAGCATTGAGCAGTTCATTTATTCCAACATCAACGCCTTCTATCAGGCCAACGTGGCCTTTACCAGCCAGAATTACGGCGCCGGTGACTATCGGCGCATCAAGAAGATCGCCCGGATCAGCGTTGTAACCGGCGTTGTGACCACAGAGCTTCTGAGCGTTCTGGCCGTCTATTTCGGCCCGCAGCTTCTGGGGATCTATTCCCCCAGCGCCGAGGTGGTGGCAGCCGGTATGGTGCGCCTCCGCTGGATCGCCCTGTTCTATGGTCTGGACGCCATCATGGATGTGATCGTCGGTTCTCTGCGTGGCGTGGGGTACAACATTCTGCCCATGCTGGTCACGCTGATGGGCGCCTGCGCCTCCCGGCTCATCTGGCTGTCCACCGTATTTCGGCTTCCAGCCTACCACCGGATCGAGATGGTTTACATCGTCTATCCTCTCTCCTGGGCCCTGACGGCCACCACCCACCTCATCTGCTATTTCTTCGTTTCCCGAAAGGTGGACCGGGAGCTTCGTGCCCACGAAGCGGAGCTGGCCGCCCGTATGGAAGAAAGCCCGGAGGAAGCAGACTCCTGAGCACATTCGCCAAGCAAACAAAAAAGCCGCGGAAACCAGTCGGTTCATGTTCATAGGTACACAATGTGACCTATGGGGCAGGCCGGACGGTACAGGGCACGAAAAAATAAGTCGAGGGAATTTCCCTCGACTTATTTTTTCTTTGATCCCAAGTTTATTTGAGCGCCACATTTCAATTGGATGCGCAGACTTGATATGGGATATAACATTAGATGAAATTTCAGCCCTCTGCCTTTTCATTGGCAGAGGGCCGTTTTTTGCTTAACAGTTATTGAGCATCCCTTAATTGCTCTACAACACTGCATTTCGCTGCGTTGTCATACATCATGCAAGGAATCAGCCACCCCAGCAGAAGAAATACCGGAATTGTCAGCAGGACAGGCAGAATGGTGAATCGATACTCAAAGAACCAGAACATACTGCCCAGCATTTTTCCTGCAAGAGGTCCCACCGCCAGCGACAGAATAAAGGCCGCCGCTACGGAGGACATTGCGTAAAACAATCCCTCGTAGATCAGCATGGTTTTGAGCTGCCGGTTCGTCATTCCTACAGCCTGAAGCACAGCAAATTCACGGCGGCGGGAAAGAATACCGGTCATCATGGCGTTGAAGAAATTTAAGAGTCCCACCAGCCCGATGATAGCACAGAGGATACCACCTATCAGAAGGAACATCTGCCGGAACTGAGCAAATTCAGAGCGAGCCGTGGCCTTGCTTTCATACATCAAGGGCGAAAACTCACCGGCAGTGAGCTTCGATAGATATTGCTCTGCTTCGGCCTCGTCAACTTCGTCCGCTGTGTCGAACAGGTAGAGCATCGGAATGGCTGCACCACCGCTGTCCCTCTGTGCGGTGTCCACAGACAAAACTACGTCATATCCAATACCACCATAACGATAACTCATGGAATTCGGAAGTTCTACCAAGGCGCAGACCGTGTACTCTACATCTCTGGCTCCATACAATTTTGCCTGAAAGTACTCCTCCGGTGTATCTTCGGTGAGTTCCCCGGTGCGGCTGTCGATATATTTCACATCGTCCGCATAGGTAACGGTGATCGTGTCTCCCACCTTGGGGTAGTATTCAGGATTGGGCAGATTACCGTAGTCATCTAAGGAAACCGCAATGGCAATAGCGTTATTGTTTGGCTCCAGCATAGGAGAAATATCTCCGTCGAACACTTGCAGCTTGTCAAACAGGCTGTTATCCAGAGCCTCGATTCTGGTATCTCCCATCACCATATTGCCCCGGTGCTCCAGACGGCTCATATGGCTGTCCAACTGCTCGGCGCTTTCGTACCTTGCATAGTCCTGCCGCAGAGCATCCTCCGTCATCCACAGATATGCGGGTTTTCGCACAGCATATCCCGTGCCGGAAAGACTGGCCTTTGTGTTTGCTGCGATCTCTTCGATCTGTTCCGGCGTGATGAATTCATCTGCCGGGTTGTAACGGAAATAGTCGGGCGTGCTGACGATAAAATCGGCGCAGGTCATGGTGGATACATACTTCTCCATGCTGAAGCCGCCCACAAAGGCACACAGCGCATTGAACAGTGTCACCGACAGTGCCAGAGACACCACCACCAGCACCGTCTTTTTCTTGTTTCGTCCCAGATTGGCAAAGGCCATCTGATGGAGCTTTGCTCCCCGGGTGTTGCGCCGTTTTTTCTTGGTCTGCATTGCATCCGTATATTTGGTAGCCTCCACCGGAGAAACCCTGGCTGCCATTTTCCCGGGCTTGGAGCAGGACAAAAGCACCGTCAGCAGGGCAAACAGCACGGAGCCAACAAAGATCACAGGCGAAGTGCTGATGGTGGTGATGCCTGCATCCAACTGGGTGGAGCGCAAGACAACAGGCACCAGAACAGCGCCAATGCCGTAGACCAGCAGCAGCCCCGCCGGAATACCGATCAGACAAAGCAGAAGTGCCTGCTGGCGAATGATGCGTTTGAGCTGCCGGGGCGTTGTGCCAATGGTTTTCAGAAGTCCGTAAAACCGGATATCCCCCGCAACAGAGATCTGGAAAATGTTATAGATGATAAGATACCCAGTGAAAATCACCAGCAGCAAAAAAGCTGCTATGGCGATCACAAGTTCCGGATCAAGCTTCGACTCCAGCTGGGATGAGGTATATCCCCAGTTGACGCCGATCCGGACGCTGTTGGGATCGGTATAGCTGTCCCATGTGTAGCCAAGATCGGTATCCACCTGCTCCATCTGCCCTTGAATGTTTGTGCCGGAGGCCAGCATGACATTCAAATCGGTGCGGAAAGGCTGTAAACCTGTTTTCACTGCCTGCGCTTCGATGTCATCTGCGTAATCACGGCTGATGTTGATGTAATGAACAGGCATTAGTTCATCATAGTCCCAATAGCCCACCAGCGTAAAGGTATCTGTTACAGTAAAGGCGGTTTGATCCTTGTCCGTAATGGAATAGGAAACCGTGACCTCGGCGCCCAGCTCCGGCGTTACGCCAAGCAGCTGCAACGCTGCCGTATCCATGGCTACCTCTTTGCCGCTTTCGGGCATCCGTCCGGTAGTAGGGGTTGCATAGCTCCATTTAGTGCAGTTGGCATCCATGTAGCTGATCTCTGCCGGTACTTTGGCAAAGACCCCCTCCGCAGTGATACCGATCACCTTCCGTGCCCCCGCAGCCTTCACCTTTGGGTGGGCAGCGATACGTTCCGCCTGCTCGGGGGAAACATCCTTAAAGGTGCCGTGTGCATAGCCGCCTACCTGCCGAAACTGGTAGGTTTCATAGCTGGCGTTCAGTGACAAGACAATGGTGAACATGGACGTAAATAGCAGCGTTGTCAGCGCAATGGCAAAAATAGCGATCAGATTGCGGCGACGGTTCGCATAAAGAGATTTTAAGCTGAGCTTTCGAATACATTTTCTGTTTTTGACATTCATCGTAGCCACCTCCCGTTAGTTCTGGGAGACGATCCGACCATCTTCGATACGGATAATGCGGTCTGCCATCTGCGCAATTTCTTCGTTGTGAGTGATCATTACGATTGTCTGGGCGAACTTTTGACTGGTGACTTTCAAAAGGCTCAATACATCCTGGCTGGTTTTGGAATCCAGATTGCCGGTGGGTTCATCTGCCAGAATGATAGCGGGTGCTGCCGCCAGCGCACGGGCAATGGCTACTCGCTGCTGTTGACCGCCTGAGAGCTGATTGGGCAGCGCATCCAGACGATCATCCAGCCCAAGTGTCTGTACAATCTGCTGTACGAAATCCTTATTGACCTTGCCACCGTCCAGCTCAATGGGTAGAACAATATTTTCATACACATTCAGCACCGGAACAAGATTATATGCTTGGAACACAAAGCCGATTTTCCTGCGGCGGAAGATGGTCAGCGCTTCCTCCTTCAGGGAGAAAATATCCTGTCCGTCCACCATGACCGTGCCGCTTGTAGGGCGATCCAGCCCGCCCAGCATGTGCAGCAGCGTGGATTTGCCGGAGCCGGATGTGCCGACAATTGCAACAAATTCGCCCTTCTTTACACTTAAATCAACTCCATCCAACGCATGAACTGCGTTATTGCCGGAGCCATAAATCTTTTTCAGGTTTTTTGCCTGTAAAACTTCCATAAATGAGTACCTCCATGAAAAAATCTGTATGTATGAAAGGAAATGATCCTTTGATACATACAGATTATCGCATAGGAATCTTTCCACATTCTTTCCGGCGGAAAATGAAATCTAACAGTTTTGATAGAATTGTTGTTATTTCGGCAGAAATATGGAAAACGTACTTCCTTTTCCCGGAACGGAAGCAACCTTGATATAACCGCCCTCGCCGGATATGATCTGTCGGGCAAGGTATAAGCCGATGCCGACCCCTTCTTGTTTCTGCACACTATTTGAGCGGTAAAAGCGAGCAAATATCTTCGCTTGCTCACTTTCCGGGATGCCTGAACCGGTATCCGATATATCGATCCTTGCAAACATTTCATAGCTTACGGCAGAAATAGTAATGGTGCCATGCTCTGTATATTTGATGGCGTTGTCTACGATATTAGCCAGCGCTTCCGCTGTCCATTTGAAGTCGAATACAGCAAAAGCATCTGTATCCTGCATTTGCAAAGACAATCCTTTTTCAGAAGCCTTGGCAGTATATTGTTCTACCACACTTTCAAGCAGCGGCTGCAGCGCTGCTTGCTGAGGGGAGAGTGAAATGATCCCGTTTTCCAGTCTGGAAAGCTTTACGAGAGAATCGATCAGAAATCGCAGCTTTTCCGATTGTTTGTACAGCGCCTCCACATTTGCCTTCGCCGATGCAGGCAGAGTTTCCTCCATCAAAAGCTCGCTGTATAACAGCAGGTTTGCAATCGGCGTTTTCGTCTGGTGGGAAATGTCCGCAATCAAGGTTTTGATTTTGTCTTTTTCCTGCGCTACATTTCGAGAAGATGCTTCTGCGGCAGAAAGATAGTGTGCAAACTTTGTTTCCAAAGCAGACAGCTGGCTTTCATCAAAATTGGTTTCAGAAAAGGAGCCGGTCATGGCAGCGTCCAGCATCCTTTCGATTTCTTCCATCGTTTTTCTGGCCTTTCTCCGCTCCCATAACACAACAGCTGCCGCCGCCAGAAAACACAGCAGTATGATCACAATGCCGGTTTTATTCATCTTTTGTCACCCAGCTATAACCGATTCCATAGACGGTTTTAATGTATTTCTGTGCGCCAAGCTTATCCCTCAGACGCTTGATCGTAACAGACAAAGCATTTTCATCCACATATTCTGCGCCATCTGTCCAGATCCGGTCGACAAGGTCTCCACGGGTCATGGTTCGGCCTCGGTTTTCAACAAGCAGACGCAGTAATTTTTGTTCTGTTTTACTCAATTCCACTTTTGAATCTCCCACATAAAAGGTCATAGCCTCAAAGTCAAAGTGAAATAGATCCATATGGAACGGCGCATTTTTATGGCTTGACGCTTGCTTTCGCAGTTGGGTATTCACCCTTGCCCGCAAAACCGAAAGAGAAAAGGGCTTGGTAATATAATCATCAGCGCCCCTCTCCAGTCCGTCTACGATGTCCAGATCGGTGTCGTTGGCAGTCAGCAGAATAACAGGAACTCCGGGCATGTTTTCCTTGACCTCCCGGAGCAGCTCAAGCCCACTGCCATCCGGCAGATTGATATCCAACAGGATCAGGGATACACCGCCGCAAAGCAGCTGCTCCTTCGCCGTTTTTAGGTCTTGGCAGGAAATGATCTGCCGAGCATCTGCTTTCAGCGCTTTGCATAAGCCTTGATTCAAACCGATATCATCTTCAACAATCAGTAATTGCTCCATATATCTCACTCCCTCGTTATTCAAATACCAACATCGTTTCCTTTGGGTGGTTTCTCATCTTTACAGCTCAAAAGATAATATCAGCAGCATAATACGATTTAAGAGTACAGATTGTTGGATGGAAAGTCAAGATTTGCATCGCAAATCAAGCACAAGCCGTTGTCAGTATGATCCAGAGCAGTCTGCGAAGTGCTCCACTGCTCCGGGCTCCGTAATGGGACTACGCAGTGCTTCGGCACTGCGGCACAGGAGGGAACTGCATCCGCATTTGCGGACGCAGTTCCCTCCTGCTTTTTCGCTCACAGCTTATTCAATTTTTGCGTGACCTCATCCACAATGCGCTGACGTTCCTCTTCGCTCTTCGCTCTGCCATATTCCATCAGCGCATCGTCCCGCAGCGTCTCCATTTTCCGGGACCACACTTCAAACACGCCCTTGCTCATCGTCCCCTTTCGGGTACGGGCAAAATATTTTTTGTAGGCCCGCTGATGAGCCTTCCAAACATCGTTGTTCTGCACCTTGCTGCGGAAGCTGCTGGTGGCTCCGATCTCCCGGCAGGTCTTGCCATCCTGCCCCGGCGCCGGTTCGCCGCAATAGGCGTAGGTCATACCCGGCATCTGCAAGAACCAGCGTCCGCAGTTGGCACAGCGTTTCGGTACAAACCCCTTCTGCAACCCCTTCATAAGCTCCACATAGACGAAATCCAGCAGCCGGTCAAAATACATCTTCTCGACTACCTCGGCGTTTTCTCTTTCGCCCCGGATGCGGTACTGCGCTCTTACCAGCGGCGCGTCTACCTCCGGGTCCTTCCCCAAACTGACACCGCTGACAAAAGCCTCATAACCGCTGGAATAGATCAACTGCGCCAGAGATTCTTTTCTCTGGCCTTTTTTCTTTTCAAACACAGCGTTTGCAAAAACCCGGTCCAGAAACCACGCGTACCGCTCCTGAATGAGCTGAATGTCCTTGATCTGCTGCTGCATGAAGGACGGTATTTCGCGCTCCTCATTGATCACATATTTCGCAAATGCCTCCCGCACTTCCTCACCCACAAATTCCTCGATCTTCATATCTCCGAAATAACGGAAGTCCATCAGATACAATCGGTAGAGCGGCAGAGATCCAAAACCCTTCTGCATGTCCATATAGGCACGCGGAGCGTCATCATAATTCTTTTCGTGGACAGCGGTGTTCAACCTGTCCAACAGCTTCTGAAAAGGTGTGACATCCAGATTTAGGATCTCCGTCAGCACAGTTCCGTAGGGCTGCATCTCCGGGACCATCTCCACCCAGTAGCCGGATGCGCCAAATTCCACTTTTGTGTTCGTATGCGAACGCTGAAAATCAAACAGGTCTTTTCCTAAAACAGACATAAGCCCTCTCCCAGTAGATAATGTATTCGCCTCAATATAGTGTATGTAGTAAAATGATACATTACCTATTTTCAAAAGTCAATCCCCATGTTACGATACAAGCACAGGCCTGAAAGAAATAAACACTCCAACTCAGAAAGGAGAATTTTTTATGAACCGACTGCAAACCATTGACGCGGACACGCTGCAAAGCACCGCTTACGAACCGGTCTCCTTCGTGGTGGACGATCTGCTGCCCCAGGGACTGCACCTGCTGGCAGGCGCGCCGAAGATCGGCAAATCGTGGCTGGCGCTGTGGCTGTGTCTCTGCGCCGCGCAAGGCAAACCGCTCTGGACGTTCGCCACACGGCCATGCGAGGTGCTGTACCTCTGTCTGGAGGACAGCTTCCAGCGTATCCAGAGCCGCCTCTTTGATCTCACGGAGGACGCGCCGCCCACGCTGCACTTCGCCGTCATGTCCCAGCAGCTCCACAACGGGCTGGTGGAACAGATCGAGCAATTCCTGAAGGAGCATCCACAGACCCGGCTCATCGTCATCGACACGCTCCAGCGTATCCGCACAGCAGGCAATGACGCGAATCCCTATGCCAGCGACTATCGGGACATCGGCGTTCTGAAAGCGCTGGCGGACAAGCACCGCATCGCCATTCTGCTGGTGCATCACCTGCGGAAGATGAATGACGATGATCCCATGAACATGATCTCCGGCACCACCGGACTCAGCGGTGCCACCGACAGCAACTTCGTCCTCCGCAAGAGCAAGCGCAGAGAGAACACCGCCACGCTCTACTGCACCGGGCGGGACATCCCCTACCGGGAACTGGCGCTGGAGTTCGACGGTGAGGATCATGTCTGGAAGCTGCTGTCAGATGACTGCGAACAGAAAGAGCAGCCCAACGAGAGAATTCTTTTTCTTCTCTCTGAATTGCTGCGCCGGCAGCCGGAGATCAGCGCCCCTGCCAAGGCGCTGTTGGAAAAGATCGACCCTGCCAGTGCGGAGGGACTGACCCCCAACAGCTTCTCCCACCGAATCCGCAAAAGCGTTGACGCTCTAAGGAGAAACGGCATTACGGTGTCCTTCCGCAAGAGCAACGGCGACCGTCTGATCTGCCTGAAAAGGGTCGATGGGGTCGATGATCCCGTTGCCGGAAACATCGTCACCATCGACCCTGAGAACCCGCCGTGTTTCGGCGTGTGAGCCGCTGTGTGCGCGGTTCGGGGCTGGGGTGGTGGTGTACACGCCGAGAGCTGTTTACCGCACACGGCGCGGGACGCGGGAATCGTCGCCCACTCAGGTGGCGGCGACGGCCAGCATCGCATTTGTCTGGTCTGCGGCGAAGCCGCTGCCCTGCCAAATGCAC
>ENA-OYXF01000706-OYXF01000706.1-human-gut-metagenome-genome-assembly--contig:-NODE-706-length-13404-cov-9.429995_pt1 | contig 13404 bp, 19 predicted proteins | sample MGYA00244842_ERZ653416 | MGnify/ENA primary metagenome ERZ653416 (study PRJEB26926, sample SAMN06164920) | human gut metagenome | biome: ENVO:00009003; feature: ENVO:2100002; material: ENVO:00002003... | reverse complement strand
GAGCCTTATCGTCGGCAGCGTCAGATGTGTATAAGAGACAGGTTTTGAAAAAATTTTATATTTTTCAATCAAAATCTGAACGGCTTCAATGAAAGAAAATCCTCTGACTTTTATTAAAAAATCAAGGGCAGTCCTCCCGCCGATTCCTTTTGAGTGCCACATCCACTTACCGTTTGAGAGCTTCAGACTGTCATGGGATTTCAGCATGTAACTATTACCGCATTTTCTTAAATCATAGGCTTCAAAATCGGAAATATAAGTGAGTGCATCTATTTTTTTTACCTCATCAAGGACTTCTTTTTTTACATAAAGCATTCCCTGTTGCTCATTTCCATTTCCGAAAGTTTTTCTTTTTTCTCCGGCTTTATATCAAGAATTTTATTTTCTGCAAAAGAAAAATAATTTTCTGAATTGCCGGCCCCGATGATGATATGGTCTGTAAGGGGAATCTCCATAATGTCACATGCCTTCGTCAGTCTGTCCGTCACCTCAAAGTCAAATCTTGACGGTGTAAGGCTTCCTGAAGGATGATTATGTATGACAATGATTGAGGCAGCATTGCTTAATACTGCACTCTTCATTACCTCTCTTGGATGTGCAATGCAGGCATTTACGGCTCCCATGCTGCAGATATTGAAATTAATGGGGGCATTGTCGCTTCTAAGATTTACAACACAGAATACCTCACGGTCATAAGTCCTTAGCTCCTTTGCAAGAATCCTTACCGCATCTTCAGGACACGTTATCTTTTCTTTTGAATAAAGCGGTGATGTTTCGACAAGACGTATTGCAGCCTGTTTTAATTCGTATTCTTCCGGCATTTTTCTTCATCTCCTTCATCTTCTTTTATGGGAACAGTAAGAATAAACTCGTCAGGCATGACATTTAATATTTCTGTAAGCCTGCCTTTTACATCCGTGAATAAAAAACTTTTCTCCATTACATTTCCCTTTCGTATTCTTTATCTTTAATTGCTTTTTTTGTTTCTTCAGCTATTGTTTTAAGACTCTTTTCTGAATATCTTTCTTTCATGACCTGACTGTAGACGGCTCTCTCTGTCTTTGATACCGGCTTATTTTCCGCAAATGCACTGTCCATTTTTTCGATAAACTCTTCTTTGCTTTCCGTATATTCCATGCACTTGAACTGTCCTTTTTCAATGACATAATCTGATATTTTTTCAGCATCCCTTATCGCTGCAAATAATTCTTCCGGCTTATTTTTTAGTAAGGATATCCAGCCCTGTATGTATGACTTATGGTTCTGTATTCCTTTTTCATTAAGCCTTATTGACTGCGCCATAAAGGCTGCGGATATTTCCGCCCTAAGCTCTTCTTTAGCATACTCCGGGCTTCCATAAACAGTTGAAAGTTTCCTGTTTAAGCGTTTCTCATTACCGGTTGCGTGGGCTGCTTCGTGAAGGAATGTTGCCATGTAACTGTAGTCACTTTTGAAATTATGTGCTTCAGGAAGCATGATAAAATCTTCTTGCGGACTATAAAATGCCCTGTCACCGCCTTCTCTGAAACCTACGTCCATTCCGGATACGATTCTGTCTCTTGCCTTTGCAAGTTCTTTAACGGAAATCTGTTCCCTGTCTGTTATCTTCTGCGGTGGTATTCCTTCTATCTGCTCTGCATTGAATACCGTATATTCCTGTACCAGCGGAACCAGTCTTTCTTTTGCTTCTGATGATGTAAGCAGCGCAGCCTGTTCTCCGGTTATCTTGCATTTTCTTTCCTTGTCATATAGAGACCAGAACTCTATCTTTGTTCCTTTTTCTCCTTTTTTAACACGATAACCTTTGTCGCTTGCCTGCTTGAATGTCATCCAGCGGTTGTCTTTATATTTCATTTCCTCCTGCACAAATGACAGCATATAACGGTTCAGACCGTGGTATGCGTTGCCGTTGCTGTTTACCGGGGTGACTGTCATATACCAGTCTTTCTCCCAAGGAATCACGTCTTCTGACAATGCGTTTATAAAATCCTCAACTATCTTTTCACGAAGTTTGTTCATCCTCTGTCCTCCAGTCTGTGATATTTTGTTCATCCGCTTCCTCATTCGGGATGTCATCGTCAAAATCAATGCCGTTTTCCATCCTGAACCGGTCAATTATCTCTTTCATCTTCTCTTCCATCTGTGTTTTCCTCCTTCAATAAATAAGATAACAGCTGGTTCTTTTTAACCGCTTTTTTCATATCCGATAATATTTTCAGTTCCTCTATAGAAATTTTCGGAACTGATAAAAGGATTTCAAGGTCTGCAGCCTGCAGATCCTTTTCATCCTTTATTCCAGCTTCCTTAAGCCTTTTAAGGGCTGCTATTTTGTTATTAAATCTGACTGTCTTCATTTAAGCCTTTCAACCCTTTCCTTTTCGATTAAATATAAATATTGTGCCTTGGTTATCACTTCTTCGCCGGTTCTTACATTAACTACGGAGTTATTTTTGTATGTAAGAAGCTCTGTGTTTCCATTCACATAATGTACCCTTACCGTTCTGTTATCTGCCGGTGTAATTCTTTCTATGTCTCCGCCTCTTATCATTTTGATGTATCTTTTTATCGTAGCCTGTGTCCGGTTCATTTTTAACTAAAAAGGGCAGCTAAAATAGCCGCCCTGCCTTTCTGTTTTATTTCCGCCCCACCGGGCCGGATTGATGTATTACATTTCCATGTCTTTTCCGTCAATGTCCTTTTCCATATCTTCTTTTATCTTTTCCTGGACAAATCCTTTTTCTTTTGAATAGCTGTAAACACTGTCTGCCAGCTTATCTTTATCTTCAACGGCTGTTTCATTAACCTGCTTTACCATATTTAAGGCTTCCTTACCTTCCACCATATCTTTTGGTACCGCTATCATTTCATTTATTGATGAAGGAAAGATTGTAAGGTCTGAACCTATCCTGTCAACAAGGCTGTCCATCGTTTCTTTATCAAGAACCGATACCGCACCGTTGCATTTTGAACGGTTGGTTATTATATACATCGGGTCTTCTTCCGGAAGGAAATCCGCAAACGCCGGGTCCATCTCAATAAGCATTTCACGCATGGTTTTAACAACCGGAGGGTCATTTTCTTTCATGTATTTAACTGCCTGTTCTTCAAGCTGTTCCCTTGTTTCATAACCAAGGTATTTCATTATTTCATATGTCACAGCAGCGGATGCCTTGTTTCCGTCAATATCAGGAAGATTCACCCTGTAGATAACAGCAAGGTCATTCACCATACGGTGAGGCATGTTTGCAATCATTTCCCTGTTATTCTTTGCATTTACAAGAGACATTGAAATGTTGTCTGCATAATCATTAATATTAAAATCCATGTTGTAAGGAGCCTGCCTGTATGCCTCCTGTATATTTTCTGCTATTTCATTAAAAATATCTTCCATGTCTTTTCCGTTTATAAAATCGTTATAAAACTTATTTATATATATCACCGGAACAGCTTGAATGTCAGGCAGCTTTACAATAATCCCTGTAAGCTGCTCATTATTCTTGCATACTTCTTTAAAACTTATTTCAGCATTTTCATATTCTTCCGGGAGATAATCCTGTATATTTTCTTCTATGCTTCTTTTAAATACATTCATTGCCAGTGCCATTTTTCTCATCCTCCTTCTCTTTTAATGCTTTTGCAAAAGATATGATGCTTTCGCTTTTTTCTTTGTTATCGTCTTCTTCGACAATAACGTTTTTTACTTCATAGTCCATTTCGTGACCTCCTTTAATAATATTAAAGGCTCCGTTTCCGGAGCCTTTTTAAACTATCTTCTTCTTTTTTTCTTTTTTGCGAAAACTACATTGACTACAAGAATTGCAACAATCATAACGGCAATAACTATAATACCCGCCGTTTCTTTCTTATCGCCGGCCACAACATCTTCATGTATATTCATGATTGCTTTACCGTCATTTATTACAATTTTGGTAACTTCCATGTCTCCGCCCTTCCAGTCGAAGCCGTACTCATTTGTATCAAGTATGTATCCTTCAGGAGCTGTTATCTCTTTAACATAATACCTGCCGAAAGGAAGGTCTGTTGTGAATGATACCTTACCGGTTTTATCCGGATTGGCGGTTTCAATAAGACCGCCTGCAGGAATAATGCTTCCGTCTTCTGCCTTTATGTCTTCTGCAGCATATAATCCAAAGAGAACCTGTGTAACGTCATCTTCGCTGTTTTCCAGTTTCTTTAAGAGGCTTACGCTTGCTTTCTGTCTTTCATTGACTATTTCATAATCGTAATAATTGATGCCGTCACTTTCGTTGTAATAGGTAAGAAGCACGTTTCTGTCTTCTGCAGGTACATATCCGGCAGGTGCTTTAGTTTCTCTTATAATGTATCTTCCGATGTAGATTTCAGGAGATACGGCTTTTCCGTCCGCATCTGTTGTAATTTCACATGCCGTTTCGCCCTTTTTAAGACGTACCGTTCCATCCGGTGTCACGATATCTTCTGCAGCAATGATACTGAATGTAACATCCTTTAGGGCTGCATCGGCATATTCCGGAGAATATACGTCATCATTTTTCTTAACTGTGGCAAAAATGCTTCCTGATTTATTGATTGTGATAACGCTCTTCTGTGGCATGTCTTCCTGGCTTACCGTTACGATCACAAGACCGTCTTCGCTTGCTGCAGCATCCCTTGTTATCTCAAAATCTACCGGTGCTGAATTAAGCACATATCCGTAAGGAGCTTCCACTTCAACAAGACTGTATTTTCCATATCCGAGCTTTTCAGGGGTAATAAGGTAACCTTCCTTGTCTGTATAGAAGGTGTCAATTTCTGTGAGAACCGGATATGTATATTTCATTGTTACAGGATTTCCGGATTCATCATAAATCTTATATGCTGCACCGCTTACAGGGATTGTATTTCCTGTCTCGGCATCTTTTTTCACTATTTTTAAATAGCTTTCAAAACTTCTGTTATTGATGAGGAACTTATATGTTTTCTCATTCTTGGCAATGTATACGTCAAAATCATTGATGAAATTAACATCCGGGAAGCCTTTAATCTGATGTACCGTGTACGTACCGTACGACAGCTCTTTTGATTCTGCAAAGCCGTCTTCATCAACGGTTACCAAATCCTTAACGGATTCATCCGCTGCTTCATAGCTTCCTGCAGATTTAAGATAAATTTCAAATTCGGCGCCGGTTTCCGGTGTCTCAATCTGCGTTTCTCCGTTATCTGAATGTTTTACAATAAGGATTTTTCCCTTGATTACATCGTCCTTGACGTTGAGGTTTAAGCTGTTCTTTTCTGCAGTAAACTTTGTAGGCTCTGCCCCAAGCTGGTATTCTGTTTCATCAAGAAGATAACCTGCAGGAGCTTTTATCTCTTTCATTGTATAATTGCCGCACACATACTCTTTTGTTGTGAATTTTCCATCCGCATCTGTTGTGTATGTATCTACGAGGACACCGTCTTTATATATGCCGTATACTGCACCGGACAGTGTCGCATCTGCCTGTGCCGTATCTGTTTCTGCATCTTTTTTGACAACTTCTGCTGTCCACTTCTTAAGGACATTTGAAAAGGCTGCACCGACTGTTGAATTATATGATACCGTGACATTCTGTGCTTCAGGAACAACATATCTTACGTCCGTTCCAACCTCTTCAAGTCTGTACGTGCCGATTGGAATATCTTTAAATTCAGCTACGCCTTTGCTGTCTGTTTTTGCTGTCATATTTACGGTCTTTCCTGATGTGGAAGTGCCGGACAGCTTGAATGTGATATTTGCGATTACACCATCTTCTGAAGATTTAGTAACCTTGACATTTCCTTTCTTAAGCACGTTGGAAAAAGCAACGTTTGTTGTTCCTCCGGCTGTGACTGTGACGGTCTTCGATGCCGGTGTGATGATTGTGTCCGGAACTTCAAGCTCTGTGACCGTATAGGTTCCTGGAGCAAGAGTCTGTGACACTTTTCCGGAATTATCGGTTGTTACTGTAAGATTAACACCGTTACCACTTATTCTGAATTTGATGCCTGCAATCTTGCCTGTTTCTGATGTCTTAACAATCTGCATTGTGCCGGCTTCATCAGCATATAAAGCTAAATAAAAAGGTACAGGGTCAAATGTTCCTGTTATAAGAGCCTGTGATGATGATGTCCAGACGATACAGCCGGTGGTATCCGTGAACTCTTTTCTGTCAAGACGGACGGTTGCCTTAGAAAAAGGTCTTGATGATGAAAAGGTGTACTGGTTATTATTCTTTGATACTGTTACACCGTTAACAGATGAAACAATATCAACGGCGCTGTTGTTGGTATCTGTAAATGTTGCCGAATATTTTCCTGTTGAAGGATTGTATACAAGCTGCTTAAGGTAATTGATGTCATTATCCGCATCTCTTTTCAATTTAGCTGCAAATGAAGGTATCTTGTTATGGTTTACTATCTTGTTAAGGATGTAGTTATAGCACTTCTCCGCAGGCCTGTTTTTAAGCATGTAGCTGTATTCATCCGCAGGTTCACCCCAGGCGTTGGAGGATATGCTTGTATTAGTTGTGCTGGTTCTTAACTGCTGTTCGTATTCCCAGATGATTACCTGTGTGGCAAATCTGTAATCATCAGCATTGCAGCCTTCGACAGGAACAGCATTATTGCCGTCATATCCATAGAGAAGGGCAAGAAGTATTCCTCTCTGTGCCACATCTGATAATTTCTGAAACTGCAGGGCTGTATCTGTGCTTTCCGCTGTATATCCTGTTTCCAGAAACGGAACACCGGCGGCAATGCAGTAAGCAACGTTGCTTACTCCGTTGGAATCGGTTATACGGAATTTTTCCGCCGGTTCCAATGCCCTGTCAGGATTCTCAACCATTTCCCATACTTTGGTATTCTCGTTGTATATAATCCTATAGCAGTGTTTTCTTGTGTATTCATAGTATTTTCCATCGGAGCCTATGTAATCTCCGTCATCAGATGAGGTTCCTGTATCTGATGTAAACTTATTAGGTGTTGCAAAAGCCGTTACAGGAATAATTCCAAGCAACATAGCTACAACGGCGAGCATAGCCGTTATTTTTCTTATTATCTTTTTCATTTTTCTATCCTTTCTGTATGCTTTCCGTCCCACCGGGGCGGGTATAAAAAAAGAACCCATGTATCCGGAAACATGAGTTCTTGTAAGAGACAATTTATTAAATTTTAGCCTGCCAAAATATAAAAGATAACACAGCCGTCATCGAATTGTTCAACATAAACTGAAAAAACTGGATAATCATATTCTTTACCGTAAATATTATCCCAGTAGTTGATTGCATGATTTACCATCCATTCAGTAGAGGCTTCAGCATTTTCAGCAATGGAACCGTTAAATGGTTCAGACCACTTATAATGTTGGTGACCTACAGCACAATGATTGACCTTGTCATAATATCGCTGTGGTCCGGCTGTTGTGGTACAGTAATTGTCCCATGCTGCCTCATCCGGAGTTATGTCATCACTTTCAACGCCATATTTTTCTTTGCTATATTCTGGACCATAACTATAGCCTCTTGCTTTAAGCTCTTTGATAATATATGCCTTGATGCCCTCAACATCGTAAGGTGCATCCCACATAGTCTTAACTTTAGGAGCTACCGTTGTCTGTGGTTCTGCAGGTTTTGCAGCCGGTGTTGTAGCAGGTTCAGCAGGTGCTTTGGTAGCGGGCTGTGTAACTGCCTGACTTGGTTTCTGTACCGGCTTTGTCTGTTGTTCATTAACTGCAGGTTTTGATGTCTGGCTCTGTACCGGTTTTGTATCGGATTTTTCCGGCGTATTCGCTGCAGGCTTTGTCTGCTGTTCTTTAATTGCAGATTTTGATGCCTGGCCCTGTGCCGGTTTTGCATCAGCTTTTTCAGATGTCTCTGCCGGTTTTATATCAGTTTCATCTGTTCCTGACGAGATATCTGCTTCTTTTTCTTCAGAAGCACTTTCTTTTGTTGATTTCTCTATTTCTTTGGTTGTTGTGGGTAGTGCTTTATCACCGGATGTCTCATTTTCATCTGAATCCTTTGTTACCTGCACAAGGTCTTCTCCGGATATTTCCGTCATGGAAGTAGTCTTTTTACCACATCCTGTTACAAGTGTCATCGCTGCTACTGTGGCCGCAAGTGTTATCATTATCTTTCTTTTAATCATATTAATTGCCCCTTTCTTCTGCCATTTCTGGCGTGTACTTCTTTTGTTAGCTTAATTATATATAAGCCAAAAATGCTTGTCAAATGTGCGATTTACCGGATTTTTCTAAAATCGCACATTTATCTGCACCACCTCCTTTAATGTACTTTAAATGCTGTATTTCAGCCTCAAAAATCATTGATTTCAGAGATTTTAAGTAAATTAATCATTGCCGGTTTTATTTGTAACCAGCCGAGAACAGGGTTAATATTGCCTTCATAGTCTTTTATGTATCCTGTTCCTTCGGTAAATTCTATCTGCACAAGGTCTGTCATTGGATTATCTATGATTGACTTTAAGCCTTCGTAAGTAATTGTTTTCTGTGTCGCAGCCGGATTGAATGTATAATCCAGGCATAAGGTTTCTGACTTAATCCGTATCGATGCCGGCAGACACATTTCATCGTAGTAGATATTTGTTTTCATAGAGTTCTTTCCTCCTGTTCTTCTTCTCTGTGTCTGGTTTCATGATATACCGAAATCTGATGTTCTTTCAGGTCTTCAGCTTCAAGGATAATATCGCCTGTTGAATACTGTTCTTTGACTTTCTTTATTGCATCAGCTTCGCTTGTTGCTTTTACAGGAACAAGTTTTGAGAGCGTTTCCTGAATTTCAATGACATATTCTTTTTCTTTTATAACATAAAGTATGTTACACTGTTTTCCCATAAGCCAGCCTTCGCTTACTACTTTTAGCTGCTGAAATTTTTCCGGAATATCATGTAACATCCCATCGTAAAGCTCTTTGTTGAAAATGCCAATGCTTTCCATATCCGGAGTAAGGTCAATCAACACCCGGACATTGTCATTCTTATCCATGTAATCTTTTACTGTTGCCATACTGCCTCCTATCTTTCGTATTCATCACGTTCTTTAACATTGCCTCGTCCGTCAAGCTCTTTTCCGGCTTTTAGATTTTCGTATATTTCCATGATTCTTGTTTTTCCGGCATGAATGTAAATGGTATCTTTTTCACGTCCTTCCGGGTGGTATAGCTCCCTTATCTGCTCATGGGTGCCTTCTTCATAAGCTCCTCGGTTGCTGGATTCCACGGAATGGTTGCTCACTCTGTATTTCTGACCGTTTATTTCAAAATAATAAGAATCGCTGTTTGCTGATTTTGATATATTGTTTTCCCTGCAGAAATCATCTATCCTGTCCATTTTCTCAGCATATTCCCTTATTTTCGTTTTGCTCGGTTTATATCTGTATCCAAATCCCATACTACGCCTCCTACTGATTGATTATGATAAGGCTGTTATCCATGTCATCAAAGTTATATTGCCGCTGCGGGAAGCAGTTAAACAGGTTTATTGCCTTATTTTCCTGCTTTTTATGCTGCTTCTTTTCAAAGGCACAGGCGGTTATTGAATTATAGACGCATGTTATTATATAGCTGCGTATACTCTTTATATCCGTATCTGACGTTTTTAAAGCGTTCAGTATATGTTCCATGTGTTTTCTTTTAACCGTCAGAAATCTGTCTCTTACTTGGCTGTATGCTACCTGTTTTCTGTTGATTCTTACGGTATCTGTTTCGCTGCTTACTACATCACTCATTACTCCAACAATCTCATCAATCATTTCTATATCCTCATTATTGGTTATCAAGAGCCGGTCATATTCTATGTTTTCTGTTATCCTGTCATGAGCTTCCTCATATGTGACAGGTATTATTTCAGGTTCCGCTTCTTTCGCTGAAGAAAGAATATTATTTAATTCTTTAGTATTTAATTTATTAGTATTTAATTGTCTGCTGTTATCCGGATGTGAGGTATCCACATCTGCACTATCCACAAGCGGAAAATCAGCTTGTGGTAAACCTGCGTATTTAGGCGGTTCTTCGTCAATTCTGACCGGATTCTTTGGCTGCTCGTATATGATGTACTCCGTGTCTGTTATTACGCCTTTTCTATTCCTCAATACGTTTCTTTCAAGGTATCCGAGAGCTTCGAGTTCTTTAAGGGTTGATGATATTGCCCTTTCTCCTTCAAGAAGGATTGCGGAAAGTCCTCTTATTGTGTAATCCCAGTCTTCAGGAAGGGATAACATCACCGTAAGAAGCCCCTTTCCTTTCAGGGACAGTCTTCTGTCTTTGCATAAATAATTATTGATTACCGTGTAATCCTTTGTTTTAACTACTCTGAATATTCCCATGGCTATATCTCCTCTGCTTCTCTTGTTGGTGTTGCTGTTATTTTCACGCTGCCTATTCTTCCGTTGCTCTTTCTGTCCCGGAATCTTTCAATGTATTTAAAATTTTCCAGTTCAATAAGTGATGCCTTAATCCTTGCTGCTCCGTCAGAGGTGTATTCCTGAAGTGCCGTTACTGATTTGTCTGCTTCGTCCGGCAGGCATAAAAGGATAGAAAGCAGTCCTTTTGCTTTAAGTGAAATCTCTTCATCTGCTAAATAATGTATTTTTCCCATTTTTAAATCCTTTCTGTAAATGCTCTCCGCCCCACTGGGGCGGGTATAAAAAAAGCCGCTTTTAAAGCGGTCTCTCATAATCTGTTTCTTTGTCTTTTTTTCTTGCCTGCATTTTTTCATAGTAGGCAACTGCTTTTTCCAGATATTCATTAATCCGGTCATTGTCATCTCTTATCTTTGGTGGCAGCATGTTTACCAGTTTTTCTGATAAATGCTGCTTAACTGTCTGGTTCGCCTTTTCTACGCAAAGCACATCTGTTATATCTTCTACAGATAAATCTTCATCCTGTGAAGCTTTTCGCAGAATTATTGCCTGCGCATGGCTTGGAGTGCAGTCCATGTCATTTATTACGCCTAACAGTATCTTCTGTTCCGTTTCTGTAAGATATGAAAGCTCCACGGCAGGTCTTAAGGCTATCTGTTTCATGCCTTTATTTTTCAGAACGGAATTATCTACCATTTCAAGTAATTCCGGAATAAGATAGGTTAATCTTATGTATCTTCTTACCTGTGTTTTACCGTCACCGCTTTCTTTTCCGACCAGTTCGGCGCTTTCAATTCCAACCAGTGTGTCATTATCTAAATCTTTCCGCTGTCTTGAAATTGCTTCAAGCCTCATCTTATAAGCGAAGGCTTTTTCACTTGGCAGGATATGTTCCCTGTGCAGGTTGCTTTCAACCATCTGCTGTATGGCTTCGTCCCTGCCAATATCGACTACTTCACATCTTATTGTTGAAAGCCCTAATCTGGTACTTGCGTGCTTTCTCCGGTGTCCGGAAATCATTTCATATCTTCCGTCATCTTTTTTCCTTACGGTCGCAGGTTCAATAACACCATGTTCTTTTATCGATGCCATAAGTGCATCCATTTCGTCATTGTCTTCAACGTGAAATGGATGTTCCGGGAAATCATCAATTTCGCTAATCGGAACATCCATTATTCTTCCTGATGTTAATTTTTCTGTTTCTCTTTCTTCTGCTGATGAGAAAAGGTCATCAACGCTCGGCAGTCTGAATCCTTTCTGGCTCTTTTCCTTTGGCATGAGCTATTACCTCCTTTGTTAGATTTTCGTATGCTTTTGCGGCTGCATTATTGGAATCATAAGCGTATATGCTCTGTCCTTTATTTGTTGCTTCCGCTGCTTTTGTTGCTATCGGGATTGAAGTATTGTATACGTTCATTTTTGAACCAAATTCATTTCTGATTGTAGCGGTAATGTCTTTTGCAAGGTTCGTTCTGTTGTCTACAAGGGTTAGTACCACTCCTTCAATCTTCAGGTTAGGATTGATATGCCTTTTTACCTTACTTATCGTCTGTGTAAGCTGTGTCATTGCTTTTGCCGGAAGGTATTGTGCCTGTACTGGTATTATTACGGAATCCGATGCCGTAAGGGAATTGATTGTCAGCATCCCAAGTGACGGCATGCAGTCTATAAGAATATAATCATACTTATCTTTTAAAGGCTCTATTGCCATTGCAAGGGCTCGTTCCCTTGTCATTGCAGACACAAGAGTAAGCTCCATTGCTGAAAGGTCAAGATTTGACGGTATTATGTCAACTCCTTCTTCATGGTTAAGTATTACTTCCGAAGGGTCAAGTTCATGGTCGTTTAGTGCAGCTCCTATCATGTCAGATATGGTATATTCAAGTTCATCATTTTCATATCCAAGACACGTTGTTAAATCTCCCTGTGGGTCGGCATCAATCAAAAGGACCTTGTTTCCTTCCCTTGCCAGCCCCACTCCAAGGTTTACTGTGGTTGTGGTCTTACCAACGCCGCCTTTCTGGTTACAGACGGATATTACTTTACATTTGCTCATTGTCATTTCCTCCTTTAATTTTTTTATAGCAGTATAAGGTTGCCAGGCAGTCGGCGAGGCTGTCATGTGCTTTTATATTCTTCCAGTCGAATCCGAAATAGGCTGCACATGTGGTTAATTTCTGCCATTTGAAGCAGCCGTATTTATCGCTCCATTCGCCATACAGCGGGGCGAACAGCTTCATTACGTCTGTTATCTCTGCATCATCGTTTACCGGTATGCCAAATCGCTTAAGCATGTCAATATCAAAAGCTACGTTGTAGCCTATTATATTCTTTACATCTTTTAAGATAGCTGCAAGCTGTGCTGCCACATCCTGAATCTCCGGAGCATCCTTTACTGTCTGTATGTTTATCTGGTTAATTTCCTCTGTCTGCGGCCAGCTTTCATGGAATACCGGTCTTATGTAGCTATTGAATAATGTATTTCCGTCAGTATCGATTATGCTTATCTGAAGCATTTCGTCCGTATCTTCAAGCCCTGTTGTTTCTATGTCGATTACAACTTCTGTTGCTCCCGACCCAGTGGGGCGGAGTTCTTTTATTTTTTCCCTGACCAGCTTATCAATAAGATATATGCAGTCATATTTAAGTGTCTCATTCTTGGTTTTAAGTTCGTCAAGCACCTCCAGCTCTTTTTGTCTTAATTCCTGCTGTTTTTGTTTAAGTCTTGCTCTTTGCTTTTTATCATTTTCTTTTTTTAGGGCAAGTTCTTCCTCATTCATTGGTCTTACTTCATCGTCAAAATAGTATTTTGTGCTTGTCTGGCACATCTGGTTAACATAGAGCTTATTCCCTGCCTCTGTATCTACAGGGACATATTTTCTTGTCATCCATTGTTTTTCCGTAAGCAATTCTCGGTCTGTCTTGATTCTTGAACGAATAATTGTAGTTACTTTGTTCCATTCTTTACTTTTCATTTGCTGTCTGCCTCCTTGAACCAATATCTGTCTCTTATACACATCTGACGCTGCCGA
>ENA-OYXF01000697-OYXF01000697.1-human-gut-metagenome-genome-assembly--contig:-NODE-697-length-13473-cov-6.060367_pt1 | contig 13473 bp, 6 predicted proteins | sample MGYA00244842_ERZ653416 | MGnify/ENA primary metagenome ERZ653416 (study PRJEB26926, sample SAMN06164920) | human gut metagenome | biome: ENVO:00009003; feature: ENVO:2100002; material: ENVO:00002003... | reverse complement strand
ATTACGTACATTATAGCCGCCGCCACAACCGCCATAAGCATAAAAAATGCAGTAAGAAGAATGTTTTTAACCGTTTCACCTACATTGTAGTTATGAGTTTGCTTAACCGCAAGGAAAAGCAGCACGGCGGACCACGCAACGCCGATAAACCATATCAGCTGTAATATAAACGCCTCGTTATACGTAACAAAATAGCTTAGCAAAACAACAAACGGCGTAATAATTATATAAGGCGACACGGCGTATGCCGTAACGGTGTATATATTTTTAAGCGAACCCTCGCCGTCGTTGATCGAGGCTACCATTGTATTCCCAAGCACCCAAAGCGCTAAAGGAACCAAAAGCATTATAAGCACCGGCAAAAGCGAAACATTGCTTAGCGACGGAGCAAACAGGTAACCCCTGAACAGCATATCCGCAACAAACACAAGCATTAAAAGCAAATATACCGCCGTTGCCGAAGCCGCCGTACCCTTGGTACCGTGCTTAATATCGTAATAATTATCGAGCGGGTGCTTAAGCATATCGAATATGTTTAATATATCGCTTAAAAAGCGCGGATAATTATTTTGTTTTACCTTGCGCTTTATATTTTTCTTTTTTCTTATTATACCTGCCGCCTTGCAGATAATATAAATAACCGCAGCGGCAATAAGTAAATACGGAACGGCATTGTTAAACGCCTGATTTCTTATTTCCCAGAACGCGTCGGAATAATCCTCCTTATCGTTAGCTATCTTAAACTCGTTAAGCGCCTCTTTAAAGCGCTGCTGGTGGAACAGCGACTTGCCGTAGCCGATATGCGCTATACGGGACATACCGTTAAGCTCAAGTATAGAGTTCCAAAGCTCCTCGCTGTCCTTATAGTCTCCCTTTTCCAAAACAGACGCCGCGGTGTGCGTCATTTCGGCATAAGCCGTGGGATAAAATATCTGCACAGTTCCGCGTTCCTTATCAAGAACATACAAAAAGCCGTTGTCGCCAACATCGATAGCGGCAGCCACGTTGAAAAGACCGCTTCTGTCAGACGACATAGATCTTCCGCCGAACGAGAAAAGCAGTTCTCCCGAAGAATCGTACTCGCTTATAACGCCGGTATATGTAACGGCGTATAAATTTCCGTGATTACCAGCCGCAACGTCAACAAAGTTCCATTCGTCGTTTAAGTCTTCGTCTGCTCCCAAAATATTTACGCCTGCCATATTGTGCAGCTTTATGCGGTTTTCAACCTTCTTTTCAGCCTTTGCCCATTCCGTGGTAACGCCCGCGTCCTGCGAAACGCTGCATATAAGATCCCTTTCGGTAATATCTATGTTTTCTATAGGTCTTGAGGTACGGTTTAAAAGCTGGGCCTTTTGCTCGTCTGAAAAAGTGAGCTCCTGTATGCGTTCAAGCAGGCTTAAATTGCGTTTGTTTGCGGCAAAAAAGCCTTGAAATTCTCCGTCGGCGCTAAACTGCATTATGCCCTCGTGAGCGCCCGTTCCCACCACAAAAATATTATTTTGAGACGTTACCGCAACGTTCTTCGGCTCAAAAACCGATTTGCTGCCGAAAAGCGGGCTGTTTTCGGGCCTTTCTATCTTTTTAAGCACACTGCCGTCAGCACCGAGAATAAACACGGCCTTTGCCGTGCCGTCGGCAACATATACTGTGCCGTCCGACTTTACAAAAATACCCGAAGGAGCCGAAAGTATCCCCTCGCCCATAAACGTTTTTTCTTTTGTATCAAGGTCTGTAATAACTATACGCGAATTGCCCGTGTCCGCAACGTACAGCTTGCGGCCCAAAACGAAAATATCGTTAGGCTGCGATAAGCCGTAGCCGGAAAAAAGCACCTCGCCCGGCATATACGCGTCCTGTGTGCGTATCCACTCGTTATCAACCGAAATAGTATAGGTGTATGTTGTGTTTTCGCTTGCCGAAACGCTTACCGCCGATATACCGAACACAAGCAGGAATGAAACGGCAAATATTAAAAATTTTCTAAGCAAAATGCCATCTCCCCGTTACTTAATTCCCGAATGCGCCATGGTGTTCATAACCCGCGACTGCAATATTATAAATAAAATAATATTCGGCAAAAACATCAGCAATGTAGCCGCCGCGCTTACGCCCTTACCCACAACGGCGTTTCCCGCCGCGTTTGAAAGCGTGCTCATATAAAAAGGAAAGGTTTTAAGCGATTCGCGGTTTATATAAAAGTTTGAAGCCTCAACAGAATTCCAAGCCGACTGAAAAGCAAGTATTGCAACAGTAGACATAGGTGATTTAATAAGCGGAAGAATTATTTTACGCATAATAGTATAGTCGTTTGCACCGTCTACAACAGCCGCCTCTATAAGCGCGTCGGGCAGCTGATCCATAAACTGCTTTACAAGAAAAACACCCGTAGGCATTACAAGCAGCGGCAAAATGTTTGCCCACAGCGTATCAAGTATTCCGGTATAGGTTATAACAAAATACCGCGGAATAGACACGGCTATCGGTACAAACATAAGCGCCAGTGAATTTATTTTAAAAAGAACGCCGTTGAATTTAAAACGCTTTTTTGAAAAAACATACGCCGCGCACGCGCATATAATAAGCGCGCCCAAAACCGTAATAACGGTGGTGATAACACTGTTAAACAAATACCTTGAAGCCGGTATGCTTGTGCTTGAAGAAAGGTTAAACAGCGATATAAAGTTATCAAGAGTGGGTCTGCGTACAAAGAACCTCGGCGGATATGCCATAAGCTCATCGATAGGCTTAAAGGCGTTTGAAATAATAAAAACAATTGGAAGCGCCATTATAACGCAGATAGGAACAAGGTAAGCGTGTATTTTAAGCTGACCTGCGGAAAAATGCTTTGGATTTATTCCGTTTTGCTTAAGCCTTGTCGGGCGCTTTTTCTTTCCGTCTCGTTTCATTCTTATATCTCCCTATTCGTCCTTACTGCCGAAAAGCTTTTCCGCTCCGACCGACATAAGCCGTATTCCGATCAAAAGCACAACGGAAACCGCGGCCGCGTAACCCATTTCGTATCTTAAAAATCCAAAATCCTCAATATGCGTTACAATCAGCTGTCCCGCATAATTAGGCGTTGGGTTAGAGCCTGAAAGCGTAACACCCACGCCCGCGCTTGAAAACGTACCCACAATAGACATTACCGCGCTGAAAAGCATCTGCGGCTTTGTTGAGGGTATTGTAACGTAAATTATTTCCTGAAACCTGTTTTTAACGCCGTCTATATACGCCGCCTCGTAAAGCTCCTCGTTTACGTTCATAATGCCCGAAAGCACAGCCAAAAAGCCTACGCCCATACTGCTCCATAACGAAACTATTATCATAATGGGCAGCAAATATTTATCGGATTGCAGCCACTGCACAGGCTCTGAAATAAACTTGAACTTTAAAAGAAAATAGTTAAGATAGCCCGATTCATCGCCGTTGAAAATAACGCCGAAGATCGTTGAAAGCATTACAGAACCCGTCATAGAGGGCGAATATATAATTATCGCCATAACGGTTCTTACGCGTTTTGTAACCTGCGAAAGCGACCATGCAAGGAAAAACGAAAGCACATATCCGCCTACGCCCACAAACACGGCGTAAATAATCGTGTTGGGAAGTACCTTTTGCATAAAAACGGTATCGGAAGTAAAAAGAGCTATGTAATTCTTTATACCTATAAATTTAGGCATTTGCACGGTATCGAAATTTGTAAACGAAAGCCCTACCGCCGCCAATATGGGTATAATTATAAACAGTGTAAAAAGTATAATATACGGGAGCAGAAATACGGCAATCGAGCTTTTGTCTAAGCCGCGTTTAATTGAACGCATTATTGTGTTGCTCCCTTCTTTTCAAGCATTGCATACAGATCCTTTGCAGTTAAGCGGCGGTACTCTTTTATAATCTTTCCGTTTTCATCACAGTAGCCGAATTCCTGCATTTTTCTTATTATCTCGCGGTTAGACTGTAAAACCGCCTTGTCTATTGCCTCTGCGGTGCCGTCCCCGTTAACCACAACGTTTATCCAGGCGTTGCTGAGCTCGCGCTCGCTCATATAAGAAGCCGGATGCCGCGCGGTCTCCTTTTGCCATTTCCATTGGTCAAGAATGGTGCTGCGGTCCTCATCTGAATACTGAATAGACGAAAACGCTTTAAGGTTTGCGGTGTTAAGCCTGTATTCGGTACCATAGGTCATTTGCAGATTGTTAGCGTAATCAAGCTGTGTTTCACTGCTTAAATACCATTTTAAAAAGCTCCATGCCTCTTGCTTTTTGCCGCTGTTTGAAAATATCATCGAAGCGGTGCTGTCCGCCATTTGGTACCTTAACACGCTGCCGTCCTCCTGCTTAACGCCGGGAACCACAGCTATGCCCCACTGCCCCGCAAGCTCCGGAGCGGCAACCGTAAGCTGTATATAATTTGAAAACGTGCCTATACCTATCGGCGTTGTGTTATAGCGAAAGCTGTTGTAAAAATCCGCCACGGTCTGCTGAGCTCCGTAAATTTTGAAAAGCTCGGTCATTTGGGTAAAGCCCTTAAGCGAATTTGTACTGTTATATTCAACCTGCATACCGTCTTCGGAATAAATTTCGCCATTGTTTTGGTAAATAAACGGCGCCGTTACATTAAAGCCCTTAGAGCCGCCTGCGCTTGCTATCGGAACGCAGAAATTCATCGAATACCTTAAAAGTTCGGGCATCATTCTCTGCACGTCGTCCCATGTATCGGGAACGTTAAGCCCTAACGCCGCAAGGGTATCCTTACGGTAAAACATTACGTAAAAATCCTGCGACTCTATCGCGCCGTAAACGCCCTTATCGGTACAAAGCGGCACAAGCGCCTCAAGATTATATTCGCCCGAATAGAACGAAAGAAAATCATCAAAATTCAAAAGGTTTTCCGCCGCGCCCCTTATCGCAAAGTTATACGGCGTTGAATATGCTACCGAAAGCGCAAGATCGGGATTGGTTCCCGAAGCGTTTGCAAGTATAAGTTTTTGCTCGCTCGGCATAATGGAAAGCCTTATGTTGGTTTTGTTTTCGGCATTGTAGGTTTCGTCAAGCAGCTGCTGTAATACCTGAACATACTGAACGGGCTTGTTTATCCAAACCTGCAGCTCTTTCGATTTTTTATAGCTTGCCGAATAGTCGCCGCTGTCGGCGTTGGTTTTAAATGAATTGAAAAATGTTTTAAAGCCCTCGGCAGTGCTTTTTAAAAAGCCTGCCTTGGCGGCGGGCAGCTCGCATCCTGCAAAAACATATATACGGTCTACCGTTATCGGGTGCGAAGTAAGACCCGAAAGCACAACGCCCAAATATTTACTTGCCGAATTATCTCCTATACTTAAAAGGTTTGTTCGGTTGGGTATCTGTTCGGGCTTTGCCGCAAGCTTTTCAAGCGATTCCGCCGCATAAACAAGGTTCGAGGCATAAGCCGCGCCCGTTTTATCCATTGCCTTAAGCTCGGCGTAAATCGCTCTTGCACGTTTTGCAAAACCCTTTAAGCTGTCAACCGTGCCCGGCATATATTCGTTCATATCCCACGTGCGGTTTTCATCGGTAGTGCCGGCGGTGAGCTTTTGCAGCATTGTGCCTATTTCGTTAATTTCCTGCATAAGCGCCTTAATTTCGTTATACGCGTTATTAAGAGCGCCCATTTCAACACGCATTGATATTAAATGCGTGCCCTTGGTAAGATAAAATTCGTAGGGCGTGCCGTTTTCCGCTGAGAAAACAAAATTACCGTATCCGTTGCCGGAGCCTGTAACCGCAAGCGAGGCGCACTCTGCAAACGGCAGAGCGCCGTCTATTTTAAGCGAACGGTAGGAGGCCTTGCCCGCGTTGCCCGTAAGCGAATACCGCATACCGAGCCTATAAAGCCCCGTTTCTTTAACATTTATTTCCCACGCAACCGTTTGCCCCACGCTGCTCCAGGTAGAGCCGTCAAGCACGTTTATCTTTTTTGTGTAGGTGCTGTACGGCTTAAGGACGGCGTTTTTTACCGCGCTTGAACGGATATATGCGTCCGATTTGGCGGAATACTTTTCGCCCTCGGCAACGTATAAGCCGTTTGATTCCGCCGCGTCCTTGTGCGAAGCGGCGTACTCGCCGTATGATATAGGCTCGGTTTTAGAAACAAGGGTAATGCTTTTAATATATAGATCCTGATTATCGGGCGTTACGGTAAGCTTATGCGCGCCCTCGGTTAAATCAAGCGTTAGGGTATGCTTATCCTGCGCGCCGTAATCATACAGATTTTCCGTTATAAATTCTTCTATACAAACCTGCTTTGGGTAAAGCTCGTTTTTATAGCTGTCGACATTGTAGGTTTCCTTAAGATCTGTCCAAAGCAGAGGAAGGGAGGCAACATAATCGTTATCGTCCGCCTTTAGCTTTATAACGCAATCAGCCACGCGCGTGTTCGACGGTTTATATTCAAAAACAAGCGTTTTTGCGCCGCCGCTTACGTTTGCTTCAAGATTTAACGCGCTTCCTGCCTTTAAAAGCAAGGGCTCATCGGGTGAAAACACCCTTTCACCGTTTTCGGCGGCGCTGTTAAACCAGCTTGCCGCAGTAACCTCGGTTCTGCGCGGCGAGGTTTGCTCCTTAACGCCTGCAGCAGAACCCGAAACGGTAAAAACCGAAGCCGTTATTGCGGCAACCAAAGCCAAAGCCGTTATTGTGCGTGTGTATTTCATTATGCTGACTCCCGTTCTGCCTTAAATTCCTTTTAGGGGGTTATTTGTTGTTTTTGGCAACCTTTTCGTTGAAATCCTTTAATTCCTTAGCTATTCTGGTGTTAAGCTTATCCTGCAATTTGCTGTTTTCGGCGCTTGCGTCCTTCTTGCCGTCCATAACGTCGTCCCATACGGGTGTTCCTATTTCACTGATAACTTCCTTAAATTTCGGAATATACTTAGTGGGATCGGCGCGGTAGCTCTTGTCTATGTTATTGTACATATACTGGTAAACATCCGAAACGCCCAGCGAGTTGAACTTAGCCTTAACGTCAGCCTGCATTGTTACAGGAACATAGAACTTACTTGAAAGCACGTAATTGCCCTTATGCTCATTATCATACATGCTAAGCCTTGCCATATTGCCCTCGGTGCTGTATGTTATGTAACGCAAAAGCTGGAACGCCGCGTCGGGGTTTTTGGTTGCGCTTGTCATAAACGAATGGTCAACGTGTATCGGCATACGTCCTTTTTCAGACTGCGGATAGGGCCAAAGCGTATTGCTGAACTTAAAGTTGCCGAGGTTCGGGTCTTCCCATGTGCCCGAGTCAAACTCTACAAGCGTTCTGCCGAGCTTAAGCGCCATACGGGTATCGGAGGTATTGCTGTTTCCGAATTTTTCCGCATATTTTCCTGCGGTTCGACGGAGTGAAAACGCCTCAAGACCTTCTATTTTTCTTAAACCGCTGCAAAGTATAAGCGCCGTTGTCATAGAGCTGAGGTCAAACTTTCCTGTTTTGGCATTATAGCCGTAAAGACCTACGTTTCTGTCGTAAATCGGGCAAAGCTGAGCCGCAAGATAGTAGTTTCCGAAAAGCATTTCGCAGCCGCTGTACACGCTTGTGGTTCCTGCCTTCAGGAAGTTAGCCATATCGTCTATCGTCCAGTCAAGCGCGGGCATAGCGAGGTTAAGAGCCTTAACAATGTCCTTGTTTATCATAACGCAAGAGAAATGTATGGAGTTCGGCAGTGCGTAAAGCTTTTTGGCGTCGCCGTATCTGTATGAATCCAATATCTCGGACGGTACGTTCGCTATATCGGGATCGTTCTTAACATATTTATCAAGCGAGCTTACAAGACCTTGCGCTACGTATGTCGGAACAGAAGCCGCGTCGTCGAAAACAACGTCCGGCAGCTTTCCTATACTTGCCTGCTTGGTTACATAGTTAAGCGAGGTATCGCCGTCTGAAAAATATCTTATTTCAAGCTCAACGTTTTTATAAACCGCCTGGAACGAATCGAACAAAGCCTCGTAATCGGTAGGACGGTTTGTGTTAACGCAAACCGAAACCTTGCCCGAAACGTTATAATCGGCGTTTGCGTCCTTGCCGGTGTAAGCGGTGGTTATTGCTTTTGTAACATCGGCCTTTGTATTCTGCGGTCTTCTATTATTGTTGTTTTTCGAGCCGGAGGTACTGCCGCTGCCGGTGTTATTCTTGCCGGAGGTTGTATTGTTTTTGCCTGAAGAGGTTTTATCGTCCTTTGTCCCACTGCTTTGAACCTCGTCGCTTCCCGTAACCTCTATCCAAGATTCGTCTGTTATCCATTCGTCCTTGTTATTGCAGGCCGTAAGCGGTATAATAAGCATACAAACCGTCATTAACAAAGCTACAATACGGTTTTTCATAAATAACTCTTCCTTTCCTTATCAGTCGTAAAAATAATCTACCGGAGCGTCGCCCCACTCGGATGTATCTCCGTCCCATGGGTCGGCCTCAACATTTTCGAGACTGAAATTCTCAATCAGTCTGTCGCTTTCCTCAAGCGTTATGGGCTTTCCGAACTCGTTTAACGGCTGAATTTTAAGATTGTCGTACGAACAGCTGTTATTTGTAACCCCTATTCCCACATATCCCGCATAATCGCGCGGTATAAGCATTGTAAGGGGATCCTTCGTATCGTCAACCCACATTTCCGCCTTACCCTCAACTACCCTGAGCTTTAGCTTGTGAGTGTAGTTGTTAAAATTCTTATCGCCCTGTGACGGGTAATTTTCTATATTGGGTATCCACGGCTTTATAAGATATTCAAAGCTTGAGGGCCAGCGGCCGTCGTCCGATATATTCTTAACGTCAAGACCCCTTGCCATAGCGCGTGCGTCCGCTTCTATCATAGTCCATATGCCGCCGCCCGCTTTGGTGCAGTATTTCGAGGTATCGGTAATTCCGAACACGGGTCCGCCCATAAAGCCGCGGTTGCTGCCGTGCTTATATTCAAGCGTTAATTCGAAATTGCGGAATTTGCGGTTGCCTATAAGCAGTAAATTCGAATCGGATACCGTTGCTCCCGAAATTTTCAGCAAACCGTTGTTGACCGTCCAGCGGTCACCTGCGTTTATTGCGGTAAAATCGGGGTTAAGCGCGTTTTCTGAATTTAAAGCCGTAAAATCACCAAGCTCCTCTTCCCAGTCGAAATAATATCTCACCGCATACAAGGGATCGTAATCAAGAGCCTTTTTCTTATATTTTACCGTTATTGAAGAAAGGGTCGCGCCGCCAATCATATAAAATCCGCTTTTAATTTCGTTTATCTGCGCCTCAGAGCCGTCTGCCGTTACAACGTTTATTGTATCAAACTCGTACCATCTTGCAGGCTTAATGTTTAAAAGCACGGGCTTTACGCCCTCACCCTCGGCGAAATCAAATGCAACCTCTTCTTCGCCGCTGTTCTGAACTGCATCAAGATATGTGTAATCGGTTATGCTTATGTTTTTATAGCGCGAATAGCTGTGACCCAACATAAGCGCTATATATCCGCCCTCATACCTTGAAGAAAGCTCGGCTGTAAGCTCAACCGCGCCGCCGTCTATACTAACGGTAACCTCGCCCGGCATAACCGTAAGAGTAAGTGTATGCCACTGCTTCATATCGGTATATTTATCGGAAGAAACACGTTTTTTCTCAACATTGGCGCCGGTTATATTTAAGCTTCCCTCAAGCTCGGGCCATAAGCCTATCGCGCTGTCGCCGCCGGTGGGATTTTCAATGGCGTTTGCCTTGTGATAAAACATTTCGGGCGTGGTTTCGGGCTGACCGAACGAAATTACAGGCCACGGTACGCCCGGTGTGTAAACCGTGTAATCAATAGACAGCGTGAAATATTTATACTGCTTTGCGCCGTATGTTAACGCCGCCATTTTCTGGAACGGATCCTTCCAGTTGCCGTAGCTGTGGTTGCCCTGCCAGTCAAAGCCTACCTCGTTTCGGATTATTCCGTCCATTTCGTTCTTGAAATAGCTGTTAAGGCTTTCGCAGTTTTTAAACGGAACGCCTCTCTGCGGGTTCTCTGAGTAGGCGGATATCCAACCGTCTTCGGTCATAAAGTCAAGATTCGCCATACTGCTTGTATAAGTGGCTGTATCTTCGAATTTAAGCTCTTTTATGCTGAAATTTTTAAATCTTGAATAGCTGTGACCGAGCATCAGCGAAATATATCCGCCCGTGTATGTTGAGGAAAGCTCGGTAGATATTACCACCTTGTCGCCGTCTACCGAAACGGTTACTATACCCGGCGTTACTATTACCGTCAGCGTATGCCATTCGTTCTTTTCGGTAAAGGCGGTAGATTCCTTTCTTGCATCCGTAACCTTTTTGCCTGCAATATTTATTGTTCCCTCGGTTTCGGGGTAAACCGCTATCGCGCTGTCACCTCCGGTAGGATTGCTGACGTCGCTTGTTACCTTGTAAAACATTTCGGGCGTGGTGTTCGGCTGACCGAACGTAACCACCGGCCACGGTACGCCGGGGCTTGACACCTTATAATCAACGTTAAGCGTAAAGTATTTGTACTGTCTTTCCGCATAGGTTACAGCCGCCGTTTTCTGGAACGGATCCTTCCAGTTGTTGTAGCTGTGGTTACCCTGCCAATCAAAGCCTACTTCGTTTCTTATAATTCCGTCGTCCTGATTTTTAAAATATTGGTTTATGCTTTCGCAATCGGTAAATGCAACACCGCGCTGCGGATCCTCAGAGTAAGCCGCCGTCCAACCGTCTTTTTTCAATACATCAAAATCAGAAAGCGAGGCGTAGTATGAATTGCTTTCAATTTCTCTTACCGAAAGTGCAGAATAAACGGTATATGAATTACGCGAAGCAAATGAAATATAGCCGCCTGTATAATAATCGTTAAGATCAAATTTGTATTCGGTGCCGTTAACCGTAACCGTAAGTCGGTTGTCTATAACGGAAATCATCCAATTGCTTTGTTTGCTTTTGTTATAGTTGGCGCTTAAGGTCTGCTCGCCTTCAGCCAAAGGCTTGCCGGATATTTTAAACTTGCCGTCTTCTGCGTCTCTTGAGTTTCCGGGATTGCTTACTATTGTAATGCTGTTATCCGAATTAAAAACATCGCCGGCAGTTTTAACGCCGATAGAAATTACCGCACTGCTGCAATATGCTCCCGAAGTATTCAGCGTAAGACTGAAATTTCTATACGCTTTTGCAGTATAAGTAAGATACTGATACGAAGTGCCGAATTTGCCGCCCCATTCAACAGGCTCGCAATATCCGCCCTGACCCTGAATAGTACCGTCCTGATTACAGCGCCACCAAAAATCGGCTTTACTGAAAATTGTATCGTCGTTTTGGGTTACCGCGCCGGTTGAGGGATCTGTAACAGTAGATACCCAACCGTCGTTTTTAAGCTGATCCTTAGTAAAAGCGGTTACGGAATAATAATCCGCGCCGTTTTCCTGCGCCGTAACAGTGCCAAACCCCGATAAGGGAATAAAAGCGGATACAACCACCGCAATCGACAGCACTATTGCCGGGATTTTGCGAATTGAAATTTTCTTCATTGTGTATTGCTCCTTTTTCTAATATTATTCAACGTTTTCGCTCAAAGCAAGATACATAATATCACGCGCCCTTTGATATTCCTCTTGCCTTGCCGCGGAAATCGCGTCAAATCGTTTTATGCTTTTTTGACCGTCGTAAAAGCTGCCGAAATCTCTGTCGCTTATTACAATATCGTAAACCCTGTTTACCGCCTCTGCGTTTTTCTTGCTTTTCATAAGCTGCAAAAGCTCAAAATCCTCAATTCCGCGGCGCAGCGCCATATATCTAAGCGTTAAAAGCGGCGACATATCGCCCGCGGGGTAAACAAAGTTAGTATCGCCTGCCGGCCAAAGAGAACAACGTATATCGTTTCGCGGATCCCTCGGCCATACCGTATAATTCCAACGCAGAAAGCCCTTAAAACCGAAGTAGTCCGCAAGAATTGCTATATAACGCGATTCAAGCAGATCGCTTGCAAGAAATGTATTCGGAACGGGCGGAAAACAGCAGACATAATATGTAAACAAATGCGATTTATCGTTTTTAAACACCTGCTTCCATTCCTCATAGGCGTTTGCAATACCTGTTATGTTAACGCAAAATTCTTCAATATCGTTCTTAAATTCATCATAAAACGGTTTTGTCATTACCGCGGCCTTATAGCGAAATTCCGGAACGATCCTCTTAAGCGCTTCAATGGTTTTTTTAAACGTCGCGTGGTCCTCCGGCTCGTCTGCCACAATTCGCACCTTATCAAGAAGTCCCTTCTCTTTAAAGTGGCTGCAAAGCGCCGTTATGTAATCCTCAATATCCTTCGCCTTACGCATATAGCTGTGGGTGCCGTCCGGCAATGTATAGCGTATTCTTATGGCGTCGGGCGTTTCGGTAAAGTTTTCAAACCCCTCGTCTGCGGATATCCAGTTGTTTATAAGCCCGAAAACCTCAATGCTTCTGTCAATTCCGTATTTAAAGCACAGCTCAATATATCTGTCTAACACGCTGTAATCGTAGCTGTAAGCGCCGCTGCCGTCCTTTCTTACGCTTACCATTGAATATTCAAATAAATTTGAAGTGGTTTGCTTATCTCTGAAGCAGCGCTGACCGCTCCACGGTATTTCGGAAACAACCGCGGTAACCGTGCGCGCGCCTATGTCGGCAAGAGTTTTTATGTAAGGCTCGATAATTTCAAAATGTCTGTCGCTCCAATTTTCAACCTCCGCCTTTCTTGCAATATTGCAGTTATGCTGCCATAGATCAAGCTCAAAAGCGCCGTCGTGCGGTTTCGGCAATACGGCTGAATTAACGTTTACCGTATATTCAAGCTTATCTATAAGCTCCTCATCGCCGAAGAGAACGCTTTTATAAAACAGAAATACGCCCGAATATTTACCGGGCTTAACATTTTCCGATATTTCAAACCTTACAAAAATGCCTGACGGAACGTTTGCCGCCGCGTCTGTTACGGGACTGCTTTTCAGCATATCGGCATAAAGCTCGCCGTCGTCCCCCAAAAGCATACCTATATGGTTCATAACGGGTGTAAGCTCGCCCTTATGCCTTACGTGTATATTTTCAGCGCCGTAAAACTCGGAAAACCACGGCGAATTACCGAGATTTATGCAGGCGTGCCCGTCGCACAGAATAATGATCTGAAATGCCGCAAAGCTGTTTCGGCAGCAGCTGACGTCCGCCGAATGCTGCCGCGGCACGAAATTGTGCCGGCTTTTATCGGAAGAATTGATCTTAAGCTTGAAGGATTCGTTTTCTACTGCAAGAATGGTTTGCATTTATTATTCTCTCTCTTAACGGTTTTATATAAATCAAATATTCAAAAAACAGAACAGCTTAAAATGAACAAAGCTTTGCACCGTATTTTCAAAAAAAGTCGAAAACGCCCGATTATACCGCAAATACAACAAAACGCTTTGCTTATTTGCTGTCTCTTATACACATCTGACGCTGCCGACG
>ENA-OYXF01000691-OYXF01000691.1-human-gut-metagenome-genome-assembly--contig:-NODE-691-length-13588-cov-24.364886_pt1 | contig 13588 bp, 10 predicted proteins | sample MGYA00244842_ERZ653416 | MGnify/ENA primary metagenome ERZ653416 (study PRJEB26926, sample SAMN06164920) | human gut metagenome | biome: ENVO:00009003; feature: ENVO:2100002; material: ENVO:00002003... | reverse complement strand
TGTAGGAGGGGATGCCCAGCTCGTCGCCGATCTCGCGGGCGATCAGGCCGCCCAGATTGGAGGCGTGCTGTCCCTGCACGCCGATGGTGCAGTCCTTGACCATGTTGTCATTGACAGCGTATGTACCGCCGCGAATGGGGCGCAGCAGACCGCCGCGGCCGGAGACGGCGGAGAGGGTGCGGGCGTCGAAGCCCTGCTCGCGCAGCGCCTTCATTACCAGGTCGCGGCGCCAGTCCTTCTGGGCGGGGATAGTGTTGAACTGGGCGATCTCCTCCGCGCTGTGGCGCAGGGTCTTGTCGAAGAGAAGCTGCTCATCCTCATAGACACCGATCTTGGTGGAGGTGGAGCCGGGATTGACTACAAGAATTCTGTAAGACACGTTTGTTTTCCTCCTATGCTCTTTTGTTCCGCGGCACAGCGGGTAAAATCAACATTCCTTATTATACAGAATATGATGCCGTCTGTAAATGGGTTTTTACGCAAAAATACGGTATTTTACATACGGGTCTGATTGACAAAGCGCATAGTGTGGGCTAAAATGATATATGTGAGTTTATACCGTTCTTCCATTCGGAACGGGGAAAAGGAGAACTATCCTATGGAGAAGAAGACGTTTTATATCACCACGCCCATCTATTACCCCTCGGACAAGCTGCACATCGGCCACAGCTACTGCACCGTGGCTACCGACGCCATCGCGCGGTACAAGCGTTTGCAGGGCTATGACGTCATGTTCCTGACCGGCACCGACGAGCACGGCCAGAAGATCGAGACGAAGGCCAAGGAGGCCGGCATGACGCCTCAGGCGTTCGTGGATCACATCGTGGAGGGCGAGAAGGGCATTCTGGACCTGTGGAAGCTGATGAACATCAGCAACGACCGGTTTATCCGCACCACCGACGACTATCACTGCGCCGCCGTGCAAAAGATCTTCAAGACTATGTACGAAAAGGGCGACATCTATAAGGGCACCTACAAGGGCAAGTACTGCACCCCCTGCGAGAGCTTCTGGACCGAGAGCCAGCTGGTGGACGGCAAGTGCCCCGACTGCGGCCGCGAGGTGAAGGACGCGGAGGAGGAGGCCTATTTCTTCCGGCTGAGCAAGTACGCCGACCGGATACAGCATCTGCTGGAGGATACGGACTTCCTGCAGCCCCGCACCCGCGTAAACGAGATGGTCAACAACTTCATCAAGCCCGGCCTGGAGGACCTGTGCGTCAGCCGCACCAGCTTCAGCTGGGGTATTCCCGTGGACTTTGATCCCGGCCACGTGGTGTATGTGTGGGTGGACGCGCTGTTCAACTACTGCACCGCCCTGGGCTTTGACAACGATAAATATGACGACTACGACAAGTACTGGCCCGCCGATTACCACATCGTGGGCAAGGAGATCGTGCGCTTCCACAGCATCATCTGGCCCGCCATGCTGATGAGCATGGGTATGCCTCTGCCCAAGCATGTGTACGGCCACGGATGGCTGGTCATCGACGGCGGCAAAATGTCCAAGTCCAAGGGCAACGTCGTCGATCCCTACGCCCTGTCCGAGATGTTCGGCGTGGACGCCCTGCGGTTCTTCCTGCTGCGGACGTTCCCCTTCGGCAGCGACGGCAACTTCAGCAACGAGCTGCTGATCGGCACGATCAACACCGACCTGGCCAACAAGCTGGGCAACCTGGTCAGCCGCACCACCGGCATGGCGGAAAAGTACTTCGGCGGCAAGCTGCCCGTACAGCGGGAGGACGCCCCGGAGGACTGCGAGCTGAAGAAGATGGCCTGCGCGCTGCGTGACCGCTATCAGGCGGAGATGGACAAGCTGCAGCTGCAGAACGGACTGGACGAGGTGTTCAAGGTCATCGACCGGGCCAACAAGTATATCGACGAGACGGCCCCCTGGGCGCTGGGCAAGGACGAGAACAAGCGCGAGCGCCTGGCCGCCGTGCTGTACAACCTGCTGGAGACCATCCGCATCTGCACGACCCTGCTGCTGCCGGTCATGCCCGACACCTGCGATAAGATATTCGCCAAGCTGGGCGCGGACGAGGCCTGCCGCAGCTGGGACAACGCCAACGTGTGGGGCGTGCTGCCTGCGGGCGCGCAGATCAGCAAGGGTGAGAACCTGTTTCCCCGTATCGATGTGGATGAAGCCCTGGCCAAGCTGGACGAGCTGCAGGAGCAGCAGAAGAAGGCCGCCCTGCCGGCCGTGGAGCTGGAGCCCTATGTGGAGGACGAGGTAGACTTCGATACGTTTCTGAAGTCCGATTTCCGCGCCGTGAAGATCAAGAACTGCGAGGCGGTGAAGAAGAGCGACAAGCTGCTGAAGTTCACTCTGGACGACGGCAGCGGCACGGACCGCATCATCCTCTCCGGCATCCACCAGTACTATGAGCCGGAGCAGCTGATCGGCAAGACGGCCATCGCCATCCTGAACCTGCCGCCGCGGAAGATGATGGGAATTCCCTCCTGCGGCATGCTGATCTCCGCCGTGCACAAGGAGAAGGGTGAGGAGAAGCTGCACCTGATGCTGATCGACGACAGCGTCCCCGCCGGCGCCAAGCTGTGCTGACAAAAAGTGACCGAAGGAGCACCCCGCCAGGGGTGTTCCTTTTTTCGCATCTCAAAATCCGCGCGTTCGAACGGGAGACGGTCGTGCCGGAGAAACTAAGAACTGCCGCCTCCGATGTGAACGCTTTATCCTGCTTGTTGGCGGCGATCTGACCATCGCTGGAACAATTGATTGCAGCGGCGGTGCTGGCGGCGGTCGTATCTTTGTTTGCTGCCAAGGAACGATCAGCAATACCGGCACATTAAAAGCTTGTGGCGGCGCAGGGTGCCTCCCTGCTGTGCAACGGGCGTGTGGCCGGCATGGTGACGGCGGGCAAAATACTATGTGGCGTACGACCACACAAAAACGTTTATGCACGACGGCTGCACGGAGCAGTACTTCTACTTGACGCAGGATGCGAAAACCGGGAAATGGGAGATCATCGACAACACCTCGCCGAACATACGACCATAAAAGCAATGCGCGGCCGACTGTTTTCCGCGGCATATTCGCGCCCGTTTCCGTGGGATATATCGGGTGCAGACACAAAAAGAGCGCTTAGGCGCTCTTTTTACTATATAATATACTTCGTAAAAATTTTGAAAGGAAGCGTCATATCCTGCTTCAAAAGGGTAGTTAATGTGTGAAGAAGGCGAAAGGAGGTACGTCGCCCCATGGAGGACCAACAGATCATACGCCTGTTTTTTGAGCGCTCGGAGCAGGCGATCACCGAGCTGTCACGGAAGTACGGCGCACTGTGCTTCCAAATCGCCGACAACATTCTGGATGACCCGCAGGACGCGGAGGAATGCGTCAACGACGCCTGGCTCGGCGCGTGGAACAGTATCCCCCCGCAGCGCCCCGACCCGCTGAGAGCCTATATCTGCCGCATCGTCCGCAACCTCTCTTTGAAAAAGCTGCGGGCCAATTCCGCGCTGAAGCGGAGCAGCCGGTTTGAGGTCTCGCTATCCGAACTGGAGGACTGTATTTCCGCCCATTCCCTCGACGAGCAGCTTGCCGCAGGCGAGCTGTCCGCGCAGATCAATGCGTTTCTCGCTGCCCTGCGCCGGGATGACCGGGTCATGTTCGTCAGGCGGTACTGGTTCGCGCAGCCGTTGTCCGAGATCGCGGATGCCTTCGGCACCACCGAAAACAACGTGTCTGTCCGGCTGGGCAGAATTCGCAGGAAATTACATACGTACCTGGAACGTAAGGAGGTAACCCTATGATGGAGCACAACACCGAAAAGCTGCTCTCCGCCATCGGAGACGTGGATGCGGCGTATCTGGAGGAGGCCCTTGATTTTGATGCCGCGAACGCGGGCCGGAAACGGGCAGCCCGCTTCCCTAAATTATCCGCCGCGTGTGTGGCGGTGCTGGTCATACTGGGCGTATCCGTGACCGCCTTTGCCGTCAGCAGACTGCCGCTGTCATGGCGCGACATCTTTTCTCCTGAACAGACCGTCATCGGCGACGGGGACGAGACGCCGGTGGTCTCCCAGCAGCAACCCACGGCAGCTGCGGAGGAGCTGCACATCCGTGTGGAAAAGGTGATCTCGGACGAGCGCACCCTGTATCTTCTCTATTCTGTGAAGGCCAACGAGGGGGCTGTGCTGGATCAGAGCGGCCAATTCGCCGACTTCGAGCTGTACTTTCCCGGCAAGATGATGTCTGGTGCGTATGTGTCGTCCTTCCTCCCGCGGAGGGAGGGTGTGCCGGAGAACGAGCTGGAAGGCGTCGTATACGCCAACTGGCAGCCGGGCAGCAGCGCCAACGGCCTGGTGATGACCTTCGCCAACTGGCAGGAGAAACGGTGGTTCGACAACGAGAAGATCGACTTCAACGTGGCGGAGATGGTGGAAAACGCCGGGAAAAACGCCAGACTGCCCCAGTGCCAGCAGCGATTCCGCAACGGAACGGTGCGGTATTACTGGCAGCCGGGGGACGCGGACGTGCAGCTGCCCTGCGGCGCGTCCATCTGCAACGCCGGATGGGAGGACGGCACTCTCCATCTGGTGATGAAAGAACCGCTGGGCTCGGATGAATGGTCCGCGTCCTGGGAGAAGAACTGGTATTTCCTGGACACGCGGACGGACACGGTCATCTACCCGGAGTCCCACTGTTATTTCGGACAGCCCGACGAGTTTGACCCGGATGCCACGGATGCCGACTGGCGGTACTTTTGGCGGGATGTGGCCGTTGACAAGGAAGCGCTCCCCTATTTGGAACTGCACTGGGGCGGAAAGGAGATCACCACCACCGTGCTGCCAGGGGACTGGCGGGTCACGCTGGAGGAAACGCCCGTCACCGTTGAGAGCGAGGTGCTGGCGGAGAGCGTTTCCCTCTCCTATGGCGGGGAGGTGCTCACGGCGGAGAAAATCGAATGCTCCAAGCTGTCCATGGCGGTGTACTTCGCCGACTATGTGGACTCCACCACCAGCATCCTCAGCGCGTTCAAAGCGTTTGACGAGGACGGCAAGTCTATCCCCTGCGATTGGAGCTTTATCGCGGATCAGACCGACGATAGCTGCATGATCTGGACGCGGTTCGATGAGCCCATGGAGCCGGGGCGCATCTGCAAGCTGACGTTCAACGGAGAGACTGTGTTTGCGCGCTGACGGTTCCGCGCAGTCCGCTTCGGAAACGGCAGAACAAAAGAGGGGTGGCCACACCCCTCTTTTGTTGTCTATTATTGTTCCGAAACCACGCGGAAGTCACTGCCCCACCGGCGGAACGCCGAATTCTCCCGCGCTGTCTTGCAAGGCGCCGCCCGGTTTGCTATAATGAAAAAAATATCATGGATGGCAAGGAGGGACAGGCTGTGGGCGACGGCTATTTTCTGCTGACAAATCTGCTTTCTGAGGACGAGAAGCGGGTGATCACCAGCATCACGGCACATATCGAGCGCGGCGAGAGGCGCGTGGGCATCCAGCAGATCGCCAACGAGAACTTTCTCTCCACCACCACCATCGTCAAGATGTGCAAGCGGCTGGGCTTTGACGGATACAGCGAGCTGTACTACTACCTCAGCCGCCAGTTCAACTCCCACGGCCAGGACCGCAGCGCGGAGAATATCAAGAGCCTGATCGACAATTATTCCGACGAGCTGCTGGACCGGTTCTGCGGTCTGCTGGACCAGTCGCGCCGGGCCAAGCTGTTCACCACCGGCGAGGGCTTTTCCAATATTGTGGGCGCCTATATCGCCCAACGGCTGTCTATCTGCGGCTTTATGGTGTTCAACAACGTCCATTTCTATGACTATATGCTGTTCCGCGACGCGCACCACCTGTCCGACGCGGCGGAGGCCCCGCCGGTGATGTTCGCCGTCAGCCAGAGCGGCGAGACGGAGCCGGTGCTGAACGACGTGCGTCACGCCCGGCAGAACGGCCACAAGATCGTCACGTTCACCAAGCGGAGCGACTCTACCCTGGCGCAGATGTCGGACATCGTGTTTGTGGTGGACGGCTCGCGGCAGACGCTGGCCGGCAGCCTGCCCAACAGCTTTTTCGGCCATGTGATACTGGCGTTCGAGGAGCTGGTGGCGTTCTACTTCGGGCGGGAGAGGGACGCCTGAGATATTACTTTTTTTACCAAATCGGAAAATTTTTCTCTATAAAGGTGTGCTATACTGTGAGACGGTATGGTGCGCCTTTTGCTGTGCCATGCCGCTGTACACGTCCCGGAGAACTACTCCGGGCAAGGGAACAACACTTTATGGAGGAAAAAAGAATGAAAAAGTTTTTTGCTCTGCTGCTGGCGCTGGTCATGGCGCTCGGCCTGCTGGCCGGCTGCGGTGACAAGACCGATGGCGACAATACCGGCGACACCGACGGCGCGAAGAAGATCGAGACCCTGAAGGTCGCGTTCGTGCCCTCCCGCGAGCCGGAGGAGATCATTACCGTTACCGAGCCCCTGAAGCAGATGCTGAAGGACGAGCTGGCCAAGCAGGGCTACGAGGTGGGCGACGTGGAGATCACTGTCGGCACCACCTATGAGGCTGTGGGCGAGGGCCTTGAGGCCGGCACCATCGACGTGGGTCTGATCCCCGGCGGCACCTATGTGCTGTATGACGACGGCGCCGAGGTCATTCTGACCGCTACCCGCGACGGCTTGAGCAAGGACTCCGACAACGCCAAGGACTGGAATGACGGCCAGCCCACCGAGGCTTCCGACAAGCAGGCCGTTTCCTACCGCGCCCTGTTCATCGCCGGCCCCTCTGACAAGGGCCAGGAGCTGGTGAAGAAGGTCAACGCCGGCGAAGAGCTGACCTGGGAGGACCTGGACAGCGCCAACTGGAGCGTCATGGGCACCTCTTCCCCCGCCGGCTACATCTATCCCGCCCTGTGGCTGCAGGATCACTACGGCAAGGGCATCTCTGACCTGAAGAGCGCCGTGCAGTCCGACTCCTACGCCAGCGCCTTTGCCCGTCTGGCCTCCGGCCAGGTGGACGTGCTGGTGACCTATGCCGACGCGCGCCGCGACTATGCCGAGCGCTGGAACACCGAGTTCAGCCGTGAAGGCTCCATCTGGGAGGAGACCGGCGTGATCGGCGTGACCGCCCCCATCTACAACGACACCATCTCCGTCAGCAAGAACTCCGAGATCATGGACGCTGACCTGATCGCCGCGCTGCAGCAGGCGTTCATCAACATCGGCAACACCGATGCCGGTAAGGAAGTCATCGCTATCTACAGCCACAACGGCTATCAGGTGGCACAGGCTTCCGATTACGACAACGAGCGCGCCGCGCAGAAGCTCATCCAGGAGCTGTCTGCCGCCAACTAAAGCACTTTCCCAAGCGCGGGGAGGACTGCACAGCCATGACCTTCCGCTGTGCAGCCCTCCCCGTGTGCTATTTCAGGAAAAGAGGAGACCATATGATCATTTTCGACCATGTATCCAAGGTGTATCCCAACGGCACGGTGGGTCTGGACGACGTGGACCTGACCATTCAGGACGGCGAGTTTGTGGCCATCATCGGCCGTTCCGGCGCGGGCAAGTCCACGCTGCTGCGCTCCGTGAACCGGATGCACCAGATCACCTCCGGCACGCTGACGGTGAACGGCACCGATGTCAGCACCCTGTCGGGCAAGAGCCTGCGCCGGTTCCGCCGGGGCATCGGTATGGTGTTCCAGTCCTTCAATCTGGTGACCCGCACCACCGTCATCAAGAACGTGCTGTCCGCCTGCGTGCCGGATATGCCCTTCTGGCGGGTGCTGCTGGGTGCCTTCCGAAAGGCGGACAAGATCAAGGCGCTAGAATCGCTGGATAAGGTGGGTATTCTGGACAAGGCCTACATCCGCGCCGACCAGCTCTCCGGCGGTCAGCAGCAGCGGGTGGCGCTGGCCCGCACACTGACCCAGAACCCCCGGATCATTCTGGCAGATGAGCCGGTGGCTGCCCTTGACCCCGTTACCGCCAAGCAGGTGATGCAGGACTTCGTCCGCATCAATGAGGAGATGGGCATCTCCATCCTGCTGAACATCCACCATGTGGAGCTGGCGCTGGAGTACGCCGACCGCATTATCGGCATCCGCGCCGGCAAGATCGTCTATGACGGGCCCTCCGCCAATGTGGACCAGTCGGTGCTGGACGCCATCTACGGTGACGACAGCGAGACGGAGGCAGACGCATGAGCCTGTACGACCGTCTGTTCAAGCCCCGCCGCTATACGCTGCCCAACGGCGCAGTGGTGGAGGAAAAACGCAGCCGCGCGCCGCTGGTCATTCTGATCGTGCTGGCGCTGGGCGCGCTGTCTGTGCACATCACCGGCTTCGATTTCGGGGTGTTGGTGAAGAAGGGCAGCAAGTTTTTCGATATCCTCGCGGCCATGTTCCCGCCCAACACGGGGTATCTGAGCAAGATCTGGCAGCCCCTGTGGGACACCATCAAGATGTCCTTCCTGGGTTCGTTCATCGGCGCGGTGCTGGCGATCCCCTTTGCCGTAGCCGCCGCCAGCAACATCGTCACCAACCGCGTGGTGGTGTTCATCGTCCGGCTGTTTCTCAGCCTTGTGCGGACACTGCCCACGCTGGTGTGCGCCCTGATCGCCACCTACATCTTCGGCCTGGGCACCATGGCGGGCACCTGCGCCATCGCGGTGTTTACCTTCGCCTATGTGGGCAAGCAGCTCTTCGAGATCATCGAGACGGTGGATATGGGACCCTATGAGGCCATGGAGGCGCTGGGCGCCACCCGGCTGCAGGCCTTTACCACGGCGGTGTTTCCCCAGGTGCTGCCCACCTATCTGTCCGTATCCCTGTTCTGCCTGGAGGGCAACGTGCGCTACGCCTCCATTCTGGGCTACGTGGGCGCAGGCGGACTGGGCCTTATTATGAATGAAAAGATCGGCTGGCGTGAGTACGACAGCCTTGGCATGATCCTGATCGTTCTGTTTGTGGCCGTTATGGTCATCGAGGCGATCAGCCACGCCCTGCGTAAGAAACTGACGTAAGGAGGGCCGTATGGAACAGAGAATTCAAAAAGCCTGCGCCTCCGCGCCGAAAACGTGGCTGTGGCAGCTGCTGGCGGCCTTCATCGTGGCCTGCCTGCTGGCGTGGTCCGGCACGGCCGTACAGACCAGCAACCCCACCAGCAACGGGCTGGAGGTAGCCGGGAATATCATCTCCGGCATCTTCCATCCCTCCGCCAAGCTGCTGTTCACACTGGGCACCAACGGTGTGCCTTATCTGCTGCTGGAGACGTTCTGCATCGCCTTTCTGGGCACCATCGTGGGCGCGGTGATCTCGCTGCCCCTGTCGTTTATCTCCGCCAGCAATCTGGTCCCCAAGCCGCTGGCGCTGGTGGGACGCATTCTGATCGCCGCTATCCGCACCGTTCCCGCCTTTGTCTACGGCCTGATGTTCATCCGCGTCACCGGCCCCGGCCCCTTCGCAGGCCTGCTGACCATGTCCCTGTGCTCCATCGGCATGGTGTCCAAGATGTTTATCGAGAGCATCGAGGACCTGGACAAGCGCATCCTGGAGTCGCTGGACGCCGCGGGCTGCACCATGTTCCAGAAGATCCGCTACGGCATTCTGCCGCAGCTGACGGCGGATTTCACCTCCACCATCATCTACCGCTTCGACATGAACCTGCGCGACGCCACGGTGCTGGGCCTGGTGGGCGCGGGCGGTATCGGCGCGCCGCTGATCTTCGCCATGAGCGCCTATCGCTGGAACGAGGTGGGCGCGATCCTGCTGGGCCTGATCGTGCTGGTGCTGATCATCGAGTGGATATCCTCCCGGATCCGTATCAAGCTGGCACGGGGGTGAGCCGATGGACACAAAACGCTTTACCATCTACTTCACCTCTGACCTCCATGGTTATATCTATCCCACCGACTACCGCAGCCGGCAGGAGAGGAATATCGGTCTGTTCAAGTGTGCCAGCCAGTTTCATAAGGACGGGAACACGCTGGTCATCGACGGCGGCGATATCCTGCAGGGCTCGCCGCTGGGTGCCTACTGCCATGACACATTGGGCGACGCCAGCCGGTTCGCCGAGATAATGAACCGCTGCGGCTACGACTATGTGACCCTGGGCAACCACGACTTCAACTACGGCATGGCCTATCTGGACAGCTATCTCAACGCTCTGCACGCCCGCTGCGTCTGCGAGAATGTCCGCTGGGACGGCGCCCGCGTGCGCTTCCCTGCCCGTATCCACACGCTGGAGAACGGCCTGCGGATCGGCATCGTGGGCATCGTCACCGACTACGTGAACATCTGGGAGAAGCCGGAGCACCTGTCCGGCATCACTGTCAGCGACCCTATCCCCGCCGCGCGTGCGGCGCTGGAATCCCTGCGGGGCCGGGTGGATGTGACGCTGTGCATTTATCACGGCGGCTTCGAGAGAGATCTGGCCACCGGCCGCGTGCTGTCCACCACCCATGAGAACGTGGCCTACCGCCTGTGCCAGGAGCTGGACTTTGACCTTCTGCTGACAGGGCACCAGCACATGACCGTCCACGGGCAGACGCTGTGCGGTACTTTCGTGGTGCAGCCCACCGACCGGGGACAGGAATTCCTGCACATCGAGGCGGCCATATCCGAAACGGGCAAGCGCTTCACCAGCGAGACGATCCCCGCATCCGGTGCATGCCGCCGGGAGTGGCTGGACGAGTTCGCCGGCATGGAGCGCGGCGCCCAGGACTGGCTGGATCAGGTGGTGGGCCATCTGCCGCAGCCGCTGATGCCGGACACGCCGCTGCACATGGCGGCCGGAGGCAGCGGCCTCCCCGATCTGTTCAACGCGGTGCAGCTTTGGGCCAGCGGCGCGCAGCTGTCCGCCTCCAGCCTGGCCAACGATGCGGCGGGGCTCCCGCGGGTGGTGCGGCGGCGCGATCTGCTGATCGCCTACCCCTACACCAACACGCTGTCGGTGCTGGAGATCACCGGCGCTGTTCTGCGGCAGGCGATGGAGCGCAGCGCGGCGTACTTTACCCGGAACGACGACGGCACCCTGCGGGTGTCGGACTGCTTCCTGGAGCCGAAGGTGGAGCATTACAACTACGACTACTACATGGGCGTGTCCTACACCTATGACATTTCCCGCCCGGTGGGGCAGCGGGTCGCCGCCATGACCGTGCAGGGAAAGCCCGTGGCGGACGACGATGTGTTCACCATCTGCCTGAACAGCTACCGCGCCAGCGGCACCGGCGGGTATGACTGCTATGTGGGCTGCCCCGTGGTGCGGGAGATCGGCACGGAAATGTCCGATCTGATCCTGGACTACTTCAAGCAGTACGGCGACGCCATGCCGGAGCGCCGCGGCGATTTTCAGGTCCTTCCGCCTGTGCGGAGCGAGGGATAAGCGCCGCGCGTCCGGGCCAACCGCTGCCGTTTTACAACGCTTCCTGTGCTCCAAAAGCCCCGGGACCTTTTCGGCCCCGGGGCTTTTTGGCGTGCGTCACTGACTCGAATTCAAAATTTGCAAAACAAAAAACCTCGGAACCCTTGTGGTTCCGAGGTTTTTCTGGTGCGCGGTACAGGACTCGAATTGACCCGACACTATATCCGTCCATGTTGTCTGGTATAGAAAAGTACCGCGAATAAAACCTCGGTCGAGGTGGTTTATGTTAGGCAGCGTTAAACCGAATTACCCAAGTTTATTGCCGTAAGGCTAAAAATAAGGCTAAATTTTGTGGACGCGCGGAATGTACCTGTGCCTTTAGCTCAGAAAACGCGGTGGACGGATGACTCACCCTTACCGAAAAGCCGTGGATGCTTTTGCGTTATACCCATTCATACCGAGGAAGAACCTCCAATCCCTTGTGCTACAAGGAATTGGAGATTCTTCTTGTGATAGTGCGTTTTAGTATATGTCGGGATATTTTGCACAGATGTCGGAAAGCCGAGCAAAACACTTGCTGACAGAGACGGTTTTCTTCAAATTGAATGATTTTTCAACGTATGCTAAAATATCTGTAACCTTTCTGCGTTTTTTGCGAGTAGATAGATGATGGATATTTCCCTTAAAGGAAAGGAGCAAGGTATGAACGATGATAAAATAGTCGATCTTTATTGGATAAGGTCGGAAGACGCCATTACCGAGACATCAATCAAATATGGGAAATATTGTTACGGCATTGCCTACAACATTCTCGCGGATGCAGAGGATGCAGAGGAAAGTGTCAACGATACATACTTTGACGCATGGAATACTATGCCTCCGCACCGCCCGTCCGCGTTATCTGCGTTTTTGGGAAAACTGACCCGCCGTATCTCTATCGACCGGTGGAGAAAGCGTAGCGCAGCAAAGCGAGGCGGTGAGCTCGCCGCTGCTTTGGATGAGCTAAACGAATGCGTTCCCTCCCATGAAAACGTTGAACAGGATGTCCTTGCCGCTGATCTGGAAAAGAGGATCAACACATTTGTCAACGATCTACCCACCGCAGAGCGGCGTGTGTTTCTCTGCCGGTACTGGTATCTGGATTCTATTTCCGCGATATGCGAGCAGTTTGGCTATTCTCAAAGTAAAGTAAAGGTCATGCTTCATCGGACTCGTAAGGCGCTGCATAATTGTCTGGTAAGTGAGGAGTATGTGTTATGAACAGCAATCAACTGATAGATGCCATCGGCGCGGTGAATGATGCCGCTGTATTGGACGCAAAAGCTTTTCACTATAGGGGAGATGCTGCTGCTGCGAGACCGCGATTCGGAAAAATGACAGTTGGTGTTGCCGCTGTGCTGGCCGTCCTTCTGTGCATTGTCGCCGTCGCCTTTGCCGTGGATCAGGAGTTCCGTGCAGCAGTCCTGTCCTTCTTTCATATCTCCGCAGAGGATCATGTGGAACGCGTTCCGGTAGAGGATCAACCCCTCACAGGCGATGACGCGGCTGGGAAAAATATCACCGTCACAAGAGTGCGTGTTCCCAACAACGGTCACGTCGCAAATGGGTTATTTGCGATCTGCTCCGATGAGATCGAATACAAACAAGGGAGCCACTACGATCTATATAAGCAAGAGGGTGGTGAGCTGGTCAAGCTCAAGCTGCAACGCACCCGCAGAGACTTTTCGTACAACGGAACGGCTTACAGTGTATATCTGGAGTGGGCGGAGGATGAAGAGGGGTGCTGCGCTCTCGGCTATGTGGAGCTTCCCAACAGCGTAGCGGGTCAATATGCGGTACTGCAATTTGTACCCGGCACGGGCGAAAAGCTACTCCTGCTTCTGGATGGTAAATATCCCGTTATCATCGACCTGTATGAGGATGGCGTGCAGGAGCTGATTCCCGCCGCAGTAATGGATGAACTGCCGTTCCTCAAAGCTGTTCATATAACGCGTGATGGTAAATACCTCCTTTTGAATGCAGGAAGGTATTACTGTGCAGCGATCGGTACGGAACCGCTCACCTGCCTTGATGAACTGTGCGGTGCGGCACTGACTGGGTGCAGCTACATCGGTGAAGGCATCTTTTCCTGCCATTCGCTGACCGGCGGCGCGGTGGATGAGGCAGACCTTGCGGCGTATGTACGTGGAGAGACACCTGCATCGCCGATAGACTTCGGCATGATTACAACGTGGAACGTTGACGTCCAGCGGCA
>ENA-OYXF01000688-OYXF01000688.1-human-gut-metagenome-genome-assembly--contig:-NODE-688-length-13676-cov-4.294619_pt1 | contig 13676 bp, 10 predicted proteins | sample MGYA00244842_ERZ653416 | MGnify/ENA primary metagenome ERZ653416 (study PRJEB26926, sample SAMN06164920) | human gut metagenome | biome: ENVO:00009003; feature: ENVO:2100002; material: ENVO:00002003... | reverse complement strand
GCCTTATCGTCGGCAGCGTCAGATGTGTATAAGAGACAGTTGCAAATATTGTTTGGAGTATAATTTTTCTTTCAACCCAGAATTCTGTATGTGATCCGGAACAGGATGATATACAAATGTGTCAGGAACAAATAGACCGACTTTCCTATATTATTTCATTATCTGCTGAAATGGCAGTATTGAGGAAAGAAAAGGGTGATATGAAGGAGCTTGAAATTCTCTTACGGCAAATTGTAGATCAGATAACTGCTAATGTCATAGCAAATTCCATCTATGAATTTGATGGAAAAGGCTTAGTGAAATTTGACTTAATGAATAAAATATTTAAAGGATTAGTAGATGCCGGCTTGATTGATCCGGAAATATTGCAAAGTCCATTAGGCATTTATGAAGATGCAAAAAATCATAAAATAATACATAACTTGTATTCTTTCAATGGTAATACTGTTAAAAAAACTATGACGGTGGATGAATGTAAAAATTTTCAGAAATGGTTTTATGATAAAATAGTGAATCAAGTTGAGAAGGATTAGTTTTAGTTTTTATTGACTTTACATCATTTAATGAGGTTGTTTTATCAAATTAAAGCAACCTCATTTTTTTTAATATCTAAGAGTAACACTGAATGTAGAAATGATCCAAGCTATGGCAATGCAATTTCGCTATTCCTGTGAATGCTATAACGAGAATTTGGGCTTAATATACTACATTAACTAATATATTGATTCTACTGTGTTATTTGATTACTGGCACTCATTTCAGTTCATCTATAGGTTTTGATGTTTTTAGTTATCCGTAATATCAGTATCTCAGCAGATAGTACAGATGTGCTAGACAGCAATAAAAAGGAGCGATGGGACAAGACGTACAAATATACTTAGGTAGATCATTTGGGATTTAAATGCTAACGCAGATGGGATCCCTCAAGAGAGACAAATAGACTAAAGTAGCTACACGCTAGGGAAATTGGAAAATATAAATCCTTCTAAATTTGTAGAAAATTCCTCTTCTTCTTGAAGTAAGTTTCTCGTATTTAAGAGAATAACTGGTTATCGGCCGGATGAATCGACAATACAAAATATGAAATTCGAAGGTTGATTTTCAGAAAAGAAATAACGGTCAATATGCCGGGAAAATTATGCAAGGTCAGATTCAACGGAGCAATATATTGATGCAGTCGTAGATGCCGTTCTTAATATGTATAAGGATAAAAGTAAAATTACTGTTGATAAAAGAGATTGCGATATCATATCTTTATCTAAGTTTTTAATATAAAGTAAATTATACGCCGAGGTACATATGTGCCTCGGTTTTTGTTCATAGGGAGCTCAGTTGATGGGAACGAGCATGGATTGCCTGTCCTACACCTCCAATTCATTTTTATTTGGCAGACAGCTTTGGAGCTTTCTGAACTGGGGGTAAAGCGGGGTTTGGGGTGCAAGGTACAACGCGAACAGGGAAGAAAAGGCAAGTGGTGCCTAATGTTATTCCAGGGGCTACGGGTTATTGGCCATTGTGTCAGGATAGACTATCAATGCTATTGGAAGAGAGGGAGATGAGTATCGATTCCCTTTTTAAATGGTGCTGCCTTTTGAGGAGAGCTGTTTTTGTCCTATTGCCTGTGGTCTTGTGCATGGGATGGTATATATGGACTTCATGGAAGGATTGGTTTCGCTGGCATGGGTCCGATATTTGAAGCGTTTCTTCCGGGGAGCGAATCGTGTGTGAAGATTGAGGACTATTCACGGAAAGCCTGTTTGGTTCTTGAAAAGCGAAGAGGCTTTCGCTGTCTGTTTTTAAAATGGTTTGAGGTTCTTTCTGCTTGTTAGGAAAGAATGTTTTTTTACTTTGGGTGAAAGTGGCCGCGAATAGAAAAAGCAGCTTGACCTGCCTTCTCCGATTGACTATAGGGAGGGGCCAAGTGGAAGCTCCCTTAGAAAGCTCTCTTGAGACTGTCTATAAAGGATTGCCGGTTTTTTAAATGCCGGGAGGGGAGGAAAGGTCTGCTGCGCAGGATTCTTCATGAACGCCAGAAGCGTTCCAGATATGGAATATTTTGCTTTTTTTCTTTATTGCATAGTTTTCTAATATTGCTTTTTTTGATGAAGTTGCGCTGTTTTCTAACATTTTTATTCTAGGCCCGTTTGATTTTATATATATAGTTTTTGGATATTGTATGAATATTTGCATGTCCATCTATAGATCAATCGAATTGCGGAAGAATACATCCGGAAGTTATAAGGTCAGACTAACCATTGACCGGGGGAGCAAGTTCTGCGGCGCCAGGAAGTCGCTCGGTCTTGGCACCCATCAGGAGGATTGTGCGTTAAGGCGCGCCTACCTGATGCGGTGCTTATTGTTCCATATGGGATGGTTTCCCGGTGGAAAGATTGCCGTCAGGAATTCCGCCGAATGCGGTATTAAGGAGGTTGTGTGGGACAGCATGGACTGCATCGGAGATTCCGGAATGTTCAGGCTCACCGGAAGGGGCTGCCGCGTCGCCACGGATGAAACGATGGTCATCTGGTTTCAAACGAATGGAGATGAGGCAGTGCAGTGTCTTCGTTTGCTTATTTCCGGATGGAGAATAGATGACCGGGCGGGTGACCTGAGGGTTTTGATTCAGGGATTACAGCATTGCGCCTCGGAACAGCGCCAGCATCCCTGCCGGATTTTGAATATTGAAATCGGGTCTGGTTCCATGATGGCAGCGCGGGACGAGTGTGTATTGAAGGGCTAGGGAGCCGGACCGTTCCGGTTAAGTCAATTTTCAAGAGGGTTTTCTGAACGGTCGGAATTGCTTTTAATATATAACGAATAAGAACATATGGATTGTTTTGAAGAACGGCGGCAGGTTCTACTGCAGGAGCTGGCCGCCCTGTCCGGGGAGGGGGCTCTGTACGGTTTTTTAATGCGCCAGGGGGAACAGTTGCCGCCCTTTGCGGAGGAATGGAAAACGGAAGCCTGCCTCCTGCGGGGATGCCAGTACCGGGTATGGCTGCGGCTGGAGCTTGCAGGCGGTCTGGTGCGGATTGATGCCGATAGCGATTCCCTCATCAGCCGAGGTTTGATGGCTCTGTGGGTGCGTCTGTTTTCCGGACTGAGGCCGGGAGAAGTGCTGGCCGCAGAGACGGATTTCCTTCATCAGGGTGTTCTTGGCGGCTGGCTGATTCCTTCCCGGGCGAATGCCCTGGGCAATATGGCCTCCAGAATCAAGTTGGGCGTGCTGCGGTTGAAGCAGGAGGCGCGGAAGGAGGCCGCAGTGTCTGGCTCTCCTTCTTCCCTGCCGGAGCTTTCCTTGGAGCCTGTTGAACAAGGCCCGTTGCGGCAGATGGAGATGTCCGGCAGTTCCTGTCATGATGATCGCAAACAGGAAAAAGAGTTCCAGCGATAGAGTTATTGATGATGAAAAAGAAAGCAAGCATTCACGTTCATTTGTTCGTTTATTCGGGAGACGCCGCCCTGGTCGGGGAGAATCTGCTGTGTGTCCGGCATGCCCTCCCCGGAGCCCATTTGGTCGTGATTGACGACGGGCGCCATCCTTGCCCGGATGAGGTGAAGGCGCAGGCGGAGGAACTGGGGGCGGAATGGCGCGTGTCCTTTTGGGAAAGAGGCGGCAATTTGAGGGGGAAGGCCTGTATTGAAGGGATGCTGGGGGAGATGCTCCGGAGCATGGACGATGAAGGGGATACCCTGGTGAAGATAGATGCGGATACGGTGATGGTGTCGGGAGATGATTTGCTGCGTTTTGCCGACCGGAGGGAGATGGTGTTCTGGGGCAGCGGTTCCGTGGAACAGCGTGTTTACGGCTGCCTGTATGCCTTGAAGGCGTATGCGGCCGTAAAAATCCGGGAGTATGTTCGCAGGCTGGAGCTGCTGCCGGACGCGCCGGAAGATATTGTGATAGGCACCAGCGCTTTTAATTTATATCCTGGAGAGGAACGGCACATGGTTTATGCTCCCTTTGGTCCGGACGCGCCGGACAGCGGGTGGACGGCGTATTACTGGGGACGTTATCCGGAGGTGAAGGGTTACCAGCGTTTCACCATGGTGACGACGGGCAATCCTCCTCCGCAGCCGCTGGACAAGCGTCACCGTTTGCCCGTCATGAAGAATTTACGGCAGATGGCGGATATCCGGCGGCGTCTGACGGGCGCCGGGCACGGTTTATAGGAAGGGATTTCTGTCTTGCCGTTGGCGTGGTTCCGGATGCAGGAAGCTCTTTGAATGAAAAACCCCCGGATGGAAGTTTTTCCATCCGGGGGTTTGTGTTTAAAGATTCCGGTTATTTTTTAGCGGGCAGTTTCACCTGGATGTGAATGTCGCGCAATTGCCGCTCTTCCGCAGCGGCGGGGGAGTCGCTCATCAGGTCCGCTCCGCGATTGTTTTTCGGGAACGCGATGACTTCACGGATAGATTCCGCGTTGCAGATCATCATGACCAGGCGGTCCAGGCCCAGCGCAAGGCCGCCGTGGGGCGGAGCGCCGAAGCTGAAGGCGTCCAGGATGTGGCCGAATTGTTCGCGGGCCTGTTCCTCCGTGACGCCGAGCGCCTTGAACATGGCGGATTGCAAGTCGCGTTCATGGATTCGGATGGAGCCGCCGCCCAGTTCCGTCCCGTTGAGCACCACGTCGTAAGCCTGGGCGCGCAGGTCTGAGGAGAGTTCTCCCTTGAGCAGTTTTTCCTCGTCTTCCTTGACGGGGCGGGTGAAGGGGTGATGGATGGCCACCCAGCGCTGTTCTTCCTCATCCCAGCCCACCAGCGGGAATTCGATGACCCACAGGAAGTCGCGTTCCGTGTTGTCCTTAAGCAGTTCCATGAATTCGGCGCATTGCAGACGCACACGGCCCAGGATATCGCAGGAGGGTTCCCACGGACCGGCCGCAAAGAGAACGAGGTCTCCGGTTTCAATGTTGAGGGCTTCCGTGAGTTTTTGCTTTTCTTCGTCGGAAAGGAATTTGGAGATGGGGCTTCTCCAGTCTTCCTCGCGCACCTTGATGTAGGCCAGGCCCTTGGCTCCGGCTTCCACGGCGGTTTTCGTCAGGGCGTCGATTTGTCCGACGGAGGCGGAGCCGAACCCCTTGGCGTTGATGGCCTTGACCACGCCTCCATTGCTTACGGCGGAGGAGAATACCTTGAACCCGCTGTTTTCAAAGATGGAGGAGACGTCCGTCAGCTTCATGCCGAAGCGGCGTTCCGGCTTGTCGGAGCCGTACTGGTCCATGGCCTCCCTCCACGTCATGCGGGGGAAGGGGGTGGGAATGTCCACGTCCAGGGATTCCTTGTACACGCGCTTGAGCAGGCCTTCCACCAGGTTGTAGATGTCTTCAGGCGTGATGAAGGAGGCTTCAATGTCCACCTGGGTGAATTCCAGCTGGCGGTCCGCACGCAGGTCTTCGTCACGGAAGCAGCGGGCGATCTGAAAGTAGCGTTCCATGCCGGCTACCATGAGCAATTGCTTGTACTGTTGCGGGGCCTGGGGGAGGGCATAGAATTTGCCGGGTGCCAGGCGGGAGGGGACCAGGAAGTCGCGCGCGCCTTCAGGCGTGGATTTGGAAAGGATGGGCGTTTCAATTTCCAGGAAGCCGTGTTCATCCAGATAGTCGCGCGTGGTCTTGGTCACGCGGTGGCGTATCTGCATGTTGCGGACCATGGACGGGCGGCGCAGGTCCAGAAAGCGGTACTTGAGGCGCAGGTCTTCATTGGAGAGGGCCCGGTCCAGCTGGAAGGGGAGCACGTCCGCCTTGTTGATGACGTTCAGGGTGTCCGCGGAGACTTCAATTTCCCCGGTCGGAAGGTCCGCATTGGTGGTGTCCACCGTGTCCGTTTTCAGGCGCGCAGCCACGGTGCCGGATATCTGGATCATGTCTTCGGAGCGGAGCTGCTGGGAGGCCTTCGCCACGTCCTGGTTGACTTCCGGGTGAAAGACTACCTGCGTGATGCCGGAGCGGTCGCGCAAGTCGATAAATATGACGCCGCCGTGGTCACGGACGGAATCTACCCAGCCGATGAGGGTGGTCGGCTTGCCGATGTTCGCAGCGCGCAATTCGCTGCAGGTATGAGTGCGGTATGAGTTCATCTTTGTTGAAAATGGAAGGGAGGAAGGAACGTATCAATCACGGCCGGTCAGGGAGGCCAGGGCGTCAAACAGGTTCTCCATGGCGACAGTGGAGGAGGAGCGCGCATGCAGGTCGCGCAGTTCCAGGGCAGGGAATTCGTCTCCCACAATCAGGGCCGCGCGCGCGCCGGATTTGACGGCTTTCTGGAGCTGGCCGTTGATTTTGGTGAGTGTGAGGGGAAGGTCCACGCTGTACCCCTGGTCCCGGAGGGCGGAGGCGATGGAGAGCATTTCCGCGCGGCGGTTTTCGGAGGCCTGCACCATGAAGACGTCGCATCCCGCGGCGGCCAGCGCCGCATCCTTCAGCGCCTTGGCATGGGGGGTCTGGTCAATGAGGTGGGTGATGACGGCATCCCCCATGGCAAACCCGGTGGCCGGCATGTCCACCGCATTGTTGGAGAGGGCGCCTACCAGCGTATCGTAGCGGCCACCGCCAGCCACGGCGCGCAGGCTGCGCTGCGTGTCAAAGATTTCAAAGACCAGCCCGGTGTAGTAGGCCAGGCCGCGCACCACGGAGAGGTCCAGCCTGACGTAGCCGTCCAGTCCGCGGGCTTCCAGGTCTTTCAGCAGGATGTCATAGCGTTCGGAGGCTCCGGCGGGCGGGTTCTCAATGAAGGCCACCAGGTCGCCGCGGCTGATGTGGAAGGAGTCCAGCTTGCGCTGGCATTCTTCCGGACGGTCGCGTTCAAATTTGTCCACAATGCCCAGAAAGGCGGGAATGTCCTGTTCCTGCACGCCGTGTTCCGCGGCAAACCTGATCCAGGCTTCGCGGTCGGAGACGCGTACGATGAAGTCGTTCTGCGTAAAGCCCAGCTCCCTCATGCAGTCGATGGCCAGGGCAATCAGTTCAGAGTCCGCCCACGCGGAGCCTTCCCCAAGAATGTCCGCATTGAATTGGTAGAATTCGCGCAGGCGTCCTTTCTGCGGTTTTTCGTAACGGAAGCAGGAGCCGATTTCAAACCACTTGAGCGGCTTGGTGTATTCCCGCTGGTAGGCGGCGGCGATGCGGCCCAGGGAGGCGGTGAGTTCCGGACGGATGGTGATGTCCCTGTCTCCCTGGTCCGTAAAGCGGAAGAGCTGGGTGGGCAGTTCGCCCCCGCTCTTTTTAAGGTAAAGCTCCGTGGCTTCCACGGTCGGGCCTTCCCATTCCAGGAATCCATAGCGGTGCGCCACCCTCTTCCATGCGTTAAAGAGATAGTTGCGCACGGCGCAGTCCGCCGGTGCAAAATCACGGAATCCGGGAAGTGGTTGAAAGCGAGCGTCTGGCATAACCTGGGAAAAAGGATGTTGTCTGAGGACGAAACAGTTTACAGAATTCCCATGCCTTGGCAAGTCCACATGCTTACGATGAAGGAATTTCAACGGAAGGCCGTTTATCGGAATATGCCTCCTCAACGTCCATGATTGTTTTTATTTTTCTCTCTTCCAGCGGAGAACCTTTCCGGGAGGACGGCGTTCTGCCTCCATCCCCGGAATCCTTTATAGGAGGTTGGGCCATGTGGCGTGGAAAGCTTTATATGATATTAAAGTTTTCAGAGTTGAAGTTGCTGTAGAATCTGCCCTGCGTGGCGGTAAACCGCAAGACGCAATAATCCGGGTCGGTCACTCCCTCCGGGTAGTACATGGTGTCACCCTCCCTCCAAATCATTTCCTTATAGATGCTGTCCTCCAGCACTTCCATGGAGCCGAGAAGCATGACGCCTCTGAAGAATCTCCGGTCACAAAAGTAAATGCAGGCTTTCGGGTTGTCTTGATATTGCCTTGCACGCATGGAGGAGGTGTTGGTGGTGAAGTAGAAGACCTTGATGCCTTCCCTTTTCCGGGGCGGCAGCATGGCTTTCGTATTCGGATAGCCCTGTTCATCAATAGAGCTGATGAATGCCACTTTCTGATGGTCAATGAGATTTCCCACTGTTGCTTCCGCGTTTTTCATTGCTGTTTTCCTGATTGGGATGGTAGGCCAGAAGAGCCGCATTGTAAACTTGTCTTATTTATTCGGACTGTTTCTTTAAACGGTTTTTCCGGGAATTGTTTGATAGCGTATTCTGCCCCGGGATGTCCGGGCCTGAAATGAGGTTCAAGGGGAGTTTGACCTTGCCGTCTCCAGGATATGACGTAGGATAAATGAGATTTTTTCTCTTTTTTGGAATCTAATATCAGTATTGATTATGTGTAAAGAATGCGGATGCGGAGGTGAGCACACCCATGAAAGTCACGGCCACGGCATGGATGTCCATGTTCCTGTGTTGGACGCCAATGACCGGCTGGCAGAGCGCAACAGAGGTTTTTTCGCAGCAAAGAATCTTCTGGTTATCAATGTTTTTTCTTCCCCCGGGTCCGGCAAGACCTCTCTGCTGCAGAAGACGGCGGAGATGCTCCGCGGCCGTGTGCGCATGGGGGTGATCGTGGGGGATCTGGCGACGGATAATGATGCGGAACGCCTGAGCCGTGCGGATATTCCCGTGGTGCAGATTACGACGGGCACCATGTGTCATCTGGACGCCCGCATGATTGCAGAAGCCATGAAGAAGATGCCTCTGAACGATCTTGACGTTCTGATTATTGAGAACGTGGGCAATCTGGTTTGCCCGGCTTCCTATGATCTGGGGGAAGGCATGCGCGTGGTGTTGCTTTCCGTGACGGAAGGGGAGGACAAGCCGTTGAAGTATCCTCCCATGTTCCATTCCGCGGATGTGGCCCTGGTGACCAAGTCCGATCTGGCGGATGCCGTGGATTTTGACCGGGACGCCGCCCTGGCCGCCCTGAACAAGGTAGCCCATCATGCGCACGTGATTGAGTTGTCCTCCAAGACCGGAGAGGGAATGGACGCGTGGTGCGACGAGATTGTGGAACGCGCGCGCCGCGTCCGGGAAGGCAGGATCCAGCACCATGGCCATCACCACCATTGAACAGGCCGCTGCGGCGTTGAAGTTTGAGATAGCCGGCATCGTCCAGGGGGTCGGTTTCCGTCCCCATGTGTACCGTTTGGCTGTGCGGCACGGATTGAAGGGGTTCGTGCGCAATACGGAGTCCGGCGTGGAAATCCATGTGGAGGGGAAGCCCGGCGCTCCGGAACGTTTTTTTGCCGCGCTGATGGATACTTTGCCGGAGCACGCCCGCGTGTATGGCGTGGAGCAGACCGTGTGCGAGCCTGCCGGGTTTGAAGAGTTCCGCATTGTGGAAAGCGATTCTACTCCCGGCGGCGTTCCGATGATGCTGCCGGACCTGGCCCCGTGTCCGGAGTGCCTGAAGGAGATGCGCGACCCCGCCTCCCGACGGTATCATTACCCGTTTACCAATTGCACGCACTGCGGCCCCCGCTATTCCATTATTGAGGAGATGCCGTATGACCGTGCGGGCACCAGCATGAAGAAGTTCCAGATGTGCCCGGAGTGCCTGAGGGAGTACCGGGATGTGGAGGACAGGCGTTTCCATGCCCAGCCCATAGGCTGCCCGTCGTGCGGCCCTTCCATGAAGGTGCTGTTTTCAGATGGTTCCGAACTGGGGTTCGGCCACGGGTTTGACACTCCCGCGGAACAGGTGGCGTGGGTGCTGGCGGACGGCCTGATCGTGGCTCTGCTGGGCGTGGGCGGCTTTCAACTGCTGGCGGACGCTTCTTCGGAAGCCGCCGTCAGGCGTCTCCGCAGGCTGAAGGAGCGGGATGCCAAGCCCTTTGCCGTGATGGTGCCGGATGTGGACGCGGCGGGGAAGCTGTGCCGTTTGTCGGAGGAGGAGAAGCGCCTGCTGGCTTCTCCGGCGGCCCCCATCGTACTGGCTCCCGGAAGGAAGGATGTGGACCTGGCTCCTTCCGTGTGCATGTTCAGCCGTTTTGTGGGGGTGATGCTTCCGTCCTCCCCCCTTCATGCCCTGCTGATGGATGTATGGAGAAAGCCCCTGGTGGTGACCAGCGGCAATCTGAGCGGGGAGCCCCTGTGCATTTCCGTGGAGGAAGGCTTGCAGAAACTGGGCCATGTGGCGGATGTGTTTTTTGTGCATGACCGTCCGGTCGTGCGGCCCGTGGATGATTCCGTGGTCCGCGTCATGGACGGAAGGGCCATGATGGTGCGCCGTGCCCGCGGGTATGCTCCGCGGCCCGTGTGGCGCACGTCTGCAGAAGCTCCCGACGTTCTTGCGCTGGGCTCCGGGTTGAAGAATACCGTTTGCTGGCTGAAGAACGGCGTGGCCGTCATGAGCCAGCATCTGGGCGATCTTGACAGCGCGGCTTCCCTGAACGCGTTTGAACGGACGGTGGAGACGCTGGGGCGCACGCTGGGTGCTGTGCCGCAGGTGATTGCCGTGGACGCCCATCCGGACGGCCCGTCGTTTACCCTGGGCAGGCGTCTGGCGCGGGCATGGAATGTGGAAGTCGTTCCGGTGCAGCATCATCAGGCCCATGTTCTGGCCTGTGCCGTGGAGAATGAGACGCCGTTGCCCGCCCTGGGCGCGGCCTGGGACGGCACGGGATTCGGCACGGACGGGACGGTATGGGGCGGAGAGTTTTTTGTGATGGAGGAGGAAGGCGCTCCCCGCAGAGTGGCGCGGCTCAGGCCGTTTTTGCTGCCCGGGGGGGATGAAGCGGTCCGGGAACCTGCCCGGTGCGCCTGTTCCCTGGCGCGGCAGATGGCGCCGTGGCGCACGGATGGGCTTGAACAACGTCTGCAGGGTGGAATGACCTTGCAGAAGCGGGAAGCCCTGGAGGCGATGATGGCCCGTAATATTCAAGCTCCCGCCACTTCATCCATGGGGCGCCTGTTTGACGCCATGGCTTTCTGGTGCGGCTTTGACGGCGTGGCGGGATGCGAAGGGCATGCCGCCATGATGCTGGAGTCATGGGCTGCGGCGGTTTCCGGGGAAGAAATGCCGGGGGAACCGTATGAATGGGTCATGCATGAGGAGGGCGGCCTGCTGGAACTGGATTGGCGCCCGATGCTGAAAGCCGTGGACGATGACCTGCTGAGAGGCGTTTCCCGCGGCTGCATCGCCCGGAAGTTTCATGAGAGCCTGGTGAACCTGGCTTTTGACGTGGCGGAGCGTTTCTCATTGGACAGGCTGGTGCTGGGCGGCGGATGTTTTCAGAATGCCTTTTTGCTTGAAGGCCTGGCGGGAATGGCACAGTCTAGAAGGTGCCAGTTGTCCCTGCCGCAGCGGGTGCCGTGCAATGACGGGGGAATTTCCCTGGGGCAGGCTGCGGCAGTCGTGCGCCAATGGAAAGGATAATAATATGTGTTTGGCTGTTCCCGGAAAGATCGTGAGCATTAATGAGACGGACCCGCTGTTCAGGCTGGGAGTGGTTGATTTCGGCGGCGTGACCCGTGAAGTGAACCTGGCCTGCGTGCCGGAGGCCGTCCTGGGGGATTACGTTATTGTTCATGTAGGGATGGCCCTGAGCGTGCTGGATAAGGAGACCGCGCTTCAAACCCGTAGGGAAATGCGGGAGATCGTGGAGAATACCGATCCCGTGTAAGGGGAGGGTCGTTTGCCGGATTGAACATTTTTAATGGCTTATGCAGGAGGAAGTTCAGCAGTTGCTTGAGGAGCTGCGCCATGCCGTGACGCGTCCGTGGGCGGTGATGGAGGTGTGCGGGGGACAGACGCATGCGATTGCCTCCCTGGGGCTTGAGGAGCTGCTTCCTCCTGGGCTTCGTCTGATTCACGGCCCCGGCTGTCCGGTTTGCGTTACTTCGGTGGATTTGATTGACCAGGCCGTGGAGTTAAGCCTGCGGCCCGGCGTGGTTTTGTGCAGCTACGGGGATATGATGCGGGTGCCGGGCTCCCGCGGAGATTTGTTTTCCGCCAAGGCTCGCGGCGGGGACGTGCTTTTAATGTATTCACCGCTGGAGGCGGTTGCTTTCGCTGGGAGCCATCCGGAAGCGGAAGTGGTATTTTTCGCCGTAGGATTTGAGACGACTGCTCCGGCCACGGCTCTTGCCATGCAGCAGGCCCGCGCGCTGGGTTACGCCAATTTTTCCGTGCTCTGTGCCCATGTGCAGGTTCCCCCCGCACTGGAATGGCTGATGGATCAGGACGAGGGAAGGCCGGACGCCTTTCTGGCCCCCGGCCATGTCTGCGCCATCATGGGGGAGGAGGATTACGGCCGTTTGGCCGCTCGTTACCGGACGCCCATGGCGGTGACGGGGTTTGAGGCTCCGGACCTGCTCCGCGGCATCCTGATGTGCGTCCGCCAGTTGGAGAACGGGGATTGCACGGTTCAGAATGCCTACGGGCGCTATGTGAAGCCGGAGGGGAACAGGGCGGCGCAGGAAAGGATGAAAGAGGTTTTTGAGCCGGAAGACCGCCATTGGCGCGGCCTGGGCCTGATTCCCGGCGGCGGCATGAGGCTGCGCCGGGAGTGGGAGGGCATGGATGCCGCCCTGCGTTTCGAATGCGGAAAAAGCGCCCATGGCGCGGATGAAGCTTCCGGATGCCTGGCCGGCCAGGTGCTGAGGGGGCTGATTCGTCCTGCGGAGTGCCCGTTTTTCGGCACGTCCTGTACGCCGCTGGCTCCCCTGGGCGCGCCCATGGTGTCTGGGGAAGGGGCCTGCGCCGCCTATTACCGTTATAAAAGAAGTTGATTCCATGTTTGAATGTCCTGTTCCGGAACCTGTTTCCGACCGTATCCAGATGGCCCACGGCGGCGGAGGCCGTCTGATGAATGACCTGATCCGTTCCGTCTTTCTGAATGCGTTCGGCACTCCCTCCGGCGGCGTGCAGAATGATGCGGCCGTTCTGGATTTTCCGCCGGGGCGGCTGGCGATGACCACGGATAGCTTTGTGGTGCAGCCTCTGGAGTTTCCGGGAGGGAGCATCGGTTCCCTGGCGGTGCACGGCACGGTGAATGATCTCGCCATGGGCGGCGCGGACCCGTTGTACTTGACGGCAGGCTTTATCCTGGAAGAAGGGCTTCCGCTGGAGGCGCTGAACCGCGTGGTGCAGGATATGGCGGCGGCGGCGCGCGCGGCGGGCGTCCGCATCGTGACGGGAGATACAAAAGTGGTGGAGCGCGGAAAGGGTGACGGCATTTATATTAATACCGCCGGGGCGGGCGTGGTGCGCCATGGGTTGGAAATCAGCCCTTCTTCCGTCCGTCCGGGGGATTCCGTGCTGGTCAGCGGTGATCTGGGGAGGCACGGCATGACGATCATGAGCCTGCGGGCCGGGTTGTCCTTCGGGGAGGGACTGGAAAGTGATTCCGCCCCGCTGCATGAATCCGTGGCTGCCGTCGTCCGGGCCGGAATCCCCGTGCATTGCCTGCGTGACGTGACCCGTGGCGGGTTAACCGCCACGCTCTCGGAAATTGCGGAGTCCTCCGGCCTGACGGTGAAACTGGATGAAGTGTCCATTCCCGTGCGGGAGGATGTCAGAGCAGCCTGCGGCCTGCTGGGGCTGGACCCTCTTCAAGTGGCCTGTGAAGGCCGTTATCTGGCTATTCTTCCCCGGGAGCATGAGGAAGAGGCCCTGCGCCTGATGCGCGGCTGCGGCGTGTCCGCCGGGGCCTGCGCGATAGGCCGTGTGGAAGAGTTTGGAACGGCGCCCCTGCTGATGACGGACCATCATGTTA
>ENA-OYXF01000682-OYXF01000682.1-human-gut-metagenome-genome-assembly--contig:-NODE-682-length-13753-cov-13.443130_pt1 | contig 13753 bp, 8 predicted proteins | sample MGYA00244842_ERZ653416 | MGnify/ENA primary metagenome ERZ653416 (study PRJEB26926, sample SAMN06164920) | human gut metagenome | biome: ENVO:00009003; feature: ENVO:2100002; material: ENVO:00002003... | reverse complement strand
CGTGTCTCAGTTCCAATGTGGGGGACCTTCCTCTCAGAACCCCTATCCATCGAAGGCTTGGTGGGCCGTTACCCCGCCAACAACCTAATGGAACGCATCCCCATCGATGACCGAAATTCTTTAATAGTTCCACCATGCGGAAGAACTATGCCATCGGGTATTAATCTTTCTTTCGAAAGGCTATCCCCGAGTCATCGGCAGGTTGGATACGTGTTACTCACCCGTGCGCCGGTCGCCATCAAACTTAGCAAGCTAAGTTCATGCTGCCCCTCGACTTGCATGTGTTAAGCCTGTAGCTAGCGTTCATCCTGAGCCAGGATCAAACTCTTCATTGTAAAAGTATCTTGACTGCGCAAATTAAAAATTAAAGTGCGACAGCTTAATTATCTGTTCAGGACGCTCGAATTCAAAAAGTTTATCTTTACCTATTTATATAAAACAGGTATTGACGGTTCTTTTGTTTTACCCAGGTACGACGCGCCTTAATCATTAGTTTCCAATTATTAATTTGCGAAGCACCTGCTCTTGTACTACTTGTATTGTTTATGTAAATCTGTTCAAAGATCGCTCGTTTCACGATTGCTGTTCTTTTCAGAAAGCGGATGCAAAGGTAAGAACTTTAAAGCATATCTTCCAAATATTTTCGGAAGTTTTTTTTCATTTTTTCTCTTTTCTCTTTCCTCGTCGTCTCTCTTGTCGAAAGGGAGGCAAAAAGAAAAAGGAAGAAAAACCCGGTCACCGTTTCTTGAAAGAAGAATGTCAACTCGCGCTGCTTTCGTTTTCAAAAGCGGGTGCAAAGGTAAGAACTTTAAAGCATAACTTCCAAATGTTTCCGGAAGTTTTTTTCATTTTTCTTTTCCAAGACCGAAGTTCCGAAAGAAACCTATGGCAAAGAAGAGAAAAATGGAAGCTTACCGCTCCGTTTTACTGTCAGAATGTCAAAACATCGCCGCCTTCGTTCCCGAAAGCGGATGCAAAAGTAGGGCTTTTACGGACATCTGCAAAATATATACAAGCTTTTTTTGAGGGTTTACGTGAACTTTTTCATAACTAGCTGATTGATAGATATGTTTTAAAGCATATTTTTTAAAGGGAAAGAAAGGCAGGAAGGAAGGGGACACATTATATATATACGCGCGCGCATCGGAATATACTAAGTTCACCCCTTGACATAGACCACTGAACGGCCGGCACCACGCTTGAGGAGCCCAAAGAGAACTGACAATAAACCTGCGAAAGGCTACATCCGGAAAGCCCGGATACTAAACGAGAACTACTGAACAACTTTTCTCACTACAGATATGTTTCTTTCTTACCACACCCGTGTTTCTTTCTTTCCACAGCTGTGGTAAGAAAAGAACATTGCTGTGGAAAGATTAGTTTTTAGAGAAAAACAAGGTAGTACATCGCAGTTTTTTTCCTAACTCTTAGGTGTCATCTACGCATCATACAGCGACAATCAGTAGAAGCCTTTATCAAATCCACTTCTGTGCCCTACCCAAAGAACGCACAACGGCAGCAAACTCTTCCCGAGGAATGATAGCCTTATTACGTGTTTTCAAACGATTATTATAAACGGTCTGAGGTGAATAATGCAAGAATTCGGCAATCTTCACACTATCAGTGATACCTAAACGCACCAAAGCATAAATGCGCAATTCCGTATTCAGTAACTCACCATCTTTTAGCACAATCTGCTCGTCAGGATGGAGCAAGGCATTGAAGTCACTTACAAAATCCGGATAAATGTGCAAGAAGATAGCATCAAAGTTATGATAGAACTCTTTCAACTCATTCTGTGCCATAGAATGAGTATCGGTTAATGCTTTCACATCCTCCAACTGGTTTGCCTTAAGCTTACGATTGATATTTTTCCGATACTCATCCAGCTTACTGATATAATTGGAACAAATGGAAAAGACATAACCTATGTATTCCTCCTTCACATAGTTGGATTCACGAAGCTGATTATTGGTATCCCTCAACTGTTCATTCAAAGAAGTAAGCTGTACATTCGTTTCTGCCACTTGTCCGTGCATTTTCGAAAGCTCTTCCACATGCTTATTCAAGCGGTTGTTTGCCTCATTCAGCTGTTGGCGCGACTGCTTCAACCGCTTCATCTGCTTGTATATATATAGGAAGGCAAACAAGGATATCAAAGACAAGACACTGACCAGTACCAAATACATACGTAACCGCGCTTCTTGCCTCTGATTACGTTCCTGATAGATCTGATGAATGGTGTCCTGCACCGCAGAGATGCCCACTACCCTCACCCGGTTCCGATATGCCAAGGCATTCTGCAAGCAGTAACTCATGTAGACATAAGCATGGTCAATATCACCCAAACTAAAAAGTACCCCCGCCAGCTCTTCCAACGAAGCAATATCTTTATTGGAGATACGTACATCGGCCATAGCAGAATATATCAGGTAAGTCAGATAATTTTCCTGCTCATCGGACTCGCGATAAAAGCAGGCCAGCACGTAAGCATTCATGGCATCGCGCCGAGTGTCGAATGCAGAATTAAGAATTCCCTTCTGCAAACGTTCTTTAAAAACATACATACTGTCCGTACCTTGTACTACCTGCCCTTTATACCACAAGAACAAGGGGTCTTCAGGGGTAAGAACCATATTCAAAGAGTCCTTGTAAACACGCTCCAACTGTGCATAATGTTCATGCAAAGTACCCATTTCACTACCGGTATACTGATTGAAATGCGAATACAGATACAGCATTTGCCCGTAATAGTCCACTAATAATTCTTTGGGGAGCGAACCGCCTGAAACTCCGCGCAATTCATCCTGAGCTTCTTTCAACAAACCGGTGGCAGCCAACAGAAAAGACTTTTTTATCTTCCACTCCATCTGCCGGTATTTATCATTCTGCTTATAAACTATATTCAAATTGTCTACCACATAATTCATTGCAGAATCGGCGTTATAGACGCAATACTCATCATAAAGATTTTTATTCAGCCAATATCTCTCTTCCAAAGTACGCACATCCTTTTGCAGCTTGTGCAACTGGGCAATCTTCGCCTCTTTAAGCATAGCAAACGTGTTTTTTTGCGCAATCAGAGAATCAAGACGCACCAGCAGTTCTTTTATCTTTTCACTGTAAGGTGCCGCATTCAGAAAGGTACACCCCATCAGCAAAAATAGTAAAGCTATGATTTTTCTTTTCATTTCTATTATTTATATAAAGCTGAGAGCACAAAGATAAATTAATCTATCTAAACATAAACTACCTCCACCCTAAAAAGTACATGAAATTTAAGAGATATTTCGACCGCTCAAAGCGACAAAACAGTATATACAGACCTCCTTCCATAGTGGCCGACCTTTACTTTACACAGTAATCAGCAAGAACACAACTTATTATATATCTGATATTTACATTTCACACAGACTTACTTCTCCATATTACCTGCCTATCGGACGAATAGGGTTGTCCGCTATCTTTGCAGCACAGAAAGAAAAGTGTACTATGGAAAACCACCAATCTCTATTAGGACATACTTTTCTAATAATAAATTAAATCTTTCAATTAAAGTACTATGAGAATGATTACAAGAAATCTTCTTACGCGGAGTTACAAGCTCCTTCTGACATTACTCGTACTGCTAATGTCAACAAATGCATTTGCCCAACGATTGACAGCTACGGGTAAAGTAACAGATGCTGCAGGCCTGGAGGTCATTGGCGCATCCGTATTGGAAAAGGGTACCGCCAACGGTGTTGTTACCAATCTGGACGGGGAGTTTTCCCTGAGTGTAGGACAGAATGCCACACTGGTAATATCCTTCATCGGCTACAAAACGATAGAGGTAAAAGCAACCACCAACATGAATATCACATTGCAGGAAGATAACGAACTGCTGGACGAAGTGGTAGTTATCGGTTATGGAAGTGTGAAGCGTAAAGACGTAACCACAGCCGTATCCACGGTTTCTACAAAGGATTTGGACCAACGCCCCATTGTATCGGCAGCCCAAGCCCTACAAGGTAAAGCAGCCGGTGTGTCGGTTATGCAGCCCAGCGGCGAACCGGGCGGTGGTATGAGTATCCGCGTACGTGGTACCACCTCATTCAATGGTAGCAACGACCCGCTCTACGTAGTGGATGGTGTACCTGTAGACAATATCAACTTTCTCTCTCCCAACGACATTGAAAACCTCTCTATTCTGAAGGATGCCTCATCAGCAGCCATCTACGGTTCGCGCGCAGCCAACGGTGTGGTATTGATTACTACCAAGAGCGGCTCGGCAGGCAACGCCAAAGTAGCATTGAACGTACAATATGGCATGACAAAAGTAGGCAAGAGCATGGAAGCACTGAATACAGAACAGTACCGCGAATTGCAAGAAGAAATCGGGGCTGTAAATCCAACTGCTCTTGAAGGGCTGACCGACCAGACAGACTGGTTTGACGAAGTTTACAAGACCGGACAAACCCAGAATTACCAAGTGTCCGTATCAAACGGAAATGAAAAGATGAAATACTTCCTCTCTGCCGGTTATCTGGATGAAAAAGGTATTTTGGAAGGAACATACTTCAAGCGGTATAGCTTCCGCGCCAATATCGACAACCAAATACGCAGCTGGCTGAATGTAAGTGCCAATATCTCCTACTCCGACAACATCGGAAACACCGGCATCATCTCAGGTACGGGTGCCAACCGTGGTGGTGTAGTCCTCTCGGTCATCAACACTCCGACCTATGCTCCTATTTGGGATCCTGAAAAACCGAATCAATACAATAAGAACTTCTATGGGGTGAACATCATGAACCCGATGGAAAACCTGGCCCGCCAGAAAAACAACAAGAACAAAGAGAACCGCCTCATCGCATCCGGAGCCGCTACTATCAGCTTCCTGCCCAACTTGAAGTTGAAATCATCTGTAGCCCTGGACCGCCGTAACGGTGTAAGCACCACATTCCTCGATCCAATATCAACCACCGACGGACGCAACAGCTTCGGTACAGCCTCTGACAACCGGAATATGAATACTGTGTTGGTGTTCGATAACATATTGACTTACAATACCAATATCAAGAAGCATGGCATCGACGTAATGGTAGGTTCTTCCTATACCAAATCGGACTATACCAACAGCTGGATAAACGGCTCACACTTCCGGGACGATAAGATACAGACTCTGAATGCCGCCAATAAAATTTCATGGGACGGTACCGGAACAGGAGCTTCACAGTGGGCCATCTCTTCCTATTTCGCCCGCGTGTCCTACAATTATGACAGCAAGTACATGCTTACCATGAACATGCGTGCCGACGGTTCATCCAAGCTGCATCCCGACCATCGCTGGGGTATTTTCCCCTCCTTCTCGGCTGCATGGCGCATTTCGTCGGAAAAGTTCATGAAAGACATCGCTTGGATTGATGACTTGAAGCTCCGCGGTGGCTGGGGACAGACCGGTAACCAAAGCGGTATAGGTGATTACTCGTATCTGCAACGTTACAACATCAACCGCATACCCTGGTTTGAAGAAGGTAACGACCATGCAGTTCCCGGTATCAGCCAGGCCAACCTGAGAACAAGTGACCTGAAATGGGAAACTACAAACCAGACGAACATCGGTCTTGACCTGACTGTACTGAACAACAGACTAACCTTCAGCATGGACTACTATTACAAGAAAACTACAGACATGTTGATGAATGTAAGTCTGCCTGCTGGTGCGGCAGCAACCACCAGCATCACCCGTAACGAAGGCGAGATGACCAACAAGGGATTCGAGTTCGCCATCAACTCCCATAACCTGACCGGCGAGTTTTCTTGGGATACAGACTTCAACATTTCTTTCAATAAGAACAAGCTGACCAAGCTGTCATTGCAGAAAATCTATACCGCAGCAAGCAGTGCCGAGGTGGTGAAAGAAAATATCGTACGCAATGAGCCCGGACGTCCTTTGGGTGGTTTCTACGGTTACATCAGCGACGGCGTAGACCCTGAAACCGGTAACCTGATTTATCGCGACCTTAACGAAGACGGCAAGATTTCCACTTCCGACCGTACCTATATCGGCGACCCGAACCCCGACTTCATCTACGGATTGACAAACACCTTTACATGGAAAGACCTCAGCCTGAGCATCTTCATCCAGGGAAGCTACGGAAACGACATCTTCAATGTGTCCCGTATGGAAACCGAAGGCATGTACGACGGCAAAAACCAGTCAACGGAAGTATTGAAACGCTGGAGAATTCCCGGACAGATTACGAATGTCCCGAAAGCCAACTTCAACATCAAGAACTCCACTTATTTTGTAGAAGACGGCAGCTACCTGCGTGTCAAAGACATTTCACTCTCTTACAACATCCGTTGCCGCCAGTTCAAGAAATGGGGTATCAGCCGCGTACAGCCTTACTTTACCGCCAGCAACTTGCTGACCTGGACCAGCTATTCAGGTATGGACCCCGAAGTGAACCAATATGGCAACAGCGGTTCTGTACAGGGCATCGACTATGGAACTTACCCGCAGAGCAAATCATTCGTTTTCGGTATCAATGTTGAATTCTAAAAAAGGAAGAAATAACTTATGAAACTAAACCATATATATAAAAGTATAGCTTGCGGTGTATTGTTGGCAATGACCGCAACCTCATGTGACTTGGACTATAATCCGGTAGACACCTACTCGGATGTAACGGAAGGAGTGAACAAAACTGATGAAAAGCCTATTTTCAACAGTGTGCAAGACGTGGAAACTTCAATGGTAACCCTTCACAAAAAATTTCGTGACCAGCAGGAGCACTGGTATGTCGACAAACTGCTTATCGGTGACGCTCATTCCGATAATGCCTACGCCGGAACAACGGGGGCCGAAGTGGTGCCTTACGAAACCAACTCCATTGAAGGCTCTAATTCTGTACTAAAACGTGACTGGGACCGTTTCTTAGGCGACATTGCCGTTGCCAACCGCATCATCGTGGGCTGTGACCAGCTCAAGGCACTCAGTGAAAGTGAACGCGGCAAGTATCAGTCACAAGCCAAGATATTCCGTGCCATGGTCATGTTCGATATGGTACGCTTATGGGGTAACTTCCCGGTCATCACTACCGTGGGCGGTGACATTACCGAAGACAACGTAGAAGAAATGTACCCGACCTATTTTCCTCCACAGAATACGGCTGAAGAGGCTTACGCCCAAATAGAGAAAGACCTGACTGAAGCAGTGGAAAACCCCAACACACCGACAAACGACACATCAGACAAGAGCATACTTACCAAATCGGTGGCACGTGCCATGCTTGCCAAGGTCTATGCAGAAAAACCTCTGCGCGATTATGCAAAGGTTATCAAATATGCCGATGAACTTGCTGCCGACGGCTTCGACCTCGTGGAAGACTTCAGCGACCTTTGGGCGTATGATACGGAAAAAAAAGACTGCCGGGTACGCAATACCAAGGAGGCAATTCTCGAAGCCCACTTTCCTCCCGGCTCCGGCAACTGGTGTACTTGGATGTTCGGCCGCAACTTGAGCAACTGGGATGAAAGTTTCACCTGGGCCAAATGGATTACCCCTTCCCGTGACCTTATCCGCCTCTATGAAGAGCAAGGAGACACGAAACGTTACAATGAATCTGTTGTATGGTATGACTGCGGATGGAGCAACTATTATCCGGCAGACCATTATGCCTTCATGTACAAATGCCGCTCTGCGTTCAACAGCATTATCTATCTGCGATATGCCGATATCCTGCTCCTCAAAGCCGAAGCAAAAATTATGGGAGAGGCTCCCGACCTGAACGGTGCAGCCGACATCATCGACCGCATCCGCAACCGCGCCGGACTGGGCAAACTTCCACAAAGCACCCGCAGCAGTAAAGAAGCATTGCTCCAAGCTTATATGGACGAACGCCGCATGGAGCTTGCCTTTGAAGGACAGCGCTGGTACGACCTTTGCCGCCTCAATAAGGTAGAAGAAGTGATGAACGCCGTTTACGCCAAAGACAGCGGCCGCCATGCACAAGAAAATCTGTTCAATGAGAACTCCTATCTGCTGGCTATTCCCCAAGGAGCCATCGACCAGAACGAAAATCTGATACAGAACCCGGGCTATTAATACTAATGAGTAATATAAAAATCAATTGAATATGAATTTAAGAAATATATTCACTACCGCATTAGGCTGCTTCACCATACTGGCAGCCTGCGGCAATGACAATGACAGTAACATCACCCCTACACCGGAACCCAAGCCAGACCAACCCACGGAAGAGGCAAAGGATGTTACCCTCTATGTAACGAACACCAGTCGTACTTATGATTTGACAAAGTCCGGGCTGGCCTTCGGCACCGGAAGCAACATGTCACCTTCTACCGTGACACTCGACCCTGCCACCCGCTATCAGGAAATGGACGGTTTCGGTGCAGCCATCACCGGCTCTACCGGTTACAACCTGATGCAGATGACACAAGAGAACCGCACGAAGTTTCTGACTGAAACATTCTCGGACAAAGAAGGCTACGGCTTCAGCTATGTACGTATTGCCATCGGTTGTTCCGACTTCTCATTCAGTGAATTCACTTGCTGTGACGAAAAGGGGCTTGAGCACTTTGCCCTTCCGATGGAAGACACCAAATATGTGATTCCTATATTGAAGGAAATTCTGGCAATCAATCCTGCCGTCAAAATAATTGCCGCTCCCTGGACATGTCCGAAGTGGATGAAAGTGAAAAGCCTGGAGGAACGTGTACCCTTTGACTCATGGACCAGCGGACACTTGAACCCCGAATATTACAGAACGTATGGCGACTATTTCGTAAAATGGATACAAGCTTTCGAAAAGGAAGGCATCAAAATCCACGCTGTGACTCCGCAGAACGAACCGCTGAACCACGGTAACTCAGCATCCTTGTTCATGGGATGGGAAGAAGCCCGTGACTTCATCAAGACCGGCCTGGGCCCTGCCTTCAAAGAAGCCGGAGTTACTACAAAGATTTATGTTTTCGACCATAACTACAACTACGACAATCTGGCCGACCAAAAAAGTTACCCTACCAAGATTTATGATGATGCGGAAGCCTCACAATACATTGCGGGCGCTGCCTACCATAATTATGGCGGTAACCGTTCTGAGTTGCTGAATATCCACAAACTCTATCCCAACAAGGAACTGCTTTTTACGGAAACCTCCATCGGTACTTGGAACTCCGGTCGCGATTTGGAAGCACGCCTGCTTAACGATATGGAAGAAATAGCATTGGGAACAGCCAACAACTGGTGCCGCGGCACCATTGTGTGGAATCTGATGTTAGACAGTGACCTGGGACCGGTAAGCCCCTCAGATGGTTCTTGCAAGACCTGCTACGGTGCAGTGGATATTGACAATACAAACTATTCTAAAATTGTCCGTAATTCCCATTATTACCTTATCGGGCACATGTCTTCAGTCGTGAAACCGGGAGCTGTACGTATCGGAACGACCGGTTACACAGCCAACGGAATCACCTACTCCGCCTTCGAGAATACGGACGGTACCTATGCATTCGTATTGGCAAACAACAATGCAGATGCCAAGCGAATCACCGTAAGCGACGGCACACACTACTTTTCCTACGAAGTTCCGGCCAAAGCAGTCGTTTCTTACCGTTGGAAAAAATAAAACTAATAATTTAAACAGAAGATTATAATGAAAAGCTTAAAATACTATCTAATGGCATTGGCAGGCATAGCCATGCTGAATGCTTGCAGCGATGACGATCCGGTTCCCGGCAACCCGACAATGGACTTTCAGGCAGAACCTTCTTCAGCCTTGTTCGGAGACAGTCTGCCTTTTACAATCAAGGCATCGGACGCAGATGTACCCCTTTCCACGTTAAAAGCGCGGTTATACTTCAGCGACGAAATGGTGTCAGAGACTATAATCCGTACAAAAGTAAACGGTCAAGACTATACCGGGAAAATATATGTTCCCTATCTGGCAAATATTCCCAACGGAACAGCTACATTGAAGTTCATTCTGCAGAACATCAATTTCACAATTACAGAAAAAAGCTATGACGTGGCGCTGAGTCGTCCGGACTTCCCCTACCTAACTCTGATTTCCGGAGACCAAGAATACCGCATGGAAAAAGTCGCAGCCAATCAGTATAGCGTGACCGGTGAATTTGCACAAAAAGTGAAAGGTTACATCAAAGCTCCTAAAGTAGGCGCCAACGGGAATGAAATCAACTTCGGATGGAGCAACGGTGCCATTACACAAGGTACCTCCAGTGAAATTACCTTCTCCAATCTGTCAGCTGGAGAATATTCCATCTCCTTCAATACGTTGACTTATGCAGCCGCTCCTTTCGTGAAACTACTGCTGAACGGTTCTGAAATGGAGATGGTGGATGATGACCATTACAGCATCGACCTCAATCTGAAGCAAGGGGACAACATCACTGCAGACATTCCCAACTTCGACCAATATTGGATAGACCCCGACTTCTTCGAAAAGAATGAAGACGGTTCGCTGAAGTTCCTGCCCATCGATGGAACTTATCGCGTCATTGCCAACCTGGCCCTGAATTATCTGGAAGTATTGAAAATGAACGGAACAAGCACCGCCACTCTGAACGATGACGGAACCGGCGCCCTTTGGATTATCGGTGACGGTATCGGTAAACCTTCCGTAGCGACCAATGCCGTAGGTTGGACTACAGAAAAAGGTCTCTGCATGTCACAGATTGAAGCGAAGAAGTATCAGGTAACAGTAGTAGCGGGAGAGCAAATCAAATCTGATGACATCAACTTCAAGTTCTTCCACCAGCAAGGTTGGGGAGGTGAATATAAAAACGATGCCTTGTCTACCACCAGTGACTTAGTATTTATAGGTGACGGTACCAACGGACGTGATGCCGGCAACTTGGGCCTCGTAGAAGGCAAAAGCCTGGAAAACGGTGTCGCTTACCGGTTCACAGTTGACGTAACGGCAGGTGTCTCTTCGGCAGTTCTGACAGTAGAAAAGGTAGAAAGATAGACGGATAACGCAGAAGATTAACTAAATGAGAAAGGGGCTGGCTCTATAAAAGAGTTCAGCCCCTCTTGTTTATGCAGAATATATGTTCCGGATTTAGCTTAAACCTTCTTTCGCCTCTTCTTGTGGAATACGTATCGAAGTGTAAAGCTCAAGAATGGCGGCTATCATCAGAGACACAATCCATTCATTGCCCCTTGTAAAGAGCATGAATGCCCCCGTAAGCACCAGCAAAAGCGCACCGAATATTTGCTGTCGGCGCAGGCGTTTGACAGTGGGACTTTTACATTTGGACGGAGAATTAATTTGGGCCAAAGCAACCATCGTAGCGCCGATAGTATATATATAAGGTGAAAGAGGCCAGCCCGTGATATAAACGGCAGCTCCTGCCAAGAGCATCACGGCCCCTACTGCGAAAAGGGCGGGTATCAGTTGTTTCATTCTTCTATATCTTCTTCAAATACATAAATATCCTCATTGGGCTTTTTCATCAGATACTTCTCACGGGCAATCCGTTCGATGGCACCGGAGTCGACGGCAAGCTCATTGAGCCGTTCGGTATTCTCCTCGTATTCCTTGCGGTACTTTTCTATTTCATCGCGCAGACGGCTTTCTTCCCGGGCGTAACCCAAACGGCGTACAACACTGTTCTCATCCAGGAACCCGATAATTACAGCAAACAACGCAAGCGTAATCAGATATTTATGCTTGCGGACAAAAGACCAAAGAGAAGCAAGTTTATCCATCTCGTTATCTACTATTTAGCAATTTATCATTCATGATGGAGCTTGTCCATCATATAACTTCACGTCACAAAGATAAGAGGAATAACCGAAAGATTTCTTTTTTTTGTGTACATTTGCACAAAAAGCAAAGAATATCCCAAATATGGAAAACTATATCGTATCTGCACGGAAATATCGTCCCTCGACCTTTGAGTCCGTAGTAGGCCAACGTGCACTGACCACTACCTTGAAGAATGCCATTGCCACCGGAAAACTGGCGCATGCCTATCTTTTTTGCGGTCCAAGAGGCGTGGGAAAAACAACTTGTGCCCGTATCTTTGCTAAAACAATCAACTGCATGAGCCCCACAGCAGACGGCGAGGCATGCAACCAATGTGAATCCTGTACTGCCTTCAATGAGCAGCGCTCCTACAATATCCATGAGCTGGATGCCGCCTCAAACAACTCTGTGGATGACATCCGCCAATTGGTGGAGCAGGTACGCATTCCACCTCAGATAGGCAAATACAAAGTATATATCATTGACGAGGTACATATGCTGTCCGCCTCGGCTTTCAATGCTTTCCTGAAAACACTGGAAGAGCCTCCACGCCATGCCATATTCATCCTTGCCACTACCGAGAAGCACAAGATATTGCCCACCATCCTTTCACGCTGCCAAATATATGATTTCAGCCGGATTGGTGTGGAAGATACCGTAGCACACCTCGCATATGTCGCCTCCAAAGAAGGTATCACTGCTGAACCGGAAGCGTTGAATGTCATTGCCCTCAAAGCAGACGGCGGTATGCGCGACGCACTATCCATCTTCGACCAGGTGGTAAGCTTCACCGGAGGACACATCACCTATAAGAGCGTGATTGAAAACCTCAATGTGCTGGACTATGAATACTACTTCAAACTAACCGGATTCTTTCTTGAGAACAAAATCAGTGACGCGTTGCTATTACTGAATGATGTGCTCAACAAAGGCTTCGACGGCAGCCACTTCATCACCGGACTTTCATCCCACCTGCGCGACTTGCTTGTCAGCAAAGACCCGGCGACACTGCCGTTGCTTGAAGTGGGCGCAAGCATCCGCGAACGTTACCAAGCACAAGCACAGCAATGCCCCCTCCCTTTTCTTTACCGTGCCATGAAGCTCTGCAACGATTGTGACCTGAACTACCGTGCCAGTAAAAACAAACGGCTACTGGTAGAGCTCACTCTGATACAAGTGGCACAACTGACCGCCGAGGAGGACGACGGTGCCAATGGGCGCAGCCCTAAACAAGCTATAAAACCCATATTCACGCAGCCTGCCGCCGCTCAGCAGCCACAGGCCACTGCTGCCATGCCCCAACAAACCGTACAGCCGGCAGTACAGACAAACAGCACTCCCCAACCTGCTGCCACGCAGCATAGTAATGCAACAACTCCACATGCCACACCTGCTGCCGTATTAATGGCGCAAGGGAGAGAAGAGAAAAAAATTCCGGTCATGAAAATGTCCGGATTAGGGGTCTCCATCAAACGCCCCCATATAGAAGAGGAACAAAGAAACCCTTCATCTAACCCTACTGCCGCCCACCAAGCAGCACAACCGGAAGAAGACTACATCTTCAATGAAAGGGATTTGAACTATTACTGGCAGGAGTATGCCGGACGTATGCCCAAGGAGCAAGTAGCCATTGCCAAGCGCATGCAGAACATGCGCATCACTTTAATAAATGACACAACTTTTGAGGCTGTGGTAGACAATGAAATCGTTGCCAAGGAATTTACCGGCATGATACCCACTCTGCAAAATTACCTACGTACCCGGCTAAAGAACCGCAAAGTCACCATGACTGTCCGGATTAGTGCTCCTACTGAAAAGGTACGTGCCTATGGACGCGTTGAAAAATTCCAAATGATGGCACAAAAGAACAGTGCACTATTACAACTAAAAGAAGAGTTTGGTTTGGAACTCTATTAATCCCTTCCAATCTGTCTCTTATACACATCTCCGAGCCCACGAGACGGACTCCTATCTCG